>Ga0233417_10000069_pt1 | contig 27602 bp, 24 predicted proteins | sample Sed_MG_FD_189023 | JGI IMG/M metagenome (GOLD analysis project Ga0233417, IMG submission 189023) | Sediment microbial communities from Lake Towuti, South Sulawesi, Indonesia - Sediment_Towuti_2014_0.5_MG | ecosystem: Environmental > Aquatic > Freshwater > Lake > Sediment | place: Indonesia... | reverse complement strand
CCGGTGCGGATGGGTCCAGCCCCATCCCCAGGGTCTCGTTCAAGGAACTCCGGGAGCGTCCGGAACTGGCCGCACGCTTTCGCAACCGGGTGGTGTTTGTGGGAGTCACGGCCCAGTCAGCCGCGCGGGACCGGCTCATGACCCCGTACTCTTCCTCACGTCTGATGCCCGGCGTCGAGATCCACGCCAACGCATTCGAGACGATGGTGCAAGGCCGCTTCTTCCGTCCTGCGGACAATCTGACGGTGTTCGGGGTGTGTGTCCTGATTGCCCTCGGCATGGCGCTCGCGTTCGGCCTGCTCTCCGAGCGCAAGGCGTACGCCGCCGCCGGGCTGATTCTGCTGGCGGCGCACGCGGCGCCCTATTTCATGCTCCAGCGCGGCGTGGTCTTCTCCTATTCCTCTGCGGTGTCTGCCGCGTGGTTGCCGGGAGTCGCGGCAGCGGTCTTCCAGCATTTCGCAGTGCGGCGGCAACTGAGGCGCGCGGAGAGCGAGCGGGCGCGCTACCAGGAAGCGGTGCACTTTGTGGCGCACGAACTGCGCACGCCGCTCACCGCGATTCAAGGTTCCAGCGAGCTGATCAGCCGCTACAATCTGAACGAAGACAAGCGCCGGCAGATCGCCTCGCTCATCACTTCCGAGTCCAAGCGGCTGGCGCGGCTGATCGAAACCTTCCTCAATGTTGAGCGGCTCTCGGCCGGCCAGATCCAACTCAAGAAGGAAGGGTTTTCTTGCCTGGAACTGTTGGCCGGCTGTGTCGAGCGGGTGCGCGCCTTGGCCGACCGCAAACGCATCCGCATCCGGCTTGAGCCCTTCACCGCCGACGGAATGACAGGCGACCGGGAGCTGATCGAGTACGCTTTCTACAACCTGCTCACCAACGCCGTGAAATACTCCCCACCCGACACCGAAGTAACCGTAGCCGGCCACCGGGACAACGGACGCCTGCGCATCTCGGTGCGGGACCAGGGCTATGGAATGAGCCGGCAGGAACTTCGCCAGATCTTTACGAAGTTCTATCGCACGTGGAAGGCAGAGGCGTCCGGCGAAGCCGGAACCGGCATCGGCCTTTCCATCGTGCAGCAGATTATCACTCATCACGGAGGCCGCATCGAGGTCCTCAGCGAGCCCGGCAAAGGCTCCTGTTTCACCATCGTGATGCCGGCGGGAGAAGCCACGTCGGCGCCGCAGACGCAATAGACGCGCGCTGCCACGCGGTTTTCCGGGCCGCCGCCCGGCCTCCTGGATCGCAGTATTCTCGAAGTGGGGTATCCACTTCACTCAGGTAGCCGCTATCCGGGGAGCCGTTTGAGACGCGGACCCGCGCCCAGCCCAGTGGCCGGCTTGCCGAAGGGCGGACGAGGGCGTCCACTGCTGTGGCAGGGGAACCACCTCACCAAGCCGTTACCACAGCGATTACCTGAGTCAAGTGGATAGCCATCTTCACGAAATTCGCAGGGCGCCTATGCGCCAGCACGGAATACAGTGCGGATACCGTATTTCGTGACTCATCGGCAGGACACCTCGGCGGATTTCGCCGGCAATGCGCGATACAATTAACTGAAACAAAACCGAATCCAGAATGAGGCCGATCTTGGTGGCGAATTTGCTGGGATAGGGTCTTCGTGCAGAGTGCAAGGCGCAAGAAGTTCCGTCCTGTGATGGCGAAGGAGATCCATGGCTTTGCGCCGATCTCAGAAGCTAGGGGGCCCAGCCAAGGTTTCGAGCCGGGAGGCCGCTTGTGCTGAGCGGACGAGCCGGCCAGTCCGATCCGGCCAACCTGCCGTTTCAGCCCCTCGTTTCGATTTTGTGTGTCATGCCCTGGGCGCCAGGCGATGGCTGGCTGCTCGCGCAACAGCCCCCGGCCGCGCCAGTTGAACAGGGTTCGAAGATCCCGCCGGATGAACTGGGTTCCCCTGCTGCTCCGCTCGCCGTCTATCCTCACCCGATGTTCAGCCCGGTTCTGGTTGCTTGCACCTATCGCTTTGAAATCATTTCGCAGGCCCAGGAGGGGAAGGCGGTGGTTGCTGATCCGCAGAACGACGAGCGCGCGATTCTCGCACTTGGCAGTGGAGACTGGCCGTTCCCGATCCCGATTGTGAAGAGGCCAGGGAAGTGGTATTTCGATTCGGAGGCCGGGCGAGGCGAGATCCTCTTCCGGCGGATCGCGCCTGTGGGCGACGCGGCGGACGCAAGTGAACGAAACAGCGAGAGCGTACGGTCTGCCGCCACTTGCATTGTAGGCCCGATGCCCTGTCGCCTGCAGCCTGGCGGACAGATTCCGATAACAGCGAGACACTTCCAATACGTACGGGATGCGAACTGTGACTCACAAGCTGTATAGAACTCGACCGTTGTTTCTGCCTCTCTGTTGGCTCCTGTATGCCAACACGCTTCTCGCGCAGGCGCCCGTCCAATCAAACCCGAATGTCGCAGCGGCTCAAAGCCCACCACTCAGCACGTTCGGCGCTCAGTTGCTCCGCAACCTGAAAGCGACATTCACGTCCAAGCAGAACCTGTTGCCCTTGGCGGTTGGCGGCGGGGCGGCGGCCGTGACGTCGATCTGGGACGAAGACGTCCAAGAATACTTCGCGGATCCGAACCGATCCACGACTGCTGGCGACGTTGGCGCCTGGTTGGGCGGGCCGGTTGTCCTCGGCAGCGCCGCCGGTGGCGCTCTCCTCATTGGGTACACGAGCAGTCGCCACAAGCTACGAAGGGTTGGCTACGATCTCTCACAAGCCTTGATCATCGGCCAGGGTCTGACCCACGCGCTGAAATTCACCGTCCAGCGTGAGCGGCCCAACGGCGAGGACAACTGGTCCTTCCCCTCGGGCCATTCCTCCGGATCCTTCGCTATGGCCGTTGTGATTGCCCACCACTATCCGAAAGCCGCTATTCCGGCGTTCGGCGTCGCGGGATTCGTAGCGTACAGCCGGCTCGTGAAGGGCAAACACTGGCTGAGCGACACCGTGAGTGGAGCGGCGCTCGGCGTCATTGTGGGCATGACGGTCGTCCGCGAGGACCTGAAGCTATCTGTGGGAAAGATCACGTTTCTCCCACATATTCCGGTTGGTGGAGGTATAGGTATCAATGTATCGATCGACTTGTAGAGGCGTTCCCGGAAGGGTTTGGGTGGCGCGGCGATCGCTCCTGACGGTGGCAGGCCTTCTGCTTGGGTTGGCCGCCCCGGGAGCGTTGGCTCAAACCGCTCCGGAATCCCGCGCCGCAAGTATCGCCGTACAGCAGCAGGAGAAATCACAGAAGCTATCGCCCCCCGTGGCAGATAGGGCTGAAGCGATCGTCTCTAAGGCCGAGGCCTTCTTTATTGAGTCGCCCTCAGGATTCCATCCTTACTTCGCCAGCATCTATCACGGCGGTGGCTTGACCTTGGGGGCTGGATACCGGCGGTTTTACGGCGACAACACTTCCTGGAATATCAATGGCCTCTACTCGGTCAAGAACTACAAGCTGATCGAAGGGGGCACGGAATCACGGGACCATTTGCTGCAGCGGCTTTCATTCGGCGCGAAGCTCGGCTGGCGTGATGCGACCCAGGTTGCCTACTACGGACTCGGGATGAGCACGGACAAAGACGACCGCACCAACTTCCGCTTCCAGCAGACGTACGCTGACGGCCACGTGACGCTGAAACCAGTCCGCTGGTTTCCCATCCGCGCCACCCTTGCTGGCGAACACTGGGAGACCAAGGAAGGGGAGGGAGACTACCCCTCTATCGAAACTGTCCATACGCCGGCGACCGCTCCCGGCCTTGGCGCCAACCCTACTTACGTGCACTTTCAGGTTTCGGCGGGTGTCGATTGGCGTCCCGCTGAGGGCTACGCCCGCCGCGGCGGGCTCTACCAGGCGACTTTGCACGACTATCGCGATACCAACGGAGGCCTCTACAGCTTTCAGAGGCTCGACGCACAAATCATCCAGCATATTCCCCTTTACCGCGAAACGTGGGTCCTGGCCGGCCGCGCCCGCGCCATGACCACCCTCAATAATAACGACGTCGTTCCTTACTTCCTTCTGCCCCAGCTCGGCGACGGCCACACCCTCCGGGCTTTCCAGACCGACCGTTACCGGGACAAGCACAGCATCCTTTACACGGCGGAGCTCCGCTGGATTCCCAGCCGGACCGTCGACATGGCTTTCTTCTATGACGCCGGGAAGGTTGCGAGCCAGCGCAACAACCTGGACTTCAAGGGACTCAAGAGCGACGTTGGCGTCGGCATCCGCATACACAGCCCGGTCGTAACGCCGCTCCGCGTCGATTTCGCCGTTGGCAATGAGGGTTTCAAAATGGTCATTTCCGGAGGCCCAGTCTTTTAGAACTGTGAGGACACCCATGGCTATCTTTGCTTCGCGAACGCAAACCGTTTTTCGGAGGCAAGCTGCTCTGCTACTGTTCCTGGTTCTCTCGTGCGCCTTAGCCGGGGCAGCCTCCGGACCCAAGTTTTACGACGACGACCCCATCGCCGTCGAGCCGGAAATCCGAGACGCTTCGCAGGTCACTTACCGCAAGATCAATCTCTTCTATGACCTCCTGCTCCACCAGTTCGCCACACCCGGAGGACTGCCGCCGGGGCCGCGCGCCGGCAACGTCAATACCATTGACGAGGTCCCCGATTCGAGCTGGTTCACCAACCGGATTCTCGCCCGGGATGTGAGCCCCGCCGAGGCGGCGCGCGGGCCGCTTACCGGAGCGGGACCGGCTCCCGGGCCCTGGGTGGTGATCCAAGCCAAGACCGAGGGGGCGGCCCCCGGATTCACGGTTCGTGACAGCGCGGGAGTCACCTGGTTTCTCGCATTTGATCCCACGAGCAATCCCGAGGGCGCCACGGGTGCGGCCGTCGTCGCCAGCAAGATCTTCTGGACACTCGGCTACTATCAGGCGGAGTACTTTATCGCCGAGCTGCGGCGGGAACAGTTATCGGTCGACCCGGAGGCAACCTTCCGGCCTCCCTCCGGGCGCGAACGGAAGATGACGCTCAAGGATATCGAGCCCGTACTGCACCGCGTGGCACGTAAGGCCGACGGCTCGTATCGCGTGCTGGCGAGCAAGCTGCTGCCGGGTAAGGTCCTCGGCGGTTTCAAGTACTACGGCACGCGATCGGACGATCCCAACGACATCGTTCCGCATGAAGACCGGCGCGAGTTGCGCGCCCTGAAGGTTTTCGGCGCCTGGACGAATCTGGTCGACATGAAGGCGCTGAACACCATGGATACCCTGATCACGGAGAACGGCCGCTCGTATGTTCGGCACTACCTCCTTGATGTGGGCTCCACGTTCGGGATGGGCGCCAACGGCCCCCGCGAGTGGTTCGAAGGCTACGAGCATCTTTTCGAACCGAAGATAGCGCTCAAGCGCACGGCTACTGTTGGTTTCTACATCCAGCCGTGGCAGACCGTCGAGTACGACGAGTACTCCTCAATCGGCCGTTTCGAGGGCGATCAATTCGATCCGGAGGCGTGGAAGACGCGCGTACCCGTCTCCGCCCTCCTGCGCGCCCGCGCCGACGACCTTTTCTGGGCGGCCCGCCGCCTCATGGCCTTCAGCGACGACATGATCCGCGCGATCGTCAAGACCGGAGCGTACAGCGACACCGAAGCCGCCGCTCACTTGGCCGACGTGCTCATCAAGCGCCGCGACAAGATCGGAAAAACCTACCTGACTCCCGTGAATCCGTTGGTGGATTTCTCGCTTACCGCCTCCGGCGAGCTGAGATTTACCAATCCAGCCGTGCAGTACGGGTTCGCCAGGGCCCCCGATTCCTACACCGCCGCCTGGTCCACCTTTGACAACAATTCCGGCGCGACCCGGCTCATCGCGAAGACCAGCGGCCCGGGGATGAGCATATCGGCTCCGCAGGATTTGCCATCCGCAACTGGCTCCTTCATCCTCGTGGAAGTCTCTGCGGTCGGCGCACCCCATGAATCCTGGACCAAACCTGTGAAGGCCTATTTCCGCCGTACCGGCAACGGCTGGAAGCTGGTCGGACTGGAGCGAATGCCAGACAGCACAGCCCCGCTCGCCGCTGCCGGCGCGCCGGGTGGTTCGCAATGAGAAGCTGGAAACTGGATCAGGGACCCACGACACCATCGTGACAGGGAATCCACCGGCCTACTGCGACAGAGGACCGACCCAGAAGCCACAAGTTCACGCTCACCAACGCAAAGCCCCGGGCACGGGCACGCGGTCTCAGGGCGCCGAGGACGTGCGCAGGACGCGTTCTTCGCTGGGAATGATCCCGCCCGGAATCTTCAGCTCTTCGCGGGAGTAGTAATTCCAGCGGCCGTTCTCGTAACGCGCCAGGAAGACCTCGCCCACATCGTCAAGAGCGGAGCCAAACGAGATATCACCGGTTACCCCCGGCCAGGGCTGGGAGCGATAGGCCAGCACGTCGCGGATCCTGGCACGGTTCAGACCGGCAACCTGGACGGCCCATATGAGCAAGTTCATCCCGTCATAGGCGTGGGCGGCATAGGTTTCAGCCTCCTGTCCGAAGCGCGCTTGAAAGGCCTGCCGGAATTCTTTGTATTGGGGGTCCTCCCGCTCAGGGTCCCAGGGGTACCCGCAGATCACGCCTTCGGTGTTGCTACCGGCAAGTTGCACGAACTCGCCGGACACAGCGCGGTCGCTGGCGAAGAAGGGCTGTTGCATGCCCATCTCGCGCATCTGGTTGAGGACGAAGGCGCCTTCACGGGCATCACCCCAGTGCACCACAGCGTCCAGCTTGGATTGCCGGAGCCGCTCCAGTTGCAGGCTGAAGTCCGTGGCGCCGACGCGGTAGGCCATCTCGATGACGACGGGGCGGCCGAGGCGGCGCGCACTGTCGCGGACTTCACGCACGCCAAACCGCCCGTAGCGGTTGCTGGAGCGGATAATGCCGATGCGCTTGTAGTCCATCTTGCGAATCAGATAATCGATCAGCAGGTAGCCCATCTGGCGGTCATCGCCGATGTTGCGCATCACCCAGGGTATGTTGGTTTCGATGAAGGTCGGATCTGTGTCGCCGGTGTTGATCATCACCAGTTCCGCTTTCAAGGCCACGCGGATGGCGATGTGGCTGTTGGCGCTATCGATGGTGCCGAGGATGGCCCAGACGTGGTCCTTGTAGGCCATGTTGACGATCTCGTTGCCGGAGGAGCCCCACAGGCCGTTGTCGTTGACAACCACGAGTTCAAACGGGATGCCACGCTTGACGTATCCGCCGCGCGCGTTGGCCTGCTCGACCGCCAGGCGAGCGCCCTGCAACATCTTGATGCCGAGCGCTTCTTCGTGGCTCTTGCCGCCGGTAGCGACGGACACGGTGGACATGATGGGCCCAATGAAACCGATCTTGACCGTGTCGATCTTTTCGGGCTCCGGAATTCCGCGGCCGGGGCCGGTGTATTCCATTTGCAGGAGGAAATGCTCTTTGTAGGGCTTGACGCCACCGTAGGGCTCCACGTCCACGGGCGTCCGGGCGTAGTTTCTTTCCTGGCGCAAAGGCAAGTCCGGCTTGCCATAGTAGCCGGCCTCGGCGCTTCTCTTGAGGACTTCGGCGGTTTGCGGGTCGACGGGAATTCCGTGGGCTGCCTGCCGTTCGGTCTTCTTAGCCGGTGGCTCGGCGCCCGCTGCGGCCAGCCAGGAAAACGCCACAAGCGGCAGCAGCAAGCTGCAAACGGAGGTTCGCATCACTTTCCTCCCTTCGGCGCCGGCGCGGCCTTGGCAGACAGCGCGCGTGTGGGGCGCTCCTTGTTGTTGCCCGCAGCTCGCGCGGTGCGGGGGCGCAAGCCGGGATAGTAATCCGCGCCGTTGCCCACCGCCAGGCCTTTGCCGGTTCCTACCCAAACGTCCTTGCCGTCGAAGTCGACGGAGATGATGAAATTGTGCGGGATGCCCACCGGCATATCGACTTCCTCGAGCACCTGCTTGTCGTGAGTCACGACGGCCTTGCCCCGCTTGCTCTTTGCGTCCATGGTATAAGCAACCCAGGTGTTGGTGGGAACATCCACCACGGCGCCCAGACCCTTGTCGGAGGCGAACCAGGCCTCGTTAGCGCTGCGCCCCTTCAGGTTGTTGTTGAAGTCGCTGAGACTGCCGGAGTCGTGGTTGTAGAAGGCACGCCAGTGGCGGCCATCGTAGCGGCAAACGCCGAAATAGGTGGAGACCCACAAGGTCTTCTCCACGTAGCTGGCGCCGGTAGTGATGACATGCACGATGCCGTCGTCCCGGTAGAGGTCGATCTCCATCTCGCCGTCTGGATCGAGGTAGTCCTTCCAGCGCCCGGTGGCGACATCGTATTCCAGCACGCCACTGCCCCAGACGGCGAGGTGCACTTTGCCGTCGGCGTAATCCACACCGTAATTCCAGATCTCTTCCATGGGAGCGTTCTTTTCTGTGAAGATGGTCCACTCGCCGGTTCGGGTATTATAGCGGCTGGCTCCGGCCGTGGTGGCGGCCCAGATGTTGTCGTTCTCCACCGCCACGCCATAGACCACATCATTGACCAACCCGCTGTTGAGCTGATGGAAGTGGTCGAAGCGGCCGCCGCTGAAGCGAGCGAGGCCGCCGCCGAAGAGCGCAAGCCAGACATCGCCGGTCTTGGAATCCACGGCAATGCCCGTGACGACTTTCCAGGGGAGGCCGTCCGCCTCTTTCCAGCTCCGCACCTTGCCGGTCTTCTTGTCGATCACGGCCAAGCCGTCTTCGGTCCCGACCCACACGCGATCGCCATCCGCCTTGACCGCAAAGATGTGGTCATTGGGCAAGCCGTTGGCGGTGGTGAACTGTTTCCACTGCGTGTAGACAAAAGGCAGGTTCTCCATCGCAGGCGACGGCTGGCCGGTCTTGGCCGGCGGGGAACCGGCCAGGAGCAGTACGGGCAATAGGAAGGTGCCTAAGAGTGCCAGGCAACGTATCATGGGCGTTTCACTCTCCCGTTTCAGACTAAACTATCCGTGTTCATCCAGGCAATCACAGCGTCTTCAAGTATTCGATCAGGTCGTTCAGTTGATCCTTGGTCATGTCGTTGGTGACGCCATGGCGGTCGTTGGGATTGTAGACCGTCCAGATCTCCTCCAGCGTCGCAGCCATGCCGTTATGCAGATACGGCGCGGAATCGTAAATGTTGGTGAGGTGCGGCACGTCGAACAGGCCGGTGCGGTCCGACGGCAATCGGGTTCCCACGTCGCGGCGAGTGCGGTCGGTGTAGTAGGGCGGATTGTGGCAGGTGACGCAGCGGTTGTCCGGCGGGATAAGGCGGCCGTCGGTTGTGCGGGCGCGCTCGAACAGGAGCTTGCCGCGGCGCTGAGCCGGCGTGAGCGAAGCGCCCAGCGGGCGGTGCCGGTTGGGCGCGCGGGGGATAGTTGTGACGAACAGATCGACCGCCGCAAGTTCTTCCGGGTTGAACGGCCGCGAGCGGGTGAAGAACGCGGCCAGCCTGGCGCCACACTGCCGCGCCAGGCTGGGGTTGGTGCCCTCCCACTTGAAGGGCGCGGTGTCGAGAATGCCGCGCAGGGTTCGGTTGTCCACGGGGCTGACGCCGATGCCGTCGGACTCGATGTCGTAGGTGATCCCGTCGACGTGGCCGTCGGGGTGGCAACTGCTGCAAGACATCTGGCGGCGAAACGCGACGTTGGCGCTGTGGAACAGGCGTTCGCCGTAGCGGAGCTGGGTGATCTCCCCGGGCCCGTCCAGGTCGATGCGCGCCACGGCGCGCCACGAGGCCAGGTCGATGACGGTGAGCGAGTCGTCGAGGGTATTCGCCACGAAGGCAGTGGTCCCGTCCGGCGCCATGGCGATTCCGCGCGGGCTGTCCGGGGTGGCGATGTGCCGGAGGAGGAACTCTGCGGACTTACCCATGTGATTGGGAATGACGTGTTTGCGCTCATGCGGAGTGGCGCGCCGCAACAGGGCCGTCAGTTTGGCCACATCGAGGACTGCCACCCGGTCCGTGCTGGCGCTGGTGGCCAAAGCATAGCGGCCGTCGCGGGTGAAAGCCACATCGGTGACGTCGGCGAAGCTGAGGCCAGGCTCGTCCAGCAGCACTTCGTCCACCTGCCCGTCCCGCCACAGAACGGCGATGCCGTTGGTGATGGTCCAGCCCTGCATCAGCCGGGTCATGGGCACCAGGCTCTTGGTACGGTTGAGCGTGGCGAGGGCGAACTCGCCGCTGGGGTGCCACGCCACGCCTAGCATGAGGTTGGAGTCAGGAACCACCCAGCGATCCTCCACGGTTCCCCGGCCAGTCTCGATAACTGTGACCTCCGAGACCATGGGAGAACGCAGCGGCGGAATGCGGGCCAGGCTGTTGGTGACCAGAATCCTGCTGCCGTCCGGCGACAGAGCCAGAGACCAGGGGCGCCGGCTCGCTGCGAGACCCTTCAGGCGCTGCAAAGTGGCGACATCGTAGATGTGGATGTCGTCTGAGGAGGTGTTCAGCACGTAGAGGTGCTTGCCCGGAAGATCGGTCAAGAGGCCGTGTGGCTCGTCTCCCACTGGCAGCGTCGTGCTGACCTGCCGGGTAGCGGCCTCGATCACGGAAACGGTGTCGTCGTGACGGTTACTGACGAAGGCTCGTGTTCCGTCCGGCGTGAAGGCGATTCCGGTGGGATGACCACCAACTGAGATCTCGGCGATCTTCTCACGCTTGAGCGGATCGACGACAATGACCGAATCGGAAGCTTCGCAAGTGACCCAAAGCTCTCGTGTCGAGCCGGGCCGGAAAGCGAGGCGTAGCGGATTCTTGTAGCGTGGTGAGGCGGCGACGGAAGGCGTCCGGGTGGGGTGCGCGATGCTTTTCAGTGCGGTGACGTAGTCGAAAGGCTTGCCGTGGGCGCTCTGGTGGCAGCCCAGGCAGGTCTCGCGCGTCACCTCGCGCAGACCTGCGGACTTCGAGGCCCGCGCATCGCGCATGATGGCTTCCGGCATATACTCGCTGCCGGGACCGTGACAAACTTCGCAGCCCACACCTTCATCCAGCTCGAAGGACTCCAGGAACCCACCTGAGCCGACGCCCTGACCGGTGGAGTGGCACCTGAGGCACTGGGGGGCGACCTGCGGATCGCCCTGGACTCCCGCAGCGACCGCAATGGGTGCGGCGGCGGGCAGAGCCAGGACGGCCCACGCGCGCGAGTGAGCGCTCATGCGCCAAACGCTGAACTGGCGTCCGTACTGGGGCTTGGAATGGCACTGGCCGCAAGCATGGGCGCCGGCGTACTTCGGGCGCGAGCCGGAGGAGGCGTCACCGCTCGCGGGCTTGGGGATGGAACCAGAGCGCGGGTTGGGCGGGGAGGGGTGGCTGATCTGCTTCCAGGCCTTCTCGACATCCAGTTGCGGCGATTGCAGGACCGCCACGTGGGAACCTTTCTCAATGTGGCAGGTCATGCAGTACTTCTTATCAGGCATGCGAAGCCCGGCTTCCATAGCTTTGGCTCGGTCGCGCATCACATCCTCGAAAGCATATTCGCTGCCGGGTCCGTGGCAGGTTTCGCACTGGATGCCGTCCTGCAAGCGGAAGGTCTCATCCTTTTCCCAGGGTTCCGCATTGAATCCGGTGGCATGGCAGCCCAGGCAAGCCGGAGCTTCCTGGGGGGGTTCGCGGACGCCGCTGATGGCGGCGATTCGCAGGGCTTCCGGCAGAGCCAGGGTGGCGTAAGCGCGGCTGTGTTTGGTGTGCAGCCAGCGGCTGTATTGGTGGCCCATGCCCGGGCCGGAATGACAAGTACCGCAAGCACGTACGCCGACGTAGACCGGCTGCTTGGGCGCGCCGCCCGCGCCGGCCGCCAACAGGTAAAGCGCGGCACCAGCGGAAAACAGGCAGGAGAATGGGGCGCGCCTCATGGCTTTCCTCCCCCTGGCGATTGGGCATCGTGTTCCAGGCGCAAGAATTGGTTAGCCTTGACGTTTTCCAGCTTCTGAATCACGCCACCGGGCCAGCGGATCTCGACGGAATCGGCGACAGCGGCGCTGCCCAGCCCAAAGTGCAGCCTCTCGTCTCCCTGCGAGAGATAGCCGCGCACCGGCATAACATCATCAATCTGGCGCAGGCCCCCCGCAGTAACCACGACCCGGGCACCGATGGCGGCGCGTGTTCCACCCCCGGCGAGTTTCAAGCGCGGCTCGATGTTGAGCCAGTTGTTGCGGTTGCCCCCGTCGTTGCGCAACACCTTTGGATGGTCGTTCAGATTGATGATCACAACATCGACGTCGCCATCGTTATCGTAATCGCCCCAGGTGGCCCCGCGCCCTACATATTTCTCGTGAAAGTACTGGCCGGACACATCGGAGACGTCGGCGAATTTGCCGTTTCCCAGATTACGGACCAGAGTATCTTCCTGGACGTATTCATGGTGGGCGTTGCCGTGCACGGTAAGGATGTCCAGCCAGCCGTCGTTGTCGTAGTCAAACATGATGGCGGCCCAACCCGCGTACTGGCCCATGATGGTGGCCAGGCCGCTCTGCTCAGTGCGGTTCACGAAGCCCTTGGGCCCTTGCAGGAAGAGGCTGCAATAGTTCAGGTCGGGCACGAACATGTCCAGCCAGCCGTTGCGGTCCAGGTCGCCCACGGCCGGGCCCATGGAGGCCACGCCCTGGCCGCCCTCGCCGAAGGCCACCCCCTTCTGGAGGGCCTTCTCCGCGAAGGTGCCGTCACCGTTGTTCTCGAAGTAGTAGTTCTCCATCGCATCGTTGGCCACGTAGATATCGAGATCGCCATCGTTGTCAAAGTCGGCCGCAGTGACGCTCATGGCGCGACCGTCCTCCTGATGCACGCCCGCGGCTTTGGTGACGTCGGTAAAGGTTCCATCGCCGTTGTTGCGGTACAGGGCGTCCGGCTGGCCGGAGTAGCTCAGAGGGCCGGGATAGCCCTGCGCCGGATAGAAGTCGCGGAACTTCCCGTCGTCGTACAGCAGGTAGTTGCCCACATAGACGTCCAGCAGGCCGTCGCCGTTGTAATCGAACCAGACCGCCGAAACGCTCCAGCGCGAGTCCGCCAGGCCTGACTCCTTGGACACGTTGGTGAACGTGCCGTTGCCGTTGTTGCGATAGAGCACGTTGGGGCCGTAGTTGAGGATGTACAGGTCCACGTCGCCGTCGTTGTCGTAGTCGGCGGCGGAACAGCCCGTACCGAAGATGCCCTCGCCGGCCACTCCGGCTTGTGACGTCACGTCGGTGAAGCGCCACTTGCCGTCGTTGCGGTAGAGGCGGTTGCTCAGCTTGCCCCGCAGGTCGCGGCCCTCGTTGTCACTGACGTTGCGGGTCCACACGCCGGTGACGAAGTAGAGATCCATCAGTCCGTCGTTGTTGTAGTCGAAAGTGCACGCGCCGGCGCCGGTTCCTTCCACGATGTTGTCCAGGTGGTGGTCGCCGTAGCTGTGCTTGAACGCGATGCCGGCCTCTTTGGATACTTCCGTAAAGGTCGGGAGCTGGAGTTCCGCGATTGCCAGCAGGGCCGTCAGAGCGGTGAGCAAGGCCCCACGCCATATGTGTTTCATGGTTGGCCTCCGGGTTGGGCCTTTCCGCCGCGGGCGGCCCGCCGAGCGGGAGTGGGCGGGCTGGCGCCGGGTAGCGGATTCCAATGGGCTCCGAAATCGATCCATTCGATGAAGGTCTGCAACTCGTCCGGGGTGAGCCCGCCGTGCGGCTGTCCGGGCGCCCGGGCGCTCAGGCCCTTGCGGTCCCACGGCCGAGAGAGATCCCGGCCCACCAGTTTGCGGATCAAGGGACTGGTTCTGGCGCTACCCGGATGCACGTAACGTCCCTGGCCGGGCTTAGCCGGAACTCCCGCAGCGGGAGCCGCGAGCAGACTACGGTACGCAAGATTGAAGAGGCCTTCGGGGAACGAACCGTTTGACCCCTCGGTTCCCAGCAACGTGACTTGATGCAGCTTCGGCGCAACCCTTCCGCCGTGACAGGCCGCCGCGGCGCAACGGCGCTCCAGGATGGGCGCGACGTCGCGCGTGAAGTCGATGGTGCGCCGCCGTTCCGGGGGCAGCGTTAATTGCGGGGCCGGAGCGGCGAGCGCTTTGGCCAGCACGTTCTCAGGCACCAGTTCCGGGTCCTCATGGCAGCCGATGCACCCACGATTCTCGTTGTTCCGCGCCCAGATCCAGGAGCAGGATTCGAGCGCCACACCGTTCTCGTCCAGCAACTGCAACTGGATGGGCGTGTTGGCAGGCACTTCCACCTGAAACGAGCCGTCTTGCTCGACGTCCACCACTCCCAGCAGGCGAGTTTGCAGCAAGGACGACAGGCTGTCGACGGTAGCGCCGGGCCCTGCGATGCCGGTCCGCTCCTGTTTCTCCAGGTAGGCGTCTTCCTCACTCCGAGCGCGCGGAAGACCCTCCAGGACTCGGAGCTTCTTCACCGTACCCACTTTCCACCACTCGGGCCGGGCCCAGTCCGTGTTGTAGACGTTGAGGCAGTACAACTTGCCGGTGGGGTATTTGTCATTGACCGCGGAGGACCGCCCGTCCGGCTCGCGGCGCGGCGCGATGATGCGGGCCTGCACGTCGTGCCAGGCCGGGTCGTCAAACAGCCCGGTCAGTTTGCCTGTCTGTGGTTCGAAGCGGCAGACCTCGTGTGTGGATGCGCCGGGCAGGCGGCGCGAGACCAGCACAGCGCCGTCCGGCAATGGAGCGGGTGAGTGGAACAGGCCGCCGGCGGGCGAAGTGAGACGCCTGTAAGTGTGGAGCGGCCGCCGCGATTCCACCGCGGCCAAGGCCCCGGCGCCATCCCACTCGACGCGGTCCGCTTCCACAAAGACCACCAGGCCGCCGGTGGTAACACAAGGCATCTGCTTGACCCGAGCGCCAGGGTTACCCAGGTAGAGGGCGAAGTCGGTGCCATCCAGGTTGACTCCAAACAAGGCCAAGCGTCCGCTCCAGCCCCACTGGAGACTGTTTCGCTGCCAGGCGGAAAACAGAATTCTCCCGTCGGGTGCGACGAAGGGATCCATCACGCTGGAGGGATGGAAGACCATGCGCCGCACCTGGGTGCCGTCCGGCCTGCAGGAAAAGAGACTGCTGGATGGCAGCGGGCCGTATTCGTTGAAGTGTCCACCCGCGTGGCCGATGAAAGCGATCCGGTATTGGGGCACGTCCTCGATGATGTCGAAAGACTGCGACTGGTAGACCGGCATCCGGCAATCGCCCGCTTCCCGGGTCACCTGCCGGACCTCGGAGCTCTCCAGAGTCATCTCGAAGACCTGCCAGGAATCCGATGCCGCCTTCTTGCCCGCGAACAACAAGCGCCGGCCATCGAACGACACGTCCGGGTCGGCGGCGCTGTGGAAGTCCCCGGTGAGAACCCTCACGGTGCCATCGGGACGCAGGCGAATGATGCGAGCGCCCTCCCCGTAGAAGGCGCGGAGAGTGCCTCCGGCTGCCGCTTCGAGCCTCGGGGCGGCAGGGCCGGCGGGCAACTGGGTCAGCACTACGCCCCGATAGTCCTGGGTATTAGCTCCCAAAGCTGCGAGCGCCGCGGAGGCAACCACCGCATCACCGGATCGGGCGGGGGGCTTCTGCGCTCTCTGCTGCCCGGCCCAGACAAAAGAAACCAGGACAAAAGCGGCTACCAGAGAGCAAGACCGGCCTTTGCCAGAGCGCCTCATCGATTCCCACCAGCCTGCAATGAGAGTGGTGCTGGGCGACCCGCACACGGGTGAGGCTGGATGGCAAGCTGAGGGGACGGGCACGGCGTTGCGGCATGGGAACGATCACGGCAAAAGAGGAGTCGCAGATCCAACACTCTCAGTTCCAACCCCTTCGACTGAATTATATACCGCCTCAGCGGGTTTCCTCCGGCGCTGGGCCGGACGCGGGGCCCTTGAGCAAACCGAAACCACTTGAATTCGCGCCGGGGAATCGTGATAATCTAGTCTTGGATCTGGATTTCGCTTTTGGTAGGGTCGATCCTGAATGAATGGTGGGGGACGAGGCTCGGGGTTGGTGGTGTGCGGTTCCCGCGTCGCCCATTCTGCGTTCAGGAACGACACAACGTTGCAGCCCGGTTCGAAGGTTCCGAATAATGAAATCAATGTCATTTGAAGAAATCATCCGCGATATTGCCAAGGCGCCGGTCGTGAAGCGGGCCATCAGCGCGCCGGAAGTTCTTAGTGAGGCATATGATTACGCCCGTCCCAGCTCGTTCTCGCGCGGGATGCGAGTGGAACTGAACGGTCTGGTGATTCTATTCATCTCCGGCACCGCCAGCGTGGACGAGAACGGCCAAACCGCCCATGTGGGCGATTTCCGGGCGCAGTGCCACCGCACGTTCCGCAACATTACGGGGCTTCTGGAATCGGAAGGGGCGACGTGGCACGACGTAGTGCGCACCACCTGCTACCTACGCGACATTGACCGGGACTACGCGGTCTTTAATGAGGAGCGGACTGCCTTCTACCGGCAGCAGGAGCTGGACCCGCTGCCGGCCTCGACCGGCATTCAGGCCAAGCTATGCCGGCCCGAGCTCCTGGTGGAGATCGAAGCTATCGCGATGTTTCGCGTACCGGCCGAGAAGGATGAAGAGTAGCGGGCAGCCGAGCCGCTCTTGACGGACACCTGTAGCGGCGTGAGGGGCGGGGCTTTTCTCATTGGCCCTCTTGGGTTTTCGAATCCCCACTCAAGGAGACATCGATGAACAAAACGCGCAGACGGGTCATGACCGCGGTGGCCGCAGCGAGTGTAGCGGGTGCGGCGAAAGCCCGGGCACAAGCTGTGCCCGAGAAGAAGGTGCATTACCGCGCGGCGAAGCCCTCCGGCACCCCGCTGTTCTCGGGCGCCGTTTCCTATGGCAACCTGCTGTTTATCGCCGGCAAAGGCGCTCACTTCGAAGGCGACATCAAGGCCCACACCAAGCACGTGTTGGACGAGATCGAGAAGGAATTGCAGAACGCGGGATCTTCCATGCAGAAGGTCCTGAAGTGCAACGTTTATCTGAACGACCTCAAAGACTACAAGGCGATGAACGAGGTGTTTCTGGGGCGCTTTGGTCCGGAGCCGCCGGTCCGCACCACCATCGCGGCGGCCGGTGGGATTCCGGGCAACTCGCTGGTGGAAATCGATGTGATCGCGTACGTATAGGATGCAGCTCTTAGCGCTCAGTGTTCAGCACCTGAGCTTCAACGGTGGAGTAAGCCCAGCACACCGTCGAGGTCAAATCGCCTGCCGATCGCGTTCATCCGAAAGCTGGGCGCTGACAGCCGATCGCTGAAAGCCCCCGTGGCCGGCAGGCATCACGGGGAGCGGTACAACCCGCGGGCCTGAATGTACTCCAAGACCTCCGGAGGCACCTCGGCCACGGCTTCGCCGGCGCCCAGCCGGTCGCGGATATAGGACGAAGAAACCGGCAGCGCCACCGTCTTCAGGGTCAGAATGTGCGCGCCCTCCGGCACCTCGTAGCGATGGCCAGGCCTGGTCACCACCACGAACACAACTTGCCGGACCACGTCCTGCCAGCGATACCAGGTTCGAATCTCGGAGAATGCATCGGCTCCAATGATGAAGAACAGCTCATCGCTGGGCGCAAGCTGTGCCCTGACGCGTTCGATGGTGTGAATTGAGTAGCTAGCGCACTGGCCCTCTTCCAGCCGCGAAGGCTGGAACTCCGGCACACCCTGGCAGGCCAGTTCCACCATGCGAAAGCGGTCCTCGTAGCCGGCTTGCGTTTCGCCGCGCTTGTGCGGGGGATTCGCGGCGGGCACGAATAGGATCCGGTCCAGGCCGAACAGCGCGGCCGCCTCGCGGGCCACGATCAGGTGAGCATTGTGGATGGGGTCGAACGTACCGCCGAATATCGCGATCTTCAACTTGGACGGGCCGCCTTATCGCGCGCGCCTGCCTGCCCCTAGGGACATTCTGCGCTCCGGATTTCCAATCTTAGCAACTCGGCGCGAGGGCAGCCCGCTCGCGCCCGAAGCAGTGAACGCCCGGAGTTTCATGAACTGGCCTCCGGGCCGTCGCCACCACGCCCTGGCGAGGCCGAGGCAGCCTCATTAGGATCCCAGAGCGATTCGGGCGCGCCCAGGGTGAGATTCGACCAACGCCCCCACACAAACAGTGCATCGCTGAGCCGGTTGAGATACCGGATCGCCTCAGGCGGCACGGCTTCCTTCCGGGAGAGGGCGACGAGCCGGCGTTCGGCCCGGCGGCACACGGTGCGGCAGGCGTGCAGTTCCGCATCCAGCCGCGAAGCGCCCGGCAGGACGAACGAGCGTAGCGCCGGCAGTTCCGCGTTCGTGGCGTCCATCTCCGCCTCCAGCCGCTGCACTTCGGCGGGTGTAACACGGGGCTGTTTCGGATGCACCTGCTCGGGTTCCGTCGCCAGGATGGCGCCTAGATTGAACAATTCGTGTTGCACACGGCGCAGGCTGGCGGCCAGGGCCTCCAGCCGCGGAAACGAAAGCACGAGCTCCTCCACGGTGACTCGGGCCGCGCCCAGAAACGCATTGAGTTCGTCCACCGTGCCGTAGGCTTCAATGCGCGGATCGTCCTTGCCAAGGCGCCTGCCGCCAGCCAGGCTGGTTTCCCCCGCGTCTCCGCGGCGAGTGTAGATCCGATTTAGCAAGACCTTCGGTTGCTTGTAGATGGGTTCGCTCATTGGGTTCACGCTCCAGCCCGCCGCGCGCTAACGGGGCGACAAGGAGAATTCAGTCGCGATGACCCTCCTCCCGGATTCTGCTACACCTTGACGAACCAGCCGCGCCGGTACATGACCCACGCCACCAGGTAGATCGCCAGGACATTGGACACCGCATACAGCACTGAGGCGTTGACAGGCGCTGCCAGCGGGGCGAAGACCGTGTTGAAGAGAGCGGCCTTCAGCGTGAGTTGTTCGCCCGCCGGGCCCGTCACCTCAAGGGTACCCAAGAGCCGCGCCAGCCCGATCGAGAGAACGTAGAGCGCCAGGGCGTTCGTGCCGAGAATGGCGAAGGGCCGGGCCCAGCGGCGATACTGCTTGACGTCAATGAGCCAGTAACAGAGGCCATAAACGATCATCGCCCACCCTGCCATCAGCAGCGCAAACGAACTGGTCCAAAGGTTCTTGTTGATGGGAAACCAGCGGTCCACAAGAAGGCCGCCGATCAGCAACGCCAACCCCGCCGCCAGCATGGCTCCAGTCTTCCGCGCGCCCGGCCACGGCGCGCGCAAGAGCCGTCCCGCCAGTATGCCGAACAGCACCGTGGCAATCGCCGGGATGGTGCTGAGAATCCCTTCCGGATCCCATGTGCGGGTGGCGGACCACATATGCCCGCTGAGCACGAGCCCGTCCACCCAGCCTGCTAGGTTGCCCTGCACTTCGAGCACACCCGGGCCGTATCCGGGCACCGGGACCCAGGCCATCAGGATCCAATAGCCGCCGAGCAAGCCGGCAGTAGCCAAAACCTGCCCCCGCCGGTCCGTATACAGGTAAATCGCCGCGGCGATGAAGTAGCACACCGCGATCCGTTGCAGCACCCCGGGTATGCGCAGGGTGGCGAAGTCGTAACGCGGGAACCCGTTCAGCAGCAGGCCCAGCCCGAAAATGATCGCTGCCCGGCGCGCCGTGTGCAGAAGCAGCCGCCCCCTGTCGTCGCCACGCTCCACGCGCCGGGCGAAGGAGAGCGTCATGGCCACGCCGGAGATCCAGAGAAAGAACGGGAAGACCATGTCGGTGAAAGTCCAGCCGTGCCACTTGGCGTGCAGCAGTGGCGGATACACGTGGTTCCGGTCGCCCGGATTGTTCACCAGGATCATGGCCGCAATCGTCGCGCCGCGGAATCCATCCAGAGATACCAGGCGGTCCGCCCCGCTTCGTGGGGGAGAATTCATGCGAAGTTCTTCAGTGTACTTCAGGCGCGGCACCGAGAGGGGGTTTGATTCTCCACAGTAGGCTGGAAGCGCCTCGCAGTGGCCGGGGATGTGACTTGGCGGGCCGATCAGTGCGCGTGTTCAAGGGCGAAGACCGGTTCCTGGCCGGCCAGGGCCAGGCGGTCGTCGAGGGCCGATTGGACGGCAACAGCCTCGTCAATATCGAGCCCGGCTAACTCATGAATCGCCGTGAACAACTCACGCATTCCTTGTGGAGTCGGTTCGGCTGGCGCACACATGGCATAGGCGTAAATGGCGTCGTGGCGAAGATGCGTTTGACGGAACAGCGGCCGCAAGTCGCGGGCCGCCTCCTCGATCCCCAGGTAGCCCACCCCCAGCACCGCCTGCCGGCGCACCTCCGGATCGTCGTCGGCCAGGTGCTTCTTTATGTAGGAGGCATATTGCGGATCGAGGGAACGCCACATCGCTTCCAGAGCGCAGGAGCGGGTCTCCGGGTCGCTGTAAAACTCCATCAGCGCCTCTTTGACCCTGGCCTCGCTGAGCCGGCTGGCCATCCCCAGGAGGGCGCCGCAGCGCTCTTCTTTGGGCGCCCGGCGATCGCCCAGCTTGCGAAGCATCGCGGTGTGGATACGGCTGTTGTCCACTACTCCGGCGAGCGCTTCCCAGCAAGCCGCTCGCACCCCGGTCTCCGGGTCCTGGAGGGCCTTCTCGAAGAGCTTGTCGCGGATCTTCTCGGGCAACTCTTCCAGCACGAACGTGGAGGCCGCCTGGGCGCGATGCTCCGGCACGGGGCTGTCCAAGAATTCCAGGCACTCCTCTTCGGTCAGGACTTCAAAGCAGGGCGGCGCCTTCTCGGGGTAATGGGCCCAGATGTCGAAATCATCGATCTGAAGTGGGCCATTCGACCGGCTCCTGAGCTTGTCAATAGCCTGCTGGGTCTCCAGCCGGAGAGAGTGGCCCGGGTCGTCATTCGCGCTGGTCTGCGCCAGCAGGGTTTCCAGAGCGGGAACGGCCGCTGGATCGCCGTGCAGCGCCAGGCACAGTACCGCATCGTCCGGGTCCGTCTCCATCCGGTCCACCAGCAGGCTGACCACGCGTGAGTCGCGCACCGGCAACGCCGCCAGGGCAAAGGCCACCTCCGAGCGCTTGGAAGGCGGCAGCTCGGAATACAGCCGCAGCAAAGGTTCAAGCGCAGGCGCGTCGATCTCGACCAGGGCTTCCACCACCGCTTCGGGTATATCTTCCGGCTCGCGCCGCACCCGCCCGATGAGGAAATCGAGACCCTCCGCAGCGCGCAGATAGCGGAAGATCGAGATGAGGTCCTCCTCCAGGTCGATGCGTTCCTCGAAGCCGGGCTTGGCCTGGCCGCTATCCGCCTGAACCTTATCCTTGGCGAAGCGGACGATGCCTGGAAGAGTCCGCCGGGGCTTGTCCAGCAGGGCGTGCAGGAACGCGTGATCGACACCCACCTGACCCATCGCCGCTGCGCGCAGCAGTTCGTAGGCGGGGACGGAACAGTATTGGCTCGGCTCCAGCATCAGTAGGTCGCCCTGCCGCCGCTTGCATCATAGCACTGGCCCGTCACGAAGGAGCAGTCCGGGCTGGCCAGAAAATGAACGACCGCCGCGATCTCCTCGGGGCTGCCGGTGCGCCGCATGGGGATGCGCGAGGTCATGTAATCCACCTGCGCCGGCGAAAGCTGATCCAGGATCTTGGTGCGCACCACCGCCGGCGCAACCGCGTTCACGCAAATGCCTTCCAAGGCCACTTCCTTCGCCAGCGACTTGGTAAAGGCAATCACACCGGCCTTGGACGAGGAATAGGGAGCCATGTTGGGATTGCCTTCCTTGCCGGCGATGGAGGCGACGTTGACAATGCGGCCGTAGCGGCGCTGGCGCATGTGCGGCACCACCGCACGGCAGAAGAGAAATACTCCGTCCAGGTTGACAGAAAGGACACGCCGCCATTCTTCCTCGCTCTGTTCCCAGACCGGCGCCGCGCGGCCAGCGATGCCCGCGTTATTTACCAGGATGTCCACCCGTCCAGTGCGGCGCAGCACCTCGCTGAGGGTGGCTTCGATCGATGCGCTGCTGGTGATGTCCACACGGGCCGCGAAGGCCGCCCCGCTCGAGCCCGCTGTGATCTCCGCGGCGACCGCCTCCGCCCCGGACTGGTCGAGATCGGCGACGGCCACGGCCGCGCCCGCCTTGGCCAGGCGGTGAGCAATGGCGGTTCCGATTCCAGCCGCCGCGCCGGTCACGATGGCCGTCTGTCCCGAGAGGTCGAAGAATGCCATCAGAGCTCCCGCTCCGATTCTACTCCTCTTCCTTGAGCACCTCGACTTGGATCTCGGCGATGACGTCCTTGTGGAGGCGAACCGCGACCTTGTGCTGGCCCAACTGCCGGATGGGATCGTCCAGTTGGATCTTCTTCCGGTCGATGGTGAAGTTCTGGCGCGACAACGCTTCCGCAATGTCCTTGGCCGTGACCGAACCGAAAAGCTGGTCGTGCTCTCCGGCTTTCTGGCGAATGGTCACCGTGACCCCGTTCAGCAAGCCAGCCAGTTCGGAGGCATCGGCCGCCGCCTTGGTCTCGCGGCGCAGATGGGCGTGCCGCTCCTGCTCCACGATCTTCTTGTTGGCCTCGGTGGCCACTACGGCCAGTTTCCGGGGCAGCAAATAATTGCGGGCATAGCCATCGGCGACCTTGACGGTCTGCCCCCGGGCGCCCAGCTTGTCGAGATTTTCCCTGAGAATGACTTCCATACGCTGTTCCTTCCCGCCGGCCGCCGCGCTTGCCGGCTCCAGTCTCCGGCCGTGGCGAGGTGTTCTGCGGCCCCGGCGCTCAATCCTCTCACCCCTGGCCGCCGGTTCACACCGAAGCGGCGAAGGGCAGCAACGCGATGTTCCGTGCCTGCTTGATGGCCTCAGCCAGGCGGCGTTGATGGGGCGTGCAGACCCCGGAAATACGCCGCGGCACGATCTTGCCGCGCTCGTTGATAAACGATCCCAGCAAGGTCACGTTCTTGTAATTGATGTCGTCGATCCGGTCCACGCAGAACCGGCACACTTTCTTGCGCCGGAAAAACTTCTTGCCCGCGCCCACGGCCTTGTCGGTTCCAGTGGGCCGCTCGGAAGCGCGCAGGGGACGTCCGCCCCGGCTGGGCGGGGGCGGACCTTCTCGGGACTCGCGGGGAGCCGCTTTGGCTTCTTCCATGATTCAGTTCTCCTACCCTACCTGACTCAGTCTCGCAACGAGTGCCGGGCGCTGGGAAGCCCGGGGGTCTCTTCCTCGGCCGGCGCACGGGGAAGCATCTGCTCGGCCATGGGCTCCCCGGGCGCGGGTCCTGCCGGGCCGGGCCGGCGCTGGGCGCGTTTCTCACGCCGCTTCTTGCGCTTCTCGATCTTCCTGAGCTTCTCATCCACGCGCACGGTGAGGAACTTCAGTACCAAGTCCGATACACGCAGCCGGCGCTCCAGCTCCCGCACAATGGTGGCGGGTGAGGTGAAGACAATCAGCACGTAGTACCCCTCTTCCTGCCGGGCCACGCGGTAGGCGAGGCGCCGCTTGCCCCACTTCTCCACGTTGTCCACCTTGCCCCCTCCGCCGGCGATCACCTGGCGCAGTTGCTCGACGGTCTGATCGATCTCCTCTTCCGCCGCAGTGGGCTTGACGATAAACAGCTCTTCGTAGATTCTCATGTCTCCTCTGTTACACCTCGGGCGCGACGGTTGAATGCCGTCATGGCCTTTTCGACGCCTTCAGTAATCATGGAGGCCACCGCCCGCGCTGCGTAGTCGAGCAGTTCCTCCACCTCTTTCTGCGCCGCCCGGGAAAACCGGGCGAGCACAAACGCCGCGCCATCCGCCACCGGATGGCCGGGATGAATGCCCAAGCGAACCCGGGCAAAATCGCTGGATCCCAAACTGCGGATCACCGACTCGACCCCGTGATGGCCGGCCGCGGAACCACGCGGGCGAATGCGTACGGCTGTCCAGGGCAAATCCATGTCGTCATACACCAGAATCAAGTCGCGCGGCGCTAGGTCCTGTTTTTCCAGCAGCGCTTTTACCGCAACCCCGCTCAGATTCACGTAGGTCTGGGGTTTGGCCAGCAGGACGCGCCGGCCGGCCAGACGTCCCCACCCCACTTGCGACCAGGCGTATCGCTGGCGCGCTTCCGTGCCCAATTCCCGGGCCAGGTGGTCCACCAGCATGAAGCCGAGATTGTGGGGGGTGTCCTCGTATTCCGGGCCAGGGTTTCCCAGGCCGGCTACGAGGATGTCGCGCAAGGGAGCGGAGGCTTCCGGAGGCGCGTCCATGGCTCACTCTCCCGCGCACGAGGTACTCCGCCCCGCGGCGCCGGATGGGATTATTTCTCCTCTTCCTCCTTCTTCCCCTTCTTGACTACTTCGGGTTCGGCCGGGGCGGCTGCCGCGGGCGCTTCTTCGGCAGCGGCCGCCGCTCCGCGCATGGGGATGACGTGCACCAGAACCGTGTCGGCATGCCCGGTGAGTTTCATTGACCCGGCGAGCTGCAAATCCGCCGCACGGATATTTTGCCCGATCATCAACTCGCGAACGTCTACAACGAAGCGCTCGGGAATCTCGTCCGGCAGGCACTCGATGCCCACCTCGCGCGTTACGATCTCGAGCAGCCCGCCCTGCTGTTTCACTCCTTTGGGGTCGCCGTCCGTCCCGATGGGAACCATCACGGCGATCTTCTTGCTGGGATCGACGCGCTTGAAATCCACGTGCAGCAAGCTATCCTTGACCGGCTCGTACTGCCAGTCCACGATCATGACCAGGGGCTTTTCCCTTCCGTCCACCTGGAGGTTGAACAGGGTGTTATGGCCGGTGCCGCTGTGGAGAATCCGGCTGACTTCCTTGGGGCTGACCTCGAGCGCCAGCGTCTCCTGTTTGGAACCGTAGAGCACCGCCGGAATCTTGCCCTGGCGGCGTAGCCGGCGCGCTTCGCCCTTGCCGTGAGTTTCTCGCACCGCGGCACTGACGGTGATGTCCTTTCGCATGGAATGTCACTCCTTTTCCGCCGGGACGCAAGTCCGGTTTCACGTGGGTTGCGGAGCCCGGCACAGAATCTTCAGAATCTATACAAACAAGGTGCTGACCGAGCTCTCCTCGTAGATGGATCGGATGGCGCTGGCCAGCAGTGTCGCTACCGAGAGAATGCGAATGCGCCCGCACTGGCGGGCTTCCTCGCTCAACGGGATCGAATTTGTGAGCACAACTTCCTTAATAGGCGACTCTTGAATCCGCCGCACCGCCGGCCCGGACAGCACCGCGTGCGTGGCACACGCCGTCACGCTGGCGGCGCCGTAGCGCAGCAAAGCCTCGGCGGACTTGACCAGCGTACCGGCCGTGTCGATCAGGTCGTCCACAATCAGGCAATCCTTGTCAGTCACGTCGCCGATGACGTGCATCGCCTCGGCGACATTCACGTCTTCCCGGCGCTTGTCGATAATCGCCAGCGGAGCGTTCAGCCGTTTGGCGAAGCCGCGCGCGCGCTCCACGCCGCCGGCGTCCGGGGAAACCACCGCGAACCCGTTGGTCTGCAAGCTCCGGACATACTCGATGATCACCGGCATCGCAAACAGGTGGTCCACAGGGATATCGAAAAACCCCTGAATCTGCGCGGCGTGCAAGTCCAGCGCGAGGATGCGGTCCGCGCCCGCCCGCTCCAACAAGCCGGCGATCAGCTTGGCCGAGATAGGGACGCGCGGTTTGTCCTTCCGGTCCTGACGGGCGTATCCATAATATGGTAACACTGCGGTGACGCGGTCCGCCGAAGCGCGCTTCAAAGCGTCCAGCATCAGCAGCAGTTCCATCAGGTTGCGCTCCACCGGCTTACAGGTGGGCTGCACCACGAAAACATCCGCCCCGCGCACGTTTTCCTGGATCTGGAGATAGATCTCTCCGTCCATGAACGCCTTCACCAGCGCCGCGCCGCGCGGCACCTCCAGGCACCGGCAGATCTCATCCGCCAGCGCGGGATTCGCGTTTCCCGAAAATACCTTCAGCCTGTCTGAGGTCATTGCGAGTACCGGCTTGGGGGCGGCCATGCCTTATGCGAAATGTGACGGCCGAGCCACCGCCACCACAGCGATCGGTAGCGCTGGCGCCCAACGAATGAAAAGAGAAAACATCGTTCGCTTGCCAAAGCCTGCGCGGCGCAAGCGACCCGCCAGTCACTTTCAAACAGGCCGAACATCGCCGACCCGCTGCCCGTCATCAGCGCCGGGCTGGCACCCAGCTCGGCCAGCCGCTGCTTGAGCCGGCGCAGGCTGGGATGCCTCCCGAAAACGGGAGCCTCGAAGTCGTTCTCCGCCCACTGCTGCCAGCCGGCCGACTCTCCACCGCTGGGCCGTGACACGGACGCGCCCGCGCGCCACGCAAATGCCTGGAACTTCCTTATCCTAGGAGGCTGTAGGCGATTTGTCAAACCGCGCGAGAGAGCTGCATAGGCCTCCGCCGTCGAGACATGGATGGCCGGTGCAACCAGCAATCCATGCCGGCCCGCGATGTCGGGCAGCGGGTATAGTTCCGTGCCCCGGCCCGTCGCCACTGCGGCGCCGCCCAGCAGGAAGAACGGCACGTCGCTTCCCAGCGTGGCGCCCAGTTCGAGCAGGCGCTCCAGCGGCAGGGAGGCGCCCGCCAGAACCGGCAACGCCAGCAGAACCGCGGCTGCGTCGCTCGAGCCGCCGCCCAACCCGGCGCCCAACGGAATCCGCTTGGAAATCTCGACCTGCACGCGTCCCCGCTGGCCTGTGGCGCGGAGTACGGCTTCCGCGGCCTGGCCGGCCAGATTGTCGGCGATGGCCGGCTCGCAAGCCACGCTTACTCCCGATCGGCGGGCGGGAGTGAAGGCTATGCGGATGCGATCGCCCAGCGAGATGGTTTGGAAGATGGTGCGCAGTTCGTGGTAGCCGTCCGGCCGCCGGTGCAGAATCTTGAGGCCCAGATTGACCTTGGCCAGCCCGCGAACCGTGGCGAAGCGGGTCTCCGGCGACGGAAGCGGTTCCTGCTGGCGGTTTTCCCGCGGCGGGCGGTTTCTCATGAAACTTCGCTCGTGTCAGTAGTGGAGCAGCGAGAACAGGTTGTACGCCTGGAGTTTCTCCCGTCCGTGCAGGAAGTCGAGTTCAATCACAAAGCCAAACCCGGCCACCACGCCACCCAGCTTCTCGACGAGCTTGGCCACGCAGGCCGCGGTGCCCCCCGTGGCCAGCACATCATCCACGATGAGCACGCGCTGGCCGGGCTCAATAGCGTCCCGGTGAATGGCTAGCTTGTCGGTGCCGTACTCGAGTGCGTACTCGACAGTCTCTGTGGCGGCGGGCAGCTTCCCCGGCTTACGCACGGGGACAAAGCCCTTGCCCAGCGCTACGGCCACCGCCGGAGCAAAGATGAAGCCGCGGGCTTCGATGCCCAGAACTATGTCCACTGGGGCGGCGCGATAGCGATCGCGAAAAGCCTCGATTACTGCTTCGAGCCCCTGCGCATTCTTGAGCAGCGTCGTAATGTCGTAGAAGAGGATGCCCGGCTTGGGAAAATCCGGCACCTCGCGGATCAGTTTCTTCAGGTCGTTCATTCGTTAGGCGATGTGAAAACCATCGTATTTTAGCACCGGCGCCTCCGTTTCTTCGACACCCCACACGTCCGCCAGACGCGGTCCCACGCGCAGCCTGGCGTTCATTTCGGCCAGCTTGTGGGGGGCGCCGATGGCATAGACCTCCACGCTGCCGTCGTCCAGATTGCGGGTGTAGCCTCGCACGCCCAGTTCCACT
>Ga0233417_10000067_pt1 | contig 27714 bp, 25 predicted proteins | sample Sed_MG_FD_189023 | JGI IMG/M metagenome (GOLD analysis project Ga0233417, IMG submission 189023) | Sediment microbial communities from Lake Towuti, South Sulawesi, Indonesia - Sediment_Towuti_2014_0.5_MG | ecosystem: Environmental > Aquatic > Freshwater > Lake > Sediment | place: Indonesia... | reverse complement strand
CCTGTCACGCCGGAGGTCGCGGGTTCGAGTCCCGTCGCTCCCGTCTCTCGAAGCGCCTGGAAACAGGCACTTTACGTTTGCTGATTATCCGAACCATGCGGGACTCCGGGCAGCAACCGGCAGCACTCATAGTGGCCGGTTGGAGGTGGTCTCCACGGACGAAAGTCCTGCAAACGATATTTTGTGTCGGCTGACGCACAAACGAGGTCCACAAAGAACTCGGCTCGACGCCTGACGGGTGCGTGCCAGACAACGAGCGACCTCCGGTCAGTTCTGCTCGCCGCCCGAACTGCCCACGAGCCGAATGGCGCGATGCGAACCTCGGAGAGGCGAAAGCAGTGAGAGAGGCCCGCTCGCGCGGGCCTCCCCCCAAAGCCGTCACCGCACGACGGCGTTGTCGAACGGCGGAGTCGAGCCGAGCTCGAAGCTCCAGATCCTGAAGATCTTCCCGTCCTTCAGCTGGAAGACGGAGACCATGGGGCCGAGCAGCCCAGAAACCGTGTTGTACGTCGTCGCGAAGTCGCCCTCGACGGTGACCGGGGCGATGCGCTCCACGGTGATCTTCCCTCCGACCGAACCGGCGGCAACGAGCTCGTCCGCTCCGACGAACGTGTCGCCGAGCGAGCGCATCTCGAAGTCGCTTGTGACCAGAGTAGCGAGCGTGTCCCAGTCGCTGGTACTTACGGCTGTGTTGAAGTCGTCGATCAGCGCCGTCGCCTCCGCTGTCGGGTCGGTCCCGGCGTAACGGTCGACGAGCACCCATGCGGCGAGCCCGACCAGTGCCGCCGTCAGCCCGATGACGGCGACGAGCCAGACGTTGACGTGTGGTCGACGCGCATCGACGTCGTGTGGATATGTGGTCACCGAAATCACCTCCGCTCTGCGTTCGAGCGCGGCTTCACGTCAGTAGCCGATCGTCCCTTGCCACTCAGAGGTGAAGGGCCAAACGGGCGCGCCGAAGCCCATGAAGGTGACGTGGACGATCTGGTATCCACCGCCCGTTGCGTCGACGAAGCGGCCGGTGCCACCGGTAATCGTGAACGCAAGGGGAACGTCGTACACCGTTCCCACCTCGCTCGGGGGGATCACGGGAGGTCCGACGGTCTCGTAGTCGGCGAAGAGCCTGTCGCCGTTCGCCGCGACCATCGTCTGCTCCCCTGCCTCGACCGTGAATCCGGCGCAGTGGGAGGCCGCGTACGTAAACCCGCCCAGGTGAGACGCGGTGCCGGTCGCAGCCGGGTTTGTCCGCACACCGACGGGGCAGCCCGTGTCGGCGGCGAACGTCAAGGTCCCGCTCATCGACCCCTTGAACGGCCGCGATGCGGGGTTCGCCCCGGCCGAAACCGCCGTCACTGAAATCGTGACTACGGCAACCGCCAACGCCAGTAGTAGCAGCTTTCTCATCGTGCACCTCCTCTTTCACAGCCAGCATGCGCCCGTGCGCTCTAGAAACGCTCTAGGGGTGCCCTAGAGACGGGATACAGTCCCCCTGAAGAGCGAGGTACGCATGCAGTTCGAGGTCTTGGGTCCGTTCCGTGTGCGCTCCGACGACGCCGCGCCGGAGCTTCGGGTAGGGGCGCAACACGGGCTACTGGCAGTGCTTCTGACCTCGCCGAACGTCGCGATCACGGACGACCGGCTGATCGACGAGCTTTGGGGCGACGACCCTCCGGCGAGCGCGCGCCACCTCTTGCAGGTCTACGCCTCGCAGCTACGCGGGCTTCTCGGCGAGCTGCCGGACGGGCCGCGCGTCGTCCGCGACGGGAACGGCTACGCGCTGCGAGTGCTGCCGGACGAGCTCGATGCCGAGCGCTTCGCGGCGGCCGTTGCACGTGCGCGGGAGCTGCAGGAGCTCGATCCCGAGGGCGCCGACCGCCTGTTTTCGGAGGCGATGCAGCTCTGGCGGGGTGCGCCCTTCGCTGGCCTCCGACAACCCTCGCCGGCGGTACGCGAGCGGGCCGCCTACCTGGAGCGCCTCCGCCTGGAGGCGCTCTACCGCTGGACCGAGGTCCGCCTGCGACTCGGCCGGCACCGCGAGCTCGTCCCCGAGCTGACCGCCCTCGTGGCGGAGCACCCGTACGACGAGGCGCTGCACGCGCAACTGCTGCTGGCGCTCTACCGCTGCGGCCGCCAGGCCGAGGCGCTGGACACGGCACGCGCCCTTCAGGATCGGCTTCGCGACGACCTCGCGATCGAGCTCTCTCCGGAGGTCCGCGATCTCTATCGCCGGATCCTGCTGCAGGCGCCCGAGCTCCTGCTCGAGCCCCCCGAGCCCCCGAGCAATCTGCCCAGACGACTGACGTCCTTCGTCGGACGACGTCGCGAGCTGCAGGAGGTCGCCGAGCTCGTCGAGCGCAACCGCCTGCTGACCCTGACCGGGCCTGGCGGGATCGGGAAGACGCGTCTAGCCGTCGAGGTGGCGCAGCGGCTGCGGCCGCGGTTTCCAGGCGGGGTGTGGTGGATCGACCTCGCGTCAGTAACCGACCCCGGCCTGGTCTCCGACGAGGCGGCGCGCGTCCTCGGCCTCACGACCCTCCCCGGACAACAGATCGTCGGGGCCGTCGCTCGGGCAATCGGCCGGCGGCGAGCCCTCTTGCTTCTCGACAACTGCGAGCACGTGACAACCGCGGCCGCCGAGCTCGCGGCGGCAGTCGTGAGCGGAACGACCGGCCCTCACGTGCTGGCGACCAGTCGCAGGCCGCTGCGCGTCGAAGGCGAGCGCCTGTGGTCGGTACCGCCGCTGAGCCTGCCGGTTGACGAGACTCCGTCGACGGAGCTCGTCGAGTTCGATGCTGTGTGTCTGTTCGCCGAGCGAGGTCGTGCCGTCGACGCCTCGTTCGCGCTCGACGCCGGAAACTCGGAAGCCGTGCTCGAGGTCTGCCGGAGGCTCGACGGGTTGTCGCTGGCCATCGAGATGGCGGCCGCTCGCCTACCCTTCTTCACGCCGCACGAGATCGCTCGCCATCTCGACGAGCGATTCGCGCTCCTGGAGCTGCCGACGGTGGGCGCGCCGACCCGGCATCGCACGCTCGAGGCGGCAATGGACGCCAGCTATGTCCTGCTCTCGGGCGAGGAGCGGAGCGTCTTCGAGCGGCTCTCGGTCTTCGCCGGGCCTTTCGACCTCGAGGCCGTTGCCGCGGTCGGTCTTGTCGAGCCGAGTCCCTCCGAACGTGCCGTCGCGGTCCTCGGCACGCTCGTCGACGCGTCGCTCGTCACCGCCGAGCGGGACGGAGAGGAGACGCGCTACCGGCTGCTCGAGACCCTGCGCGAGTACGCCGCGGCGCGCCTCCGTGAGCACGCAGGAGAGAACGACGCGCAACGCGCGCATGCCGACTACCACCTCGGCCTCGCGGAGCAGGCCGGCGTCGTCGTCGGCACGCCGGAGTTCGCGCCCTGGATGCACCGTCTCACTCAGAGCTACGCCGAGCTTCGTCAGGCGCTCGCCTGGTCGCTCGCCCACCAGGACCGTGCGGTCACCCTTCGAGCGGCTCCCGCCCTGCGCGAGCTCTGGTACCGGCAGGCAGACGCACGCGAGGCCGGACAGTGGACGAGCCAGATGCTGGATGTCGACGTCGAGGCTGAGCGGCCGAGGCTGCTGGCCGAGGCGCACAACGCGGCGGGGTTCGCCGCGATCACGGCGAACGACCTGCAGAGCGCGCTCTTCCATTTCGAAACCGCCCTGCGCCTGTTCGGGGAAGATGAGTTCACGAGAGGTCTGAGCTTCGCTCTGTGGGGACGGGGCAACGTCTCGCTCGCGCTCGGCGACCTGGACGCGGTGCAGCGCAGAGCGCACGAAGCCTTGGCGGTGTGCGACGAGCACGGCGACCGCTGGGGACGCGCGGGACCGCTGGCCAATCTCGGCTTCGCCGCCCTCTTCAGCGGGCGGCCGGGCGACGCCCGGACGCACTTCGAGGAGGCGTTGCCCCTCTGTCGCGAGCTCGGCGACCTCGGCGGGCTCGTCCTCCTCGCGCTCGCACCGCTCAGCGAGGTAGCGCTGCGCCAGAACGACCTGCAGGCGGCCGAGCGCTACGCGACCGAAGCAGTCGAGCTCGCGGCGGGTACCGGCTGGCAGGCGATGGCGCTCGTCCGCTACGCGGCGGTGCTGATCGCGCAGGAAGCGCCGGACGCGGCTCGAGCCGCGGCGCTGCGAGCGCTCGAGGTCGCGCTCGACGCCGGACTGGAGATCTGGTTCCGGCAAGCGCTGCGGGAGCTCGCATGCACAGCGGCGGACGATGATCGCTGCGGCGACGCCGCTCTCCTCCTCGGCGCCTCGCGCCGCAATAACCCCTACTACGGTCTCGACTCCGCGATGTACGGGCCGTCCGACGAGCGCTGCCGGAACGCTCTGGGCGACGACGAGTTCGAGCGGCTCGCCGCGCGAGGGGAGGCGCTGAGCCACGACGAGCTCATGACCCTCGCCGGTGCCGTCACGGGCACGACGCAATCGCGACGATGAGTCCCGCCGCGACGGCCCCTGTCACACGGTGTCGTTGGGGCGACATACGGGCAGCAAACGTCCGAATCGGCTTGGCCCAACTGTGCGACGCCACTAAGCGCAGAGGCCCCGAGCCCGCATGCACAGACCGATCGTGCAGCCATCGTCGCGCAAGTCGTGTCCCCGGAAGTGGACTGTCAGGCCGGAGGTCGCGGGTTCGAGTCCCGTCGCTCCCGTCTCGAGGAAGCGCGCGGGCCGAACTCCCAGCCTGCTGCCGACACCGGTCGACCAGACTCGCCGGTGTTCGATCCGCTATTCGCGGGCGTGCACTCGCTCGAGGGTCTGTCGCAGCGCTGGGAGTTGCGCGCGGTCCTTCGGGCGATTCGACGCCTCCTTCGAGCGGATGACGTCCGCCAGGGACGCGACGCGAACGTGAACCCCGCGGCCGACGTCCACGGAGAACGCATCCCCCCGGAGGTCGTCGTAGCCCCGGGTACCAGGGGGCACGAAGACGAGATCGAGATCTCCGTGTCGAGTGACGAGCGTCCAGATGTCCGCCTGCGTGAGGAGACGGGAATCGCGCGGAAGCGGAACCTCCTCCCCGCTCCCAGTGCGCATGCGAGCGCCGAGCTCCTCGAGTGCGGCCGCGAGGCGGTCGAGGTTCGCGCCGTCGCGCTGCGGTGTCACGTCGACGTCCTCCGTCGGGAGGGGAGAGCCTTGCGACAGAGCGGCGATACCCCCGATGACCACGAAGCGCACCTCGTGACGCGCGAGCGTCTCGAGGATCGCGACGGGGTCGAAGGATGCTGCCTCAGCCACGTCGGGCGGCCTCCATCCTCGACCGGAGCTCTGCGAGCACGGCAGCGGATCGGGTTCCGTGCGCGATGCGTTCCTCGGGCGTGAGATCGAGCATCCGATCGATCTGCGCGATGTACGAGTCGTCGTACACCGCGAGCCCGAAGGTGAGATCGAGCCCACAGGCACGGACGAGCTCCACGAGCGTGCCGAGGCCGGGCTCGACGTCGCCACGCTCCCAACGGGCGATACCCGACTGCGCACGGCCCGTGCGTCGTGCGAGCTCGGCCTGCGTGAGACCGGCTCGGCGTCGGGCCTCACGAATCAGATCAGCGCTTAGTCTCATATCGATAATGATATTTCTTTAGCTCAGCGAGTCTAGGGACTCGTCGGATGGCGGGTGTCCCGCCGGGCTCCGCCGATGATCTCGAGTACGGCTCGCTGGTGGTGGCGCCCGGCGCCCAGCTGGCCCCGGAGGCCGTGGACGGCTTCGACGAGATGGCCCTCGACCTCCACAGCACCGAGGGGTGCGGGCGGATCCACGCGGCGCTCTCGGACTTCGAGGAGGGCGTCGTCGGGATCCTCGTCCCGGAGCTGCCCTTCACGTGCCCCGCCGCCCCCTACGAGGCTGCTTTCCTCGCGGAGTCCTTCCTCCGCAGGAGGGGCATCCGCCGCAACGTCGAGATCCACCTGTTCACGCCGGTGCACGCACCGATGCCGGTCGCGCCGGCCGCGCTCGGTGACTCGATCGCCGACCTGCTCGCGGCGCGCGGCATCCACTGGCACCCGCTCTTCACCTTCGAGGAGCTCCGGCCCGAGAGGCGCGAGGTTGTCTCCTCCGCGGGCGTGCACCACGTCGACCTCCTGATGTGCATCCCGCCCCCATCGAGCACCCGAGGTCCTCCGCTCGTCCCCGCTGCCCGGGCTCTCCGGTTTCGTCCACGTCGACGCGCAGACGCTGGAGACCGACGTCGAGGGTGTCTACGCCATCGGCGACGTCGCGACGGTCAAGCTCCCCAACGGCAAGGCGCTCCCGAAGGCCGGGGTCTTCGCCCACGTCGAGGCCAAGGTCGTGGCGCGCCGGGTCGCCGAGGCCGCCGAGGGCAAGACCTCGGACGCCGTGTTCGACGGCCATGGCTACTGCTGGATCGAGCTGGGCGACGGACGGGCAGGGTTCGCGGGCGGCGACTTCTACGCGGAGCCCGAGCCGAGGATCACGATCAGGCGGCCCGGGAGAGCGCCGCACTGGGGCAGGTCGCGTTCGAGAAGTGGTGGCTCCATCACTGGGTCTAGCCGGGAGTCGGCGCCTCAGGACTGCGGGCGCGAGGTGCGATCGGCGTCCGAAGAGCGCGGACGGAGGCCGACGACGGTCGTGGCCTCCGCCAGACGACGAGGGTCGAACTCGCCCCCGTAGAGCCGCTTGCCGAGGATCGACGCGGCACGCCGGTTCCGCTCGGCGTAGTCGTCGAGCACGGACGCCGCCTCCTCGACCTCGAGGAAGCGAGCGACTGGAACGAAGGAACGGCCACCGGTCTCCACGAGCAGCGGCGGGCTCGCGCGGATGTTGCGCAGCCAGTCCGAGCGGGGCCCGAAGCCGGAGATCACGAACACCTCGTCTCCGTTCCGGCCGATCACCTCGAGGACCGTCTCGCGGACGGCCCCGGTCCTGCGGCCCCGGTGGCGCAGGAGCAGGAAGCGGCTTCCGAGCAGGCGGCCCAGGCGGAGCCGGTAGATCCACACCGGCGCCCTCAGGAGCAGCCGCTGCAGGCCCTGCGGGCGCTTTGGGAGCGGTGCCTGCTCGTGTGACTCGAGCGGAGAGCTGATCGTCGTCCTCCCAGCCGTCGCGTGTCGGTGATGTCCCTTGCGGCTCCTATCCGATCACGGGGGGACGCTCGACCAGCGCTCAAATGCCTGGACGCCCGCGGTCGTGGTCTCGTACAGACGCCCCTCGCCGATCAGGTCGAGGAGACCGGTCTTCGCCATTTGCTCCCTGACGTGGCTGCGCAGCCGGGAGAAAGCGAGCGTCACCCCGTCGTCGGCGAGCTTCGCGTGAAGCTCGGCGACGCCTTCCGCGGCGGTGAGGTCGATGTCCGTGATCGCCTCGGCGTCGACGAGCACCATCGAGACGGGTGCCTCGGCTTTGCGGACGAGCTCCTGTATCTCGCTCGTGAAGGTGTTCGCGTTCGCGAAGAAGAGCTCGGCGTCGAAGCGGTAGACGATCAGGCCGGGAATCGTCCGGTCGGTCGGATGCTGCGAGACGTCCCGCATGCGCGCGTCCTCCGGCTCGACGCCCGGCGGCAACCCGAGTACGGCGGTGCGCGGTCTGGAGGCGCGGTAGACGAGTGCGAGCAGGGAGAGTGAGACGGCGAGGATCAGGCCGGGCAGCACGTCGACGATCATCACGCCGAGCGCGCAGACGGCGGCGAGCGCGAACTCGATCCGACGCAGGTTCCAGAGGCGACGCCAGAGGGCAGGGTTGACAGCGAGGTGCCAGACGGCGTGGATCACGACCGCACCGAGCGTCGCCTCGGCGAGGTTCTCGAACAGCGCCGCCAGGAAGAGGATCGTCAGCAGGACGAAGACGGCGTTGACCAGGTTTGCGACCTGTGTGCGCTGCCCCGCCTCGTCGGCGGCCGCGGTCTTCGAGAGGCTGCCGTCGACCGTGAACCCCTGGAAGAGGCCGGCACCGATGTTCGCGGCGCCGAGCCCGATGAACTCCTGATCGGGGTCGATGGTGTCCCCGTGCTTCGACGCGTACTTGCGCGCCGCCGCGATCGTCTCGGCGTAGGCGACGAGCACGATCCCGATCGCCCCGCCGAAGAGCCCCGCCCAGACGCCGCCGCCGAGCGAGGGGAAGGCGAGCTCGGGAAGTCCCGTCGGGATGTCGCCGACAACCTCCACACCTTCTTTCTCGAGGTCGAGCGCCGAGACCCGCGACGATCGACAACGCCACGACGGCGAGCGCACCCGGAAGTCGCGGTACGAACCGCTCGAGCGTGAAGAGGAGCGCGAGCGATGTCGCACCGACGACGAGCGTCGCCCCGTTCGTGTCCCCGAGCTCGCGGATCAGGCCGAACAGCTCCTCGAAGAAGTCGCCGGAGACGCCCTCGACCCCGAACAGCTTCGGCGCCTGCCCGACCACGATCACCAGCGCCAGGCCGGCGATAAAGCCGTCCAGGATGGGCCTCGAGAGGAAGTCCGACACGAACCCGAGCCGCAGCAGCCCCGCGACGACGCAGATCAGCCCGACCATCAGCGCCAGCGCCGACGTCGCCGCGAAGAAGTCCTCCGAGCCCGAGCCGACGAGGGCGGCCACAGTCGATGCGGACAGGAGCGCAACCGCATCGGTGGGAAGCGGGCGACGCCCGACGCGATGGTGCTCTTCGACGAGATCGTCGCCCTCGCCCACCACGACCAGCGCGCACGCGCGGAGGTCGAGCGAGCCTACGGGGTGCTCGAGCGCGAGCTCGAGGCCGCCCTGCGCGCCCGCTATCCCGCTGCTCCGTCCCGAGACCGGACGACCGTGATCCACGCACTCGTCCTCCTCATCGACAACGAGGAGCGCTTCCGCGTGCTCGGCCTAGCCGACAGCCGAGCCGCCCGGCAGGCCGCGCAGAGGCTCCTGGACTCGCTGGAGAGCGCCCAGCCGGTCGCCTCCTGAGAGGCGCGCGGCACGGTCGGTCGGCTCAGCTCTCCACGGCCGAGCCCATCGTGCGGAAGGCCGCCGGCAGCTTGTCGATCACGGACACCTCGGTGCCGATCTCGGCCTTGACCAGCGCATTGAGCTTTGCGTTCAGCGACGCGAGCAGCGCCGGGTCGTAGGCCGGATCGTCCGGGTGGGCGAGGTTGCGGAGCTCGCCGGGGTCGGCCTCGAGGTCGTAGAGGGCGACGTCGTTGTCGGCGAGCAGCTGCTCGACGGTGTCCGGCGTGTCGTAGCCACGAGCACCGAAGAAGCGAACGAGCTTGTGGCGGCCGTCGAAGACCGCGCGGAAGAGGTTGCGCTTCGAGAAGTCGGGGCGCTCCATCGAGGCGAGCATCGACTGCAGGTCGGTCGGGTGCCCCTCCTCCTCGGGCGCGGCGGGCCGCCCGGGCGCCGCGTCGCTCTTCACCAGCTGCATGATGCTCTCCCGGTTTCGCACGAGCCACTCGACGTCGTAGGTCTGGAGCATGTCGTGCGTGTACAGGGCGCCGTCACCGGGCTGGTCTGCGCTCCCGCGAGGCCCCGGCGCCGCAGGGTCGAAGATCACCTCGGAGACGTCGCGGCCGACGACGCCCGGATAGCGCTCGCGAAGCTCCTCGGTCGGCACACCTGCCAGCGGGAGCAGCGTCGGGACGAGGTCGACGGCGCTCGTGACGGCGGCGCTCGTCGCGCCACGCGCGCCTTCAGGGTGGACGATCGCAAGGGGGACGTTGAACACCTCGCGGAAGGGCACGCCGCCCTTCTGGCGGAGCCCGTGGGCTCCCGCCAGCTCGCCGTGATCCGACGTGAACACGATCACGGTGTTGTCGGCCTGGCCGGACTCCTCGAGCGCGTCGAGGACGGTGCCGAGGTGGGCGTCGACGTCGACGATGCAGTTCAGGTAGTAGTTGATGAAGCGCTTCCAGAGATCGTCGCGGCCTGGTGGGATCACGCCGAAGAACACGTTGAGGCCGAGTGGTAGTCGCGCACCGCCCGTGGCTTCGTCGAGAGGTCGTCCGCGAAGTTCGCGGGGAGCTCGACCTGGTGCCACGTCCGGTAGACCAGCTCGTCGGGCTCGGGGAAGAGCGGGATCGCATGCTGACCCTCGCGCGCGTCGCAGTACATGATGTCGTGCGGGTTGACGAACTTGACGGCCAGGTACCACGGCCGCTCCTCGGCGACCACCGGCGCGCGCTGCCGCAGCCAGTGCGCCGCATCGCCCGCGATCGACGGGTCGAGGTTCGAGCCGTCGAGCGGCCCACCCCACATCCCGCCCCAGTCCTGTAGCTCGGAGAAGCCGTACGGCTCGAGCGCGGCGCGGCTGCCCGAGTCCGGCTCGTCGGAGAGGTGCCACTTCCCCTTGTAGGCGGTGTAGTAGCCGGCGTCGCGAAGCATCGTCCCCACCGTCGGGATCTCCGGTGACATGTCGGCGATGTACGGCATGTTGTGCAGGTCCCACATGCCCGTGTTCGGCGCGTGGCGCCCCGTGTACATGACCGAGCGCGACGGCGTGCACACGGTGGTGGTGACCTGGTGGTCGGGAAGCGACACGCCGCCCGCCTCGAGGCGCTCGCGATTCGGAAGCGAGACCCCTGGCGGGAGCTGCTGCCCTGCGTAGAGCTGGTCGACGACGACGAAGAGGATGTTCGGGGGTCGCTTGGACACGGTAGGCCGCCTCGGAGGCTCGGACGCGGGGGGATGCCGTGGCTCTACCCGCCCGGGGGCGCCATCGTGATCGAGCGCGCCATCCGCGTCATCTCTGCGGTGACGGCCTTCACCGACGCTGCCGAGCCCTGCACGTCGAGCCGGGCGATCTTCTTGCCGTTCGTGACGAACCAGGTCTGGGTGCTCTCCGCAAGCGATCGCGTCGTGTACGTGAACCCCTGGAGGCCGCTCGTGGTAGTGAACGGCGTCAGGGCGCCGAGAGCCTTCCCAGGCCCTGCCTCCGAGTCGTGCAAGACCGTGACCCGGGAAGCGAAGGTCTGATCCTCGGGGATCTCGAGAACGTCGCTCACGTCGAAGACGACACCGGGCTTCACAGCCTTCAGCGAGATGTTCTTGATCGTCTCTCCCGTGCTGATCGTCCAGCCGGACGGTGGTGTGAGCGAGGTGGTCGGTGACAGCACGTACGTCTCGCCGCCCTTCAGGGGAGCGCCGATCACGACCGTCTCCGGATAGAGGCGTTTGAGCAGGTCGAGCGTCAGACCGGACGGCGTGCCGCCGCAGCAGGCGTTGACCGACGTCACGACCACGGTTCCGGTCTTCGCGTCTCGCAGCGCCCAGGTCGTCCAGCCCGGGATCCCGCCCTCGTGCCCGATCCAGCGACCGCCGACGAGCTTCAGGATCCCGAGCCCGTAGGTGAAAGCGAAGTCCATCGGAACCGTCGCAAGGCGCTGCTTCTGCAGTTTCGGGGAGAGGAGCGCGTTCCCGAGGGTGGTGTTCGACCAGCGTGCGAGGTCGTCGATCGTCGAGATCATCATCCCCGCGGCGTTGCCCCACGACGGGTTCCAGCCCGTGACGTCGGCTCCCGCGGCGGTCGTGCCGCCGAGCTTCGTGATCTCCTCGGCACCGGACGGCCCGACGTACCCGTGGGTGAACGGAGCGGGCAGGCTCGCGTCGGTCGGCGCCGGATAGACGGTGTGGCGAAGGCCGAGCGGTTCGATCAGGCGTTCGCGGACGAGGCGGTCGAATCGCTTGCCGGTCACGGCCTCGGCGATCTGACCGAGGATGACGTAGTTGGTGTTCGTGTAGACGCTGTTTCGGCCACCAGCGCGCTTCACGGGCCCGCTCCGCATGCCGAGCGCGATCAGCCGGTTCGCGGTCCAGACACGGTCGGTGTCGGTCGTGACCTGCTTCACCGCCGCGTCTGCGTACTCCGGGAGGCCGCTCCGCATGCCGAGCAGCTGTGCCACGGTCCGCGTGCCGATCGCCGGGTAGCGCCGAGCGAGCGCAGGGAGGTACGTCCTCACCCTGCCGGTCAGCGACAGCCGTCCCTCGTCGACCAGCTGGAGGATCACGGTCGCCGTGAACGTCTTGCTGACGCTGCCGACGCGGAACCTCGAGTCGAGCTTCGGGCGCGCGCTCGACGTCAGGTTCGACCGCCCGAACGAGGCCTTGTACACCCCCTGGGTCGGCGACCAGATCCCGATGACGAGCCCCGGGATCTCGCCCTCGAACCCGGGGCCCGAGCGCACTTCCCGCACCACGGCGGAGATCCGGGCGCGCTCGGACGCCGGCATGGGCTTGGTGGGGAGCGGGGACACCGCGTGGCTGGAGGGAGATCGGCTCTCGTTGCGGGCGGCGGACGAGCTCAGGGTGACGACGAGCGCAGCAGCGAAGACGACGAGCACGTATGGGGTTCGGCGCACCATGGTGACCTCCTGACGGGGACTCAGGACCTCCTGACGGGGTCGCCAGCGTAGCGGCGGCCCCGTGAACCTCACGTGAAACCGGCGTCCGGACAGGACGACCGGCTTCGAGCGCGTCAACCTGCCCGTGAACGCCCCGCGGGATCCCGCCACCGTGCCGAGCCCCTTGACTCGGTGCGTGGCGGACGACGCGGACACGCCGGCGACCCGATGGCCAGGACGACGCGTCGACCGGCTCCGGTCGAGCCGCAGCTCCGGCTTCGCGCTCGGCATGGTCATCCCTGCGATCGTGCTTCTCGCGGTGGGCGGGAGCTCGAGGGTGACTGGAGCGCGTTCGGCCTGCTCCAGGCCTCCATCCTCCTCGTCGCGCTCTGGACGTCCGGACTCGGCGAGATCGCCCTCCACGATCTCGGCCTCGCGCCCCCTTCGTCCGCCCGCGGAAGTCACGCCGCATCGGATCGACCGGCTCCCACCCATCTCCCGCACGAGCGCGGTCGCCCGCCGCGGTACTCGTCGGCGAACGGCGGGCCGGCGAGCTACACGCGCTCCACGCTGCCGTCCCCGGTGCTCGCGCGTACTGCGCCGGTGGGCTTACAGTACGGCCCGTGGACTCCCCGCGCTCGACCGAGTTCGTCGCGCTCGGCCATGCCGGCTCGGATCACTACGCGGGCCTCGAGACGTTCGCGAACCCGGGCGTCGCGCATGTCGCCATGAGGAGCGACGAGCTCACGGCCGTGTGTCCGGTCACCGGCCAGCCGGATCTCTACGTCGCCACCATCGAGTACTGGCCGGATGCCCTCTGCCTGGAGTCGAAGTCGCTGAAGCTCTACCTGAACGGCTATCGCAACGAGGGCGCCTTCTGCGAAACGCTGGCGGTCCGCATCCGCGACGACGTGGCGGAGGCACTCGCCCTGCCGCCCGACAAGGTGCGGGTCGCGCTGGAGCAGAAGGCGCGCGGCGGCATCGCGGTCACCGCCACGGTGTGGAGCGCCACCGCGCAGCAGTCGCGGGATCCGCGAGAGCCTGACCGGCCACCACCGGCTCCCTCCGGCGCCTGAGCGATCCCGCCGCTCGCGGACGCGCTCCGGTGAGATCGCCGTCGCGCGGGGAGGAGAGGCCCCGCCTCAGGGAGCGATCGTGACCTTCTCGAGGTGCTCCGGACGGTCGGGATCGAGACCCTTGGCCCGCGCGAGCATCAGGGCGAACACCTGACCCGGGAGCACGGAGAGGAGTGGCGTCAGCACCGGCAGAGGCGGAGCCGGGGTCGGAAGGTAGTAGCTGGCCCCTTCTATCTGCGTCGCCGCGCAGCCGCTCGCGACGAGGCTGGCTCCCGTCTCGAGGACGCGCGACACGGTAGCTCTGAGCGCCGGCATGGTCTCGTCACCCCCGGCGATCAGCCAGACGGGGAAGAGCTGGTCGAGCGCCGCGACCGGGCCGTGTGCCAGATCGGTCGCGGTCATCGGCTCCGCGGCGACCCGGCAGGTCTCCGTCAGCTTCAACGCCACCTCACGGGCCGTCGCGAACTCGACACCACGCGCGGCGACGAACATGCGGCCGACGAAGGCGAAACGCGTGGCGAGGTCGAGCACGCTCCGCTCGAGCTCGGGCAGCGTCTCCTCGGCGCTGTCGGCGACGACACGAACCGCGTCCGCGAGCTCGCGCCCGCGCCCGGATGCCTCCCCGGCGAGCAGAGCGAGCGCCCCGAGTGAGTTCAGGTAGGTCTTCGTCGCCGCGACGGCGCGCTCGGCACCGGCGCCGAGGGGGATCACGAGCTCCGCCGCGCGTGCGAGGTCCGACTCCTCGTCGTTCGTCAGCGCGACCGTGAGCGCCCCGCGGGCGCGCGCCCGCGCGATCGTGTCCGCCCGACAAGGCTCCCGCGACGTGGGACGTCGTGCCCGCGCTCGCGCTCTCGAGGAGGCTCGGCCGGCGACCGCGCCGCCCACGTCTGCGAGGTGAGCACGCTCCCTGCAGGGAGTCCGAGCACGGGCTGCCTCCACCTCGCGGGGAGCATCTCGGCCTTCAACCGGACCGCTGCGCGCCGTCGAGGGACGTATCGGCACGGCACGGCGCTTGTTGACACCGCGCGGAGGGAGCGCAACGCTTCGTCTCGTATGCGTTGACCGTCGGCACCGGCGGTGCCGGCGCGGAGGTGGAGATGCCCGACCAGCCCGTACGTGCGCAGCCGCCGGCGCGGCCGGTCATCCGAACGCCCGACCAGCGGCTTCGGGTCTTCGTCAGCTCCACCCTCGAGGAGCTGGCCGGCGAGCGGGCGGCAGCGCGCGCGGCGGTCGAGCGGCTTCGGCTCACGCCTGTGCTCTTCGAGCTCGGAGCTCGGCCACATCCCCCACGAGACCTCTATCGCGCCTACCTCGACCAGAGCCACGTCTTCGTGGGCATCTACGGAGAGCGATACGGCTGGATCGCTCCCGGCGAGAGCGTCTCGGGAGTGGAGGACGAGTATCGCCTGTCCGGGTACCGACCCAAGCTCATCTACATCAAGCGCACATCGGCGGCGCGCGACCGGCGCCTGGACGAGCTCATCGAGCGAATCAGGGGCGACGACGTCGCCTGCTATCGGGAGTTCTCCACACCCGCCGAACTTCGCGAGCTGATCGAGAACGACCTGGCAGTCCTGCTCACCGAGCGCTTCGAGCAACTCGACGCGCCGCGCGAGCGCGTGCCCACCAACCTGCCGGTTCCCCGCAACCCGCTCGTCGGGCGCGACCGCGAGCTCGCACTCGCGTGCGACCTCCTGACGCGGGGCGGAGCCCACCTCGTCACGCTCACGGGCCCGGGAGGCTGCGGGAAGTCGCGGCTCGGCCTGCAGGTCGCCCTCGAGCTGCTCGACCACTTCGAGGACGGCACCTTCCTGGTGATGCTCGAGTCGATCTCCGACCCGGCCATGGTCGTGCCAGCGATCGCCGAGACCCTCGGAGTTCGCGAGGCACCGCGGCAGCCCCAGCTCGAGACCCTCAGTGAGCACCTGGGCGACGGGCACGCCCTGCTGCTGCTGGACAACTTCGAGCAGGTGGTCGAGGCGGCGCCGACGATCTCGGCGCTACTCGAGAGCTGCCCGCAGCTCGCGGTGCTCGCCACCAGCCGAACACCCCTCCGCGTCCGCGGCGAGCGCGAACTCGCGATTCCGCCCCTTGCGACACCCGCTTCCTTCGACGCCGACCTGCAGAGCCTGTCCCAGTACGCTGCGGTCGCGCTCTTCATCCAGAGGGCCCGCGGCGTTCGCGCCGGCTTCGCCGTTACCGACGAGAACGCATCGACGATCGCCGAGATCTGCCACCGGCTCGACGGGTTGCCGCTCGCAATCGAGCTCGCGGCGGCGCGACTGAAGATGCTCTCTCCCGAGACGCTGCTCGCTCGGCTGGCGTCGCGGTTCGAGGTGCTCCGTGGCGGCACTCGCGACCTGCCCGAGCGGCACCAGACACTGCGCGGAGCGATCGACTGGAGCCACGACCTCCTCGGCGACGCCGAGCGGCGCATGTTCAGGCGGTACGCCGCGTTCGCCGGCGGCTCGACGCTCGAGGCGGCAGAAGCCGTCTGCGGCATCGAGCCGGACCTCGCGCTGGGAGCGCTCGACGTGATCGCGTCTCTCCTCGACAGCAGCATGCTGACCACGTCCGGTGGCGACGAGGGGGAGGTCCGGATCGGCATGCTCGACACGATCCGCGCCTACGCCGCGGAGCGGTTGCTGGAGAGCGGCGAGCTGGATCGGATCCGGCGCAACCACGCCCAGTACTACTGCGCGCTCAGCGAGCAGGCGCAGGAGCACCTGGTCGGGCCGGACGAGCCTCGATGGGCCGGCCGTCTGCGTGCCGAGCGCGACAACCTGCGTCTGGCGCTCGAGTGGAGCCAGGAGCACGACGTCGAGCTCGGCCTGAGGCTCGCCAGCTCGCTTTTTCGGTTCTGGGAGGCTCACAACGTGTTCGTCGAGGGCTACGGCTGGCTGACAACGCTCCTCGCCCGACCCTCGCCCTCGAGCGCAGCGCGCGGCGCCGCGCTCCACGCGGCTGCGGCGCTGGCGACCTACCTCGGCGAGTACGAGACGGCGCGGGGCTACGTACGCGACGCGCTCGCCATCTTCGAGCAGCTCGACGACAAGCAGCACATCGCGACCGCGCTCAACGAGCTGGGGGTGCTCGCGTCGTACGAGGGCGACTTCGCCGACGCCGTTCGGTTCCTGGAGGAGAGCCTCGCTCTCAAGCGCGGACTCGGAGACGATCGGCTGACCGCGAACTCGATCATGAACCTCGGGCTCGTCGCCGGGTGGGCCGGCGACCACGAGCGCGGCTACGAGCTCCACGCGGAGAGCCTCGGCCTCTTCGAGCAGACGGGGGAGGCGTTCGGGAAGGCGATCGCCAACCTCAACCTCGCCCACGCCGCGATGCGCCTCGGGCGCCTCGACGAGGCGCGCGAACGGCAGGTCGCGAGCTTGCGGCTGTTGGACGACGTGGGAGACGGAGACGGATGCGCCGAATGCCTCGAGGATCTCGCGATGCTGGCCAACGCGCGGGGCGACGAGCGTCGCGCGGCGCAGCTGTTCGGGGTCGCCGCCGTTGTGCGGGAGGAGGCGGGAACCCAGCCGCCGCTGCCCCGGCTGGCCGAGATCGAACGCGAGCTCGACAGCACGCGGAGCCGGCTCGGCCGGACGGCCTTCGACGCGGAGTGGCAGGCCGGGCGCGAGATGTCGGTCGAAGAGGCGATCGCGCTGGTCGGGGCGTTGGCAGGCGGGACGGGTGATCTCGAAGAGCCCGCGCCGCTGGCCTGACGCGCCCGAGGCGAGCACGTCCTGCGCGCCGACGCCGAGACCTCAGCTGCGGAACCAGGCGGCGTGTCTCCGCACGCGGATCTCCCGTGCCGGCACCTGCTCCATCGGCGTCTCCTTGGGGTGCGCCTCGAACCAGCGGAGGTAGCGCCCGACGAGAGGCACGGCGCTCAGGCCGTGGAGGACGACGGACAGTCCGACGGTCGCCGCGATCGTGTTCAGGATCAGCGCCACTTCCGGAATCTCGGCCTCGTCGAGGATGATCACGCCGAAGACGATCGATGCGAGACCGCGCGGGCCGAACCAGCCCAGGAACGCGACCGTCGGGAGCCGGGCGCCGGTGCCGAGCATCGCGAGTGCGACCGGCAGCATGCGGACGAGAGTGAGGCAGAGCAGCCCGAAGACGAGCTCGTCCTTGCCGAATTCGCCGAGGCCCGCCCCGAGAATGGCAGCGCCGAACACGATGAAGGTGAGGCCGTCGAGCACCCCGCCGACCTCCTCGAGGAGCCCGAGCGTCTCCTCCTGCCGCGCGTCGTCCACGTTCTCGCGCAGTGTGCGCCGCGTCAGTCCGCCGGCGAGCATTCCGCCCGCGAACGCCGCGATGAAGCCGCTGCCGCCGAGCGCGGCGGCAGTCGTGTAGGCGAGGACCGCCCCCGCTAGGGGCACCACCCGCAGCCAGCCCGGGGCGACGGAGCCGCGGGGCGCGAGACGCGCAAGGACGAACGCAACCGCGAGCGCCGAGGCGACGCCCCCGACGAGGCCGAAGCCGATCTGCGCGGCGACCAGCGCCAGCGCGTCTGTCGCGCCTTTGATCTCGGCCTCTGTCTGGGTGAGTGCGATCGCGATGTACAGGAGAGGCACGCAGATGCCGTCGTTCAGCCCACTCTCGACGTTCAGGCCCTGGCGGATCCGCGACGGTAGCCGCTCGTCCGTGACGACGGCCTGTCCGAGCGCGGCGTCGGTCGGAGCGAGCGCGACGGCGAGAATCAGGGCTGTCGTCCAGTCGAGGCCGAGCAGAGGCACGCCGACGAGCACTCCGGCGACGATCGTCAACGGCAACCCGACCCCGAGCAATCGCAGCGGGACCGTGTACTCCTGCCGCAGGCGGTACAGGTCGATCCGGAATGCGTCCGCGAAGAGCACGACCGCGAGCGTGGCCTCCGCGAGGAACTCCAGCTTGTCGCTCGTCCGCCCGACGTCGAGCAGGTCGAGCCCTGCGGTGCCGATGAGCAACCCGCCGCCGACGAAGAACATCGCGGCGGTGATCGGCGTCGACACCAGGCGCCCGGACACCGCCGCAAAGGCGAGCACGACGATGGCGACGGCCACGAGGCCCCACGCTTGCACAGCGGTTTCCTATCAGGTGGGCGCTACACGGACTCCGCCGGGCCGCGTCGCTCGAGCACGAGGGTCGGAGGCGCATGCGGACACGAGCGCTCGGAGCCCTGCAGCGCGTTCGCTCCTCGCACCTCACGGAGTGAGGCGCACGCCGCGCATCAGTCGCCTCGGTTCGATGTCAGCCTCGAAGGTCGCTCCCGTCGGCGTTCATCACGTAGATCTGGGCGCTCCTGTCGCGCTCGCCGACGAGGGCGATCGCCCGACCGGCGACACGACGGGAGAGCGTCGCGGCGGCTGCGCGACGGCGCGGGGTTGCGCGAGAGGTTCCGTTGCCCGCTCCCGTCGGCGTTCACGACCTCGATCTCGTAGTGGCACCTGGCCCGACGGCTTCGCGGAGCCGGACAGCGCCGGCCATCGCGGTTGCCGACAAGGAAGGAGATCTTCTGCCCGTCGGGGGACCACACAGAGCTGGCGACCGTGTTGCGGGCTCCGCTGAAGAAGCTGAAGAAGAGGCCGCGCACAGTCCCGTGCGGGGAGACGATGCAGACGATGAACGCGAGCGCAGCCGCCGCGAGCAGAGTCGTGCGCACTGCCGACGGCCACGGCGCGCTCCGGAACGGCCTAGCACGTCGTCCCAGTCGGCCGAGCCGGAGACGGCCGGAAGAATGCGATCGAGGCACGCGCGGTCGACGTCGGTCATGCCGGCACCTCCTCCGAGCGGCTGCGCAGGGCCTCGCGGGCGGGGTCGAGAGTCGCGGATACCCTCCCCGTGCCGATCCCGAGCGCGTCGCCGATCGCCGCGTCGTCGAGATCCGCGTCGTAGCCGAGGAAGAGGCTGTGCGTCGCCGCTCAGGCAGACGGGCAAGCGCGGATCTCCGCGTCCCGCTCGGGATGGCCGTTCGAGGCGAACTGCTCCTCACGGTCGCGTGCGGGAGCGCCCCCGAAGCGGCTGGGGTACAGCGCCTGGAGCTGCTCCACGCTCGCTCCGCGGCGTCCGATCACATCTCTCTCTCGCACAGGATCGCCGATTTGTTCGGTTCGTAACGAGTTAGCGGTGCACGCGCGCGCAGCCGGCACGGGCCGGATCAGGAGCGACGACCTTCCGTCCCGGCCTCGAGGGCTCGCGACCCGGGGCACCGAGATCGGCCGACACCTCCGAGTCGAGAGCTCTAGTCTCATCGACTAGAACTCTCTGCTAAGGTAAGAGTCGTGGCGACCCATACTCCCGGAGGAGACGTCCCGCCCGCCTACGACCCCTCGCAGTTCCCGGCGTTCGCGGTGACCGTGGACGTGGTGATCCTGACCGTGTCGGGTGACGGGCTCCACGTGCTGCTCGTGCGCCGCGGGGTCGCGCCCTTCGAGGGTGTGTGGGCGATCCCCGGCGGCTTCAAGCGCCCCACCGAGACGCTGGACGAGGCGGCGAGGCGCGAGCTCGCCGAGGAGACCGGCGTCGAGGCCGCGACGGCGCTGGCCCAGTTCGGCGCCTACGGCGACCCCGGACGCGACCCTCGAATGGACGTCGTCACGATCGCCTACCTCGCGGTGCTGCACGAGGTGGGTGGGGTCGTCGCGGGCACGGACGCCGCGGACGCCGCTCTGCTCCCGGCGTCCGACGTGCTCGGCGGGCGGCTCCCGCTCGCGTTCGATCACGCGCAGATCGTGCGCGACGCCGTCGAACGCGTTCGCGTCGACCTCGAGCGCACGGGAATCGCGACGGCGTTCGTCGGAGCCACCTTCGCGCTGGCGGAGTTGCGAGCGGTGTACGAAGCCGTCTGGGGCGTCTCACTGGACGGCGCGAATTTCCGGAGGAGCGTCCTCGCGGACGAGGGCTGGGTCGTCCCGATCGGGCGCCGCGCTCGCCCCGGCGCCTCAGGCGGCAAGCCCGCGGAGCTCTACCGAGCCGGGCCGCTGTGGGCGCGCGGCGGGCCGATCCGGCTGCCGCAGAAGAGCGACAGGAGGAGGGGGAGAACATGAGGGCCGTCGTCTACGACCGGTACGGGCCGCCGGAGGTGCAACGACTGGAGATGGTCGACAACCCTGTCCCGAGCGAGGACGAGGTCCTCGTCAGAGTCCACGCGACCACGGTGACCCGCACGGACTGCGGCTGGCGCAAGCCCGAGCCGTTCTTCGCCCGCGTCTTCACGGGCCTGGTGCGACCGAAGCACCGGATTCTCGGGATGGAGTTCGCGGGCGAGGTCGAGGCGGTCGGGGGCGCCGTCACCGGGTTCGCGGTCGGGGATCAGGTGTTCGGCGTCACGGGCTTCGGCGCGCACGCGGAGTACGTCTGCATCCGCGAGCACGTCGCGCTGGCGCACAAGCCGCCCAGCATGACGTTCGAGGAGGCGGCGGCCGTCTGCGACGGAGCGTGCATCGCGCTGGCGTGCCTGCGACGTGCCGAGCTCGGGAAGGGAAGGAGCATCCTCGTCTACGGCGCCTCCGGATCCATCGGAACCGCGGCCGTGCAGCTCGCGAAGTACTTCGACGCCGACGTCACCGCGGTGTGTAACACGAAGAACGTCGAGCTCGTGCGATCGCTCGGCGCCGACGAGGTGATCGACTACACGCAGGAGGACTTCACGAAGAACGGCGAGACGTACGACGTCGTCTTCGACGCGGTCGGCAAGCACTCCTTCAGGCGCTGCAGACGCTCGCTGAGGCCGGGCGGGATCTACCTCGAGACCGACCTCGGCTTCCTGTGGCACGTCCCGGCGCTGGCTCTGCTCAGCAGGTGGATCGGCGACAAGCGCGTGGCACTTCCCATCCCGGGGTACACGAAGGAGGACGTGCTCCTCGTGAAAGGAGCCATCGAGGCGGGCAGGTACCGGGCCGTCATCGACCGGACGTACCCGCTCGAGGACGTGGTCGAGGCGACCAGGTACGTCGAGACGGGACAGAAGACGGGAAACGTCGTCCTGACCCTCGGCGGGGCCGCGCGCTGAAGGCCGTCGTTCGAGACCGGTTCGGCCCGCCTGACGCCCTCCAGATCCGCGAGCTGGAGACGCCGGCGCCGGCCGACGACGAGGTGCTCGTGCGGGTCCGCTGCTCCAGCCGCAGGCGACGCTCGTCATCGTCGGAGCTGCGAAGGGGAACCGCCTGCTCGTGCCCCTGGGTCGCATCCTCGAGCTCCGGCTGGCGGGGATCCGCGGCAGCCGGCAGGTCGTCGTCTTCCGCGCGAGGCTCGACGGGGCAGACATGGAGGTGGGGCGCGAGCTTCTCGAGACCGGAAAGGTGACCCCGCTCGTCGACCGGCGTTGCGGACGGAGCGAGATCGCCGACGCCCTCCGCTGCCTCGGTAAAGGGCATGCACGCGGCAAGGTCGTCCTCGCCGTGTGAGGGGCGCGCCGACGGGGCGGCGGCGCAGGGCGCTTCAGGCGGCGACGACGACGTCGACCCGAACGTCAGGCGTCGCAACTGCGACGCTGCCGTAGAGCGGTCACCTGCGTTTGAAGCCCTCGACCAGCTCTCTCCCCTGCTCCTCGGTGACGCCGCGCAGGTGGAGTCCGAGTCGCACACGGTTGAAGACGTTCACGTCCGCCCGCACCGGACTCCCCGGATCGAGCTCCCCCTCGATCTCGGCGCGAACGTCCTCGAGCGGCAGGGCCTGGGCCCTCGCGAGCACCTGCACGAGCTCGACCCCGCAGGCGGCGATGCCGGCGAGGAAGAGCTCCGCAGGGGTCACCGCCTCGCCGAGGCAGCCGTTCTGCACCGGGCCGTCCGCCACGAAGTGGTGCTCGCGGCAGCTCCAGAGCACCCGCCCGAACGTGTCCGTCGAGCGAGCGCCCACCTCGTACCGTCGAATCTCTGCGGCGGTCATCGACCCTCCCTCCGTCGTGGTGGGGGAAGCATGAGCCCTTCGCGGCTAGGGTGCTTCGCCATGGAGCGGATCGTCTGCCTGCCCGGCGACTGCATCGGTCCCGAGGTGATGGCCGTCGCGCAGCGCGTCCTGCGGATGCTCGCGCCCACGGTCGAGCTCGACGAGCGGCTCTTCGGGGCCGCGGCGATCCGGGAGACGGGGGAGCCGCTTCCGCCCGAGACGCTCGAGGCCTGCCGCAGCGCGACGGCCGTGCTCAAGGCCCCGATCGGCGACCCCGAGTTCGACGCCGCCGACGTCCGGCCGGAGCAGGGCATGCTCCGGCTCCGCGCCGAGCTCGACGTCTACACGAACCTGCGTCCGGCGAAGGACGCCCACGTCGACCTCCTCATCGTCCGCGAGCTCGTCGGCGGGCTCTACTTCGGCGCGCGCGGCGTACGCGAGGACGGGACCGTCTTCGACACCTGTGAGTACCACCCGATCCAGGTGGAGCGGATCGCGCGGCGAGCGTTCGAGCTCACGCGCACCCGGCGCGGGAAGCTCACCTCCGTGGACAAGGCGAATGTGCTCGAGACGTCGCGCCTCTGGCGTCGCGTCGTACACGAGGTCGCCGCCGACTATCCCGACGTCGAGGTCGCGGACATGCTCGTGGACAACGCCGCCATGCAACTCGCGAGCGCGCCTGAGCAGTTCGACGTGATCGTCACCGAGAACCTGTTCGGGGACATCCTCTCCGACCTCGCCGCCGCGATGACGGGCGGTCTCGGGCTCGCCCCCTCGGCGAGTCTCGGCGACGCAGGCCCCGGGATCTTCGAGCCCGTCCACGGGTCGGCGCCGGACATCGCCGGGAGGGGCATCGCCAACCCGGCCGCGATGCTCCGCTCGACCGCTCTCCTGCTCGAGCACGGCCTCGGCCGGCCGGAGGACGCCGGCGCGCTCGAGGACGCGGTCGAGATCGCGCTCCGGGAAGCGCCAACACCCGACCTCGGCGGGGACGGGACGACGGCGGCGTTCGAGGCGTCCGTCCTCGCCGCGCTCGCCCGCTGACCCTGCCGGGTGTTGACGCGCCGGAGCCGCGCCCCTAGCCTGTGAGGCCGATGCGCCGGAGCGAGACATCCCGAACGGGCGTCCTCCTCTTCGGCTTTGCCACGCGCATCCACGCGCGCTAGTCGGCGATCCCCTCACCGCCGCCGCCGGCTAGCTCAGCTCCTCACGGCGGCCCTCCCTTCGACCAGAGACCGAGATGCTCGACCTCGCTGCACACGCCGACACCACGACCGTTGCCTACCCGGGCCGAGACGGCGCGCACAGCGCGGCGGCGTGCGACCGCATCTTCCCGGACGGCGCCGAGCTCGTCCCGCTCCCCAGCTTCAGCGCGGTCGTGCGGGCGACGGTCGAGGGAGACGTCGCGTTCGGAGTCCTCCCCATCGAGAGCTCGCTCGCCGGCCCCGTGAACGAGACGCACGACCTCCTCTACGACTCCCCGCTCGCGATCACGGGCGAGACCGTGCTTCCGATCCGCCACGTCCTCGCCGGCCCGGCGGAGGTGGCGCTCGAGGAGATCCGCGTCGTCCACTCCCACCCCGTCGCGCTCGACCAGTGCCGTCAGCTGCTGGCGGCCATGCCCTGGGCGACCGCGATCGCGGCGCCGACGACGGCCGATGCGGCCGCGCAGGTCGCGGCGCTGGGCGATCCGACCGAGGTCGCGATCGCGAGCGAGCGCGCGGCCTCGCTCCACGGGCTGTGTGTGCTCGCCGACAACGTGGGCGACCACCCGGAGGCCTACACGCGGTTCGTCTCGGTGGCGACCCACATGCGCCTCGACGCCAACGGGAAGCCGTGGCGAACGGCGTTCTCGTTCGTCACCGACCACCAGCCAGGCGCGCTTCATCGTGCGATCGAGCCGTTCGCCCGGCACGGGATCGACCTCGTCCAGCTCGTCTCGCGACCGATCCCGCAGTCGCCGTGGCGCTACCGCTTCGACGCGGTGCTCACGGGACACCCGCTCGACCCCGTCGTGCGGGAGACGCTCTCCGAGATCGGCGCCCGGACGCGCGTGCTGCGCGTCTTCGGCTCCTACCCCGCGGACGGGACTCCGTGAACGACCCGACCATCCGCGAGATTCGCGAGGAGATCTCGAAGCTCGACCGCTCGATCGTCCAGGCGGTGAACGAGCGGATCGAGCTCGTCGCGCGACTGAAGCGCTACAAGCTGGAGAACGACCTCCCCTTCCACGACCCCGAGCGCGAGCGGGAGCTCCTCGCCGAGCTCGAGCGGCTGAACGCGGGCCCGCTCACCGAGGAGGGCCTCCGGGAGCTCGTCACTACCGTCCTGGAGCTCACGAAGGTCGAGCTCGACCGCAACGACCGCTAGAGCTCGCGCCCGCCCCGCGCAGGTCTCGACGCTCGTCGACGCCCTAGCGACCGCACCGGGCTGCCTCGTCGGCCTCCCACTTCGTACGATGATCCGCTCCAGCACGGTCATCCCACGGGGAGGGAACCTATGAGAGGCAGGCGGTTGCTCGTCGTCTGTGCGGTCGGCGCGTTCGTCGCAGCGCTTCTCACAGTCGTATCGAGCGCGAACGGCGAGGACACGAGAGTGTCCATCGGCAGCCCGCCCACGCCGTTCGCACAGAGCAAGCAGAACGAGCCCGCCGTTGCGGTCGACGCCGGCAACCCAATGATCGTGGCGGCCGGCTCGAACGACGAGATCTATATCGAGGCCTGCAACGCCGGCGATCCGACCTCGTGCCCGTTCACCAATGGCGTCGGCACTTCCGGCGTGTATTTCTCGCTCGACGGCGGACGCACCTGGGTGCAGCCGACCTACACGGGCTGGACGGCGCGCGACTGCCTCGGCCCGGCCGTGTGCGTGCCTCACCTCGGGCCCATCGGCACGCTCCCGAAGTACTACGAGAGCGGGCTCGTGTCCGACGGCGACCCGTCACTCGCATTCGGACCGAAACCCGGTGCGGAAGGATTCTCCTGGGAGAACGGCTCGCGGCTCTACTACGCGAACCTGACGTCTCGCTTCCCGACCTCCACACCCGCCGAGACGTTCAAGGGCTTCGAGGCGATCGCCGTCTCCCGAACCGACGACGTCGCGACGGCGGCGGCCCGGTACCGCGAGCGCCTGGATGGCTCCCGTGATCGTGTCGAAGCAGAACTCGGCGCTCTTCGCCGATCACGAGCAGATCTGGGCAGACAACGCGGAGTCCAGCGCCTACTTCGGCAACGTGTACGTCTGCTACGCGGCGTTCCGCAGTCAGGAGAAGGGCAACGCCCTGCCGAATCCGATCACCGTCGCGCGGTCGACCGACGGCGGTGACACCTGGAAGACGTCACAGGTCAGCGACGCCTCCAACAACCCGACGCACGGCCAGCAGGACTGCTGGGTGCGTTCGGACAGCCGTGGGACGGTCTACGTCTTCTGGCAGGCGGTCAAGGCGAATACCGGCCGCGCGATCTACATGTCGCGATCGTGGAACGGCGGTAGGTCGTTCGACCCGCCGGAGATCGTCTCCCCGTACGAGCCGACGGGGCTGACCGACCCGGCGAGCGGCGATAGGACGTTCGACGGCGTCGCGGGCGCGCGCGACGGCACGTTCCCGACAGCCGACATCGCGAACGGCGCGCCGTCGGGCGACGGCGCGACCGACGAGATCGTCGTCGCCTGGCAAGACGGCACCACTCCGTCGACGGCGAGCCCTGGTCCGAACGAGAGGGTCACGATCGCGTACTCCACCGACGGCGGCGACACCTGGAGCTTCACGACGGACGCAGCTGCCGCCGGGGATCGGCCGAACATGCCCGCGATCGCGATCGCCCCCGACGGCGGCGACGTGTACCTCGTGTACAACGCGTTCCGCGTCCCGTGGCAGACGACGACCGCCGATCCGCGGCCGATGCAGAGCGTCGTACGGCACGCGACGATCGGCCCCGGCGCCGCGCCGACGGGCTGGGCGGACCTGCTCCGAGGCCCGACCGGGGACGCTCGGGGATCGAGCGCCAACAGCCTCACCGGCGAGTTCCTCGGTGACTACAACAACGCTGCAGCCACGAACGAGGCCGTCCTCGCCGTGTACGTCGACGTTCGCAACGCTGCAGACTGTCCGGCCGTCGACGCCTGGAGGCAGTCGATCGTCAACGGTAGCCCGGGAGCGAAGCCGGCGCCGGGAAGCGACTGCCCGGGGACGTTCGGGAACAGTGACATCTTCGGCGGCGCTTTCAGCGCGCCGTAGAGCACGTCGGCATTCCAGACGACGGGGGCGCCGGCCGGCGCCCCCGTCTCAACCGACACGTGCGAGAGCTCGGCTGCGCGCGGAGCATCGAGTTCGTCCGGACGTGAATCGCGTCGCGCTAGAGCGCCGCGGTCGAGATCGGTGACGGCGAGCGGGCTTCGAACGCCGCGATGTCGCGCTCGTGCTGGAGCGTCCGGGCGATCGCGTCGAGGCCGTGCAGGAGCGCATGCCGGACGAACGGATCCGTCTCGAAGCGCGTGACCCGGCCGCCTGCCGTCGAGATCGTCTCGTCCTCGAGGCTCACCGTCAGCTCCTCGCGGCGCGCCGCCGCCTCCATCAGCTCCTTCACCTGCGGGAGCGGGAGCGCGACGGGGACGAGCCCGATCTGCACGCTGTTCGAGAAGAAGATGTCGCCGAACGAGGGTGCGACGATCACGTCGAAGCCGTAGTCCTGGAGCGCCCACGCGGCGTGCTCGCGCGAGGAGCCGCACCCGAAGTTCGGGCCGGTGAGGAGGATCTTCGCTCCCTCGTACTCCGGCCGGTTCAGCTCGAATCCCGGATCCTGCCGCCAGTCGTAGAAGAGGAACGCGCCGAAGCCCGTGCGCTCGATCCGCTTGAGGAACTGCTTGGGAACGATCTGGTCGGTGTCGACGTCCGGGCGGTCGAGCACGGCCGCGCGCGAGGTGAGAGAGCGAAACGCCTTCATGCCTGCGCTCTCGCCCAGTCGCGAACGTCGACGAAGTGGCCTGCGATCGCGGCGGCGGCGGCCATCGCCGGGCTCACGAGGTGCGTTCGTCCGCCCCGCCCCTGCCGTCCCTCGAAGTTCCGGTTGGAGGTCGAGGCGCAGCGCTCGCCCGGGGCGAGGATGTCGGGGTTCATGCCGAGGCACATCGAGCAGCCCGCGCGCCGCCACTCGAAGCCCGCCTGCTCGAAGAGGCGATCGAGGCCGAGCTCCTCGGCCTCGCGCTTCACTGCGGCGGAGCCGGGGACGACCATCGCGCGGACGTGCGGGCTCACGCGCCTGCCCTCGACGACAGCGGCAGCCTCGCGGAGATCCTCGAGCCGCGCGTTCGTGCACGAGCCGACGAAGACGCGGTCGAGCCGGATCTCCTGGAGCGGGGTGCCCGGCTCGAGGTTCATGTAGCGCAGCGCCCGCTCGACCGCGGCACGCTCGTCGGGGTCGGCGACGTCCGCAGGATCGGGGACGCGACCCCCCACCGGGGCGACCATGCCGGGGTTCGTCCCCCAGCTCACCTGCGGCTCGAGCTCCG
>Ga0233417_10000066_pt1 | contig 27732 bp, 29 predicted proteins | sample Sed_MG_FD_189023 | JGI IMG/M metagenome (GOLD analysis project Ga0233417, IMG submission 189023) | Sediment microbial communities from Lake Towuti, South Sulawesi, Indonesia - Sediment_Towuti_2014_0.5_MG | ecosystem: Environmental > Aquatic > Freshwater > Lake > Sediment | place: Indonesia... | reverse complement strand
ATTCCAACATCCTCTTGTAGATCACTGATTGAGCCGATTCTATGTTTTCATCGAAATCTAAGACAATCATTTGATCATCGAAATAATCTCTAAACCTTATGATAGTATAGATATGATTTTTTTCCATAATGCGCCAATTATGGCGAGTGGAACAAAAATTAAACCAAGAACTATTGCTCTCAATGCCGATATTTTCTTTTCATTTGTATTTTCGATGTTTTGCATATTTTTGTATGGAACTATGAGTTGTGGATTGTCAATTTCAACTCTATCGGGGTAAAAGTGCATCTTAGTACAGGTAGGAGCAGGAAATGCTTTGTGTCCACCCAAGTATTTAATATAATAAAAATGGGGGTTTTCAAGAGAGTGTTGCCTATGCCTTTCACCATCTCGGTTTGTCTGGCATCGTGGGTCATTGCAGTATGGATATTCATTAATAGTATCAAATTTTTTGTCAATGATCATTTCAGTTGAGATATTTGATTCAGTATGGGATTCATGTTTCTGCCCTTCCCTGTTTCGTGGGCATCGTGGATCATTGCAATAATTTTCTCCAATGTAGGCACTTGCTTGCTCTTTTCCTACCCGGTGGACCTTATGTCTCTACCCGCCCCTATTTCTCTGACATCGCGGGTCATTGCAGTATGGTTCACCCATCTTAACTTTGTCAATAATCCGATACTTTTTAGTATTTCTCGAAAATCAATTTCAGACAATAAAAATGATCTGTTGAGAAACAGAATATTTTCTCGTTTATTTGAGCCTCAACAATTATAATATATCATTTCATCTATACTATCATAGTTACATATGAACCCTAATTCTACCCACAGGGTCGCCGTATTGGATGAAGAACTCTGCCAGCCAAAGAAATGCGGATTGGAATGTATCGTTTATTGTCCAGTGAACAAAACTGGCGGAGAATGCATTATTCAGAGGCATGAAGATGGGAAAGCAGTTATTTCCGAGGAATTGTGTACAGGATGTGGTATTTGTATAAAAAAATGCCCATTTGACGCAATAGTAATTGTCAATCTGGCAAAAGAAATTGGAGATCACAAAATCCATCAATACGGCATTAACTCTTTCAGGCTTTACCACATTCCTTTACTTAAAAAAGGTTCAGTTGTAGGTCTCTTGGGACGAAATGGAATTGGAAAATCCACACTTTTGAATATTTTGTCAGGAAATATAAAACCAAATTTTGGTAACTATGATTCTGAGTTAGAATGGGATGATATCATAAGGAATTTTCAAGGTACTGAATTAAAGCCTCATTTTGAAAAAATTGCATCTGGAAATTTACGGATATCGATCAAACCCCAGATGGTTCAATTAATTCCCAAATCCTTTAAGGGAATAACACGGGAGCTATTGAAAAAGTATGATGAAAGAGGTCTAATCGATTTGATAACTGACCAACTATCACTCCATAATTCCCTTGATCGCTCTCTCTCCGAATTGAGTGGTGGGGAATTACAACGATTGGCAGTAGCTATCGCAGTAAGTAAGGATGCGGATTATTATTTCTTTGACGAACCTTCATCATACAATGATATCTATCAAAGACTAGCAGTTGCGAGAACTATAAGACAACTGGCAGATGATGGTAAAAGCGTAATGGTAGTTGAACACGACCTAACTCTTCTGGACTATCTTTCAGACTACATTCACATACTGTACGGTGAACCAGGTGCGTATGGAATAGTTGCTCCAATACAAGGCACCAGGGTGGGTATTAACTCTTTTTTGGATGGATTTATCCCAACGGAAAATATCAGATTTAGAGATAAATCGTTCAAGTTCGAAGGTTCGAACAAGAATGAAGAGCTGATAGTAGATAGAGCACTGACAAGATTTTCTGATTTAACAAAGTCATTTCCATCATTTAAGTTGAATGTTTCTCATGGAGAGATCAGAGAGGGAGAGATAGTTGGATTGGTGGGTGCCAATGCTTTGGGAAAGACCACATTTATGAAAATGATAGCAGGTATAGAAAAGGCAGATAGTGGGCAAATAGATATTCAGGTTAGTTTATCGTACAAGCCACAGTATCTGCAAAATGAATATGATGGCAATATAGAATCTTTGTTAAATGTGGCTTATCAAGGACCGATTGAAGGCTCTACCATGGAACAGCAGATCGTTATGCCAATGGGTATCAAAAAACTTTATGACAAGAGAGTGGATACTCTGAGTGGAGGAGAACTACAAAAGGTAGCTGTTTGTTGTTCATTAATAAGACCAGCAGATATCTATGCTTTGGATGAGCCTTCAGCATTTTTGGACGTTGAGGATAGAATTAATATTGCAAAATTCCTTCACAGATTTGTTAAATCACAGGGGAAGTCGGCAATAATTGTTGATCATGATATGCAATTAATAGACTTGGTAGCTGATTCTTTGATTATCTTTTCTGGAAGTCCTGGTGAAAATGGATCTGCAGGTTCTCCAATAAAGAAAGAGAGTGGAATGAATAAGTTCCTTGAGAATCTTTCGATTACCTATAGGAGAGATGAGAGCACTGGCCGTCCAAGAATAAATAAATTAGGTGGAAGATTAGACAAAGCACAAAAGAGCTCTGGAGACTATTATATGAGGACTTGAAATTAATTAAAATATGACAAAGATGCTAAAGGAGGTATTACAGGAAAGACTTGATAGAACAGAGCTTGAAAAACTGTCATCATCATTTGACATAATTGGAACTATTGCAATAATCAAAATTCCAGAAACATTAACTTCGAAAAGAAAATTGATAGCAGATGCATTACTATATAAAATTAAACCAGTAAAATCTGTATTCTGTCAAGTATCAGCGATTGAAGGTGATTACAGGTTGCGGAAATTGGAATTAATATCTGGAGAAAGTAGTTCAGTTACTGTTTATAAGGAACATGGGTGTACTTTCAAAGTAGATGTAATCAATACCTATTTTTCACCAAGACTATCAACCGAACGATTGAGGATTGCGAAATTGACAGGGCCAAATGAAGTGATTGTGAATATGTTCGGAGGCGTCGGAACGTTTTCTATAATAATATCTCGTCATAATAAGTCGGCAAAAATCTATTCTATTGATTCAAATCCAATGGCTATTAACATGTGTAAGCAGAATATTGAGATGAATAAATTGACAGGGAAGGTCATTCCCATATTTGGGGATGCGGAGCACGAAATAGACAAAAACCTAAAGGGAGTTGCAACACGAGTGTTGATGCCCTTACCAGAAAAGGCAGGAGATTTTGTGGATGCTGCTGTAAGCTCGCTTGCAAACGGCACAGGTATGGTACATTATTTTTGTCATGTTGGAGCTGATAATAAGAAAGATGCAATGCAGGGCGGCCGCAACAATACTTTAGAAGCATTTAGTAAATTTAATCACACCATTAGAAATGTCAGAGTTGTTAGAGAGGTTGGTCCTAGATATTATCAAATCGTATCTGATGTACATGTAAATTGATTTTGATTCATTTATCCGGAGGGGCCGAAGACATTGTGAAGCCCATCCAGACTAACACGGTCATTAGTATCCCCACAATCACAATCAAAGTAGTTTTTATCAAGAGAACATCCCAATGTGTAAATAACAACATGTATGAAAAGAAAATGAAAAATAATGTTGGTATTATGAGTAAAATTAGTCCAATTATTTTGTTCTGTTTCATTATGTAGATTGCACCACAATTATTCAACTCAAGATAATTCTAATGCCATTAAGAAGGCATCTTCGCCATCTCTGTAGTAAGTTTTCAATCTTGATCTCACCTTAAAATTTAGTTTCTCATACATTTTTATGGCCGGAGAATTGCTGACTCTTACCTCCAGATATACCTCTTCCGTTCGCCTCGACACTAGCCCATTTATTGCTTCTTCCATCAGAATGGTACCAACCTTCTTTCCCCGATGTTCTTCTAGAATCGCAATAGAAACTACATGTCCTTTTTTTACAAAACCTAATTTCCTGAAATTTGAAAATCCAAATTCCATCTTGCACATTACGTAGCCAATGATTTTTCCACCAAATTCTGCTACAATGAATGATTCTGGCAATTCTTTTAGAATTGATTCAAAAAAGTATTCTGTATAATGTTCAGGGAGTGAGTTTAGATTGATCTCAATTACTGAATGTAGGTTTTCTGCACTACATCGGTAGAAGAGATAGTCTTCATTTTTACGTAAGCAGCTCTGCAAATTATCAAATAGACGATTTTTAATTATTTTAACTTTGGGTTTCCATGAAACTTAGTTTGTACTAATTTCCAGTTTGGTCGTGCATTTTGAATATAGCGGCATTTGGATCCTGAATAATTGAAATCCTATGACTTTTCCCGTTAACCTGTAATATTTTTTCTGCTGCTTCTTGGATATTTGAAAATACCTTTAATCCAAATGCATCCCTTAGATAATATTTTGGTAACGAAGAAAGAATTGCGACATCAAATTTTTCTCTTAATTCATTCATGAACATTACATGTTCCAATCCTTCGAGGTATGTTGAATTCTTATAGTCATCTAGTTTAATTTGCCCGTACGCAAATTCCTCTATTGCCTTTGCCCCAAATCCCTTGTTATTTTCTGAAACTATAACAACAATGGCATTTCTTTTGAGAATATTGACCGAATTCCATAATAAACTCAAAGAACTTGACAATGTTGAACTCGAATTTGTATCAATATTCGTTCCCACAATGAGAGATTTTACTTCCGGATTATCATCTATTGAAAGACTTTCAAGTTTTTTTATTGCGCTTTGAAATGACTCAAGTATTTCATCATAGAAGATATTGGTAATTCCATTATTATTGGAAATAACTTCAATAGACCTCGCTTTCATGCCCTCGCAGAATTTAGTCGCTACTTCAGTAGGTGGCCCAATTAAGGCGGGATGTGGTAAGTTATCTGTTCTCGATTGAAACGCTTCATTCATTAGGTCCTGATCAAATTCCCGCAAGAGGGTGACAGGAGTTCCACTATAGCCAAAAAAAGGATCGATGTTTGTTTTTGAAACAAATATAGTGTTTTTATCATCCGTGAGATTTTGTAAATGACAACCATTATTCTCAAAGGTAATAATATCTTGATTTTGCAATTTGTGAGATAATTGTTTTTTTATCTTTGGAATTGATCCAATGGATGGTTTAATTCCTCTTGATTCTGCAAGAGCAGTTAGCCTAGAAACAAGTTGAACAGTAGAGTTTGAGGCATCTATTGGTACAAGTCTAGTATCGTCTTCAATTTGAATAGACTGAATTTCCTGGTCTAGAATTTCTTCATTTAGTAGGCCAAATTTTGGATTTTCAACAAGTGAGAGATTCTCCACCTTTAAATCTACTATTATGTCAGTGCTGCCATAATTTAGCCATAATTCAGGCATTTTTGAATCGAATCACAAATATACTTAAGGTCAAAGAAACTTTAACCTTCATAAATCATTAAATTCTTCTCTTCGAGAAGATCATGTAGATTGTGAACCGCTCGATATACTTCTGACTCTTTCTTGGCGCCCGTACATACCAACTTTCCACTTGCAAAAAGGAGGATAACAGTTTTAGGATCTAGCATTCGATGGATTAGACCTGGAAATTGTTCTGGCTCATACATGCTTCGAGGCAATACCCTTGCTGCCAGTTCTAAATGTATTTTACCACCTAAACTTGCAGATGCAACTATATTTTGTATCTCTATTAGTGGTTCATTTTCTATTGGAATGCTTCCTTTTCTGAGCTTTTGGACCACATTCTTCACTGCCTTTATGGCCTGTTCTTCAGATTTTGCGCCAGTGCATACCATTTTTCCCGAACTGAAAATCAGGGTTGCAGTTTTGGGTGATTTCAGTCTGAATACAAGTCCCGGAAATTGATCCGGGTGATATTCGACATCAGGAAATATTTGGGTAATTAAATTAAGGTTTACAGTTTGATTGACAGTAGCAGAAGCAACAACATTTTCTATGCTAACAATGGGCTTAGTTTCTGGCATACTAGGTTGGCTTTATAAATGGAAGTATATATACATGTTTGGAACGAAGGTCAAATTACATAAGATATAAAAACACTAAATAAAATAATTCAAAATTATCGCCCGATAGTTAGAGTAATTTAAGATAAGACGTCACTTTATCAATAATATATGATGGAGCAGGACCAATACAAACACATGTAATTGTACCGTTTGGAATCTGGGTTAGTCCCCTATCCTGCACTACTACCACTGGAATTCTGAGATCTTCAGCGTCTGTCTGTACTTGTATTAGTTCGTCGAGGCTGTTTACTTTAACAACTATTTTTGGTTGCCCTTCATTGAGCCAACTTTTCAACCATGATTTATTTGATTTTCTGGATTCTTCGACTCCCGAGACAGCCGCATGACCAACTTGTGCAGCAATCTTGCCAGTTCCCATTCTGAGATCTTTCCTAACAACAATGACTTGCTTAAATTCCACTACAGGTTAGTTAATAATATGATGAAATAATTGTTTCCTTATAGCGTATGGAATATTGTGATGTACTAATTGCTGGTGGGAGTGTATCAGGACTTGCAACTGCAAGAGAGTGTTCTTTAAACGGAACGTCCACAATAGTTATCGAAGAGGATCATGAAATTGGAACACCTGAGCATTGTGGTGGAATGGTTAGCCTCGGCGGTCTACAAAAGTTAGGCCTCATTGTCGACTCGAATAACTTTCAAAATGCTGTGTCTCGGGCTAAGATAAGTTCAAGATCATCCAGTTTTGAATTACCTGCCGAAAAACAAAACGTCATAGTAATAGATCGTAGGGGACTGGACAAACAAATTGCTAAACAGGCACAAAGCGCAGGTGCTGAGATACGAACCAGATGTTCATTTAAAGGCATCAGTAAAAATCAAGCATCATATGTTGTAAAGACCTCGGACGGAGAAATTAAATGCAAGTATTTTGTTGATGCAAAAGGGCTAAGTTCTCTGAAGGATGCTACTAATAATGGAATTTTAGCTTCTGCTCAATTTGAAATATATGCAGATTGGATTGACGGCAAGACTGTAGAAATATTATTTGATGCTGAAAAATACCCGGGCTTTTTTGTCTGGATAATTCCCAGTGGTGAAGGAAAAGGCAAGGTAGGAGTAGCAGGAAAAGCCATTAACACACAAGTTACAATGAATGATTTCATAAGATCCAGAGGAGAGAAATTTTCCATTATCAGGAAAATCTATGCGCCAATTTGGATTGGAGGTCCAAGACCTCCTTTTATAAAAGAAAGAGTTGTTGTGGTTGGCGATGCTGCCGGACAGACTAAACCTACGACAGCTGGGGGCATTTTTAGTTGTGGAATGGCGGGTATCCTAGCAGGTAAAGCAATCGCAAAGGCGATAGCAAGTAAGGATGATGGATGCCTGTATGAATATGAAAAGACTTGGAAATCCATGTTTTGGAAGGAATTCAACTCAATGATGCTTGCAAGGAAGGTACTCGAAAGATTGGATAACAAATCCATTGATTCAATATTCTCGTCAATATCAAAAATGGCAATTAGTCAAGTTTCCAATTTTTCGGATTTTGATTTTCATTCTAGTGCTCTGGATCTATTTCTTAAATCAAGGATAGCAACCAACTTGACGAAAATTTTGATTGGTAATGAATTTCGCCGAGTTTTCAGTGCTAATAGGGATATTTAGATATCTAGTTCTAACTTGCGCTTTAAACTTCATGAGTTGACATCAGACTTTGTGTTCAACGATTCAAGCAAGATATAAATTCGGATTAATGTTTGTGCTTCTCTGTGTCAAAATTGTTACAATTACCAATTTGTACTTCTTGCAGCCGACCAATAATCGCAAACGATGAATGTGTGAAATACTACTGCCCTAATTGTGGCTACGTATTAATTTGGAGATGTCAAAGTTGCAGACAATTTGCAAGATCATACAAATGCATTGGATGTGGGTTTGAAGGTCCATAATAATGAGCAAATTAGTCGCGAGAATCAAGATACTTCCTTCTGAATCTGATTCGGATATAGATTCGATCCCAAAAATTCTAAAGGAAACGCTTCCAGAATCGCTCAAATTGTTAGCACATAAAAAAGAACCAATTGCTTTTGGGTTGTATTCTGTTTTGGCGGATTTCACCCTAGATGACTCGGAAGGTCAAATGGAGTTACTGGAAGAATCAATAAGAAAAGTAGAGGCAGTTGGCGAAATAGAAGTAATAAACGTCAGTAGACAATCAGTCAATATTAAATAGAATTAGTTGTCATCTATCCTTTATTTTTATGTAGAATGATTTTTCTTTCTAGTATATCAAAATCGGTAATAGTATAGAGAGTCAAATGCCAGCGAGATAAATATAACAACCAGGTACGGCGCTGTTATCTTGTACGCCTTCCATGCAAAGTCAGGAGTGGGGTCCTTTGTCAACTTGTAATGGTAAATAAGCATCAGTGAACCTGAAATTGCCGCAGTGATAAAATATACTGCGCCCAAACCGAGAAGATACAAAGATAACGAATATGGTAACAGGATCGCAGTGTTTGCAAAAATATACCCTGCTGTTTTTTCATTCCCTATGAGAACGGGCAACATTGGAACTTTTACACTTGCGTACTCCTCCCTTGATTTAATAGCAAAAGACCAAAAATGAGGTGGAGTCCACAAGAATACCAGCCATCCTATCAGGAACCCTAGGATATCCATTGATCCGGTGGTTGTGGCCCATCCTGCCATAGATGCAGCGCTTCCTGCGAAACCCCCTACGACAATATTAGACACATTTGAGCGTTTTAACCACAACGTGTAAATAAACACATAGAAAAATATTCCCAGCGCAATCATTGCCATTGCCACCAAATTCAGAGTCAGGAATGAAATGATGACGGCGCTTGCGCACAATATGATACCATAAATAAGTACGTTTTTAGGTTCCAATCTTCCTGCTGGGATTGGTCTTTTTACCGTCCGGGACATGATTTTATCTATGTCTCTATCAAAATAATGATTCAAAGCACTAGATCCCATTGATGCTAAACAACCGCACAATCCAAGAAACAACAGATGAAATGCTGAAATGTCCCACGAAGTTAAGGGTGTGGAATCAAATCTAGTTGCAGCCAAAGAGCTTGTTATTGCTGTAACAACCAGTACGACCACTATTCTTGGCTTTGATACTTCGATATAGTCGGATAACATTCACAGCTAATTTAATGTCTTATTTGTAGCATTTAACTCATTCGCTGTTCATCGCTCTGATGCGAAGCAAATCTGAAATATATTTTGCAAAGCTCTTGGTAATTTCAGAGTGCAGGTCAAAATTTAAGTTTTGAAAGAATGAACAATCATAATATTCTGTCCACAGAATTAGATGGACAGGATTTAATGTGGCACTCTCCTGAATAAACTGTGTCAAGAATTTCACAAGATTCAATGTAATTTATAAACCAGTTAATTACTATCCAAATTGGATCATGGGAAGAAGAAAAAGTACATCAAGACCGCATAAGAGTAGAAGAACCGTAGAAGGCAGATGCCCCAAATGCACCACAATTGTCAGATTCAATGTAAGCGGATCCGTTGGAAACGAAATTTATGAATGCATTGGTTGCAGGTCCAAATTCCACATCGACGAATTATAGGTCGAATAATATTCAGATAAGAATTTAACGTATTGGCAATTCTATAGATAGAAATGGATTCCAATGATTCCAAGATTGATTATTCTGACAAGGTTTATCTTTACAGCAGTGGCATGTCTTCAGAGCTAGTAGAGAGGAGTAAAGTCGTACTAAATGAGCATGGTGTGAATCCTAATGACATTATGATCATTGAATCTCCAGAGGGAGTTCCTGAGGGATCGATAATGATTACACTTTGGCCGCATTATCTATCGGTTGCAAGAGTAAAGAGAGTGAGAGAAGGATCGATATATGCACCACAGCTATTCAACATAGACATATGATATTTTGCATGTATATGATTAAGGTTCAAGTTTTGAAAACTGTTACCATGGGAAAATATTGAAGCCCCAAACTACATTACTAAAAATTGGAACAAGAGCGAATTAAATTCTCGAAAATAATTTCACTCGAGATGTAATCTTACCATCTCATCTATCCTGCTTTTAGATACAGATCCAATGATGTTATTGACAACTTGACCCCTCTTGAATAATATCAACGTTGGAATGCTTGATATTCCAAACTGTCTTGAAATATTTGGGTTTTCATCAACATTTACTTTCCCTACTACTAGTTTGCCCTGGTAATCTTTACCAACTTGATCGATTACGGGAGACATCATTCTGCAAGGCCCACACCAGGGTGCCCAAAAATCAACCAAAAGTAGCGGAAATTTATTTATTGTCTCAGTAAAATCGGAGTCGTCAAGGTTAAGTGGTTCTGTGATATTTTTTAAAAGTTCTTTTTCATTCACTATCTCTTGAAGCTTTTTCATTCTTTTTTCGTTAATGATCCTTAATTCTTCATCTTCCAATTTAGTTGATGTTAACAAGTGACCATGTTTTGGCTTATTATGTTTTTTGATTTCTAGATGATAGCCGATATCTAATTATCCAAGAGAAGTCAAAACATTTCCGACCTTGGTGGAAAAAGTAAGTGATAGTAAGGAAGAGGATTTAGAAGTTACCGATAACGGCATATTAGATAGCGATACTCATGATAATGTCAATAAGAAAGATGATTATTCCAGAGTTACCGACAAGGAAGTATTAGAGAAAGAAATAGAATTCCTAAATGGTGAGCTGGAAAAGGAAAGAGAAGTATCTGAAAAGAATCTGTCAAAACTCAAGTACCTTATGGCGGATTTCGACAATTATCGGAAACAAATGCAGAAACAGGTTGAATCAGAGATTGAAGAAAATAGGGGTCAGCTCTTCATAAAAATCTTGAAGATCTACGATGATTGTGTATTAGCACTTGAAACTCTAAAAAATGGCCAGTTTGATTCAACTGTAGTTGGGGGAATCCAAGGTATTATGACCAACTTTGAGAGTTTTATGAAGGAAGAGGGCATGGTAGAAATAGAAAGCATGAACACGCCATTTGATCCAAATGTGCATGATGCTATTGGATTTGTAACCAATGACTTGGTTCCGGATAATACAATAGTGGAAGTAGTAAGGAATGGCTATTTGCTAAACAATAAAGTTTTAAGACCTTCTTCAGTCATTTTATCTAAAAGAACAGTTACAAATAAAGATATCAATGAAAATGATAAGGAGTAGTGAATAGAGATTATGGGTAAAATTATTGGGATAGACCTTGGAACAAGTAATTCAGCAGCATCGGTAATGATCGGTGGAAAGCCTACAATAATTCAAGCTGCCGAAGGAACATCCGTTGGTGGAAAGGCCTTTCCGTCATATGTCGCCTTCACTAAAGACGGCCAATTGCTAGTGGGCGAACCTGCAAGAAGGCAGATGGTAACAAATCCTGAAGGCACGGTCATAGCCGCTAAGCGCAAAATGGGCACTGATTTCAAATTTAGAGTCTATGATAAGGAGTATACACCTCAACAGATTTCATCCTTTATTTTGCAAAAAATAAAAAGAGATTCTGAAGCCTACATTGGTGAACCTGTAGACAAAGCAGTAATAACGGTCCCAGCATATTTTAATGATAATCAACGACAGGCGACAAAAGATGCAGGAGAAATCGCAGGCCTAGAAGTTGTTAGAATTATTAATGAACCCACAGCTGCATCGTTAGCTTATGGATTAGATAAAGTAAACAAAGATTTGAAGATAATGGTCTTTGATCTCGGCGGTGGAACACTAGATGTTACCATTATGGAAATGGGTGGTGGAGTATTTCAAGTTAAGAGTACTTCTGGTGATACTCAACTTGGTGGGACGGATATGGATAATTCTGTGATCGAATATATTATTCAAGAATTTAAAAATCAGACTTCTATTGATATCCGTAATGATAAAGCTGCAATGATGAGAATCAAGGAGGCGGCAGAAAAGGCAAAAATTGAATTGTCTAATGTAATGAGCACTGAAATAAATTTACCATTCTTATCATACAATGCATCATCCGGTCCAAAAAACTTGGTCTTGACACTAGCAAGATCAAAGCTAGAGGAATTGTTGAGACCAATAATTGAAAGATGTAAAACTCCCATGTTGCAAGCAATTGCGGATGCCAAACTAAAACCTGCAGAGATAGATAAAATCATACTAATTGGTGGACCAACACGTATGCCAATTGTTCGACAATTCATCACAAGTGTAATGTCAAAGGAACCAGAAAGAGGCATTGATCCGATGGAAGCCGTAGCTATGGGAGCAGCGGTTCAAGGGGCAATAATCGCTGGAGATGTAACTACAGACATACTATTAGTTGATGTAACCCCACTAACTTTGGGTGTGGAAGTACTAGGGGGATTGAAAGAACCGCTCATTGAAAGAAATACCACTATTCCTACAAAGAAAAGTAAAGTCTTTACTACTGCTGCAGACTATCAAAATGCAGTAACTGTGCACGTAGTTCAGGGTGAAAGATCGATGGCAGCCGATTGTGTTTCCTTGGGAATGTTCAACTTGTCAGGAATACCTCCTGCGCCCAGAGGAATTCCACAGGTGGAAGTTACTTTTGATATCGACGCAAATGGCATACTTAATGTCACAGCAAAAGACCTTGCTACTTCGAAGGAATCCAAAATAACGATATCAGCTAATACTAAACTCTCCAAAGACGATATTGAAAGACTAAAGAAGGAATCAGAGCAATTTGCTGAAGAAGATAAAAAGAAGAAAGAAGAGGTGGAAGTGAAAAATGAAGCAGACAATTTAACATATACTGCAGAGAAACTTACGCAGCAGGATTTAAAGGACAAAATAAGACCAGAACAAGCAGAAAAGGTAAATAACTCTGTTAAGGAATTGAAGGAAGCGATATCATCAAACAATATTGAAGAAATAAAAAAGAAGATGGAATCTCTAAAAAACATCATAGGCGAAATAAGTACCGAAGTATATAGATCTGCGGGTGCCGCTGCATCTCAACAAGCAACCTCATCTCAAAATTCTGAAAGTGCGAACCAACCAACAGATAGTGCGAACCAACCAACAGATAGTGCGAACCAACCAACAGATAGTGCGAACCAACCAACAGATAGTGCGAACCAACCAACAGATAGTGCGAACCAGTCCAATACTCAGGCCTAGCATGTTACTGAATGCAGGAACCAAATTCATGGCGTCATTTCTAATAAATGGTTTCTTCAAATGAGTACAAAGCGCGATTATTACGAGGTTTTGAATGTCGAGAGAAATGCTACGAAGGAGGAGATCAAAAATAAATATAGGAAGTTGGCCCTTCAGTTTCATCCGGATAGAAACAAAAATGCAGGCGCAGAAGAAAAGTTCAAAGAAATTTCAGAAGCGTATGCAGTACTATCTGATGATGAAAAAAGGAAAAAATACGACAAATATGGGCATGTAGGTTCTGAAGAAGTCTTTAGAGGATCAGAATCAAACTTTGATGAAATCTTCAGGGATATCGGATTTGGAGGGATAAAAGATATTTTTGAACAATTGTTCGGTGGTGGATTTTCGGGGAGAAATAGGAGTGATCCATTTGGATTCGGATTTAATTTTGGAAGGAGCAAGAGAGGAGAGGATACAGTCATTGACTTGTCACTTACATTAGAAGAGATAATTAGTGGAAAGCATGAAACCATCGAAATTCCAGCATTAGAAAAGTGCTCGGTATGCAATGGAAGTGGATGTTATCCTGGAACTAAACGTAAGAAATGTACCTCTTGCAATGGACTTGGACAAACAAAGAGAGTATTTAACGAAAATAGATTTTCAACTTTCGTTACTGTAGAGACTTGTAGAACTTGTAAAGGTGTTGGGGAGATTATAGAAAAACCTTGCAAAAATTGTGGCGCAAATGGTAAAGTTGCGATTAGAACGAAAATTCAGGTTGAAATACCCCCAGGAATTGATGATGGAATGACACTTCAGTTAAGTGGCAAGGGAATTTCTGATGGAAATGAAGTTCCAGGAGATTTGTTTATTCGAATTCACATCAAGCCTCATCAAATTTTTGAAAGACTTGAAAATGGGGATTTACTTTATCTACTGAAGCTCAAATATACGGAGCTGGTATTAGGTACAGAGTTAGTATTGCCTACGTTATATGGAAGTGAGAAATTGAAAATTCCAGCAGGAACACAAGTAGATTCTATTTTTAGACTAAAAGGAAAAGGGATACCGGTACACGGTCAACGTTCTAAGGGGGATCAAATCATAAAAATAAAACTTGAGGTGCCTACTAAGCTAAGTGATAGACAAAAATGGCTAATCAAAGAATTGGGTGATACTAAAAACATCTAACCACAAAGTTGTAATATTTATATTTAAACAACTTAAGATAATACATATGTCGACTCCCTTTGATGAGTGGTTTGGACGAAGGAGAACTAATTCTTGGTTTCCCGATGTAGATTCAATGATGAAGGAAATGGAAAAGTTGATGCAAGAAGCTATCAAAAACATGGATCAAAATGTTCCAAAAAATCTTATAAGAGAGCGCAAACTTGATGACGGTTCAACTGTACGTGAAATGGGCCCTATTGTTTATGGATATTCATTCAAAATAGGAGAAGATGGAAAACCGATCGTCAGAAAATTTGGAAACTTGAATACATTCCCGAGCTCCTTAACAGGAAGATTTTCAGTTAGTGATCAAAGGGAGCCAGTAGTCGATATTATCAGAGATGTTGACATATTGAAAATAATTGCAGAAATGCCCGGTGTGAGTAAAAATGATTTAAGGATAACTGCCAATGAAAATTCTGTTACGATAGAATCAATTTCAGGAGAAAGAAAATATAGTAAAAAAATTGATCTACCCGATCAAATTGAGCCATCCACAGGAAAATCAACATACAAAAATGGAATTCTAGAAGTTGCCTTCAAATTAAAAGATTCAAAGGAAGATGGAGTGTCTATCAATGTGGAGTAAATCAGAAAATTTGCTATTTCCCACTTTGAAAATGAACATTACCTGTTCTGGATAATATCCTTCTTAATATTTCGATTATATGAAAATTAACACTGAAATGTTTCATTATGAAAGCAATAGAGGCCGTTGATGTTACAAAAAAATACAAGGGATCATTAACCTTCGCAATAAGTAGTATCTCACTAAATATTGAACCAGGTAGAATACTTACTCTTCTAGGAAGAAATGGCGCTGGAAAAACTACCTTCGTAAGAATTTGTGCAACGCAATTATTACCAAGTTCTGGAACTGTAAAAATATTTGAAAATGATTTAGTTAAAGATACAGAAAAAATACGAAATGATATATCTATCGTACCTCAAGAAGGAAGACCACTGCGCGCTCTTACTCCTTGGGATCATGTCTATTACTGGCTAAGAATTAGGGGTGTTAGTAAAGACGATTCATATGCAAGAACCGAAAAAATTCTTAGAGAATTTGAACTATATGATGTGAGAAATAGACTTGCTATGTACTTGTCAGGAGGAATGAAACAAAAGGTACTAGTGGCGATGGCTATGGCCACAGACTCAAAGTTACTTTTTCTAGATGAACCAACGATTGGACTTGATCCTGTCTCCAGACGTCAAATCTGGAAAGCCGTCAAGGAAAAAAAAGAAAATGGAACTACGATTCTACTTACGACACATTATATGGATGAAGCTGAAGTACTCTCTGACGATATAGTAATCATAGATAAAGGGATCATCATCGCTCAAGGGACTATCGCCGATATTAGAAAGAATATCAAAGAAAATATCAAGATAGAAATTTCAAGATCTGGTGTTGATAGTGAAGTGTTAAAATCTTACGGGACTGTAGTTGATGGTGGAACGGAAACCTTAAAACTATTCACGTTTGAATCCAACATTCAGGAATTGTCAGCTATTGCAATAAAGAAAAATTTATTCTTTAAAGTATCATCCATTACTCTGGACGACGTATTTGTATCTCTAGTCGGATCTGAACCTAATAACTCCGATAGAGAATGGGTGCGAGATTAATTCTCTTCAGTAGAGTTAGTTTCAGATGCTGCTTTAGATGTTGTATTAGATGTTGTGTCAGAAGTTGTTTCAGAAGATGCGCCAGATGAAGTGGATAAATCACCATAAACATTGGCTACTGCGTTCTTGAGAAATGTGTAGTATTCTGTTGGTGTCATCGTTCCGTTTTGAAGCAAGTTGAAACTAGCGGTGTTTGCATCTTGGTAATCCCATTTCCAGAAAGCTGAGGCAGGTATATTTTCATTCTTAAATGCTTCAAGCATGGTATCTGCGATTTGCTGGTTTAGACCACTCTTTTGAGGATCTAGCTGGAATACGCCATTAACTTTGGTTCTTACGACATTGTTCCATTCACCGATATAGAGGGGAATGCCTGTCAATTCACGAGTCTGTAAGAAAAGGTCGAACCTTTGTTTTTGATATTGATCTCTGTCTGGAATTCCATAGACACTTATTTTAAACCATACATTTTCCTTATTCGCAGGAGCCATCTCTGCAAGGTTTTCTGCTGTTAATTGTATTGGTCCATTTAGATCAACAGGAACATTCATGCTGTAAACAATAACTTTCTGAGTCACTGAACGTAGCTCGTCAGTCATAAATGAGTTGAAGCTTCCAATTTTTTCCCATTGTTCGGCGCTTTCTACGTGAGGTTCACTCAATATTTCATAGCCTAGAGTGCTCTCATGACTATCCACTGCGGCGACTATTTTCTTATAAAAGTCAGCCAGAAGAGTCCATGCGTCATTTCCCTTTCCATCCTTGATAGCACCATCCCAGAAATTAGACCACCAAAGTTTTGCTGCCGGCTGACCTTCTTTACCACCACTGTTCATTGGATATTGCTGCGAATTATTGGCAAATAGAGAAGTCGGAAAGCCAGTCCCCCTCTTTTCAAGCCATGAGGATGTGTGCCATTGATGATTATCATAAATTATTTTAATGCCATACTTATCGGCGGCATTTGCTACTTGTTCTATTTCATTCATAAATCCTTGCGGATTTTTCTCATATGCTTCCCAGTAGAATAAGAACCTCACATGATTCAGTCCTGCTTCACTAAGCAACTTGAAACTCTCATCAAAATAAGTTGCAGGCGGTAAAGCGGTATTTTCTCTGTTTTCTTTTTGATCTACATATGCACCTTTCATTGCAACACCAACAAAGGGGCCTTCTAAATTTGTAGATTGACCAAAGACAGCAAAATGCCCGCTGGACATGAAGATTATCAATACAAAAGTTAAACCAAATAAGGCGGTTCTTGCGTGCTTGAAACTACTCATTGCAACTAGTACCAAATTTAGTTTATATATATATTATGAATTCTCTCTAAGTTAAATTCACGTTATCAAATTTCGTTCACTACAGACTAGAATCGAAATTTTTGGGCGATAAAACAGACCTATTATATTGGTACACAGTAATATCTTTAAAATACATATTTGTAACTCATTAAAAGGAGATCATCAGTAGATGGCATTAACGATGAGTGATAATCGATGAGGAAAATTATTTTGGCTATCGCATTGATATCTATATTGACCGGGGTAACGATAATTTCAATATCGTCCATTAAGGTACCTGACCCTCTTCATTCTACAAGTACAATGTTTAAAGGAAAAATAGCAAAGGAAGGCAGCTCGATTATATTTCTAAAAGATGTACAAAAGGGAAAGAATATTTCTATTGCCTTAACTCCTCAAAGCTCGCTAGACCTAACTAATGTCAGAATAATTAATCCAAAAGGGACATTGTTATTTAATGTCAATTCATCTCAGTCATTATTTGCAACAATAAATCCGACAATTAGTGGAAATTATATGGCTGTTTTGACAAATCTCAAAAACGCTGATATTTATACAGAAAGTATGTTTGGCAATACGATCCTATTTGAGAGTAATAAAAGTCCAAAAGTCGAAATTGAAGCGATTTTCATAGGGGTCATAGTTTTACTAATAGGTATTGGCGCTCTTTTGTTATGGATCATCCTGGAATTCTTTGAGAGATGGAGGTTAAGAACCAGGTACAGACAAGCAACTTGATTTCAAGTTATGCCTAATTCATAGAAATTGAGCTTAAGGATACACTGTGAAACAGACTTATTTCTCAAGGCAAGTAAGAGTCTTGTTTTTGTCACACTTTTATTCACATGGCGCAGAAGAGTATTGTAAGATAAGAGTACTTTTTTAGAATTCAATGAAAACAACCTCTCTAGAGCCCAGATGGAATTCATCTTTTATCAATTTACTTCAATAGGGTTTATGCATGTATTCTGTTAGTAGTGTCAATAGTTTCTTGTTGACTTTTTCCCCATCAACCTTACCTCTTAAAACCGACATACACCTGCCCATCAAAAGACCGATTGAATCCATTCCCTTTTGAGAAATTATTTTTTCATTTTCCGCAATTATTTTTTTGATAATGTCATCAATATCATCTTCTGTAAATCCCTCTGATCCCAACGCTCCTATAATTTCATTGACAGAACCTCCTTCCTTTCTTAACAGTTTTTCGAGTATTATTGGGATTGATTCTTTCGATATTCTTGATTTATCAAGCTGCTCAAACACATAAAATAGATCGCTTTCAGTAAGAATGGAACGATCATAACCTTGTCTTTCCAAGCTGATTAAATCTTCTGTAAGCTTAGATATTATGAATGAAGGATTTATTGAGGTGTGTGAAGATATATTCTCAAAAAGAGAAAAGTATTGAGAATCAAAAATATTTTCTGCTAATGTCCGGTTAATAAGATATTTCTTGCATATTTGATCCATGGCTTCGTTCCATGGGAGAGGAATGTTCTTTGACAATTCTCTTAATCTGTTTTCATTAATGGAAATATAAGGAATATCTGTTTCAGGATACATTCTGGAGGAACCGGGTCTGGGTCTACTAAATACAGTAACGCCGTCTAACTTCACAGAACGCGTTTCCGCAACAACACCCGAAAATGCCTTCTTAATTCTATTCGACAATTCGGAAATCACAGAGTTCAATAATATCGAGGGGCCACCAACCAAAATAAAAGCGTCGTTATCGTCAACTTTTAAAATAGAGGTTAAGGATTTCACATCTTCACTGGTAATCCCATAGTTTGGTAATTCATCGGAGTGAAATATCCCACCTATTCCATAGGATTTTGCAACTTCCCCCAACTCTTTTCCTAATCTTATTCCTTGATGTGGTTCAAAAGATAGCATTCCGTGAAATCCTCGCAACACTAACCCCATGAATCTAGAATCTCCACTTAGAATTTTCTTTACTATTTTGGAGGTCGATAGTCTCATGAAATCAGTAACGTCTGTGATACTACCCAAGAACTTTGATTCATCTATCTTACGTTCCTTAAGTTCTCTGGCGATTTGATTTAACCCATCCTGTCTTTTTGTTTCATAATCAATAACGAGAGCCAACTGTGACAGCTGTTGCACGCCTTTTACTTCAACAACCGCACCACCATTTGTTGAAATATTCACGTCTTGTCTAATACTCCCAAGGCCTCGTGTTACTTTTTTAGTAGCGCGAAGCAGTCGTCCAATAGTCTGAGCTACATTTGTTACAAATATGGGAGTATTAGAAATAGGATCCAAGGCAATTTCGATAAGAGGAATTCCTAATCTATCTAGAGCGAATATCTTAGCATCATCCTTATCATCTTTTTGTTCATTAATTATCCTAGCTGCATCTTCTTCTAAACATATACTTTGGATTCCAACCCTAACACCATCAACATCCAAATATCCGTTCCTAGCAACCAGTATTGTTCTTTGGAATCCCGTAGTATTTGAACCATCTATTACTATTTTTCTCATCACATGTAATTCATCTTCAATTGTACAATGCAGTGCAAGTGATATTATGAAGACCAATTCGAGTGCCTCTGCATTCACCATTTCAGGCGGCTCCTCATCTGATTCAATCAGACAATTCGAATTCTTAGACGAGAGATATTTTACAGTCTTAATTTTCTTTGACTCAAAAATGGCAGCTTGATCATAGGATCCCATTTCACTTTGAGTTGGATGTAGAATCCTTTTGAAGGTAAAATCATGTTCAGTAGAATCTACTATTCTGCAATTACAAAATAATTTGTTCTTAGAATCCAATTGTTGATGGATTTCAAGCCCAACCTTGTGCTTACTCTGGTTCTGTGCATCATTATTGACCAATGCTATAACATTAGAACACAACCTTATTATTATTTACAATCAAGAAATCTTTAACTTCCAGATTTGACTTAATAATAATGATTCAAAATGCTAGAATTTCTTTCTGCCACATTATTTGCAATATTGCCAAAGGGTACAGTAAGAGATGAGTATACTTTTTTTATTCTGGTTTCGATACTTGCAGGTCTTATTGTGGTGGCATATTTAATGAGAATAAGAAGAAATTGGCAATCTCAATAAATCACGAACAACATTGTCATCTAGACCTCAATTCTACAGAGCCTTATTTTTGATTATCTTCTCAAATCTTAAATCTTGAAATTTCGTTCGAATTGACACTGCTTATTACATTAGTTTTTAGCATATCCACATCTATATCATAATAATATCCCGATGTACCATGCAGTTTGTCTAGTGCTCTCTTCATTATCGAAATACATATTGCTTGTTCTCCTTTTTGGTAATGTACTAAGGCTGCGGCTACAAGAATGATACCATTAAGCAAAGATCTTTCGTCACCTTGTGTACGCTTCCAAACTCCTTCAAGAACTTCATGAGTCTTCCAATATTTCTCATTATTGAATAGCTGGCGCGCAAGTTCTAGAGATATTTTTTTGTCTAATTCAGTTTCAACAATCCGATCAATTTCCATGATCGACCCAATCTGGGTCAACTTTGATTTTACTTTTTCTAGCTCGAAAGGAGGAACACTCATATCAAGTTCAAGAAAGCAAGACGCAACTCTTACATCCCTAATAATAATTTTGTATTCTCGTAAAATATTTCTCGATATAGAAAGAATGGAATTTGCATCATCTGGAAGATATTTTTCATTCTCCAGATATACCATGTATCTAGACAAGGTCTTCATCAACTATTTGATCCTAGTTGTATAAGTAAGAAGTACCAAAATAAGTTATTGCAAATAAGGAAGATAATGTCCCTAAAAAAATCACCTACAAGATCAATAGAAAACATGATGTGACAACTTGATAAAACCTAAAGCGCTCAAGAATGCAAGAAATATGTTCGAATCGACATCATCTTGGCATGATACGCTTCACTTGATCAAAGATATCATTACTTGAAAAGTGTGAATAAATATGGAGTTTCTTTCTTTTCGTCAAGTGTCCACGAGGTTGGTAGACTCAAACATTCAACCAGTTTTAGATCATTATCTTCTATGAATTTTCCCCATCCCCACATAGACTTGTCTCGTGAATATTTCCTATACGTATGGCTTCCCATTAACGTAATGCCTACATTATACAGTTTTTCCACATATTTTTTAAATTGATTTACTATACCATATGATATCATTTCGCCAGATTCAGGCAAAGCTGAGATGAAGATCATCGTATTGTCAAGGGCGAATTGTGAATAATCTATCGAATTTGAATCACCGTTGATAACCTGAAATTTAACGTTACTGTAATTAGATATCATCGTTTGGAGATCGCATAAGTCTTTATCTATCTCTACACCAACGGAATTAATACCAATTACAGCGCCACAGTACAACAGCCTCCCATCACCCGAACCGATGTCAATGAGATTTTCAAAACCCAATTCTTTCGCCACCTGGACCATTACCAAAGCAGAAAGTACCCAGGTAGGAAGAAATGGTTGATAATTGACATCATATTTTTTTGAACTTAGCCAGAATTGGTTAATATCACCTTCATATGATATGCAAGGAATTTTTCCAAGGACTGCATTTTCTTGCTTGTAATATATTTTGTTAAGCTTAAAAAAAGTATGAAGTTTTTCTAAATATTGTTTGTCAATTAGAGAGGGAGAACGCACATCTGGTATAAACTCTCTAATATGATTGTACGAATGGATTTTTTCAATATACTCATTTTTGAGATTAAGCAACTCTTGGACTAGATGATTCTGTACCATTCAAATCTTCCCGCTGATTTTCAAGCTAATCAAGATCAATGTATTGCTGAAATAATAATGATATCGGACTCTAAATATTTCAAACTACTCTGAGTGGAAGTAGACTATTTAACATGGCCTTTCATTTACGATTAATTACATAAATAATGGCAATTCTTTGTAAATACTCGCATTGTAATTATTTTACTAAAAATAGAAACATAAGTGTATTGGTTTGCACTGTGCGATTAAGATTGCCATTTGTTCACTTCATAAGTTTTAACAGAAGGCTTGGTACTTCAGCTGGTCTTTTTGCTACAGGAATATTGACCTTAGCATAACTTGAAATCTTGGATTCTGCTGAACCATAGTTTCCATAAACTATTGCACCTGCATGTCCCATTCTTTTTTCCTTTGGTGCAGAGCGCCCTGCTACATACGCAACAACAGGTTTTCTGAAACCCGTTTTTTCAATGTATTGGACGAGTGATTCCTCTGCATCGCCTCCTATCTCACCAACTACAACTACTGATTTGACCTCATCCCTCTCGCTTATCAGCTCAAAAGCTTCTATCAAATTTGTTCCGTTAATTGGATCTCCACCTATACCCAAGGCGATTTGCTGACCTATTCCTTCCCTTGACAAATGATATGAAACTTCGTACATCAATGTCCCGCTTCTTGAAAAGACTGCCGTACTTCCCTTCGTGAATGGCTGAGAAGGCATTATCCCTATCTTACTAACCGATGGTACAATAACTCCTGGAGTATTAGGACCGATTATCCTAGCGCCATTAGTCTGCGCATACTCTAGAGCCTCCATCGTATCGCGTATTGGAACATGTTCTGGAATGGCGACAAGTAATTTTATTCCGTTATTAATCGCGTCCTTTACTGCAGAAAGGAAGAACGGTGCTGGAACAAATATTCCAGATATCTTTGCACCAAAATTCTTATTTGCGTCCTTTACTGAGTCAAAAACAGGAATTCCTTCAAACGACTGTCCTCCTTTATTAGGGGTTACTCCCGCAACGATATTGGTGCCATATTCTCTCATTAACCTTGTATGAACAGAACCAAAATTTCCAGTAATTCCCTGGATTATTACCGGTTTATTACGATAGTCAGGATCATCGGATTTACCCACAAGGATATCAAAAATATCAAATTTTTTGGACATTTATTTGCTCAACTCTTTATACTGTACGAGTGAGGAAATTGCTTCCTCTACTGTATCATATAGCTTAGCATTGCTGTTTGAGAGCATTTTCTTTGATTTTTCAGACTCTGCTCCAGAGATTCTAGCATAAATTGGAACGCTTATCATACCATCTTGATAAGCATTAAGTATGGCCTGAGCAACCAGATCTGTTCGTACAATACCACCAAATAAGTTTACCAAAATAGCCTTTATTTTTGACAATTTGCTAATTACTTCTAATGCCTTGTAAATTGTTTCAGTAGTAGCTCTTCCACCAAAGTCCAAAAAGGCACCGGGTTTACCACCCGCATCGGTTACGATATCTAAGGTGGACATTACAAGACCAGCACCATTACCTATTATTGCTATGTTTCCATCTAGCTCAACAAAAGAAAATCCGCTCTTTTCGGCCTGCTCCTGTAATTCAGATATTTGAACATATTTTCTTAGCTCAGGATGTCTAAATAGTGAGTTATCATCGATTATTATTTTTGAGTCAAGTGCCAAACAAGTTCCATCTTTTAATATTGCCAAAGGATTAATCTCTGCCAACTCTGCCTCTTTTTCTCTAACGAGTTTGGCTAACTTTATCACAATATTTGAAAATGACTTGGCAGTGACCCCCTCAAGGTTTAATTTTTTGGCAAGGCTTTCTGCATCTGATTGTGTCAATCCAGTAATAGAAATGTCCTGAATTACCTTGTTCTCAACGCTTTCAATATCCATTCCCCCCTCAGCAGAAGAGATTAATGAATATGTCCTCTTCCCTCTATTTAGGAACAACGAAAAATAAAGCTCTTTGTCTATGTTAACTGCTTCTTCAATTAAGATCACTTTTGGAAGCTCTCCTTTTACCTCTTTATTGATCAATTCTGTAAACTTCGGTACTAGCTCTTCCATTTTCGTGCATTTCAATATCGCTCCAGCCTTCCCCCTGCCACCAACAGTCAATTGAGACTTAAGTACAACAGGGAACTGTAGTTTGTCTGCAATTTGGTTCAATTCGGATTGGTTTCTAGCAAGATATGATTTTGGAACAGCTATATCATATTCTGTGAATAATTCTTTACCCTGATATTCTAGTAACTTCATTCAGCAAGAATGTGAAGCCCATGTGGCGACTTATAATCCTATACAAGTTACCAAATTTGAAAATTTATATATCTTCTATTAAATCCGTATGCTATGGCTGAAAAAATGACTGCGGTGTGGCTTATTATATTAACTATAATCGCGTGTGCAGCAGTACCTGCTGTCATGATTTGGTTGACAACGACACCCAGTAGTTCCGCACCTCACCTGCTACTTGGCATCACCGAAATTATGCCAACTGGTAATCCGCTTAATTTTTAACACAATAAGAACATCCTCAATTTTTTGTGTCAAGTCATTAGTGATTATTTCAATTTTCTCTTCTTGTTAAAAAAAGAATATTTAGAGACGCATAAAAATTCAAACTAGTAATAGATAAAGGTGAGAGACTGAAACATAGAAACCATGACAATCGCTCTAAAGGTGCACCCATCTTTCTTTAAGGAATTTGCTACAAAGACATGGGTTTCTCCTGCAGATGTAGTTAAGGAATTGGTTGAAAATGCCTTCGATGAGGACGCAACAAGAGTTCTGATAACCATTCTTTCTAATAACTCCATTTCAATTGAAGACAATGCAGGGATGAATGAAAGCGAGATTCAGAAATTCTTGCTCTTGGGTTCACCTCACAAAAAAGTTGATTCTGTTTCACCTAAGTTAAAGAGAATTAGAACGGGAAGATATGGAACGGGAAGACTATCTTTTTTGACATCATTTGAAAAAATGAAAATTAGAACCCGAAAGGGTAACTATCATAAATCATTTTTAATCGATACAACATCTTTAGATGACCTATTTAGAGGTAAATCCAATTTACGCGAAATCAGGGAATCACGTTTGTCAAGGGATGGAACTGAGATAATCGTAAGCGATGCTAAATCTTTTGTCGATGAATTGAGGATGGTAAAGGAAATTAGAAAATTGGCAGTGCTTAGGCATCCCCTTTTCGAGGTGTATATTAAAAGATCATCAAGATTCAAAGAATGGAGTTTTACTAATTCTCAGTTGATAAGAGTTCCTGACATACAGGGTCATAGAATACCCCTGAACATTGACAAGGGGAACATTGTTGGTGAAATTACTGTGGCTCGCAGGCCCCTAACAGAAGATGAAAGAGGAATTGCAGTTATGGTAGGTGGACACATAGTCATGAGAACATTGTTTGGATTTGACTCAAAAATACCCAGAGTAACTGGATTTGTAAGATGTGATACACTGACATCCAGATTTGCAGACAAATCCGCTATTATAGAAGATGCAGAATTTGAAAAATTTTCCAGTCAGATGAGAAAGTTCATTCTCGATACGGTCATCCCAAGTCTTACACTTTATGAAGACGTACTTGTAACTCGAGAAGAGTCAAAAATTTACAAACAGATAGATAAAGTTCTTGGCCAGGCCGTAATTGAAACCTTGGAACCTTCTGAAGAAATAGAAGGATATGAAATAGTTGAAACCAAAAAAATAGTATCAAAACCTACCAGCAAGGCATCATCCATTCCGGCCGAAGATAATTTGTTTGACAAATCGATAGATGATGAATACAAAGACTTTACCAAGAATGAAAACAAAAGAACTCGTGGTACTTCAGCTGGAAAAGGAAAGAATAAACAGACTTTTGATGACGCAGATAGTACTCTGCCCAATTATCTATACAGTGGTCAAAGCCCAGATATTGAAAATCATGAAAATATCACTGTCACAACTCAAGTAAGAAAACCATTAATGAGAAAGACTTTTGCACTGAAAAAAGTTGGCTACAAGATCATTCCTTACGAAGATGAAACCGATTCAAGATATAGCTTCATAAACGAAAATGTAGTATTTGTGAACAAGGCAAATCCAACATACAAGGCTGAATCATTAAGAGGAGATGAATTCCTTTTGCGACATATAATGAATATCGTGGCACAAGCCGTGGCAGAGACACGACATCCAGAAGGGAAGGAAGCGTTGGAGTTGCAAAATAGATTGGTTTCAGAAGCAATTAGGATTCATGATAAATTTTTGACAAATGTTTCCTGAGTGACTGAAACTACTCCTTGTCAATTAGCCTGAGAACAGACGAAACGACTAAATCTAACTACATTCACTACTATCCAATCATATGGCTTTTCAATTCATGCCAGGTGCTACCGCGGTAGGTATAATTCATCAAGATGGCATTATTCTTGCTGCTGAAAAACGTATTTCCTATGGAAATTTTGTGGTAAATAAGAATACGAAGAAAATATTCCAGATAACAGATCAAGTTGCCAGTGCGTGCGCAGGTATGGTGGCGGATATGCAAGTTCTTACAAGACAAGTTGGTGCTCTCGCAAAAATTAGAAAACTGGAAACGAGAAGAGATATGGCTACAAACTCTGTCGCAAAACTGATGTCAGTTATTATGTTTGAAAGAAGATACTTTCCTTTACTGACCCAAGTTATTGTTGGTGGAGTGCAAACTACGCCTGAAATTTATACACTGGATCCTTTGGGCTCATTACTTCCCGATAACTATGCAGCTGTAGGTACTGGTGCAGAGATGGCGTTGGGACTAATAGATGCAGAGTATAAGAAAAACATGTCGGAAGAAACATCCAAGAAACTTGCTATTAAGGCAATAAAGTCGTCAATACAAAGAGATTCTGCGAGCGGTGATGGAATGGATATCCTGACGATAACCAAAAAGGGAATAGAAGAAGAATCACTGAATCTATAATTTTAAAAATATTTTTAAAATCACCAATTTTTTAAATTGTCAGCATAATCATGTTCTAATAGTTTTTTTCATTTCCCAGTACATATCACCAATATGGTGTATGTTGTTTAAGACAATCCCTTTTTCCATTTTTCTTCCATTTTCGTCATCGACAACGGAAATGCATACGGCGAGTTCTTTTTTATGAGTTTGATCTTTTACTAACACTATTTCTGATTTTTTGAAAGCAGAAAAATCTGTAATACCTGGTCTCATGATATTGGCACCATTACAAACAAACTTTACTGCATTCATATCAACCTGAACCGATGAAAAGTGACTCAAAATTTCATGCTGTGTCAAATGAGGTATTATGAGGTCAGGGGCTAATTGTATGGCAACTAAATTATTCCCCACAAGAAGCCTCTTATTTTCGTCTATAACATATGCCTGGATACTCTTGATCGGGAGAAATGAATTTTTTGGCCACGATGAGTCAATTTGATTCGTGATATCATGAATTTCCCTCTTTGATAAAGAATGAACTTTCAATTATCTTGGTGTCGTTTTTGAAATATTTATCAATATCTTTCTTTTAACCTGCGTATATTTAGATTAGTTCCATTATAGTCGCATTTGGTAGTATTGAGGATGTTAGTTCAACAAGAGGATGTCTATTCAAATT
>Ga0233417_10000065_pt1 | contig 27785 bp, 28 predicted proteins | sample Sed_MG_FD_189023 | JGI IMG/M metagenome (GOLD analysis project Ga0233417, IMG submission 189023) | Sediment microbial communities from Lake Towuti, South Sulawesi, Indonesia - Sediment_Towuti_2014_0.5_MG | ecosystem: Environmental > Aquatic > Freshwater > Lake > Sediment | place: Indonesia... | reverse complement strand
TGGAAGCTCAGTCGACAGGTCGCGGAGCGAACGACCTGTTTAGCGTCGCCAAGCGCAACCCCATCATCCAGGGCTCGTAGGAGCTCGGTCGCCTCTGGTCTCTCGAGCTCCACGAGGCACATCAGCTGGCCCCAACCGGCGTCTCTGCGCTCGCTCTCCGTCCGTCCAGCGGACTCTGCACGACGGTAGAGATCGAGAGCATGCTCCTCCCGCGACGCGAGGTGCGCCGCACGCCCCGCAATCGAGAGCGCACGAAAGGCGAGATCGGTGCCGGACGCGGCGGCCGCCTCGGCATGCACCATCGCCTCGATGTGCCGCCCGTGCCTCAGCATGAGCTCGGCCCGTGCGATCGAGAAGAGCGACGACTCATGACAGGCAGTCGAGGCCAGATCGCACCAGCGTTCGAGCGTCGAGAGCCGTGCGGTCTCGAGAAGCTCGTCGAGCGCAGCCCCGACGAGATCTTCGAGGCGGTCGAGCGAAGACGTGCGTGCGATGACGTCGAACGCCGCGTCCCACTCCCTCCGCTTCCAGTAGTGATCGAGACAGGCGTCGATGGTCGTGCCCGCGTGTGGCATCCCGGTCTGCCCGCTTCGCTCCGTGAGGTACGCGCGCGCCAGTGGATGAAGCTCGAGCTGGACACCCCGTTCGACGAGGATTCCGACGTCGAGCGCGGCCGCACAGACGAGTTCCGCCAGCTCCTCGCCGAGAACCCTGGTGATCAGCTCGCGGTCGAGCAGCGGTGCGACGGACAACGTCGTCAGGGCATCCTGCACCGCCTCGCCGAGAGAGCTGAACACCTCCTCCGCGAAGAATCGGTACAGCGACTCGGGGACCCTGTCGACGTCCGTCCCGATCTCCACCTCCGACACGCTCGCGAGTCCGATGACCGCGGGCCATCCCTTCGCGAGCGCGACGAGGCCCGCGGTCGACGGCGCGCTCCGACCGACGAGCACCTCCGAGGCCTCGTCGTCGTTCATCGCGAGGACGGGCTGATCGATTTCGAGCACTTCGCCGTAGAGGATTCGCCGAGGGGTGACCCACGCAGGGCGCTGCCGACTCGCGATCAGGAGCTGAATGGGCGAGGCCGATACGAGCTCCGACACGAACCGCTCGGCACTGGGCTCCTGGGCAACCTCGTGGTAGTCGTCGATGACGAGCCATGCATCGCGCGGCCAGGCCGCCAGATCCTCGCCGAGGATCTCGGCCAGGGTCTCGACATTGTCCGCAGGCGCCGGAAGCGCTCTCAAATGCTCGCGAAGCCGGAGCTCGCAGCCGTCGACGAAAGCCGCAGCGCTCTTCGCGAGCCCGACCGCGAGAGCCGCGACGTCGGTCGACGCTGATCGTGCCGTGTACCAGGCGGCGCGCCTCCCGCTTCGGCGTACCCACTGCTCCGCGAGTGTCGTCTTCCCATAGCCCGCCGGCGCAATCAGCGTCCGGATTCTCGCTCTGGACTCGTCCAGCAGCGCGAACAGACGGGGCCGCTCGATGATCCGGCGCTTGAGGACGCGCGCTTCGGTGACTCGAGTCGTCGTCGCCATCTCCTGACCGACGCCTGAATCGGGGGCACCCGACCCTACCACCATGGAATCCTGAGGAGCACCTGCGACGGCCCCTTGGGGGTGGTCGCAGGTGCCCCTGGATCAGCGGGGAAGCCGGGCCGCAGTCAACCAGCGGCGTCCCGCAGAGAGCGGATCCTCGCCCGTGAGCAGCCGAAACGCGATCGGGATCTGACGGCGGCGAGGTACGCCGAGCTTCTGGCGGAGCACATCGCTGTGCGCTTTTGCCGTCCTAGGAGAGATCCCGAGTCGTGCCCCGACCTCATCGTTGGAGCAACCCGCTGCGATGAGCGCGATGACCTCACGCTGGCGCGGCGTGATGGGTGCCGTCTTCCGTTCCGTGGCCAGATCGATCATGCCCACGAAGCTACCCCCTCGACCGAGGGACGGCCATTGATCCAGGGATGTATCGAGGGGTGTAACCGTTGCTACAAGAGGATCAGCTGGAACGCGAGCATGGCGAAGAAGGCCGCCACTGCCGTTGCGGCGACGGCTCGTGCTGGCGCTTGCAAGAGCGCGTCGGGAAGAAGCTCTCGGAGGACCATCCAGATCATCGCGCCTGCGGCAAATCCGAGAGCGACGGGAAGGACCCCTGCGAAGGCATCGACGAAGACGAACGCCGGAACCGCAAGGAGCGGCTGCGGCAGGCTCGAGAAGATACTCCAACCCGCCGCGGCACGAACGGACGCGCCGCGGGGAACGAGGACGAGGCTGATGGCCAGGCCCTCGGGGACGTTGTGGACGGCAATCGCAATGGTGATGAGGATTCCGAGCGTCTCGCCGCCACCGAACGCCGCTCCGACGCCCACGCCCTCGGAAACCGAGTGCGCAGTCATCACGGCGACGATGAGCAGTCCCTTGACGGCATCGTCGCCGCGCAACGATCCCAGCGCGAACTCGTGGTGCGGCTCGTGGAGGTAGTGGGACACCACGAGGATGAAGAGCACCCCGGCCAGAATCCCAACGGCGGTGCGCGGCGCGCTCCGATCCACTCCTTCGAGAACGAGACTGACGCTGGCTCCCGCCATCACACCGCTCGCGGCCGCGTTGGCGAGCCCCAGCGCGCGTTGCCCCCCGGTGTGCGCGAAAAGCAACGGAAGAGCACCGAGACCGGTCGCGAGCGCGGTCAGAAGAGCGGCAACGAACACGGTCAGGACGCTGGTTCCCGTCATTCGGGAGCACCCTAGCGTCCGTCGGAAAACCCGAATCGTCGGTACGCGGGCGCACCGATGCCGGGCCGACCGCGGCCGCCGACAATAAGAAGAAAAAAGGAGGAATCTCGTGAAAGTCTCGGACCTCATGACGACCGAGGTCGTTAGCGTTTCGCCTGAGACGTCGCTCCGCGAGGCCGCAATGATGCTCGTCCGTCATGGGATCTCTGGCATGCCCGTCGTGGGCGCCACCGGCAACGTCGTCGGCGTTCTTTCGGAGGGCGACGTCGTCACGAAGGCAGGCGGCAGAGTAGCGAGGAGTGGTCTGCTGGGCTGGTTGCTCGAGCCTGCCGACGACGAGTACAAGATCGCCGCGGAGACCGTGGGTGAGGCGATGACCGCACCGGCGGTGACGATCTCGCCCACTCGCCCCGTCCACGAAGCCGCGAAGACCATGGTCTCGGAGGACGTCAACCGCCTGCCCGTGATCCTCGACGGCAAGCTGGTTGGCATCCTCACCCGTGCGGACATCGTTCGCGCATTCGCTCGCTCGGACGCCGAGATCGCTATGGAGATCCGCGACGAGATCCTCCGCCGAACGTTCTGGCTCGAGCCGGAGAGCGTGACGGTGGCGATCGACGACGGGCACGTCACCCTCAACGGTCAGGTCGAAACCGACGTGGACGTCGAGATGCTTCCCAACCTCGTCGCGCGCGTGCCCGGGGTCGTGTCCGTGACGTCCGAGCTCCACTACCGGACGAAGGTCGCATAGCGCGTGTCGGTTCTCACGGCCAACCGGTGGGCACTGCGGGCAGACTTCCGATCATGGCCGCGGTGAAACCGACTCGCACTCGACGGCCGAGCGGCTGGGTGGTGATCGCAGCCTTCGGAGTCGCGATCGCCGCAGCTGTCGCATTGATTGCCGCCGCCCTGCTGCTGCGGAACGGCGGCGGCAGCGAGGCGGCGAGCCCAACCCCGAGCATCGACCTCGCGGGCATCCCTCAGGACGGAGCTCTTCTCGGCTCGCCCAAGGCGAAGGTGACACTCATCGAGTACGCGGACGTCCAGTGTCCCGCCTGCCGGTACTACACGGAGACCCTCTTCCCCACGGTCGTCGACGAGTATGTCCGGACGGGCAAGGTGAGGACGGAGTACCGGGGCTATCCCTTCCTCGGGGAGGACTCGCTCAAGGGCGAGCGATTCCTCCTCGCGGCGGCGGAGCAGGGCAAGCTCTGGCAGCTGGTGGACGCCTTCTATCGCAACCAGGGCGCCGAGAACTCGGGCTGGCTGACAGACGACCTCATCCGGCAGCTCGCGTCCGAGATTCCGGGCCTCGACGTCGACAAGCTGTTTGCGCGCGCGCAGACCGACGAGCTCGGGCAGGCTGCGCAGCAGGCGGCTGCGGAGGCTCAGAGCGCGGGCATCGGGGGTACGCCGACGCTTCTCGTCAAGATCGGCGACGCCGATCCGTACCAGATCCAGGTAGCGACGCCGGATCAGATGCGCACTGCGCTTGACGACGCGGCCACGGGTTGAGCGACCGCGCGCTGCGATTGGCCGCGGCGCTGTTCGCCGTCGCCGGGATCGGAGTCGCCGGCTACCTCACCTGGGCGCACTTCGCCGACTCCCAGGTGATCTGCGTCGCCGGGGGTGGCTGCGAGACCGTGCAGACATCGAGCTACTCCGAGCTCGCCGGAGTGCCGCTGGCGCTGCTCGGGCTCCTCTCCTACACGGCGATCCTCGCGCTCATCGCCTGGGATGCGCCGCTCGCGCGGCTCGGCGCGGCGGCGCTCGCCGTCGTCGGACTCCTGTTCGGCCTCTACCTGATCGCGGTGCAGCTGTTCGTCATCGACGCGACCTGCGTCTGGTGCATGGCCAACGACGCGCTGATCGCACCGGTGCTGGCCGTGCTCACCGCCCTGCGGCTCCGAACGGAGTCGGACGGCGCTACGTCATAGGGACCTGGCGGAGGACCTTCGGCGCGACGCGGTCCAGGATCTCCGAGAGGCTCTCGCCCGTGCACGTGATGCCGTGGTTGCGCAGACCGATGACTGCGTGCGCGGGATCCGGCTCGCGCGCGACGAGGTCGGCGACCGCGACGGCGAGCTCCTGCGTGCCGCACGGGTAGTTCACGTCGGTGGCCGCGATCCCCTCCATCCACGCGTGGACGTGCAGGATCGCGCCGACGGCTGGATGCGACTGGTAGATCATCCAGTGCTCGATCGCGTCGACGGAGACGCGCCGCGGCTCGATCCCCGGGGGCACGCTCAGGACGATGACGCCGCGCTCGTCGTCGAAGTCCTTCACGAGGAGGATGTCGCGACCGACCGACTCGAGCTTCGACTTGTCGACACCGCTCGCGCTCATCCAGAACCGCGTCTCGTCCTTGCGCGCCGAGAGGTTCCCGTACGAGAGGCCACCGACGGAGTAGAGGCGCATGACGTGCCGGAGGTCGCGTCCGGAGAGGTACTCCTCCACCGGGAATGGTGAGGGCAGCAGGTCGAGCTGATCGAGCCGCCGCCCCGACTCGCTGATGTCGGCGGTCACCTCGTCGCCGTCCCAGAGCTCAGGCTCGAGATCGGGAACCCACTCGTTGTCGATCACGAGCCGGGAGGTCGCGAGGGGCTCGAGGCGCTCGTAGATCACCGCGGGATCGTCGCTCACGTGGTACGTCCCCTGTTCCATGGTGGTGAACCAGACGCCCTTGCCCGGCACGCGCAGGAGGACGACGTTCGAGAGAGTTCGGACCAGCATCGGGTAGCTCTCCCTCAGGACGTCCTCCGGCACCTCGGGCAACTCGTAGAAGGCGGCCGAGTACGTCCCCCGAGACGCACGCCGGAACGCCTTGGGCTCGGCGGCGTCGAACATGTTGAGCACGAAGTCGGCCTCGGCGACTCCGTCGACGAGGACGAAGTCGTCCGCCTCGAACTGCGTGCCGACCGCTCGCACCCACTCCTCGTGCTCGGGCGAGGTCGCGGTACCCCAGATCGCGTACGTGCGCATGCCCGAACACTACCGCCCGAGAGCGCGCGCTCGGATGCGTTCAGCCCTTGGCGACGAAGGCGACGAGGTCGTCGAGCTGCTTCTTCGAGAGCCTCGCGAAGCTCGGCATGACCGGCGGGTAGCCGGGCGCGACGAACGACTTCGGGCGCACCACGGAAGTCCTGACGAAGGTCGCGAGCGGCTGCTTGGCCCTCTTGGCGTCGGCCGTAAGCCGTGCCTTGGTGAGCGCGGGCCCGACTCTCCCGTTCGTACCCGCAGCCTTGAACGTGTGACACGAGCCGCACCCGCTCGTGAGGAAGACCTTCTTGCCCCCGACTGGATTGCCGGCCGCGACGGCGACGCCGACTGCGACGACACCGGCCACGACGACGACGAGCAGCGCACGGAGCACGCGGCAAGCGTACGACGAATCCGCCTCTCCCGGCAACCCGTCAGCGGAAGAGGTCGCGCTCCCTCGGCATGACGAGGTCGCGCCCGCTGCCTTCGCCGAGCGCGTCGACACCGCGAACGAGCGCCGCCGGGATGCCGTCGGTCTTCCCCATCACGAGCTCGGCCGCCCCGGCGATCTCGTCCGCGACCGCGATCTCGGTTGCGTGCAACTCGTAGCCGGCGGCATCCCTCCGGCCCGCGAGGTCGAGGAGCGGGGTGATCCCCGCGACGCCAAGTGCGACGTCGGTCGTCCCCCGGCGCCACGCGCGACCGAAGGAGTCCGAGACGATGACGCCGATCTCGACGCCGGTGAGCCCGTGGATTCGCTCGCGGAGGCGAGCGGCCGAAGCGTCGGGGTCGAGCGGGAGGAGCACGAGCGTACCCGGCCCCTTCGCATTCGAGGCGTCGACACCGGCAGACGCGCAGACGAAGCCGTGACGCGTCTCGGCGATCACGAGCGGGGGACGAGAGCGGACGACCTCGGCGCTCTCGCCGAGGATCACCTCCATCCTGCGCGGATCGGAGTCGCCCGCCAGCGCCCGCGCCCGCGCCGACGGCTCGACCTCGGCGAGCTGCACGACGCGGCCTTCGACCTTCGAAACCGCCTTCTGCGCGGCGACGACGACGTCACCGCGCTCGAGGCCGCCTGCACGCTCCACCGCAGCAGCGAGCAGCGCACCGAGGTCGTCGCCCTCGTCGAGCTCCGGGATCCCGCACAGCGGGAGCACACGCACCTCGCCCGTCAACCCAGGCCGGTGACGCGAATACCTGCGTGGCCCCGATAGCGCTTGTTCAGGTTGACGATGACCGCCGTCAGGCCTTCGAGCGCCCGCGCGCTCGCGAGCGGCCCGGCGTCGAGCGCACGGCCCGAGGTGAGGTGGCCGGCGAGGTCGAGCACGAGGCGCTTCGCCTCCTCGTCGTCTCCGCACACGAACGCGTCCTCGTCCGGCGGCTCCTCCCCGGCGAGGCTCGCCGCCGCGAGCGAGTGCAGGCCTGCGACGACGGGAGCGTCGAGCTCGCCCTGCACGCGCTCCGCGAGCGAGCGCGCATCCGGATCGGGCTGGACGCCGCCCTTCGTGAATCGAAGCTCGGACGCGACGGAGAGCACAGGCGTCGAGCCGATCGAGCCGCGCAGATCCTGCGCAGTGCCCAGCGCGGCGTCCGCGTTCACGGCGAGAACGACGAGATCTGCGTCCGCACACGCCTCGGCGTTCGTCCGACCGTCACAACCGAGCTCGAGGGCAGTCTCCCTCGCGCGCTCGGCATCGCGCGAGCCGACCACGACGTCGATGCCCGCCTCGCGCATGCGCGCGGCAAGAGCCCGGCCGAAGGGTCCGGTGCCACCGAGGACCGCTACGCGCACGCCACTCCCAGGACGACCTCCGCGAGCCGGCGCTCGGAGGCGCGGTCGCGCATCAGGGTCGCCGTCGCGACGAGCTCGACGGAGGCGTCGGCGCTCGCGTCCAGCTCGTCGACGACGAGCACGTCGACGAGGCCCGCGTACCGCTCCGCGACGTGGCGAGGGGTCGTGCCGCCGGCCATGCGCGAGAGCATACGGGCGGCCGGGCCTGTCACTGCCTGCCCGCCGACGAGCGGGCTGACGGCGACGCAGCGAGCGCTGCGCCGCTCGATCGCCTCGCGGATCTCTCGAACCGCGAGGATGGGCCCGATCGAGAGGTAGGGGTTGCTGGGAGCGAGGAGGACAGCGTCGGCCTTCGCGAGCTCCTCGAGCACCCCGGCGGCCGGGCGCGCCAGCTCAGCTCCCACGCACACGACGTCATCGACGTCGTCCTCGTGCCTGCGACGGACGAACCACTCCTGGAACGGAAAGGTGCCCGCAGGCGTCACGACGTGGGTGCGCAGACGATCGTCGCTTGCCGGCACGAGGCGCGCGGTCAGCGCGAGGCGGCGGGCGAGCTGCGCGGTGACCTCGGAGAGGGCGGCCCCCTCGTGCAGCGCACGGGTGCGGACGAGGTGCAGGCCGAGGTCACGATCGCCGAGCTTGAACCAGTCCTCCCCGCCCCAGGCCGCGGCCGACTCGAGCGCGTTCCACGTCTCGTCGGCGCGCCCCCAGCCGCGCTCGCCGTCGACGAGGCCGCCGAGCGTGTAGAGCAGGCTGTCGAGATCCGGCGAGACGTGCAGCCCGAGGACCTCCACGTCGTCGCCCACGTTGCCGACCACCGTCAGCGCGCCCGGGTCGAGCACGTCGGCGAGTCCCCGCGCGAAACGCGCACCACCACCGCCGCCGGAGAGGAGGACGATCCTCACGCCGGAACCGCGAGGAGCGCCCGCGTGCGCGGCCCGAGCCTCTGCGCATAGCGCTCGAGGTCGGCGTCGCTGTCGACATCCGCCTCGAGCTCCGGCATCCGGACGGTCGCGAACGGCGCGTGCGCGCGGAAGCGAGCCGCGCTGCCGGGACCGTAGAGCGGCGCGAAGTCCCGGGGGTCTGGGAGCGAGAGCGCGTTCGTCGTCCCATCGTGCGCCTCGATCAGCGCGAGGCCGGCCGCGGCGAGCTCGCGCAGTGCCCCCGGAGTCGCACAGGGGAGGTCGGCGTTGACGACGAGCGCATGCCCTTCGACCCGTGCAAGGCCGGCCGCGACCGCTACCCCGAGGCCCTCGCCGGGATCGGCGACGACCTCCACTGCCGCCGGAACGACCGCCGAGTCGTCCGTCACGACGAGCACACGACCCACCTCGAGCGCGGCAGCCACCACGTCCCCGAGCATCGCGACGGCGACGGCGGCGCGAAGGGGCGAGGGAAGTCGCCGCTTGGCGTCGCCCCGGTACGGGATCACGATGGCCGGCACGCGGCCAAGCGTACTCAGGCGGCGTTCGAGGCCGTGCCGTTCAGGCCGGGGGAATCGGGCAGATCGGCGGCGTCTGCACCCGGTCCAGAGGTCGCCCACTCGTGCACGTCGAACCAGTGCGTGCCGACGAGAGCGGCCGCAACCTCGGAGTCGGTGTGCCCCGGGTTGAAGACGTGATGCTCGAGGTCGCAGCAGATCTCGACCTCGCCGAGCGAGACGTGCGTGATCCGCCCGAGCGCCTCCGCCGGGAGCTGGGCCTCGGCCACGGTGTAGTGCTTGAACTGGAGGTCGGGGTCGAGCTCCATGAGCTCGGGCCAGTTCGGGCACGTACGGGCGGTCATCGAGATGGTGAGTTCTCCTCCAGCCGCCACGTCCCTTCAAAGCGCACGACACCCCGCTCCTCGCCCCCGGGGTAGACGACGAACTGGAGCGCGTCGTCGAGCCAGTGGTAGACGTGCTCGCCCGCCTCGTCGGTGAGGCCGAGGCGGAGGTGGAAGCGGCCGTCCGCGAGCGGCAACTCGCCCATCTCGAAGCGCACGCCGCGCTCGCCGCTCCCCGCCCGCCACCCGAGCTGGCGAAGGTCGACGGCGTGGCCCGCGACGAGCATCCCCGCATCGTCGCGGAGCTCGAGCTGCAGCCGCGGAGGTGGAACGTCGTCGGGAGCGGCCATCCTCACGCGGAGCGCGAAGGGCTCCCCCGAGAGGAACTGGAGGCGCTCCGACCCTTCCTGGCCCACGAGCGTCGCCGATGCGATCGTCGCCTCGCCCGATCCCCACTCCCTTAGGCCGACGACGCGCTCCGCGGGGTTCGCCTCGTCCGCGAGCGCGCGACGATAGCGCGCGACGGCCTCCCGCGTGGGGCCGTCGAGAGCGACAAGCCCGCCCTCGAGGAGCACCGAGCGCTCGCAGAGCCGCTCGACGGCGGCTGCGTCGTGCGAGACGAAGACGATCGTCCCCCCGCCCTGCTTGAAGGCGAAGATGCGACCGAAGCACTTCCGCTGGAACGCCTCGTCTCCGACCGCGAACACCTCGTCGAGGAGCAGGATGTCCGCGTCGAGGAAGGCCGCGATCGCGAACCCGAGGCGCATCGTCATCCCCGACGAGTACGTGCGGACGGGGCGGTCGATCGCGTGCTCGAGCTCCGCGAAGGCGACGATCTCGTCGAAGCGACTCCTGATGTCGGCGCGCTTGAGGCCCTGGATCGCCCCGTTGAGAAAGACGTTCTCGCGTCCGGTGAAGTCGAGGTGGAAGCCCGCGCCCAGCTCGAGCAGCGAGCCGATCCGCCCCGCCGCGCCGACCCGGCCGGCAGTCGGCTTGATGATGCCGGCGATCAGTCGGAGGAGCGTCGTCTTCCCCGAGCCGTTTCGCCCGATGAGTCCGATCGCCTCGCCGCGGCCGACCTCGACGGACACGTCGTGGAGCGCCCAGATGTCGGTGGCCTGGGTCTGGCCGCGCTGGACGAAGAGATCCTTCAAGGTGCGTGCCTCCCGCGCGCGCACGCGGAAGCGCCGCGAGACGTTCTCCACGCTGATCTCGCCGACCTCCATGCGGCCTAGAGTAGAGGTCGATGCGACGCAGCGATGCGGCCGCGACGTGGCCGCCTTCAGGGACCTCCGCGCGACCGGAGGACGCCGTTCGGTGGGCTCCGGACGCATGCTAGGGATGCAGCGCGTCGGCGAGCACCCCGTTCCCGTCGGGCCGCTGGCGGTGCGCTGGCTCGCCTACGAGCTCGACGAGCCGCGCGCCGGAGTCACCGCGACGGCCCGGCTTCGGCTCGAGAACGCCGGCTCGGCGCCCTGGCGCTCGCGGGGACGCGAGGGCGTGCAGCTCTCCTACCACTGGCTCGACCCGCTCGGGAATGCGATCGTCTGGGACGGGTCCCGCACGGCCTTCCCGCACGCGGTGCGGCCCGGAGAGGCGATCGAGCTCGAGGTCGCGGTCGCGGCGCCGCGGCCCGGCGGTCGCTACCGGCTGGCGTTCGACCTCGTCGAGGAGTTCCGGTTCTGGTTCGGGGAGCTCGGCTCCTCGCCGCTCGATCTCAACGTCGACGTGCAGCCCCGCATCGCCGAGCGCCGCCTCGGCGTGCGGATGCACGGCGCTCCCGATCCCGAGACCGAGGCTGCGCTCGCCGCTCAGCAGGAGCCGCTCGTGGAGGAGGGCGTCCTCGCCGTCGCCCACCTCGTCCCCGGCGCGCTCCCAGCCCCTGACTGGTCGCGCCTCGTCCTCGATGCGCACGCGGAGGGGTACGCCGCGGTGGGGGGCTCGATCGAGGCCGAGTCGCGCACCGACCGGCGCCGCTTGGCCGCGTGGGCGTCGGGCGGCGGGAGGAATCCGCGCTTCGACGAGCCGCTGCTCCTTCCCTCGTTGCTCGACGACCTCGAGCCGGAGACCCACGAGGGGCTCCCGGCCTTCGACGGTGCAGACGCGCTCTTCGAGGGGCGCGCCGTGATCAGACTTCGGTCGCGATCCGGTCGTCCGAGCGGCTGAACACGAGAGCGCCGACAGCGAGCGCGACGCACGCCGCCGCGACGGTGTAGACGGTGTCCGCGACACCCGGCGCCTCGCCGTAGAAGAGCACGGCACGCATTGCCTCGATCGGCGGCGTGAGGAAGTTCAGCCACTGCAGGGCGAACTCGGCCACCGGGTAGTCGTCGACCCCGGGGAGGTCGGCAAGGCTGTAGAGGATCGGGGTGAGGAAGAACCAGGGCAAGAGCAGCGCCGCGAGCAGGTGCTCGACGTCCCGGTAGAGCGCGTTCAGCGAGGCGACCGCGAGCGCGAACCCCGCGACGATGCACGCGAAGAGAGCCGCGAGCGGGAACACGAGCCAGACGGTGTCGCGCGCCTCGGGGATCCGCCAGAGGCTCAGCACGACGACGACGCAGAGCATGACGGCGAAGCTCACGAGGTTCGTGCCCACGATCGAGAGCGGCACGAGCTGGCGCGGGAAGCGCACCTTGCGGATGAGGTTCGCGTTCTCGAGCAGGCTCCGCGACGAGGCCTGCGACGCGGTCGCGAAGAACACCCAGGCCGGGAGGCCGCAGAGGAGGAAGAGCCAGTAGTCGTCGCTCCCCACCTCGGACACCCGCCACAACACCGAGAAGACGAGGAGGTAGACGAGCATGAGCACGAGCGGGTGGAGCAGCGACCACCCGAGCCCGAGCACGGAGCCGCGGTACTTCGCGCGGAGGTCGCGGCGAAAGAGGCTCCCGAAGAGCTCGCGGTAGCGGATTACGTCGGTGTAAACGGACATCGGCGAGGAGTCTAGGACGGCGGGGCGCTCGACTACCCTTTCCACGCTGTGGATGCGATCGTCACGATCGCCGCGTTCCCTCTGACCGTCGCGGTTCTCTGGTCGCTCCTGCGCTCGCCGGCCGGCGCGCGCCTCGTCGCCGTCCCCTCGGACGAGCGCTGGCACGAGCAGCCGACGCCGACCTTCGGGGGAGTGGGGATCTTCGCCGGCTTCCTCGGAGGAGTCGCGCTGGCGCTCGCAGTCGGGGCGGTCGAGTGGTCGGGCGAGCTCGGCGGGATCCTCGCGGGCACGACCGTCGTCTTCGCGGCGGGGCTGATCGACGACCTCCGCCACCTGAGCCCGATCGCCAAGCTCGCAGCCCAGGTCGCCGGCGCCGTGATCGTGCTCGCGAGCGGGCTCCACGTCGAGATCGTCGGCAACGACGTCCTCGCGTGGGCGATCGGCCTGCTCTGGCTCGTCGGGATCACGAACGCGTTCAACCTGCTCGACAACATGGACGGGCTCGCGGCGACGCTCGCGATCGTCGCGTGCGGCTACTTCGCGATCGACGCGGTGACGGAGCACTCCAACGACACGGTCCTCGTGCTCGCGCTCGGGCTCGGGCTTGCGTGCGGCGGCTTCCTCCCCTTCAACCTGCGGCCGAGGCGGGGCGCAGTGGTGTTCATGGGCGACTCGGGGAGCATGGTGCTCGGCTTCGGACTCGCGTCGCTCGCGCTGGCGGCGAGCTGGACGGTCGCCGGAACGACCGCGGCCACGATCCTGCTCCCGCTCCTCGTCCTCGCGATCCCGATCCTCGACACCACGCTCGTCACGATCGCGCGGCTCGTGGAGAAGCGGCCCGTCACCCAGGGCGGGCGCGACCACACGTCGCACCGGCTCGTCTACTACGGGCTCTCGGAGACGAGGGCGGTGCTCCTGCTCGCCATCGTCGCGTCGGCGATCGGCGCGACGGCGCTCGCGTACAACGTCCTCGACAACGGTCGCCTCACCGCGATCGGCGTGCTCGTGACGTTCGTCATCCTCGTCCAGTTCGGGAGCTTCCTGAGCGACCTCGAGGAGCGGTCGCGGCGTGGGGTCGCGGGCCCTGAGCCGTCGCTCTGGCGCGCGCTCGTCTTCGAGCCGCGCCGACTGCTCGAGGTGTTCGTGGACTTCGTCCTCATCTGCTCGTCGTTCCTCGCCTCGTACGTGCTCGCCGTCGGCGGACTCGGAACCGACTTCGAGCGCTCGGTCTACCTGTCGGCGCTGCCGATCCTCCTCGCGACGCGGTACGTCCTCTTCGTCGCGCTCGGCGTGTATCGCCGCGTCTGGCGCTTCGCGACCGCCCGAGACGTGATCCCGATCGCCGTCGGATGCTTCGCGTCCTCGCTCGTCGCCTACGTCCTCCTGATCGCACTCCGTCCCATCGGATCCTTTCCGGCGATCGAGATCTTCGTGATCGACGCGGTTTTCTGCACTCTGCTCGTCGGCGCCTCGAGGCTCGCGCTCCGGCTGCTCCCCGAGGCACGCGGGCGTCGCCTCCCGAGGCGACGCGTCCTCGTGGCGGGAGCTGGTCGCGCCGGCCGGAGCCTCGTCCGGGAGCTGCGGGAGACCCACGAGGCGCGCGTCGTCGGTTTCCTCGACGACAACCCGCGCGTGCGGCGGCGGCGGATCCTCGGGATCAGCGTCGTCGGGAGTCTCGACGAGACCGACCGGGCGATCGCGAGCACCCGCGCCGAGGAGGTGCTGGTCACGATCCCCGACGCTCCGCAGGATCGCCTCGACGCGGTCGTGCGCGCGTCGGAGCAGGCCGGCATCCCCTGCCACATCGTTCGCCGGAGCCTCGAGTACTCGAGGCCGGAGCCCGTCGAGGCGGCGCGGGCATGACCTCGTCTGCCCCGCCGCAGGGCGCGCGGCACCCGGACTTCGTGGCGCGGTTCCTCGGCGCCGTTCCGCTGCTCGTCCTCTACTTCGGCTTCGCGGCGCTGTACGCCTGGCAGGCCTCGCGCCACCCGGTTCCGACGATCTTCACGGACGAGCTCGAGCTCACGCAGCTCGCGCGGTCGATCGCGGAGACCGGGGAGCCGGCCCGGCGTGGCGACCCCTACGGGATCCCGACGCTCGTCGCCTACGTGCTCGCACCCGTCTGGTGGCTCGGCTCGGCGTCGAGCGCCTACGCGGCCGGGAAGCTCGTGCTCGTCCTCGCGATGAGCGCAGCGGTGTTTCCGACCTACGGGCTCGCCCGCATGGTCGTCCCGCGCTGGTACGCGCTCGCGACCGCGGGTGCGGCCGTGGCCGTCCCTGCGCTCGCGTACTCGACGATCCTCGTCGAGGAGCCGCTCGGGTATCTCCTCTCGACCCTCGCGATCTGGCTTGTCGCCCGCCTCCTGGCTCGCCCGAGCTGGGGCCGCCTCGCAGCGGCTGCTGCCGCCTGCGCGGCCGCCGCACTGACGCGAACCCAGCTCTCGGCGCTCTTCGCGGTTCTCGCGCTCGGGCTTCTCTGGCTCGGTTGGGAGTCCGAGCCAGTCCGGCGCTGGCGTGCAGGATGGAGCCGCTGGGACTGGGCCGGAGCCGTGATGCTCGCCCTCGGAGCGGTGCTCGCCTTCTCCGCGGCGATGGGCCACCTTTCGACGGCGTGGCGGAACACGACGTTCCTCTACAAAGACCGGATCTTCGACCACGCCAGCTGGGCGCTCGGCGCACTCGCGATCGGGATCGGAGTCCTCCCGCTGCTGATCGGAGTGGCCGCGCTCGCGCGACCGAAGGACGAGCCGCGCGACCCGCAGACGCGCGCGTTCGTCGTGACGAGCGCCGCTGCGATCGGGGCCTTCGTCTGGTACGCGGGCATCAAGGGCGCGTTCCTGTCGACTGTGTTCGCGACGTACGTCTACGAGCGCAACGTCATCTACCTCGTGCCGGTCCTGCTCGCAGCGATGGCGCTCGCGCTCGCGCGCGGCATCGGGCGCACGTGGGCGATCGCGATCGCGGCAGTCGCGACCGTCTACGTGGTGACCGCGGTCCCGATCGTCCTCGACTACCCCAACTACGAGGCCCACGGGCTCGCGATGCTGCCGTTCGCAAACCGCGAGCTCGAGTGGTCGGACGGGAAGATCGACGACGCGCTCCTCGTCCTCTCGCTCGCCGCGGTCGCGGTCGCGATCGCGCTCCGGCTCGTTCGCCGAGGGTCGGTCGCGCTCCGCGTCCTCACAGCCGTCGCAGCCGTCTTCGTCGTCACCTGGAGCATGACGACGGAGGTCTACGCCGCAGAGGGGGAGCGGATCCTCTCGAGGCAGGTCGAGGAGAACCTGGCGAGGCCGTTCGACTGGGTCGATCGCGCGACGGGGAAGCGCTCCGTCGTCGTCATCGGCCAGGAGATCCGAGATCCGACCGGCGTCTGGCTGACCGAGTTCTTCAACCGTGGCGTGCGCAAGATGTGGAGCCTCGACGGCACGGCGCCGGCTCCGGGGCCGATCCTCACGCCCGACCTCGACGCGACCGACGGCACGCTCACGCCCACGCCCGGCACGGACTACGCGCTCGCCGTCAACGGCGTGACGCTGCAGGCGCCCGTGGTCGACCGGCGCCCCGGCGCGATCCTCTATCGCATCGACGGAGGGCCGCTCAAGCTCAAAGAGGCGGTGGTCGGGCGCCAGTCCGACAACTGGATCGTCGGCTCGAGCGACGAGCGGGTCGCCCGGGCGTCGTACACGCGCTACGACGTCTCCGGCGACGGGCCAGGGCTCGCGTTCGTGAAGCTCTCCCGCTCCGACTGGTGCCCGACGCCCGGGCGGCGAGGCTCGGCGAAGGCCACCATCCGCATCGGCCCGGTGGGGATCGGTCCGGACAAGCAGCCTGCGATCGCGAAGGTCACCGGACGACGGACGATCGTGATCAAGGACTGCAGGGCCAACGGCGCGGTCTTCCGCCCCCCCGACGCGCCGTGGCGCATCGAGGTGACGCTCGCGCCAACGTTCTCGCCGCACGAGGTCGATCCCAGCAGGAGCGACCGCCGGCAGCTCGGCGCCACCCTCGAGGCCGGCTTCCGCCCGTTCTTCGGCTAGCGCGACGCGGCCACGAGGTACGTGAAGCGGAGTCGGAGCGCGAGCCGGGCCAGCGGGCCGCTCTGCTCGAGCGCCTTGGCGGCGGCCAGCAGGGGGCCCGGAAGCGTGACGGTCTGAGGGACGAAGAACGGTCGCAGCGCGATCTCCGCGAAGCCGGCGCCCCGGAGGTCGGCGAGGACCTCGTCGACCGCGTACTGACGCGGGTTCAGGTCGAAGACGAGCTTCTTCTCGGTGAATCCGGCGACGTGCGCGAAGAACGCGCGGCGCTCCCGCGCGTAGTAGATCGCGCGGAAGACGGTCGTCGCGGCGACCGGGGCGGGCGGGACGTAGTCGTTGAGATCGCCGAGCTCGACGGCTGCCCGCTCGCCGAGGCGGCGCGACGCGGCCGCCACCATCTCGGGCGTCGCGTCCACGCCTCGGTAGCGAAGGCCCAGCGCGAGCAGGAGCTCACCGAGGCCGCCGTCGCCGCAGGCGAGGTCGAGCACCTCGTCGCCCGGGTCGAGTCGCGGCCCGAGGCCGGCGACGAGATCGGCCCGGTGCTCGAGGTAGGCCGCGGCATCCGCGTACGCCGTGTCCGTCCAGTCCCCGGCCTGGCGCGCGTACTGATCCTCCTTCCCCGTCACAGCGCGAGCAGCCGCTCGGGGTGCTTGCGGACGAACCGGGCCATCCCCCGTGCATGCCAGAGCGTGTGCCGCGAGAGGAACCGCTTGTCGATGACGGCCGCGTAGTCGTGCGTCACGACCGCCTCCGGGACGTACCAGCGTTCCCAACCCGCCCGCATCGCGCGGTAGCCGAGATCGATGTCCTCGCAGTAGTGTCGAAATCCCGCGTCCCAGCCGCCGATCTCCTCGAGCATCGTCCTCCGCATGAGCAGGAAGGCGCCCAGCAGCCAGTCGCCCGGAACGGGCCCGGTCGGCTGCTCGTCGAGGGCGTAGTGCTCGCGCTGGGTCTCGTACGGTGGTCGCAGGCGGCGCAGCGGAGTTCGCCGGACGAGCGTGCCGCGAACGGTCGGGAAGCGGCGCCGGGACGGCTGCCAGCTCCCGTCGGGCCAGCGCAGCTGCGGCCCCGCGATGCCGCAGCGCGGGTGCGCGTCGGCGAACGCGACGAGCGCCGCGACGGCTCCCGCCTCGGCCATCGTGTCCGGGTTCGCGTTCAGGACGTACTCGCCCGTCGTCGAGGAGATCCCGAGGTTCACGTTGGCGGCCAGCGTCAGCGGCCTCGCGTTTGCGAGGACACGCACCCCGTCGGGCAGGCGACCGCTCGACCCGGGCACGTTCGCGATGACGAGCGTCTCGTCGACCTGCGGGACGAGCGCCGGCAGAGAGCGCTCCAGCTCGGCCGCGTGACCGTGGGAGACGACGACAGCGGAGACCTTCACCCCTCGAGTATCTCCCGGTAGACGGCGAGCGTCCGCTCCGCGCTCGCCCGCCAGCTGAAGGCTCGCGAGCGCGCGAGCCCGGCCGCGACGAGGCGCTCGCGGTCGGCGAGCGCCTGCCGGATCCCGTCCGCGAGGGCGTTCTCCCCGACGAAGACGGCGGCATCGCTGGCGACCTCGCGGAGCGCGGCGTCCGGGACGGCCACGACCGGGGTCCCGGAGGCCATGGCCTCGACGACGGGCAGCCCGAAGCCCTCGTACCGTGACGACTGCACGAGGCAGGCCGCGCCCCGGTAGAGCTCGGCGAGCCGGGAGGTCGCGACGTAGCCCTCGACTCTCGCGCCGCGGCGGCGAAGCTCGGCTGCGAGCGCCGGGTCCTTCTCGGGCCCGGCGACGACGAGGGGGAGGCCGACCGAGGAGGCCGCCTCGAGGGCGGCGAGCTGGTTCTTCCGCGGCTGGATCGCGCCGACGGAGAGCACGAAGTCGTGCGCTCCCCTGCCCGGGGAGAACGCCGGATCGACGCCGTTCGGCGTGACGACGACCTTGTCCGCGGGCACCCCGTAGAGCTCGACGAGGTCGGCCTTCGTCCGCTCCGAGACGGCGAGGATCCGCGCCGCGGCCCGAACCGCCCGCGGGACCGTGAGCCGGAACACGGCTCGGTCTTTCCGCCCCATGAGACCCCGGTCGCGCTCGAACGAGAGGTCGTGCACCGTCACGACGCACGGGCAGGGCGGCCGCAGCGGGAGCGCGTGCTGGGCGTGGCAGAGCTCGGCGCGAAGGCGGCGGAGCGCGCGTGGGAGCGACCACGCCATCCGCGCCTCCTGGACGCGGGCCGGGAGCTCGACGGCCTCCACCCCGTCGGGGACGAGCTCGGGGTGTCGGGTGACCGCCAGCAGCCGGAGCCCGGCCGGAGCGGCGAGCTCGCCGAGCTCGCGCAGCAGGTTGCGCGCGTACGTCTCGTCGCCGGTTCGCTGCCGTCCCAGGACATCCGCGTCGAAGACGACGACCTTCACGCCAGCTCTCGCCACAGCGCCTCGACCCCGTCCGCCGCCCGCTCCCACGTGTGCTCGCCCGCGCGGGCGATCCCGGCGGGGAGGAGCTCGTCGCGACGGCGGACGGCCTCCCCGATTCCCTCCGCGATCGACCTGGGATCGAGCGGATCGACGAGGACGGCCGCCCCACCCGCCACCTCCTCCATGGCCGTGCCCCGAGAGGTGACCACGGGAACGCCACAGGCCATGGCCTCGACGACGGGCAGCCCGAAGCCCTCGTACAGCGACGGGTACACGACGCAGCGTGCGCCGCGGTAGAGGGCCGCAAGCTCCCCGTCGGGGACCTCCCCGACCCAGCCCGGGACGTCCACGCCGCCCCACCCGCGCGCGCCGACCACTCGCAGCTCGAGGCCCGCGAGCCGGGCGGCCTCGACGGCCCGAGCGAGGTTCTTCCGGGGCTCGAGGGTCGCGACGGCGAGGACGTAGTCGCCCTCGGCGCGGGGGCCCTCCGGGACGAACACCGCGTCGACCCCGTTTCGGACGACGCGCACCCGCTCCGCGGGAACGCCGGCGAGCTCGATCGTCTCCGCCTTCGTGAACTCCGACACGGCCACGATCGCGTCGGCCGCGCGCAGGACGCGGGCGAGGCCTGCCCGCCCGTAGAGGCGGTGCCAGCGCGGGAACGCCTCGGGCGCGCGGAGGATCGCGAGGTCGTGCACGGTCAGCACGGTCGGAACGCCTGCCTCGGTCGGGCCGCGGAACGTCGTGCAGTGGAGGACGTCCACACCTCGCGCTCGACGCGTGATTCCCAGCGGGTACCAGAGCGCGTCGCGCGCGACGCTGGAGAGTCGCCCGGGCCCGCCGAAGGAGAGCAGCTCGAGCTCAAGAGCGGGACGGTCGCGCAGCGCCCCCAGGAGGCCGCGGATGTGACGGGCCGTTCCGGCCCGCGTCTGGACGAGCGGCGAGGTGTCGACCCCCACCCTCACGTCGCGAGCCTCGTCGCCGCCCGCAGGGCCTGCTTCGGGGTCTCGTAGGCGAGGAGCGACAGGGCCTCCTCGGCGTCGCACCAGCGGAACGCGTCGTGCTCGGCGTCGAGCTCGGGCTCCCACGAAGGCGGCGCAGCGGCGAGGAACGGGTGGACGGTGACCGTCTCGATCCACGGCTCGTACCGGGCGCGGACCTCGGGTGGATCGTCGGCGAGCGAGTAGGAGAGGGACGGCTGCAGCTCGACGACCTCGGCCTCGAGGCCGGTCTCCTCGCGGAGCTCGCGCCGCGCGGCCTCCTTCGGCGTCTCGCCCGGCTCGACGCCTCCCGCGACGATGCTCCAGTACCCGAGGCGCTCGGGCACCCGTCGGAGCAGGAGGTAGTCCCCCTCCCGCCGAACGACGACCACGACCTCGTCCGGGCCCCTCACCGTGCCGCCTCCTCGTAGCCGCGAAGGAACACCTCGCCCGCCGACCGCCAGGAGAACGACCGGACGTGCTCGAGCCCCCGCGCGACCAGTCCCTCGCGCTCGGCGAGCGCGCGTTCGAGTGCGGCCGCGAAGGCGGCCGGGTCGTCCGGGTCGGCACGGAGGGCGGCGTCGCCGCTCGCCTCGTCCAGCGACTCGTGCGAGGAGACGACGACGGGAGCGCCGGATGCCATCGCCTCGACGACGGGGATCCCGAAGCCCTCGAAGCGCGAGGGGTAGGCGACGACCGCAGCGCCGCGGTAGAGCCGTGCGAGCTCCTCGTCGGAGACGTATCCGAGCCGCCGGACGCGCGGGGCGTCGAGCAACGGCTGCTCGCCCCAGCCCTCGGCTCCGACCACCGCGAGCATGAGGTCGCCCCCGAGCAGGCGGTGCGCCTCGATCAGGCTCTGCAGGTTCTTGCGCGGCTCGAGCGTGGCGACCGTCAGGAGGTAGGGCGCACCGAGGTCGGCCGCCGGCCCGTCGGCCCGGTACACCCGCTTCGGCGCGGGATGGGCGACGTGGATCCGCTCCACGGGCACGCCGAGCGTCCGCTCGACGTCGCGCCCCGTGAAGGCGGAGTTCACGAACACGGCGTCGCACGTCGCCGCCGCGTTCCGGTACTTGCGGCCGTGCATCGCCCGCGTCCGCGAGGTCGTCCACTCCGGGTGGTGGAGCGGGACGAGGTCGTGGATCGTCGTCGCCCTCACGCCTCCCCGCTGCGGCGGGTACATCCAGTCGCTGAAGTGGAGGACGTCGAACGGGCCGAGCAGCCGCTCGGCGGAAGGGCGCCCGGCCATGCTCCACGCGGTGCGGAGCGCGTGCGAGAAGGGAAGCCGCCAGGTGCGGAGCTCGACCTCGATCTCCGCGAGCGCCGACCGTATCCGCTCAGGGCCGCGGACGCTCGTCGGCGCGAAGGCGACGATCTCGTGCCGTCCGTCCGACGCCTCGACGAGCCCGCCGAGGGAGCCCTGGATGTAGTTCCCGATCCCGAGCAGCGGGTGCGAGAGCGGGCTGACGTCGAACGCGATCCTCATCGCCCGGGTCGGTACACGAAGCGGTTGAAGTGGGCGCCGAGCACGCGCGGGTCGGGGTTCCCGCCGGCGGTGACCTTCGCGGGGACCGCGGTCGGCGTGACGGTGTAGACGACGCGGCAGTCGGTCGTCCCCGGCGCGGGCGAGACGGGAACGCCGAGCACGGCTCGCCCCTCGGGCGGGAACCGCACCCCCCCGACGACGCGGCCGTTCGAGCGCGCGACCACGGTCTGCGGCTCGAGGAAGAGGTTCGCGTCGCTCGAGAGCTCGACTGCGAGCCGCCCCGGAGCGCACCTCCGGCGGATGTAGGTGACGGTCCGGCCCGACCAGGTGTCGTTCGGATAGAGGCCGTCGATGCGCACCGCGGACACGAGCGGAGGGGTCACACGCCAGAGGGTCACGCCCCAGCCCTTGTCGCGCGCGAGCGGCGTCCCGGCCGGCTCGAAGGACGAGTCGGCGACGACGTACTCGTCGGTGACCGGCGCGCCTCCCGCGAACGTCACGCGGCCGGTTCTGCGATCGATCGTCACCCGTGTCTCGGGGAGCCCGCCCGGCGTCGGGTCGACGACGTAGTAGACGGGCCCCACCCCGCGATTGAAGAACTCGCTCTCGTTCACCGTGAGCCGGTCCGTGCGCCCCGTCCACACGAACGCGGCGCTCGCGCCGCGCGGCAGCGCGCGGTCGATCCAGTCGCGCTCGGCGGTTCGGATTCCCTGGAAGAGCGCGCCGCGGGACGCCTGCTCGAACCCGTGGGCCCCCCACCAGATGGGGCGAAACGCGACCGCCCAGAGACCGAGCACGAGCAGCGGGAGGGCGATGGCGAACCGCCGCGGGACGAGCAGGAAGGCCGCCGCCAGCCCGGCGGCGAGGACGACCGCCGCGGGGGTGATCCACTCCTGGCCGATCCGGTCCTGGAGCGACCAGAAGGGGAGCATCATGAGCGTGTCCGTGATCGCCGAGGTCGTGATGAAGCGGTCGTACGGGATCAGGACGACGAGTAGCGCGGACACTCCCGCGGAGACCGCCGCCAGGACCCGCGGCCGGGGAGCGCCCACCTCGATCCACGCGAGCAGCCCCACGCAGAGGAGCGGGGCGAGGTAGAAGAGGTTGCGCTCCTGGACGCGATCGGAGAACGCCGACGCGAAGATCGCCACGACCGGGAGGAGACAGACCGTCAACGAGACGGTCGCCGCGAGGAGCGCCTGCAGCCGCCCGTCGAGCGTGTGCACACGCCCGAGGAGGACGAGGGTCGCAGCCAGCGGGATCACGAGGACGTAGAGGGAGAGCTCCGTCGTGTGCCACCAGAGGTAGTGGAGCGCCTCTCCGAGGTCGTACGACGTGTCGCCGACCGGCGCGTAGGCGCCGAGCGCGTCCCACGGCGAGCGTCCGGTGACGACGACGAGGAGGAGCGCGACGAGGCCGAGAACGGCTGCGAGGCCGTAGAGGCGCCGGTACCTCCCGACGACCCCTCGGATGCCCTCGCGCTCGAAGAGCCCGAGCACGAGCGGGGCGAGCAGGACGGCCGGGAAGAGGGCGACCGCCTGGACGCGCGTCGCGAAGGCAAGCCCGAGCAGAGCGACGAGGAGGACGACCCGGGGCCACGTCGGGCTCTCCAGCACGAGGACGAGCACGAGGGTGACGACGAGGAAGAGCGGGTAGAAGGCGTTCTCGGTCATCACCGTGCCCGTGTAGGCGAGCGAGGGGATCGCGACCGCGAGCAGCGCCGCGAGGAGCGCCGGTCCCTCGCGCATGACGCGCCGGGCGAGGAAGTACGCCGGCACCGCGGCCAGCGACATGAGGACCGCGTTCAGCGTCTTCACCGCCGCATACGCATGGGGCAAGGAGTCGAAGAGCGCGTACGCGGGACTGAGGAGAAGCGGGTAGACGAGGCTGTAGCCCGGGTCCGGCTCGCCGCGGAGCAGAGGCTCGCCAGCGTCCGCGATCCCCCGCGCGACCTCCGACCAGATCAACTCGTCGACGAGGATGAACGGGGCGACCATGCCGCGACCGATGACCGCGCGAAAGGCAGCGGAGCCGACGACGATCGCGGTGAGCCAGGCCCACGAGGGGACCCTGCGGAGCGCTCTACCCAAGCTCGACCTCGGCGAGCCGGCGCGCGATCTCCCTCGCCTCGGCCGTGCCCGCCGCAATACCGACCCCCGCCGCGGCCTCGCTCACCTCCCGCAGGACCGCGTCGTCGACCGCGCCCCCTCCGGCCGCGTCCTCGAGCGCCGCCGCGTAGAGATCCGCCACCCGCTGGAGGTCGTGCTCGCGCCGGGCGACGGCTCTGGCGGCGTTGCCCATCGCCGCGCGCACGTCTTCCCGCGCCACGAGCAGGTCGAGCGCCGCCGTCAACGTCGCGGCCTCGTCCACGTCCGGAGGGACCTTCAGTGCTGCCTCCGGCGGAAGCTCCGCGAACCAGCCGACGTCGCTCACGACGAGCGGCTTGCCGAGGGACAGTGCACGGATCACGCTCCCCGAGGTCTCCCCCATCGTCGGGTGGCGCAGGTTCACGAGCACGTCGCTGCCCGCCATGAGCGCCCAGAGGCGGGTCTCGTCGATCCATCCCTCGCGCGCGATCCCCTCGTCGGCCAGCCCGAGGCGCTGGAGCCGCCGCTCGAGGTCGAACCCGGGCGACGCCGGCCCGACGAGCAGCAGCGTCACTTCGGGGTGGGACTCGCGCACATTCGCGACCGCCCGGAGCAGCTCGGGGATGCGCTTGCTCGCGTTCACGATCCCGAAGCAGCCGACGACGACGCCGTCGGCCACGCGCTCGGGCGTGATCTCGGGTACCGGCCAGGCGGGGTGTGGGACGACGCGGACGGGGCCGCGGAAGCCGGCTCCCCGCACGCGGTCGCGGACGTGGCGCGAGTGCACGATCACGCCGGTCGCGTCCCCGAGCACGAAGGAGGCGAGCGGAAAGTCCTCCGGGCGCGACTCCCAGAGCGGTGGGATCCGCTTGTCGATGACGCCGTGCGCGAGCAGGCGGCCGACGACACCGTGCTCGCGCTCCATGGCGTCGAGGTAGCCGTCCGCGTCGCCTCGCCCGAGGGTCATGCCCGAGACGAGGTGGTGGAGGACGAAGTCGTGGAGGACGACCACGCCCGGCCGTCTGCGGAGGGCATCGACGATCCACGCGTGCGCGTCGGGGTTGTTGCCGACGTGGTAGAGGGCGATGTCGGTGCCACGTGGCGCCTTCTTCCGGCCACGGCCGACGACGGTCACGTCGACCCGCTCACGGAGGGCCGGGAGCAGCAGCGCGCTGTAGTCGGCGATGCCGGTCTGCTCGGGCGGCAGCGGTGAGAAGTAGGCGACCCTCATGCGAGCAGCCTCGCGATCGCGCGATCCCAGGTGACCTCGCTCGCGAGCTCCTTGCCGGCCCGGCCGTAGGAGGCCGCCTCCTCGCGGTGCTCGCGCAGCCACCCGGCGGCGCGGGCGATCTCGGAGGCCTCGGGGGCGACGACGAGCCCCGTCCTGCCGTCCGCGACGAACTCGAGCGGCCCGCCGGCGTCGGCCGTCGTGAGCACGGGCTTCTCGGAGAGGAACGCCTCGAGCGGAACCATCCCGTAGTCCTCGTCCACCGGCGCGTAGTACACGGCGAGGCAGCGGGCGTAGAGGTCCGCGAGCTCGCCCTCCGAGACACGTCCAGCGAAACGGATACGGCCGTCGAGCCCTCGCTCGCGTGCGAGCTGCTCGAGCCGTGGGCGATCCGGCCCGTCTCCGGCGATGACGACCTCGAGCGCAGGATCGAGAGCGGTCGCCTCGACCAGGAGGTCGATCCGCTTCGCGCGGTCGAGGCGGTTGACCGAGAGCACGAACTCGCCGTACCCCGTGCAGCGGTAGTCCAGCTCCTGCGGCGGAGGCGGCAGGTACTCCGCCTCCAGGCCCGTCGTCCGCTCGAGCCGGTCGGCCACGTTCTGCGAGATGGCGAACAGCCGCGTCGCCTCGCCCAGCGCGACCCGGTCGAGCGTCTGCACCTTCCGGCGCAGCGCGCGCTCCTCCGAGGACTCGCCGAACTGGCCGAGCTCGGTGCGGTCGAGCTCGTACGCCTGGCGGAACTGGTGGACGAGCCAGACGCGCTTGTCCCGGTGGCGAACCAGGTACGACGGGAACTTCGTGCCGACGACGAGATCGACCGGCCTGCCGTCCGCCTCCTCGAGGTCGAGCATCCGCCAGAGGAACGCCTGCGTGAGCACCCGCGCCCCCGGGTACCACTTGAACGGCACCGAGACGAGGTCGGCCTCGTGCCCGCGTGCACGCAGCTCGTCGACGAGCGTGTCGGCGAGGATCTCCGCCCCGCCGCGCGCGAACGGCACCTGTGGCCTGCACACCGCGATCCTCACGGGCGGCCCCACACGCGGCGTCCCAGGATGGTCGCGCCCTGGTAGCCGTAGCACGTCTGCGTGAACCAGGTCGCGGCGCTGCGGCCGACCGCGGGCAACCGCAGCAGCGCGCCGCCGATCCGGCGCTCCGCCAGCTCCGCGTAGCCGTCGGCCTGCTCGACCCGACGCACGACCACCCCGGCGCGCGCGAAGGCCCAGAGGTACGCGTAGAGGGTGTGCACGTGCTCGTTGATGCCGTACGTGCGCTCTTCCGCCTGCTCCGGCGCCTCGCCCGAGCGATGCACCGCGCGCGTGCCCTCGTTCAGCGCCGCGACGTGCCCCCCGCGGCGCGTGACCCGGGCCATCTCGCGCACCATGCGACCGAGGTCGAGCGCGTGGTGGAGCGTCGCGACGCAGTAGCTGACGTCGAACGTCCCGTCCGCGAAGGGCAGGCTCTCCCCGTCGGCCTGCACACGGAGGAAGGGGCCGACCTCCCGCTCGTAGAAGGCGCCGCGACCGAGCCCGATGTTCGGGTCGGCCAGGATGTCGGTTCCGACGTACGAGCAGCCGGCTCCGATCACGTGCGGGGCACCCCAGCACTTCGCCGCGCCCACCTCGAGGACGCGCAGTCCGGGCTCGAGCAGCCCGAGCAGCAGCCCGAACGAGTGCTCGTTCGCCTTCCACGTGAGGTCGCTCCAGCCGAGATCCCGGCACAGGTAGGGCAGGGCGGCGTCGACCGCGTCGTCGGGCTCGTACCAGCCCTGGTCTCGGGCCATCGCGGCCCACCCCTCGGCCTCGCGCGCCTTCGCGGCGACTCCGGGAACCGTCTCGTCGAGCAGACGCGGGACGCCGTCGAGCACGCGGTACGTCCGGCCGCAGCCCGTGCAGCGGAGCTCGTCGTCGCCCTCGAGGCGCTCGTGGCACGTGGGGCAGCGGAGCAGCTCGAGCCCCGGCGGGGCGGTCACAATGCTCACTGTCCCTCGATCGTGCCGTGAGCGTCGGCACGCTCGGCCTCGAGCCGCTCGATCCGCTCCTGGAGGTCGTCGATCAGGCGCAGGGAGGCCGCGTTGAACGAGCGCTGGTCGTAGGCGAGCGGCTCGACGTACCAGCGCATGAGCTTGCGGAGGACGGCCTTGACGGGCGTTCCGATGCCGCCGCGAACACCGGGACGCAGCCGGAGCGAGCGGTCCGCCGAGACCGGCCACAGGCGCTCGGCCTCGGCGCGGGCCGCGCTCCAGTCGTCGCCCGCCGCCCCGACGCCCGGATCCGCCCCCGACCGGCGAACCTCCTCCCGCAGCTCCCGGAAGAGCGCCTCGACGTCGACGGAAACCCCTGCAGGATCGCCGTTTTTGGCTTCCTCAAGAGGCATCGCGGCATTCTAGCCGGGCCGTAGGACCGGCCCAGTAGGCTGAGATCGTGCGAATCGGGATCTCGCTCCTCACGCTCGTGCCCGGCGACCTCGGAGGCTCGGAGACGTACGTGCGGCAGCTGCTGCGGGCCCTCTCGAAGGTGGGGACGCACGAGTACGCGGTGCTCGTGCCCGCGCGCTCGAAGGACGCGGCCGAGGGCCTCCCCGCGATCGAGGTGCGCGACGCGCGTATCGGACAGCGGGGCCCGACCCGGTTCGTGACGACGGCGTGGGCGGCACGGCGTACCCAGGGCGTCGGCGACCGGCTGGCCGTCCTCGACCTCGTCCACTACCCGCTCACGGTGCCGCTGCCGCGCGTCGAGGTCCCGACGGTCGTGACCCTGCACGACATCCAGCATCGCGACCTCCCCGAGTTCTTCGGTGCGGCGCAGCGCTCGTTCAGGCGCCTCGCGTACGACCGTGCCGCCCGTGCCGCGGCGGCGGTCGTCGTCCTGAGCGAATTCGTGCGAACGCGGGCGCTTGACCTGCTCGAGCTCGACCCGGCGCGCGTGCACGTCGTCCCGCACGGCGTGGACCACGAGGTCTTCCGGCCGGGAGACGAGGAGCGCGAGCCGTTCATCCTCTACCCGGCCCGGCCCTGGCCGCACAAGAACCACCCGCGCCTGCTCGAGGCGTTCGCCTCCCTGCAGGCGACGCGCCCGCGGCTGCGCCTCGTCCTCACCGGTGGAGGCCTGGAGCGCCTCGGCCCTCTCCCCGACGGCGTCGAGGCGCTCGGACCCGTCTCCAGCGAGCACCTCGCGTCGCTCTACCGCCGGGCCGCGTGCCTCGTGTTCCCGAGCCTCTACGAGGGCTTCGGCATGCCTCCGCTCGAGGCCATGGCCTGCGGGTGTCCGGTGGCGGCGTCGAACGCGGGCGCGATCCCCGAGGTCTGTGGCGACGCTGCCGTGCTCTTCGACCCGACCGACGTGGATGCGATCGCGGCCGCGATCCTCGAGACCGACGAGCGTCGCGAGG
>Ga0233417_10000064_pt1 | contig 27830 bp, 27 predicted proteins | sample Sed_MG_FD_189023 | JGI IMG/M metagenome (GOLD analysis project Ga0233417, IMG submission 189023) | Sediment microbial communities from Lake Towuti, South Sulawesi, Indonesia - Sediment_Towuti_2014_0.5_MG | ecosystem: Environmental > Aquatic > Freshwater > Lake > Sediment | place: Indonesia... | reverse complement strand
CTCGGGCAAGCGAGTTTCATGTCGCTGCTCAGCTTGCGGGACCCGATTGAAATCTTGCGCGGGTTCGATTCCCGCCGCCTCCATATGTGGCTTAACAGAGCCATTGCCGCTGCGGGCAATGGGGAGTTGGCGGCATGGGCGTCATTGAGCGCAGCCGAGCGAGGGCTCCATCCGAGCGAGCGCTCGCGCGGGATCAGCGTCGTCGAGATGCCGGCGGGACGGTTATAGAATCGAGCCTCCAGATCGTGCGGCGCCAGCCTTGCGATCTCAGCGTCCACCGCACCTGGGGAGGTCACGCGATGAGCAGCAGACTTCGGCGTTCCCTTGTCCTGACGACTTTGCTGGCCCTCGTGCTCGCGATATCCGGCGCCGCGGCGCTGGTCGGCCTCGCGGCCAACCCGCCGAACACCAAGGTCGCCGGCATCGACGTCGACGCGACGACGATCCCGGAGCTTCAGGAGTTCATGAGCTCGCGCCGGATGAACTCCGTCCAGCTGACGAACTTCTATCTCCGGCGCATCCGCCAGCTCAACCCGATGCTCAACGCGGTAATCACGGTCAGCCCGACGGCCCTCGCCGACGCGCGAGCGGCCGACGCAGCGCGACGCAAGGGAGACGACCGTCCGCTGCTCGGGATTCCGATCATCGTCAAGGACAACGTCAACACCACCGGCATGCCGACGGCAGCGGGCTCCTGGGCACTCGCCGGAAGCACGCCCGCCGACGCGTTCATCGTGGAGCAGCTGAAGGCCGCCGGCGCGATCGTCATCGGCAAGGCCAACCTGTCCGAGTGGGCCAACTTCCGGTCCGGCCCGTCGTCGAGCGGCTGGAGCGGCATCGGTGGCCAGACGAACATGCCGTACGTCCTCGATCGCAACCCGTGCGGCTCGAGCTCCGGCTCCGGCGTCGTCGCGGCGGCTGATCTCGCCGTCGCAGCCGTCGGCACGGAGACGGACGGCTCGATCGTCTGCCCGGCCGGCGCCAACGGTGTCGTCGGGATCAAGCCGACACTCGGGTTGTGGAGCCGCGCAGGCGTGGTCCCGATCAGCGCCGACCAGGACACGGCCGGCCCGATGGCCCGCAACGTGACCGACGCTGCGGTACTCCTCGGCGCCGCGACCGGCGTCGACCCGGACGACGCCGCGACCGCCGATCAGGTCGGCAACGCCTTCACCGACTACACCCGGTTCCTCGACGACAAGGCGCTCCGTGGCGCTCGTATCGGCGTCTGGCGTGCCGGCACCTACGACCCGGAGCTGGTGGGCTCGGTCGTCGAGCCGATCCTCGACGACGTGGTCGCCGCGCTCGAGCACGAAGGTGCGACCGTGATCGACGGAACCGACATCGACCTGTCGGCGACGGCCGGTGAGTTCGACGCGCTCCTGTGCGAGTTCAAGACCGATATCGCGACGTACCTCCGCACCTACGTCGACGGCACGAACCCGGTGACCGGCAATGCCTACCCGCAAACCCTCGCCGAGCTGATCGCGTTCAACCAGACGCATCCCCAGCTGGAAGGTCCCTGGAACGATCTCGTCTTCGAGCTCGCCGAGGCGACGAACGGTCGCGACCAGGAGTGCGCCGACATCCGGGCGGGCGTGACGCCGCCGGTCCAGGACGCGATCGATCAGCTCATGGCCGAGAACGACCTCGACGCGATCATCGCGCTCACCAACGGCCCGGCGTGGCCGACGAACGACAACCCGGACGAGGGCGACCTCGACGGCCACTTCGAGTACTTCGTGGGCTCGTCGACGGCGGCTGCGGTGTCGGGGTACGCCGACGTCACGGTGCCCGCCGGCTACGACGCGGGACTGCCGGTCGGGATCACCTTCATCGGCGGCCGCTGGGCCGAGCCGGAGCTGCTCGGCTATGCCTACGACTACGAGCAGGCGACGCAGGTTCGTGTCCCGCCGCAGTTCATCCCGACGATCGGCGACGATCTCTTCCCCGGCGCCCCGAACCCGCCGGCTCAGATGCAGGCGCGGCGGCTGCCGGCCACCCAGGGTCAGCGCGATCTCGTCGTGCGCTTCCGGTAGAGGCATGTCGCGAACAGCACGACGCCCGGTCACTCGGCCGGGCCTCGTGCTGTTGGCCGAGGCGGATCTCGAAGAGGTACCGCAGCCGCTCCGCCGAGGACGATTTCTGCGGCCCGAAGGGTCAAGGCGGGAGGCGACGACGGTGACGCGTGCCCCCTCCTCTTCCCCCAGGCTCGACCGCTCGCTCGGTCGCAGCTCGACTCAGCGTCGTGTCGCGACGGCTCGCCTGCGCGGATCTTCGCGCTTCGAGCCCATCGCCTCCGCCACGCTTGACGAGGGGCGACACCGGGTGGACTCTCGAAGTGCCGGGTAGGGACGTCTCGAACCGAGGTGACCGAGGCCGCCAAGAGGCTCCACCTCTACGGAGCCCGGCAGGATCTGCTCCAGGACGCCTTCTCCGGAAACATCCGCGGGGCCGGCCCCGGTGTCGCGGAGATGGAGATCGAGGAGCGTCCCTCGGAGCCGTTCGTCGTCTTCGCCGCCGACAAGACTCAGCCGGGCGCGTGGAACCTGCCGCTGTACAAGATCTTCTGCGACCCGTTCACCACCGCCGGCCTCGTGATCGAGGCGAAGATGCACGAGGGCTTCGCGCTCGAGGTGTAACGAGATGGAGTACACGACGCTGCCCGAGGTCGCCGCGCGGCTCGCCTCGCCGTGGGAGCCGCTGGAGCGGGTCGCCGGAGAGACGAACCCAGCCGGGTGAGCGAGCAGCAGGCCGAGACCGGCTCCGTCAGGCCTGAGGGGCGGGCGGGCCTCCGGTTGCCGGAGGCGCCGGCGGGATCATCGTCCTCCTCGTCGTGCTCGCGTTCAGGTCCCTGGGCGGAGGTGGGAGCTCGGCGGCCTCGGCTCGCTCGACGGGCGTCGCCCTGGAGCAGACTCGACGTGTGACGCCTCCGATCGGCAGGTGGGCGAGGGCTTTGCGTGCCGGCCTCGCGCGACCGCTCGGGGCGATGCCTGACGCCGCACGGCTGGGATCGCTCCGTCGAGGGTGCGGTGTCGCTCAGCCGATGACGGGGCGGGGGAGCCGCGCGGCGACAATGCTCCCTGCCGCCTCCGCGCTCGCGGGGTCGGCGGCCACCGTCCCGAGGAACGTGTCGCGGTCGAGCGCGAGGAGACGGAGAGCGGTGGTCGCGCGGACGGTCGCCGTGCGGGGGACGTCTCGGAGGAGAGCGATCTCGCCGAAGAAGTCGCCGGCTCCGAGCGACCTCACGCGTCGCGCGTCGATCTCGACCGCCGCCTCTCCTCCCTCGATCACGTAGAAGCGGTCAGCGTGAGCTCCGGCCTCGAACACGGGAGACCCGGCGTCGACGAAGACCGCGCTCAGCGCCTGCGCGAGGCGCTCGAGGTTCTGTGGCGCGAGGGGCGCGAAGATCGGGATCGCGCGCAGCAGCGCGACGTGCTCGGAGTCCACCCGAGCGCTCCGATCGATGGCGACGAGGGGGCGCCAGAGCGGGGCGAGGACGAGCGGGAGAATGAGCCCCGCGACGAGCACGGCACCGCGCGTACCGAGCACCGAGTCGAGGGCCGGGGCGAGCAGCGAGCCCACGCCCAGGCCAAGCGCGAGAAGCGCCTCGAAGGCTCCGAAGACCCGTCCCAGCACGTCGTCGGGAGTCGCGCGCTGCATGAGGGTGATCCCGGTGACGTCGACGAGCGTGTTGCCGACGCCGATGAGCAGGAAGAGCGTGAAGGCGGCGACCGTCTCCGGGCGGGCGGCCACCAGCACAAGCGGGATTCCCCAGAGCAGGAGCCCGAGCGCGAAGGTACCGGAGAGTCTCCTCCGTCCGGCCACCCCCGCGACTGCGAGGACGCCGAGCGTGGCTCCGACCCCCACCATCCCGTCGAGCCAGCCCACACCCGACGTCCCGAGATCGAGCACCTCGATCGCGACCACGACGACGAGGACGTTTAGCATCCCTGCCACCACGGTCTGCGCGGTGAAGAGCCCGACGAGCACGCGCAGGCCGCCGTCCTGCGCGATGCTGTGCCAGCCGGCCAGCAGGGTGTGCGCCGGATGGGCGTCGGACTCCGCGGCGGGCTCGCCTGCGTGCGCGATCCGCGCGACGATGAGAGCAGCGGCGAGCGCGAGGCCCGCGGTGATCGCGAACACTGTCCCCGTGCCGGCTGCGACGAGCAGGAGGGCGCCCAGGGCGGGCCCGGCGAACAAGGCGATGCTGTCGACCGCGCTCGCGACGATGTTCGCTCCCGTCAGCTCCTCCGGCGTCTCGACGAGCGACGGAGTCAGCGCCACCTGCGCCGATCGGAACAGCGGCTCGACGATCGCCGCGAGCACCGCGAGGAGGTACACGGTGAGGCTCGGCGCGCCGACGAGCACGAGCGCGGCCATCGCGGCGAGGACGGTGCTTCGGGAGAGCTCCGAGCCGACGAGCACGCGTCGCCGGGGGCGCTTGTCGGCGAGTACCCCGAGCCACGGGGATGCCATGGCGGCGGCACCGAGCCGGACGAACGCGACGAGTCCCACGGCGCCGACACCGTCGGCCTCGTATGCGTAGACGGCGACGGCGATCGCCGAGGCCCGAGCGCCGAGGCTGGACGCGGTCCACGCCAGCTCGAGCCGTCGCACGTCCTCGTTCCGGAGGACGCGTGCCAGAATGCGAGTCGACTCGGAAGCCCACGGTGGGACGGTCACCGGGGCGAGCATGGCAGCTCTCACGCGTCCTCCGGAACGAGGGAGGATCCGGCGGCGCCGCAGCGTCATGTGCTCGCAACGGCAGACGCGCGTGCCGGTCCGAGCGGAAGGAGACGAGCAGGTCGCCCGACGCGAGCACCGAGCAGCGCGACGATTCGGAGAGCGAGGTCGAGGCGCGCCTCGACTCGACGGCTGGACGGATCCGAGGGAGACGGTCCCGAGCGCAAGCGCAAGCGGAAGCAGGCGCCGACGGCGCCCTCGACGAGCTCGGCAGGAAGCGCAGGAGGAGTCGACACCGGCCCGGCCGCGGCCGGGCGCACGCGAGGACCGAAAGGCCCGAGCAGACTCCGATGCTCGCGTAGGGTCTCGAACACGATGGAGCTGCTCGCGCCGCTGCCCGCGTCCGGCAGGACGTTCCGCTCGTGCCGTCGGGTGCGCCTCGCCGACATGGATGCGAGCGGCAGGCTCAGGCTCGACGCCGTCGCCCGCTACCTGCAGGACGCGGCGACGGACGACGTGGAGGAGACGGGCTGGGGCGCGCCCGAGCACCTCTGGGTGATCCGCTCGATCCGCGTCGAAGTGCTCGTGCCCCTCCTCGACGATCGCGCCGTCGACGTCACGACGTGGGCGAACGGGTTCGCCGCGGTCGCAGCCGGGCGGCGCTGGTCTCTGGCCGGGGATCGCGGGGGCTCGATCGAGGTGGACAGCGTGTGGATCCACCTCGGCCCCGATGCGCGCCCCGCGCGGATCGGACACGGCTTCGACGAGTACCGCGAGGCCTCGGCGGGAAGAGGGGTCTCGACGCGGCTCGCGCTGCCGGAGCCGCCCGCGGACGCTCCGCGCACCCCGTGGCCGCTGCGGCTCACGGACGTCGACCTGCTCGGCCACGTGAACAACGCCGCGTACTGGGCGGCCGTCGAGCACCGGCTGCGGGGAGGAAGGCCCGCGCTCGACGAGCCGCTGCGCGCGCTCCTCGACTACCGGCATCCACTCGATCTCGGTGAGTACGTCGAGCTCGCCGAAGACGTGCGCGACGGTCGCTACCACGCGGCGTTCTGCGTCGGCAGGACGGTCAAGGCGGTCGTGCGCGTCGAGTCGCTGGTCTGACTCAGGGCGTCTGAAGGTCGCGGCGCTCGACGAGCCACGCGCCCGCGAGAAGGACGAGCGCGGCGACCACGGCGACGGTGAGGACGCCCGGCCAGTCGACGCCGTTGCGGAGCGGTGACGAGCCCATGAGCCAGAACGGGGAGACGAAGCGGAACGGGTCGAGCCAGCCCGCGAGCCCGTGGAGCCCGTTCACGAGATAGGCGGCGGCCGCGATGCCCGCGGGGATCCCGATCGCGAGCGCGCGGCTCGGAACCGCGGCGCCGAGAGCGAGCGCGAGCCAGCCGAAGAGGAGGCCGAGTGCAGCCAGCGAGACGATCGCCTCGGCGAGGTTCCGGGACGAGAGATCGAGCCCGACGACGGGGTCGAGGAGCGCCATCGCAAGACCCGTTACGCCGGAGACGACGGCCACCTCGACGGCGACCGCGACACCCTTCGCGAGCACGGCGCGGCTGCGGAGGATCGGGTACGAGAGCACGAGCTCGAGGCGGCCCGCGTCCTCCTCGCCCGCGAAGGTCCTCGCGCCCGATCCGATCGCGAGCACGAGGACGAGCAGGGGGAGCATGAAGCTGAAGAGCTCGACGTCCAGGTAGCCGGCGCCGGTCGTGATGCCGCCGCCCTCACCGAGTCCGAAGAGCTCCTTGAGGACCTCGGGGTAGTTTGCGACGAGCTCGTCGAACTCCGGCGACCCTTCGATCGACGGAAAGATCGCGGCCAGCACGACGACGTAGGCGGCGACGCCGAGACACCAGCCGGCGAGGGCCCGCCAGTGGTCGCGAAGCCCGCGGCGGAGGATCTCAGCGGCCGTCGCCCGACTCCCGGTACAGCTCGAGGAAGATCTCCTCGAGATCGGCTGGCTCCGAGACGAAGTCCCGGACCGCGTGCGACGCGACCGCCTTCAGCAGCGCGTCCATCGCGCTCTCGGGGGCGGAGAGCGAGACGACGGGCCCGTCGACGCGGACCACTCGCACACCCTCGAGGCGCGCCAGCGCGCCCGTGTCGACGGACTCCGCGAACGTGACGGTGACGTGGCGCAGCGCGCGCTCTCTGAGGGCCTCGACCGCGTCGACGTCGGTGAGCCGTCCCGCGCGGATAATCCCGACCCGGTCGGCGACGTGCTGCACCTCGTCGAGCGAGTGCGAGGAGAGGAAGACGGTCGCCCCGGCGGCGGCCGTCTCGCGCAGCAGTGTCCGCATCTCGGCCTGGAGGAGCGGGTCGAGACCGGCCGATGGCTCGTCGAGGACGACGAGCTCGGGCCGGTGCATGAACGCCTGCACGATCCCGAGCTTCTGGCGGTTGCCTCGCGACAGCTGCCGGATCGGCCGGTCGAGAACGACGTCGAGCCGCTCGCAGAGCTCAGCGCGTAGCCTTCGGTCGACGCTTCCCCGCAGGCGGGCGAGCGAGTCGAGCTGCTCGCTTCCGGTGAGCCGGTCGGCGAGTCGCAGGTCGCCCGGCACGTAGCCCACGATCCGCCGTGCCGCGACCCCGTCCTCCTGCGTGTCGAGCCCGAGGAGCCGGGCGCGACCGGCGGTCGGTCTGATGAGCCCGACGAAGAGCCGGATCGTCGTGCTCTTGCCCGCTCCATTCGGCCCGAGGTAGCCGAACACCTCGCCGCGCTCGACGCGGAGATCGAGGTCGACGAGCGCGCGCGTGCCCCCGCTGTACGTCTTCGACAGCCCCAGCGTCTCGATCGCGGGCGCGTCCTCCATACGATCCATCGTACGCAGCTCTTTACCGTGCTCTTACCCAAGCGACCCCACCGGCGTGCTTTCGTATGGGGCTCGAAGCCGCGAGAGAGGAGGCCCCTCACATGACCGCCGAGAACGCTGGTTCGCCTGGCGCGACCCCACCTCAGGCGACGGAGCAGCTCGAGCAGGCGCTGTTCGAGATCCGACGCATCATCGCGGGTCAGGACGCCATGCTGGAGAGGGTGCTCGTATGCCTGCTGGCGCACGGACATCTCTTGATCGAGGGCGTCCCGGGTCTCGCGAAGACGCTCACCATCAAGACAACCGCGGGCGTCCTGGGCGGCACGTTCGCGCGCGTTCAGTTCACCCCGGATCTCGTCCCCTCCGACCTCGTCGGGACGCGCATCTACCGGTCGGGCGACGGCTCCTTCGACACCGAGCTCGGTCCCGTCTTCTGCAATTTCCTCCTCGCCGACGAGATCAACCGGGCCCCCGCGAAGGTCCAGTCGGCGCTCCTCGAGGTCATGCAGGAGCACCAGGTGACGATCGGCCACGAGACCTTCGCGGTGCCCGATCCGTTCCTCGTGATGGCGACGCAGAATCCGATCGAGTCCGAGGGCACGTACCCGCTTCCGGAGGCGCAGGTCGACCGCTTCATGCTCAAGGTGCTCATCGGCTACCCGCGGCACGACGAGGAGCTCACCGTCGTCCAGCGTCAGCTCGTCGAGCCGCCCGAGCTCCGGCAGGTGCTCGCGCTCGAAGAGCTGAGGGCGCTCCAGCGGGCGGTCCTCGACATCTACGTCGACCCCGCCCTCGTGAGCTACGCCGTCGACATCGCGACGGCGACGCGCGAGCCGGCGGCGCACGGCCTCCCGGAGCTCGCTCCCTACATCTCGTTCGGGGCGAGTCCGCGCGGTCCGATCAGCGTCGTGCAGGCCGCTCGGGCGCTGGCGCTCATCAGGGGGCGCGATTACGCCGTCGTCGACGACGTGCAGGCGCTCGTCCGCGACGCTTTCCGGCACCGGCTCGTGCTGTCGTACCAAGCGCTCGGGGAAGAGGTCACTCCGGACTCGATCCTCGACCAGGTGCTCGACGTCGTACCGGTGCCCCAGCTCGACCTCGCCCGCGAGACGGCCGCATGAGATCGGCGAGCGCGCTCCTCGCTCGTCCCACGCCGTCGAGGCCCGGGCCGGGCTCGATGGCCGAGGGGTTGTTGCGCGCGCTCGACATCACGATCGGACGGCGCGTCGAGGGGCTCCTCACGGGCGACTTCCGTTCGACGATGCTGGGGTCCGGCTCCGAGCTCGCGATGGTGCGGCCCTACGTCGCCGGCGACGACGTCCGGCGGATCGACTGGAACGTGACCGCGCGCACGGGCCAGCCCCACGTCCGGGTGGATCTCGCGGAGCGCGTGCTCGTCACGTGGCTCGTGCTCGACGCGTCGGCGTCGATGCAGTTCGGGACGGCCGACCGGCGAAAGGCGGACGTCGCGGAGGGGGTCGCGGTCGCGATCGGCCACCTCGCGACACGGCGCGGCAACCGCCTCGGCGTGATGACGTTCGGCGGCGAAGCGGACGGGCTGCTGCCGCCGCGGCCCGGGCGGACCGGCCTCGTCGGGCTGCTCGCCGCGCTCCGGCGGGAGCCCACCGCGAGCGGGGCAGGCGCGTCGTCCCTCGGCACCGCGCTCGCTCGCACCGCCGCTCACGCGCGGCAGAGGTCGCTCGTCGTCCTCGTCTCCGACTTCCGCGGCCCTCGTGGCTGGGGCCGGCCGCTGCTCGACCTCGCGGGGCGGCACGACGTTCTGGCCGTCGAGATCCGCGATCCGCGCGAGGAGGAGCTCCCGAACGTCGGAACGCTCTGGCTCGTCGATCCGGAGTCCGGGCGGCAGCTGCGTGTGGACACCGGCAGTGCGCGTCTCAGAGAGCGCTTCGCGCGAGCGGCGGCGGCAGAGCGGCAGGAGGTCGCGCGCACGCTTGCCGGCGCGGGGGCGCGCCATGTCGTCCTCGGCACGAGTGGCGAGTGGCTGCGACCGCTCGTCACCTTCCTGCGTCGGAGGCGATCGTGACGTTCACCTGGCCGCTCGCGCTGCTCGGGCTCCTGCTCGTCCCGCTGCTCGTCGTCGCCTATCGATGGTCGGAGCGCCGCCGGGAGCGATCGCAGGCCGCGTTCGGGAACCCGGACCTGCTCCCAAACCTCGTCGAGCGCTCGCCCGGCAGGCTCCGCGCGCTGCCGTTTGCGCTGCTCGTGGCCGCGCTCGCCGCGATGGTCGTCGGTGTCGCGCGCCCCCACGCGACCGTCAGCGTCTCGCGTGAGGAGGCCACGATCGTGCTCGCGCTGGACGTCTCGCGGTCGATGAAGGCGAGGGACATCGAGCCGACGCGGCTCGACGCGGCACGAACGACCGCCAAGGAGTTCGTGACGGAGGTGCCCGAGAAGTTCCGCGTCGGCGTCGTTTCCTTCGCGACGCGAGCCGCCGTGGGCGTCGCGCCGACGGAGGATCGCGGGCTCGTGCAGACTGCACTCGACGCTCTCTCCCCCGGCGAGGGAACGGCGATCGGAGACGCCGTCGATCTCTCCCTGCAGGTGGGGCAGCCCAGAGGTGTGAGCCCGGCGGAGCTGCCGCCGCGCTCGATTCTCCTCATCTCGGACGGAGCGCGCGACGGCGGTCGCGTGGATCCGGCCGCAGCAGCCCGCCAGGCGCGCGAGCGGGGCGTCCCCGTCTATGCGGTCCTCGTGGGCACTCCGGAAGGCGTGGTCGAGGAGAAGCTCGCCGGGGGCTACACGCGCATCGTGCGGGTGCCACCGAGCGCCGAGACGCTCGAGCAGATCGCGAAGACCTCGGGTGGAGCGTTCTTCCAGGCGCCCGATCTCGAGGCGCTCCGTAGCGTCTACGAGGATCTCGGCTCGCGGCTTGGGACGCGCGACGAGTCCCGGGAGATCACCGACGTCTTCGCCGCCGTCGCGGCAGTGCTCCTCCTCGCCGCCGGATTGCTCTCCGCGTTCCTCTTCCGGAGGGTTCCCTGATCGTGGGGCGCCTGCTCTTCGCGCTCGCCGTCGCCGTCGCCGCGCTGACCGTCGTCGCGACGGCCGGCGGCGCAAACGAGTGCGACGGCCTCCAGATCTGCGTGCCGGTCGCCGGTCCCTGGGTCGTCGTCCCGGAGTCCGATGCTGCTCCGCGGCCACGGGTCGAGTACCAGCTCTCGTGCCCTCGGGGCTACGTGGTCGGCGGGCTCGACGCTCGGCTGAGCCAGCCCGGCATCGACGTCCAGTTCTTCGGTGCGCTCGGGAGCCCGGTCAACCCGGGGATCACGACCTCGCGCTCCGCCGTGTTCGTCGCCTCGCACGTCGGCGGTCGATCGCGAGCACCCGCTCCCAGCTTCAGGCCGTTCGTCGGCTGCATTCCGGCGCGGGGAGGGGGCTCGCGCGTCCCGACGTCCGTGACCGCGTTTCCTCCGGGACAGCCCACGGCGCGGCGTGTGAAGACCGTCCGGATCCGGCCGGGTGCGACTGCCGTCACCCAGGGCTGTCTCAGGGGAGAGCAGCTCGTGGGCGCCGCGCACGCCGTGGGCTTCTTCACCCGCACGCCGCCGAGCCGCGGCCTCGTCGCAAGCGTGGGGACGGAGCAGACGATCCGTGACGGGCGCCTGGTCGTCCGGGCGCGCGGCGACGCGGAGCTCGCCGGCGTGCGAGCGGTCGTGCAGGTACAGGCCGTGTGTGCGAGGACGGGCTGATGGCGTTCAAGAGTCCGTGGATGCTCCTCAGCCTCCTGCTGCTCGCCGCGGTCGTGGGCCTCTGGCTGCTCGCCGAACGACGCCGCATGCGCTACGCGGTGCGGTACACGAACCTCGACGTGCTCGCGTCGGTCGCGTCCGGGCGCTCGTGGCTCAGGCTCGTCCCCGCCGTCCTCGTGCTCGTCGGTCTCGCCTCGCTCTTCGTGGGGCTCGCCCGCCCCGAGGTGGAGCGCACCGTGGTGAGGGACCGCGCGACCGTCATCCTCGTCGTCGACACGTCGCGCTCGATGCAGGCGAGAGACGTCCGACCGACGCGCCTGGGGGCCGCGCAGGAGGCCGTTCGCACATTCCTCGACGAGGCGCCGAGCGGTCTGCGCGTCGGACTGGTCGTCTTCGCGGGAGAGGCGCAGGTCGCGACACCGCCGACGCGCGATCACGAGCTCGTGCGGGAGGCGGTGGATCAGATCGACAGCTACCTCGTGTTCGGTGGGACGGCGATCGGCGATGCGCTGCGAACCGCCGTCGACCTCGGCCAGCTCACGACCGGGGAGTCTCCGGAGGAGGGTCAGATCGCCGCCGGCGACTCTCGGGGGGCCACCAGGTACCTCGCGCAGGCCGGGCCCGACCCCGTCGCGACGAGCCCCGTGTCGATCCTCTTCCTCTCGGACGGCTCGCAGACGCGCGGGCTGCTGCAGCCTCTCGAGGGCGCCGCGCTCGCGAAGAAGGCGGGATATCGCGTCTATACGATCGCACTCGGAACCCCGCAGGGCGTGATCACGGCGGACGGCTTCGGCGGATTCCTGACGCCCGGCCGGAGTGGACAGCGCATCCCCGTCCCACCGGACCCCGAGACGCTGAGCGCGATCGCGCGGATGACGGGTGGCAGGTTCTCCGAGGCCCGAACCGCCGAGGGGCTGACGAAGGTGTACGAGAATCTCGGCTCGCGACTCGGCCGCGAGCCAGGGCACTCCGAGATCACGTTCGTCTTCGTCGGCTTCGCGGCCGCGTTGCTCCTTCTCGCGGGGGGTCTCGCCGCATTCGTCTCGCCGCGCTTTCCGTAGCTACACCGCCATGACGGTGAAGGGGCCGTCCGCCTCGTCCGCACGCCCGACGTTCTGCACCCGGATCCTGAACGTTCCCGGGGCCAGGGTCTCGGCGGTCGCGGAGAAGAGCCCCACCCCGCCCGCCACGGCGCTCGGAGCGGCATTGCCGAGGAAACGGATCTCGTAGACGCCGATCTCGGTGCGGCGAACCTGGATCGCCCTGCCCGTGCAGTTGAACCGCCGCGTGAAGAGCACAGGCGAGCTCGTGAACGTGGAGGGAAGGTTCGCGATCCCCTGGGCCGGGTTCCCGGTGACGGTCGCGACGCCGCGAACCGCGCCGTTCGCGCAGCGTGGCTGGGGGGCGGCGAGGCTCTGGATGCCCTCGCCGACGGCGAAGGCCGATCCGCCGAGGGCGAAGAAGAGGGCCGCCACGGCTATTACCGTGTTCGGCTGGAGGCGTGGACGTGACATGAGCGGCGGCTCCTTCCGGTTCGCTGGCTTTCTCGCACGATAGGTTCCTGCGGATGTCGGACGGCACGGCAGCGCCGCGTCGGCGCCTCACGAAGACGCACAAGCGGCTCCTGGGTGCCGCGGGAACGATCGCCGTCGCCGTGGCCGTGTTCGCCTTCGTGCTCCCGCGGATCGCCGACTACCGGGACGTCTTCGACGTCATACGCGGGTTGTCGTGGAGGGACGGCCTCGTCCTCGTGGCGGTGACGCTGCTCAACCTCGCCACCTTCGCTCCTCCCTGGATGGCCGCGTTGCCGGGGCTCCGCTTCCGCCAGGCGTTCGCCATGACCCAGGCGTCCACGGCGCTGTCGATCGTCTCACCTGCTGGTGCCGCGGTGGGAATGGCAGGCTCGTACGCGATGTTGAGATCGTGGGGCTTCGCGTCGGGCCCGGTGGGGCTCGCGGTCGCCGTCACGGGGGTCTGGAACCAGCTCGCCAATCTCGTGTTCCCGGTCGTCGCGCTCGCGCTCCTGACCTCGCAGAACGAGAATCATCCGGCGCTGCGCACGGCGGCCATCGTCGCGGTCGTGGTGCTCGTCGTCGTGCTCACGTGCTTCACACTCGCGCTCTCCCGGGCGCGCTGGGCCCGCAGCATCGGCGATCTCGCCGCGCGTCTCGCGAGCCGGGCCAGGCGCCTCGTCCGACGCTCGGCCGTCACGTGGGGTGGCGAGAACTTCGTCCGGTTCCGGGCGCGCACGCTCGATCTGCTCCGCCGGCGCTGGCACGTGATCACGCTCGCGACGCTCGCCGGAAACCTGACCGTTTTCGTCGTGCTGCTCGCCTGCCTGCGGGTGGTCGGCGTCACGTCGGCCGAGGTGTCGGGGATCGAGGCGTTCGCGGCGTGGGCGCTCGTGCGGATCCTCGGAGCGCTGCCGCTGACTCCGGCCGGGGTGGGGATCGTCGAGGTCGGCCTCACGGGGGCCCTCGTCGCCTTCGGGGCAGCGAACGCCGAGGCCGTCGCCGCGACCCTCCTGTACCGCGCCCTCAGCGTCCTGCCCACGCTCCTGCTCGGCCTCGCGGCGGCTGCGACGTGGCGCACACACCATCCGCGCGAGGCGGTAGATTCCCTGGGTGATCCCTGACGAGGGGCAGGATCACTGAGACGGGAAGCGGCAGCTCGCGCGTCTCAGGCAGCGAGGCCGTCGGCTTCGCCCGTGGCTGTTCCGCCTTCGCGGACTGCTGCAGCATCGGTGTGGCTCGCGCTGGCGGTGCTCCTCGCTTCCGCCCTCGCGGGCGTGCTCGTTGCCGGTCGGGCGGACGGCGCCGCCCGCTCGTGGAGGGCCTACCTCGCACCAGTCGGCGCTTGCCGTGATGCCAGCGACACCGCCGCCGCCCCCGCGATCCAGGCTCGGGCGGTCGAGTGCCTCCTCAACTGGGCACGCGCGCGGGATCGGCGAGGTCGCCTCCTCGAGCGACCGGCTCTGCGCCGTGCGGCGACGCTGAAGGGCAGGGAGGTCGCCTCCTGCGGCCAGTTCTCGCATACCCCCTGCGGCGTCGACCTGGACGCCAGCGTGCGTGCCTCCGGCTACCGCTACGGGGCGCTGGGCGAGAACCTGTTCGCGGGGACCTGGGGCCGCGTGAGCCCCCGCGAGGTCGTCGCCGCGTGGCTTCGGTCGCCACCGCACCGCGCGAACGTCCTCGATCGGCGCTTTCGCCACGTCGGGGTCGCGCTTGTTCGCGCACCTCGACTCCTCGGTGACGGCGACGCGGTGGTCTGGACCGCGACCTTCGCCGCACCGCGTTAGCGCGGGCAGGAGTCGGTCGCCGGGCCGGGAACACGCGATCGTGCACGAGCAGAGCCAGCTCGACGAGATGCGCACCGCGATCCGCGGCGACTTCGAGCGGCTCGCCGAGCGGCGAGGCGTGCAGGAGCTCATGCAGCCGCGGGAGGACTCGACGGACTCCGCGCCGAGAGAGGATGTCGACGGGGCCGAAGATCGGCGCTCCTGGTTCCGGCGGCTCTTCGTTCCGTAGAGCACGCGGCGGCAGGTGTAATTGGGTCGTGCGCAAGGCCGAGCGCGACCTGATCCTGCGGCAGGGTGTCGTCCTCCCGGAGACGCCGCGTCAACGGCGTGAGACCGCCGCGCTCGAGGAGGACCTCACGACGATCGCGCTCACCGGCAAGCCCTTGCCCGTGCGGGCCCGGAGCTTCCGGCCGACCGCCGAGGCCTACCTGCTCGCCACGCGCGGCCCGCTTCCGTACATGCTCCGGCTCCGCGAGATCGAGCAGCGAACGGCGGCGCACGAGGCGCAGCTCGCCGAGGCGTGGCGCGCGCTGGCCGCGGAGTGCGGCGAGGACGCGGACGGCTTCCGGCGGCGCTGGCTCGACGAGGCCGCGCTGCCGCGGTTCGAGGAGGTGAACGACCTCATCGAGCGGCACAACCGCTGGTACCCGGCGGAGTCGCGACTCCCGATGGATCCGCGGACGGGCGACTTCGCCCTCGTGAACGGAGCCGACTACCGGCTGCGGACGCTCGACCGCGCTTGGGTGCTCGAGCGGTTCCCGCCCGACCTCACGTGTGCGCTCGGCTAGCCAGGCGCCTCGGACAGGTCGACCTTCCGCGCCCGAACGAGCGCGTCGATCGCCGGGCGCTCTGCGCCCTCGACGTCCCGAAGCACTCGCTCGGCCTTCTCGATCTCGAGGTCGGGCGGGAGCTCCGCGACGATCTGCTCGGGCGTGTAGAGCAGGGTCGGGTCGGTCGGCCCCCCGACGCCGTCGGTGAGGTTGACGAGGTCGTGCCCGACGAGGAGGAAGGTTCCTCCGGGAGCGAGCGCCTCGGCCACGCGGTTCAGGATCGTCTCGCGCTCGTGCACGGGCACGTGCAGGTAGAGGAGGAGCACGAGGTCGTAGGCGCCGGACGCAGGCTGGTAGTGGACGAGGTCCTCGCAGGCGAACGTCGCCTCCACGCCCGCCTCCCGAGCGCGAGCACGGGCGGTGGAGATCGCCACCGAGGAGAAGTCGACGCCCGTCGCGTCCCAGCCGCGCTCGGCGAGCCAGATGCTGTTCCGGCCCTCGCCGCAGGCGAGGTCGAGAGACCGTCCGGCCGCGAGCGCCGACACCTCGGTTACGAGGATGCGGTTCGGCTCGGTGCCCCAGAGGCGGTCGACCTCGGAGTACTTGCGATCCCAGTCCTCACGCCGCACTGGGGCTCGCTCTCCGTCCGGCTACCTGCCAGGTGGCGAGGAACGTCAGCGCGCACAGAGCCGCGCAGACGAGGTACGGCGCCGCATCTCCGAGCGGGTCGGCGAGAGCACCTCCCGCCGCCGGCCCGACCAGCGCCCCCAGCGCCCAGGCGGTGTTCGTGGCGCCGAAGGCGAGCCCCTGCGCGAGCCCGCTGGCCTCGGCTCTCCGCGACGTGAGGCTCATCCCCGGCGTGTACAGGCTGCCGAAGGCGATGGCGGCGGCGCACACGAGCAGGGCGATCACGAGCGGATCGACCGCGAGGGCGAGCCCCACGGCGACGCCGATCGAGGCCGCGAGAGCGAAGCGGATGGGGAGGAGCCGCCCGACCCGGTCGCTGTAGCGGCCGAGAACGGGGTTGAGGACGACCTCGACGAGACCGGCGACGAAGAACACGGCTGCGATGTCGAACGTCGACCATCCGGCGTCATCCAGGGCCAGCGGCGTGAGGACGGAGAGCAGGCCGAAGAGCAGGGCGGGGAGGAGGCTGAGCCAGAGGCCGCCAAGGAACCGCTCGTCCCGAAGCGCACGGCCCAGCCCCGAGAGCGTCAGGCTCTCTCGTGGCGCCGAGGATGCGGAGGCCGCGACGATCGCGAACACGAGCATCGCCGCCGCGGCGATCGTGAACGAGAGCCGGATTCCAACGAGCTTGGCGGTGCTGCCGAACGCAGGTCCGAGAACCGCGCCGAAGATCGCGCTGCCGAACGCCGTCCCGATCACCTCGCCTCGCCTCTCGCGGGAAGCGGTGACCGAGATCCACGCGAGTGCTCCGGCCCAGGTCGCCGTGCTCGCGACCCCCTGCAGGAACCGTGCAGCCCCGAGCGCGAGCGCCCCGTCGGCCGCGGCGAAGGCGAGGCTGGCGGCCGAGAGGAGCAGGAGCCCCGACACGACTGTCAACTTCGCCCCGAACCGGGCTGCGGCGAGTCCTCCCGGGATGCCACCGACGAGCGAGCCGGCGCCGAACGCTCCGACGAGAAATCCCGCTCCGGTCTTGGAGAGCCCGAACTCCTCCGCGTATCCGGGCACGAGGGGGGTGAGCGCCGTGAAGAGGAGGGCGTCGACGAAGATGATCGAGCTGACGAGAGCAAGCACCCGGTGCATTGCCGGCCAGGATATGCGCGCAACGAAAAATGCACCGAGCCGGTGGCGCCTTCGTCCGGCTTTCCGACTGACCGCCGCCGAAGCGGCTGCCGGTAGGAGAGCCATCAACCTAGGACGCTCCGTACTCGGTGCATCGGGGACTCTAGGGGCCGGGTCTTCACGGGTCAAGAATCGGAGCGACGAAATTTGCGCAATTTGCGGACGTGGCTCGGAGGCACTCTTCGAGGATGCGCGCAAATTGCGGACGGGACGATCGCGGGTCGTTCTCACCCGTCGGCCCGAGACGCGTTGCCGTCCGTGAGCTCCTTGGCGCGCTCCCGGCTCTCCGGCTGGACGGCCGCGAGGTCTCGGCGGACACCCGGGGGACGCTCGAGCGGTGTCCGCCGGAGGGCGGCCTCCAGGTGGCCTCCAGGCGATCGGCTGCCCGGTCGCCCTGAGCCCCGTCGCGCGAGGGGTTCGACATGCGCTGCCGGCTCGTCTTCGGCGAGGAGCGAACCGGTCGGCGACCGCCGCCCGCGCTCCCGGCCGTGCGAAGCCTGGGTGCGCGTCGGGTACCGCTGGAACGCGGACCAGGAAGAAATGCACCGAGCCGGTGGCGCCTTCGTCCGGCTTTCCGACTGACCGCCGCCGAAGCGGCTGCCGGTAGGAGAGCTATCAACCTAGGACGCTCCGTACTCGGTGCATCGGGGACTCTAGGAGAGCCTCGCAGGCGCGTCAAGGGGGCAGTGCACCGAACTTGTCGCAAATTGCGATCTTTTCTTTTCGTACAGACTGGAACTGCACATATCGGTACATGCTCTGCTGCCTAAGAGATGAAAAGGGCCGGGCGCGAGGGCCCGGCCGCAAGAGTTCGCCGAGCCGGGAACGCTTTCGTCCACCTTCCCGACGAACGTTCCGCTTCCGCGTAGTGCTCCTCGGGGGGCTTCGTCCTACCGGCGCCCCGTGCTCGGCGCAGGCAGGAATCTACGAGATCGGACAGGTCCGTTCAAGGGGCTCTCACGCAGAAGTTCTCGCAATTTGCGCGAAGCTAATGTGCGCGGAGCGCTCTCGCCTGCACCAGGCTGTTGCGCGAGCCCGCCGCCGTCAGCCGATCCAGCCCTGGCCGTTCCAGTAGGCGCGGAGCCGGCCGCGGCGGTCGAGCTCGAGGTGCAGCTCGTCGGGCGAGCGCAACCCCGGCGTGGAGAAGACCTGGAACCCGTCGGCGGCGTGTACGAGCTCGAACTGGCGGTCGGGTCGCTCGGTGTCGGCGTCGAGGGCCCAGGTGCTTCCCCGACAGCAGCGGTATTCGTGCGGCCAGACGAACACCGTGCCTCCGCGCTCCTCGATGTGCTCCCGGACGGACGCTCCAGCGACCAGTCTCATGCCTCGGAGTTTAGGGTGGAACGATGCGTGACCGCGCGCGGGCAGTCGTGATCGGGGGCGGCGTCGGCGGCTGCGCGGTTCTCTACTGGCTGACGCGCCTCGGGTGGGACGACGTCGTCCTCGTCGAGCGCGCCGAGCTGACGAGCGGATCAACCTTTCATTCGGCGGGCCTCGTCGGCCAGCTGCGCAGCTCGCTGTCGCTCACGAAGATGATGATGGAGAGCGTCGACCTCTACCGCTCGCTCGAGGAGGAGGTCGGCCTCGAGACGGGGTGGCGCGAGGTCGGATCTCTGCGCCTCGCCTCGTCCGCGGAGCGCAGGGAGGAGATCGCGCGCCAGGCCGGGTGGGCGAAGACGTTCGGGCTCCCGCTCGAGCTCATCGGCCCGGACGAGGCGCAGCGCCTCTTCCCGCCGATGACGACGGCCGGCGTCCTCGGCGCCGCGTTCCTCCCGACCGACGGGTACATCGATCCGAGTCAGCTCACCTTCGCCCTCGCGGAGGGTGCGCGCCGACGCGGGGCGGAGATCGCGCAGCGGACACGCGTCACGGGGATTCGCACCCGGCGGGGCCGGGTGGAGGCGGTCGAGACCGACCGGGGAGAGATCGAGACGGAGGTGGTGGTGAACGCCGGCGGGATGTTCGCCCAGGAGATCGGCGCGCTCGCGGGGGTCAACGTCCCCGTCGTCCCGATGGCGCACGAGTACCTGATCACGAAGCCCGTTGGGCTCCCGCTCGACATGCCGACGATGCGCGACCCGTCGCTCCTCGTCTACTTCCGGCCCGAGTCCGGGGGCCTGATCACGGGGGGCTACGAGCGCCACTGCGCGCCCTGGTCGCTCGACGGCATCCCGCCCGACTTCAACTCGAAGCTTCTCGAGGAGGACTGGCCGCGCTTCGAGGAGCTGATGGAGAACGCGCTCGTTCGAGTTCCCTCGCTGGCGGACATGGAGGTCGTGAAGCTCATCAACGGGCCCGAGGCATTCACCCCCGACGGCGAGTTCATCCTCGGCCCCTCGGACGTCCGCGGCCTCTGGATCGCGGCCGGCTTCTGCGCGCACGGCCTGGCGGGGGCCGGGGGGATGGGCAAGCTCGTCGCCGAGTGGATCGTGGAGGGGACCCCGTCCTTCGACGTCTGGCACATGGACTCCCGCCGCTTCGGCTCGGCCTACCGAAGCCGCGCGTACACGCTGGCTCGGACGAAGGAGATCTACGAGACGTACTACGACGTCAAGTACCCCGGCCACGAGCGCAGCGCAGGCAGACCTCTTCGCGTGTCGTCGGCCTTCGGACGGCTGCAGGAGCTCGGAGCCGTGTTCGGGGAGAAGTCGGGCTGGGAGCGCGCGAACTGGTTCGAGCCCAATGCCGCACGTGGCGACGAGTCGCTGCGGCCCCGCGGGTGGGCGGGCAAGCTCTGGTCGCCGGCGATCGGCGCCGAGCACGTCGCGTGTCGCGAGTCGGCGGCACTCTTCGACGAGAGCTCGTTCGCGAAGATCGAGGTGTCCGGAGAGGGGGCGGCGGACTTCCTCGAGCGGCTCTGCGCGAACTCCGTCGCGCGTGCCGTCGGACGCGTCACGTACACCCAGATGCTCAACTCGCGCGGCGGGATCGAGTGCGACTTCACCGTCACGCGCCTCGCGGAGGAGCGCTTCCGGATCGTGACGGGAACCGCGTTCGGCCAGCACGACCTGGCCTGGATCCGCCAGCACGCGCCAGACAACAGCTCGGTCCACGTCACCGACGTCACGTCGCAGCTCGCGTGCCTCGGCCTCTGGGGGCCGAGGGCGCGCGACATCCTGCAGCCCCTGACCACCGCTGACCTCTCGAACGAGGCATTCCCGTACATGACCGCTCGGGAGCTCGCGGTCGGGCCGGTTCCGTGCCTCGCCCTGCGCGTCACCTACGTCGGCGAGCTCGGGTGGGAGTTGTACTGCCCGGCCGAGTTCGGCCTCCGGCTTTGGGACACCCTCTGGGAGGCAGGCGTGCCCTTCGGCCTCGTTGCGGGCGGCTACAAGGCGATCGACTCGCTGCGCCTCGAGAAGGGCTACCGCGTGTGGGGGGCGGACATCACGCCGGAGGACACGCCCTTCGAGGGCGGCCTCCGCTTCGCGGTCCGGCTCGAGAAGGGCGACTTCGTAGGGCGCGATGGTCTTGCTGCAGCAGGCGAGCCGACGCGGCTCCTCCGCTGCCTCACGCTCGAGGACCCGCGCGCCGTCGCGCTCGGCTCCGAGCCGGTGCGGGTGGGTGACGCGCTCGTGGGCCGGGTGACGAGCGGCGGGTACGGCTACACGGTGGGGCGCTCGATCGCCTACGCGTACCTGCCCGCCGAGAACGGCGTGGGAACGGAGCTCGCCGTCGAGATCTTCGGTGAGTGGGTTGCGGGCGTCGTGGCAGAGGAGCCGCTCTTCGACCCGCGGGGCGAGCGGATCCGCGCGTGAGCGACTTCGCGGCGGCAGTCGAGCGCGTGTGGCCGGGCCAGGACGCGCGCTGGGAGATCCTCGGCGGTGGGATCACGAACCACAACGTCAAGGTCGAGGTCGAGGGCGAGACGTTCGTCCTCCGCGTCGCGGGCAAGGACACCGACCTCCTCGGCATCGACCGAGGCGTCGAGGTCGAGGCGACGCGCGCCGCCGCGGCGCTCGGGATCGGGCCCGAGGTCGTCGCGTTCGTCGAGCCGGAGGGCTGGCTCGTGACGCGCTTCATCCCCGGAGCCGTCCCTCCGCTGGAGACGATGCAGAAGCCGGAGACGGTTCGGCGTGTCGCCGAGGCCTTGCGTGGCTTCCACGACGGTCCAGCGATCGCCGGGCGATTCGACTCGTTCCGCGTCGTGGAGGAGTACCGGAGAACGACACTCGAGCGTGGCGGCGCCGTCCCCGGCGCCTACGACTGGGCACACTCGGTCGCGTCCGCGGTCGAGCGGCGCCGCGAGGGCGCGAGGCCCGTTCCGTGTCACAACGACCTCCTGAACGCCAACTTCCTCGACGACGGCGAGCGGCTGCGCATCGTCGACTGGGAGTACGCGGGCATGGGCGACCGCTTCTTCGACCTCGCGAACTTCTCGATCAACCACGAGCTCGACGGGAGAGGGAGGGAGGCGCTGCTTGCCGCCTACTTCGGCGAGGTCCGCGACGACGATGCGCGCGCTTTGGAGCTGATGCGCTTCATGTCCGACTTCCGCGAGGCGATGTGGGGCGTCGTCCAGGCGGCCGTCTCCGAGCTCGACTTCGACTTCGATGGCTATGCGGCCGAGCACTTCGAGCGGATGCAGCGGACCGCGGCGGAGCCCGACTTCCGAGCCGCGCTCGAAGCCTGAACGAGCGAGGGGCGCCGTGTGGCGCCCCTCGCGTTGGATGTCCGTGTTGTGGCTAGCCCTCGTACTGCGTATCGGCCGGAAGGAGCATCGTGGCCTCTTGCTGGGCCTCGAGCCGCTCGAGCTCCTCCTCTGTGCCCATCCGCACCGGGCCCTTGAACCAGTTCTTGGCCGAAAGGGCCCACCAGCCGCCGAAGACGAGGCCGATTCCCGCGAACCAGAGAATCGCGTAGTTCGTGAACCGCCAGTCGAACGGGTCGTTCCACGGAAGTCCGACCTTGTACAGCGGGATGAGGAAGAGGATCGTGATCAGGCCCACCCAAAGGAGCGAGACGACGTCGATCCACTTGTAGTGCCTTCCGAGGCTCCATGCTCTCGGCTCGTCCCAGCTGTCGCCCTTTCGGAGTCGTAGGTACACGGGGATCACGAATGCGATGTAGAGGCCGATCACGGCGATGGAGGTCCCAACGAGGTACCCGACGAAGTAGTTCCAGACCGCCGGGATCATCAGGACGGCCGAGAAGAAGGCTACTCCGAATACCGACCAGACGGGGACGCGATGACGGGAGACGCGCCGCCAGAGCTGATGGCCCGGCACGGCACCGTCGCGCGAGAAGGCGAACATCATCCGTGAAGCCGACGTCGTCGATGCCGTCAGGCAGAAGAACTGTGCGACGACGCAGATGAAGAGAAGAACCTCCGCCCAGTTCTGGCTCATCGACTCCGTCCAGATCCACGGCACGAGGAATCCGAGGTCGTTGACCACTTCCAGCGCGCCCTCGGTGCTCGGAATGGAGAACGTCACTGCAAGGAGCAGGATCCACCCGAAGATCACCGACACCACGACCGATGTCCAGATGCCAACGGCCGCGAACCGCGACGCCTTGTGTGTCTCCTCTGCGGTATGCGCCGAGGCGTCGAAGCCGGTGATCGTGTACTGCGCTAGGAGGAAGCCGAGTCCGAGCACGAGCCAGAATGCAGGGTTCGCGAACGACGTCGTGTCGCCACCGAAACCCGAGTTGTTCACGCGCTCCGTGAACACGTAGGAGAGCGACTGGTGGTCGTTGGGGACGATGATGAGGATTCCCACAACGACCGCCACACCGATCATGTGCCACCACGCCGAGACGACGTTCAGCCCGGACGTGATGCGGATGTCGAACACGTTGATCAGGGCGGCCGCGAGCAGGAACGCGATGTAGAGGATGTACGTCGAGCAGTCGTACGAGGCGCCGAACCAGTCGTTCATGCGCTCCGAGTAGGAGAACCAGAAGTCGAACAGGACCTGCCCGAAGGCCGCGAGCCCGTAGCCAATCGCTGCCGTGACGGCGACCTGTCCAATCAGGTTGAACCAACCGGTCGCCCAGCCCCAGCCCGGGCTACCGAGCTTGGACGCCCAGTAGTAGAGACCCCCGGCGGTCGGGTAGGCAGAGGCGATCTCCGCCATCGCGAGTGCGATGATCGTCGCGAAGAAGCCCACGATGAGCCAGCTGTAGGTCACCCACATCGGGCCGCCGTGCTCGAAGGCCACGTTGTACGACGTGAGGCAACCCGCGAGGATCGAGATGATCGTGAAGCTGATCGCGAAGTTGCGGAACCCTCCCATAGCGCGGAAGAGCTCCTGCGCGTAGCCCAGCTTGTGGAGGAGCCTCTCGTCCTCCGAAGTGTGGTAGCCGGGCGGGGGTCCTGTACTCACCGGACCGGTACTCATATGTCCTCCCAGGGTCGCCTGCGTGTCTTGACGGGGTATTACGTCCACTCTCGGCTTGACATGTCAACCGGGCACGGCACGCACTAGGATCGCGCTCATGCTCTCGTTGGGTGAGCTGAAGGGCGAGGTCGAGGCCGGCGTCATCGATACCGTCATCGTCGCCTTCACCGACATGCAGGGCCGGCTCATGGGGAAGCGGCTCCATGCGGAGTTCTTCGTCGAAGAGGTGGACGCGGGGCGCGAGGTCGAGGGGTGCAACTACCTGCTCGCGCTCGACATGGAGATGGACCCGGTCCCGGGCTACGAGATCGCGAGCTGGGAGCAGGGCTATGGCGACTTCGCGATGAAACCCGATCTCGCGACGCTCAGGCGAATCCCGTGGCTCGAGGCGACCGCCCTCGTCCTCTGCGACGTCCTCTGGCACGACGGATCGCCCGTCCGGCCCTCGCCGCGGCAGGTGCTGAAGGCGCAGATGGACCGAGCTGCGGCCGCCGGCTTCACGCCGATGACCGGCTCCGAGCTCGAGTTCTACCTCCTGCGGGAGACTTACCAGGAGGCGTGGGCGCAGCGGTACGAGGATCTCACTCCGTCCGTCCCCTACATCCTCGACTACCACATCCTCGCCACGACCTACGACGAGGAGCTCATCCGACAGATCCGCAACGGCATGCACGGTGCGGGAATCAAGGTCGAGACCTCCAAGGGCGAGGCCTGGCCGGGGCAGCACGAGATCAACTTCCGCTTCGCAGACGCTCTGTCGATGGCCGACAACCACGTGATCTACAAGAACGGCGCGAAGGAGATCGCCCACGCGAACGGCTGCTCGATCACGTTCATGCCGAAGCCCTTCGAGTCCTGGATCGGCAACTCGTGCCATGTCCATGCGTCTCTCTTCAGGGATGGCGAACCGGCCTTCCGCGACGACGACCAGCTCTTCGATCGGTTTCTCGCGGGTCAGATCGCGTGCTTCAAGGAGCTCGCGCTCTTCCTCGCACCCACGATCAACTCGTACAAGCGCTACGCGGCGGGGACGTGGGCGCCGACGTCGCTCGCATGGGGACACGACAACCGCACGTGCGGTTTCCGCATCGTCGGGCACGGCGCTGCGAAGCGCGTCGAGACGCGGATTCCGGGCGGCGACGTGAACCCGTACCTCGCCTTCGCTGCGATCATCGCCGCGGGGCTGCACGGCATCGAGAACGAGCTCCCGCTCCCGCCGGCGCTCGAGGGGAACGCATACGAGTCCGAGTCCGAGAGGTTCCCCTCGACGCTGCGCGAGGCAATTCTCGCGCTCGAGATCGGGACGATGGCGCGAGGAGCGTTCGGCGATCAGGTCGTCGACCACTACCTGAACTACGCGCACACCGAGCAGGCGCTCTTCGACAAGGTCGTGACCGACTGGGAGCGCAAGCGCTACTTCGAGCGCGGCTGACCCGTGCGGGTCGTCCTGGTCACGCAGGTTCCGCCTGCCGCGCACGGCCTGACCGCGCTCCTGCGCGGACTCGGGCACGAGCCGGTCGCGCTCCTCTGCTCGCGCGAGCACGCCGAGCGGTACGGCGAGTTCCTCGAGCACGTGCGCGACGCGCCGCCGGAGCTCGACGTCGTGATCCCGGCCGCCCGCGACCGAGTCGCGCCGCTCCTGCGGGCGTACGAGCCGGACCTCCTCCTCTGCCTCGGCTTCCCGTGGAAGCTCCCGCCCGACGCGCTCGCGGTGCCGAGACTCGGCGCGGTGAACGGGCACCCGTCGGTCCTGCCGCGCTACCGAGGCCCGAGTCCGGTGTCGTGGGCCATCCGCAACGGCGAGACGGAGATCGGGTTCACCTTCCACCGCATGGACGCCGACCTGGACACCGGGCCGATCCTCGCCCAGGCCACGTTTCCGCTCGGCGACGAGCACTCGTGGGAGGAGCTCGAGCCGAAGCTCGTCGAGGTCATCACCGCGCTCCTTCCTCGAGCGCTCGAGCGGGTAGAGCACGGCGACCCGGGCGACCCGCAGGGAGACGGCGGCGAGTATCTCTCGACGTTCGACCCCGCCTATGCCCGGATCGACTGGACGAAGCCGGCCGAGGAGATCCGTCGGGCGGTGCAGGCATGGCGCTTCCACGCCTTCACGCCCGGGCCGCGGGGAGCGCTGACCGAGCTCGACGGCGAGACGGTGCGCGTGCTCCGGGTCAGCCTCGAGCCCTCGGACGGACGCCCGATCGAGTGCGCAGACGGCACACTCTGGATCGTGGAGACGGAGCCCGCATGAGGCCGGTGATCGGCATCACCTCGTACGCCCAGGACGCTCGCTGGGGCGTGTGGCATTTGCCTGCGGCGCTCATCCCCCTCGCCTATGTCGAAGCCGTCGAGGCCGCGGGCGGCCGGGCAGTGCTCATCCCGCCGAGCGAGGAGGGCATCGACGAGACGCTGGATGCCCTCGACGCGGTGATCTTCTCCGGCGGTGCAGACGTCGACCCCGATCTCTACGGGGCCGAGGCGCATCCGGAGACGGACGTCCCCCACTCGCAGCGCGACGCGGGGGAGCTGGCGCTGCTCCACGCCGCGCTCGAGCGGGACCTGCCGACGCTCGCGATCTGTCGCGGCTTCCAGCTCCTGAACGTCGCGCGCGGCGGTGACCTCATCCAGCATCTGCCCGAGGAAGTGGGTCACGACGTGCACAAGGACGTGCCCGGGGAGTTCACGCACCACCCGGTCGAGGTGAAGCCCGGCACGAAGCTCGCGTCGATCCTCGGAGAGCAGTCGCACGTGACGTCGCACCACCACCAGGCGGTGAGGCGGCTCGGCGAGGGGCTCGTGGAGACCGCCTGGGCCGACGACGGCACGCTCGAGGCGCTCGAGGATCCCTCGTGCCGCTTCGTCGTCGGCGTCCAGTGGCACCCCGAGGCCGGGGAGGACCGGGCGCTCTTCGGGGCTCTGGTGGACGAGGCCCGGGCCTACCGCGCCTCCCGCACGAAGTAGGCTCCGTCTTCCTCGATCGGCACAGGAGGCTCGTGTGTACTACGGGTTCGGGTTCCTCGTCATCTACGTCGCTCTCTCCATCGTCTTCATCGCGGACGTGCTCCGTCAGCCCGCGTCGGCGCTCTCGGGTGTCGGGAAGGGGCTCTGGATCGCCGCGCTCCTGCTCGTCCCGGTCTTCGCCTGGATCGTCTACGGCATCTGGCGGATGCGGCAGAGCCGCGGCCTGTCCGGTGCCTGAATCACAGCAGTGACCCTCACCGTTATCAATCCCGCCACCGAGGAGCCGATCGCGGAGCTCGAGCAGGCAGGCGTCGAGGAGGCCGACGAGGCGGTCGCCCGGGCGCGCGCCGCCTTTCCGGCCTGGCGCGCGGTCTCGCCGGAGGACCGCGCCCGGCTTCTGCGACGACTTGCGACTCTCGTCGAGGAACACGCGGAGGAGCTGGCGCGCATCGAGTCCCAGAACGTCGGCAAGCCCATCAGCGGTGCTCGCGGCGAGGTCGGGATGGTCGCGCGCGTCTTCCACTTCTACGCCGGTGCCGTCGACAAGCACCTCGGCGAGACGATCCCCGTGGCCGGGGGTGTCGCCATGACGCTGCGCGAGCCGCTCGGCGTCGTCGGCCTGATCGTGCCGTGGAACTTCCCGCTCAACATCGCGAGCTGGAAGCTCGGGCCGGCGCTCGCGTGCGGGAACACCGTCGTACTCAAACCCGCCGAGCTGACCCCGCTCTCGGCGCTGCGGCTCGCTGAGCTCTGTCTCGAGGCCGGGATCCCCGAGGGGGTCGTGAACGTCCTCGTCGGCAAGGGGTCGGTCGTCGGCCAGCGGCTGATCGAGCACCCGGACGTCGCGAAGATCGGCTTCACGGGCTCCACCGAGGTCGGCCGGCTCGTGATGCAGGGCGCGGCGGAGACGATCAAGCGCGTAACGCTGGAGCTCGGCGGGAAGTCGGCGAACGTCGTCTTCGCCGACGCCGACCTCGAGCGCGCCGCCTCGTCGGCTCCCTACGCGGTCTTCGACAACGCGGGCCAGGATTGCTGCGCGCGCTCGCGGATCCTCGTCGAGCGGTCGGTGTACGACGGCTTCCTCGACCTCCTCGTCGAGGCGACGAAGGGTGTCCGAGTCGGCGATCCCGCCGACGACGCGACCGAGATGGGGCCCCTGATCTCGGCGGCGCACCGCGAGACGGTCGCCTCCTTCGTGGACAAGGAGCCGTTCTTCCGCGGTTCCGTTCCGGACGCGCCGGGGTTCTGGTACCCCTGCACGCTCGTCGAGGCGACGAACGACGACCGTGTTGCGCGGGACGAGGTGTTCGGGCCGGTCGCAGCCGTCATCCCGTTCGCGGACGAGGCGGATGCGGTCCGGATCGCGAACGACACGCCCTACGGCCTCTCCGGCTCGATCTGGACCCGCGACGGGGCACGGGCGCTCCTGGTGACTCGGGCGATCG
>Ga0233417_10000063_pt1 | contig 28122 bp, 29 predicted proteins | sample Sed_MG_FD_189023 | JGI IMG/M metagenome (GOLD analysis project Ga0233417, IMG submission 189023) | Sediment microbial communities from Lake Towuti, South Sulawesi, Indonesia - Sediment_Towuti_2014_0.5_MG | ecosystem: Environmental > Aquatic > Freshwater > Lake > Sediment | place: Indonesia... | reverse complement strand
GAGATTCAGGGGATTATAACCTACAGAGACATTGTTGCGATGTTGGGAGAACAGTTAGCGGAAGATATTCCAATGTTTATTGTGGGTCTACCTGATGAACCATTTGATGCAGAGCTTGCAAAATCGAAATTTGCGAATATCACCAAGTTTATGCGAAAAATTCACCCTGACATAGAACAAGCACGATGCCACATTAAATTAAGAAAAGTATCTGGGTCAAGGAAGAGGTACGAAATTGACGTTCACATAAGATCGACCCATGGTAACATTTCCTACACCAACGTAGGTTGGGACTTGGCAAAACTGTTTGATGAGATGAATCAAGCCCTAAAGAAAAGAGTTGCCAACAAAAATAAGAAAAATCTTTAATATCATGATATAAATAAACGATAAATAATAGAGCTCAATTGAAATTATTTATGTATCTTGGAGTCATCTTCATTTTTTGCTTTCAACGGGTATAGATACACATTGGCAAGCTCATCGTTGATTCTTGTCGAATGGACCTTTATTCCATTTTCGATTTCTCCTCCATCAATTCCTGTTCCTTCTATACCAAGTACATTTTGTTGATCCAATTTAGAACAACGAGGTATGACCTGATCTCCTGGATAGGGTTCGAGTGTAATCCTCTCTTCTCCTAGTAACCCTTGATCTCGAACAGAATTTGACATAATACGACCACCATCATTTAGAATCATGTCAGTGCCATGTAATTTTCTGAATTTGATCATGGCTAAATACATATCAAAGTCTATTCCAGTAATAATATATTCAATTAGATCTGATTCGGGAAGGAATTTTGAAGCATACTCATGTCCCGAATCGTTTGTCAAAAATGTAACTTTGATTCCATGTTTGGGATCAAGAATTTTTATTTGATTATCCATACATAGGCCTGCAAAATTGAGTCTACGAAATGTCTTGTCAGATCTGGCCACTACAATTTGACGGAACTCTTGTTCTCTACCTACTTTATCACTCAACTTGAGCAGGTCTTCATAGATATTTGGATTAGATTCTCTTATTATATTTCCAAAAAACTGCCAATTCCAAATATGTTCTTTATTGACCACTAGATTGTCAGCACTAATCATCATGGCCTTTCTACCAAGCAAGATTCTATGAGTCGATGCAAAGATACTATCCCCAAATTTTCTAATACCACCTGTTAGTGAGAGAACACCGCCTCCCGGTCTGTCATTAATCTTGTAAACATAAACCGCTTTACCAGTATTTCCTGTTCTTGCAGCAATATAGCTAGTTGCTTGATATGGGACTTTCATGTTGCAGATATACTCTTCTGACGCACCGATAACTATCTCTGGTAAAATTTCCCCCAAATTATAAAGTCCATAATCATTTGAGGGCGACATAACCTGCAAACCTCTTTTCATAAAATGCTTGTAGACATTTTCAGATATCGCTCCCTTGTCAAGCAACAAGGATAGCTGGGTTTTGTATCTAAGGTTTGTGGAGACCACAAAGCTAGTTAGCAATGGGGTATATTATCTTGTTTTAAAAAACATATACCCATCAAGAAAATTCATAAATCACTTATCTTTACCACTTAACAATTGACAGAAATATCTAAAGTACTCACGGCTTTACTCTCAATCTTGATAGTGATTGTTCCTTCTTTTACTACTGCTAATGCTTCTGAATCAAATGAAAAGGGGGCATATACAGACAATTTAAGATTTATTCAATATCTCGACGGAAATACAGCTTTACAGGAAATTAAGACAGGGAATCTTGACACATACTTCTTTAGGATACCTCTTGAGAAAGTATCATCCATTTCAAATGATAGCGCCCTAAAAATCTATGAAAAAAATGCAGGTTCATTTGCATTTTTGTTGAATCCTGCGCCATCCAAGGATCCCAATGTCCTAAATCCATTCCAATTCAAGGAAATTCGTTTTGCAATAAATTACCTGATTAACCGTGAATTCGTAGTAGATGAAATTCTAAATGGATATGGGAGTGTCCAAACAGACCCATTTGGAATATCCTCTCCAGAGTATGAAACTATTATTCCAATTCTGGAATCTTACAATTTCAAATATAATCCAAATCTTGCTAAAGAAGCAATTGATAAAGCACTGATTGCAAATGGAGCAATAAAAGTAGGAGATAAATGGACATACAAAGGATCTCCGATTTTAGTCAAATTCATGATAAGAAGCGATGATTTGCCCAGAAAATCAATGGGTGAAATACTTTCAAACCAACTCGACAATATTGGTTTTACTGTCCAAAGAGACTATGGTGATTTGAATAAGGCTAACATTATAGTCTATGGTACTGACCCGCAAGAATTGGGATGGCAAATTTATACTGAAGCTTTCGGTGGAACATCGGCCTTTGTTAGATACAATCCTGTTACAGTCGCTCAAATGTACTCTCCTTATTTTGGTAAAATGCCTGGATGGGCTAACCCATCATTTTGGAACTATCAAAACTCTACACTGGATAAAATTACACAAAGTATAGAGTTTTCCAATTTTACTACTCAGGAGGAACGTAATGAACTATTAAGACAGGCAGTGAGTTCAGGAATTCAGGAATCTATAAGAATTTTTGTAGCTCAAAATATAGATCCATACGTGGCTTCCTCTTCTATTAAAGGATTGATTAATGACTTTGGTGGAGGTATCTCTACAGATAAATCTCTCATAAACGCAAGATCAGACAAAAGCGCCAGCACTATTAATGTCGGTGTTAAACAGATATATCAAGGAGCATGGAACAGCGTAGGGGGTTGTAATGACATCTATTGTACAAATATCCTTTCCTTAGTATCAGATTCAGCAACATCTAGAAATCCATATACTGGTGAAGTGGATCCTTTGAGGGCCCAATGGACTAATATTACAACAATGGGACCAGAAAAAAGACTCGCCGTAGACAGTGATGCTTTACAATGGAATCCAAGGAATCAAATTTGGGAAAAAGTTGGAGAGAATACTTCCAAGAGTAAGGTTACTTATCATATGACTTATTCAAACTGGCAAAATGGTCACCCAATGAGCAAGGCAGACTTAATTTATCCTCTCTATTTTCTATATGAATGGTCATCCAAAATTAATTCAACTGATCTTACATTTGATCCGGAGTATGCTGCTCAAGCCGTAATTTCGCTACAGTATCTTCGAGGAACTAAATTTCTAGATGACAATAACGCAATTTCATTTGTTGATTACTGGCATTTTGATAACAAAGAAATAGCAGATTTTGCAGCGGTATGGGCAACCTCTCCATGGGAAGTTAATGCAGCAATTGAAAGATTGGTAAAAAACGGAAACTTTGCATATACTAGATCAGAAGCAACAGTCAAAAATATTGAATGGTTATCATTGATAATACCAAGTCATGCGCAAGCAATAAAACTAGAGTTAGAAAAGATGAAATCGGAACGTTTCATACCTGCTGCGCTAAGGGATTATGTTACTATTGATGATGCAATGAAGCGATATGATGCAAGTATAAAATGGATATCTGAACATAATCACGCAATAATTGGTAACGGACCATATGAAATCAAGAACTATAATCCAACAGGTAAAGTAATAACGCTAACTGCATTTAGAGACAGTACTTATCCATATGCCAAAGGATATTGGTCTAATTTTGAAACCGCAAAACTTGCGAAATTTGTTAAAGTTCAGCAACCAAAAGTGGTTAGGAGCGGCTTGCCATTAAATATCACCGGAAATATAACCATTGGAGATAGCTATGATAGTAATGCTTCACTAACTTACTTTATTACTGACAAGAATAATCGCCTTGTGACTCAGGGGGAAGGAGAATGGGTAGATGATAAAGGAAATTTCATCATTACGATTAATGGTACTACTACTAAAGGAATGTCTATTGGTCCAAATGAGTTTGAATTATTTGTCAAAAGCAATTATGCACTTAGGCCTGATATCTACAGTGGAGTTCTTATCATAGTCCCAAATACTATGATCAGTAAGTAGCCCTCTAATTTTTTTCATCGCAAATAGATATTGAGATAAGCTGATGCAGATTAAGTTATACAAGCCACTTATGTGATCTATTTTAATTTAGAAATTCGGACTCTAGTCGCTTTTAAATTTCACCTACAAAGTACGATAGTAATATCAAGGATGCATTTTCTTCCAAGTACTAGAAATAGTCGAAAATTTTTTATGTCTCATTTCATCATGATAAATTCCTAGTGACCATGTTGAAATAGAATTTGAAGGTAATCCATTTTTTCTCAATGACATAATATATTCAATTATTTGCCTCTGTGGATCTGCAATCATCAATAATTCTGACAGTTTCAAAAGGTTACAGACTTTTAAATACAACTTAACCCCGTCTTCATAAACTTTCTTTGTAACTTCAGATTTTATTGAATTTATGAAATTAAAATAAACTTCTTCCTCGTCTTTCACTTGTTGATTATGCCTTAACACAGACATTCTGCCTCAGCGGCGTAATATGGGAACTAAGTAAAGACCATCTAAATCGTATGTATTAAGTTATATTGATAACATGATTAACTAGGGGCAATTGGGCCTAGGAATAACCTTACTATTTCGTTCAATTAACATGTTTTTGGTCCTGTTTTCGACCATCTTAATCACTGTCATACTGCTTGGTCCTACTCTTGATAAACTACTTGTAGATGCAGTACGAAACCAGGTAATCGACGAAGTGAATCAAGGGACTCTCAAATTTCAAACTCCCGAAGAAAGGTCCTCTTATGTAAACAACCAAATTCAATTCAGATCTAAAACACTTGGTTTGGATCAGGATTCCTTTAATCCTTCAAAACTAGTTCATAGAGTTGTTAGCGTAATGACATTGGATTTGGGAAAATCTCACTTCTTTACTTCTGATTATGGTTCATCGAATGTTAGAGATATTATTATAGAAAAAGTTCCAAAGACCTTACTGTTATTTACTACAGCAACTATACTAGTTACTATTATTGGTATTTTTCTAGGTGCATATGTTGCAGGCAAAGAAGGCTCCTGGTGGGATAAATTCAACTCAATTATTGCCATATTTAGTAACAGCTTTCCCTCATGGTGGGTAGCAATGATCATGATTCTTGTATTTGCATTTACATTTCATATTTTTCCTGCAAGAGCTACACCTCTTTCCTCTCCCTCTGACCCTAATTATATTTTTGATCTACTTTATCATATGACCCTTCCCCTGATTACATTGGTCATTGTTTCTTTTGGTTCATGGGCTTATATCGTACGATATTTCTTGATAAATATCTTGAACGAAGACTTTATTTATGCAAAAAGAACAATGGGAATTTCCAAACGAAAAATTCTATATTCTCATGCGCTAAGAAACGCCGGACCTCCTGTTGCAACTGCTATTGGGTTGGGTTTAGCAAGTTCATTTGGAGGATCTATTATTACAGAAGCTGTATTTGATTGGCCAGGTATGGGAAAACTCTTCTACGATGCGATAGGGCTACTAGATATTCCTATCATAATTGGACTTACATATGTTGGCACATTAATATTTTTGGTAACCATATTCATTACAGATATTGCATATAGTTTATTGGACCCTAGAGTGAAAGGAAGCTAGACTGTTGCAAAAGAAATTATTCTTAGGACTAATAAAATCTCGCCGTGGAATAATTGGAGTATCAATTCTTGGTTTCTTATTAGTATTGACCGCGATAGCAGTACTAGTCATACCATTTGATTCCTACAGGCTATGGAATGATCCTGATTATTGGATTAATAATCCAAAGACTGCGTCACCGTTTTGGACCAGTTATTTTGGTTCCAAGGAATTTGAACATGTCTCACTAGATCAAAACTATGCAAAAACAACTTCTGAAGTATCAGAAGGGATAAGAGTATCTAATTTTATATTCGATGTCAATATTCAGGCAGATAATTTTCCCGATGACTTTATGTTCCTTCATTCAGTCAAGTATGGTGAAGTTCCCCCAGTATTGCAAATTGATATTACCAGACCTGATAACAATACCTTTACCGTTTATTATTCATCCTTGCCGACTACAAATAATCTAAATAACACTTTTACAGACAGAATCTTTTCTACAAACAATAACATTAAGGAATCGCTAAGTCAATATCAAAGTTCCTTTAGTTTTCCAATATCGGGATTTGATCCACCCATCTTGTTGTTCTCAGATACGAATAAACCTCAAGTTCTGCATGGGACATACCACATATCCCAGAAATTTTTCCTGTTCGATAATTCCAGTAGGATAGAAAATGTTGGTGTTATTCTTGGTGGTAAAGTATTTGGAATCATGGGAACTGATGATCTGCGAAGAGATTTATTTATTGGGATCATATGGGGAATACCTATAGCACTTTTCATAGGCTTGACTGTATCTATATTTTCAATATCTATCGGACTTATCTATGGGGTGGTATCGGGTTACAGGGGAAAGAAAACTGATGAAGGAATGATGCGCATTAATGACATTTTTTATGCTTTCCCAACTTTGATCCTCCTTATTCTTCTATCGATTACTTTTGGACGAAGCATTTTTTTGATTATTCTAATATTGATGACTTTTGGTTGGATGGGAACTGCAAAAGTGATTAGAAGTATTGCTTTACAAATGCGCAATTATCAGTATGTTGAAGCTGCCAAATTGATGGGCCAGTCAGATATGAAGGTTATTTTCAAACACATTATCCCGCAACTCCTCCCCCTAACATTCGCAAGTGTGGCCATTTCTGTGCCAGGTGCTATTTTAGCCGAAGCTGCGTTGAGTTTTATAGGTCTGGGCGATCCAACATTGCCTACTTGGGGACAGATGCTCCATGATGCAAATACCGCAGATGCGGCATCACGGGGTATATGGTGGTGGATTATTCCACCTGGACTGATGATAGCACTAACGGGATTAGCGTTCTTTTTAATTGGAAATTCGCTAGATGCAATTGCAAATCCATTAAGAAAGCAAAATAAAAAAATATAGTTTTTGAACTAGTGTAGTAACCCATTTGGTGTGATTAGGAAAATGTTCCAGAAATGATCATTCAAATGATACTAATTTACTTTATTTGCTACAACGAAATCAACAAAGTAGAATAGATAAGCCCTTTCATTCATTTTCACTATCCAAGGAATATATGATTCATTGCTACTTATTTTGTATCCGAATTTTTCTATAATCTTTCTGATTTTAATAGAATCAAATTGATCAGTGTTATCCTTAACAAAATGGTAAGGATCAATCAATATTAGTTTTCCATTATCTTTGATGCATCTATTTATTGAAATTATTAGATTGTTCGGATCTACTCTGTCAACAAGGTTCAAAGCAACTATGCTTTGAAAGTAGTTTGATTCAAAGGGTAGATTTATTGCATCTGATACAAGGAACTCAATATTTTTACTCATTTTATCACGCATTATTTTTCTTGCCTTAAGTATGAATGAGAATGATAGGTCTACTCCAAAAACAAACGGTAATCTTTTTGCCAACTCAAATGTGCTTGAGCCAATAGAGCAACCAATATCCAAACCGATTCCCTTCAAGTTAAGATTCTTTTTTCCTAGCATTCTATAGATATGATCAGGTTCTATTTTTCTTTTAAAAAGAGATAATAACCGATCATCGAAATTATGGTAGTGATGATTATACAAGTAGGCTTTATACAAGCTGTTGTTCTCCTCATAGAGATCATTAGATGTTGGAGAGTGAATTTTCGTTCCAATCGATCTGAGAAAATCCTTAAGTTTAGCAGATTTGGAATTTCTTATCCACTTACCATATGTCATAATCCTTTGACGAGCGTAGTTATGAAAATTTTGCAATAAGATTGGAACACCTTGAATTATTGGAAATTGTGAGTTACAAATATTACATGAAAGAAATCCTTCTATGCATTCATCTCCTGCTTCTCGAAGCGATTCTAATATCAAGCCTTTATTCTTACATGAATTATTTATACAGCGCAAATCAGAAACAATTTTTTTCATCATATCTGATTACTTTAAATCTAAATGATAGAATAAGAATAATTTTTCATTCGTTATTCATTTTTGATATAATTGAATACATTTTTTCATATGATGCTCGGATATCTCTCTTGTTTGCATAGCCCTTCTTTATCTGATTTATTCTTTTTTCAAGCATCTTTTTGTTATTGGTTATCATGCCAAATAACTTTGCTGATTCTACATTGTATTTTTTAAGATGTCTCACTAATTGTTTGTTATCTGCGAGAAGTGAAGTTATAAGCGATGAATGATCCGTTAGTATACTTTCAAAGAGAAGTTTTTGTAAATAGAAAGTAGTTCCAGAAACCCTTTTTAGTAACGTAATATTCTCCATACTCAAAGTGCTGGCCAATAATAAGTTTATGTAATAAACCAATCCTAATAATATGGCCATAATTGCATCATGAGTTTTCGGGTCTTTAATTACAATTGTTCTAGTTTCACTAAATAATGACTTTACTAAATTTTGCTCTTTCTTTTCGTTCCTGATCGGTATTACCAAGATTTTAGTATCCACTAGATTCTTTACTCCAGGACCGAACATTGGATGAATTGAGAGTGGAATTAAATGGTCTGGAATTTTTAGCAAGGAACTAAAGATGTCAGATTTGAGTGATGATATCTCTACTATACATGCATCATTTTTCATTCTTGAGACACACTTGTTAATTACAGGTATAGTCAATTTGATAGGTACGCACACCACTACAATGTCCGCTTTTCCTACGCAGGTTTGAAATGATTTGCAAATAGTTACGTTGTTATGGTACTTGCTTGAATCTAATTTGATCTTCCGTCTATCATACAATAATACTTTATAATTGTGTTTTTTTGAAAAATAGTTACAGAACCATAATCCCATTTTTCCAACACCTACTATTGCAACTATTCTGACCATTGTATCACACATTCGTTACTTTTCTAAGTATTTTTAATCCATCATTTAGCAATCTAATTGGTTGACATGCTGAAATTCTAATAAAATCAACATATGATTCTCCAAATCCATTCCCCGGAGCTACTGCAACTCCCTCATTTAAGAGATCGAATAGTATCTTGGTAGCACTGATGTCATTTTTGAATCTAATGAAATAATACATACCCCCATCTGGCCTGACAAATTCGCAAGGAACATCGTCCAGTTTACTTTTAATAAAATCAAGACGTTTCTTCATTAATTTCGCATTGTTAGTAACATTACTCTTCAGAGCCGCAGTGGCAGCGTATTGCATTGGTTCGGCTACGCTGGTTATTGCCATTGCTTGAATTTTTGAAATTTTGTCTATGATTTCTTTTGAGGATATCGCAAATCCTACTCTAAATCCTGTCATGGCATGGCTTTTTGAGAATGATGAAATCATAATACTCTTATCATATTCAAATTCTAGAATGCTCTTATATGGAACATAGGAATACGTGGAATAGACTTCATCACTCAGAACAACAATGTTATTTTTACCGGCAATCTTTAAGATTGCATCAATCTGTTTTTGCTGAATTATTTTCCCTGTTGGGTTATTAGGCGAGTTTAGAACTATCATCTTAGTATTTGATGTTATCATTCTCTCTAACTCTTTCAGATCCAGCTCCCATTTTTGTTCAACTGTTGTCTTTATGGCCTTGACTTTTACGCCAATAAAATTTGCGCAATCTCTGTAAGCAGGCCATGCAGGTTCAAAAATGATTATTTCATCCCCGATTGATAGTGTAGAGACCATCGCACCAAATACTGCGAATCTTGCCCCTGGAGTTACTATCACATTTTCCTCCTTTACAGATCTTTGGTTTGCAATTGACTTTCTTAGTAAAGGAATACCTGTCGTTTGCGTATAGTGAACGTGCCTTTTATCAAAAGTTTTCAATAGTTCCCGTTTGACAATAACAGGAGGCATGTAATCGGGTTCACCGACCTCCAAATGAATTATCTTTTTACCTTCAGATTCAAGTTGTTTTGCTTTCAGAAACATGGCCATATGATCAAGTTTTGTTTCATTCTTTGAGGTCTTTTTCTTTTGAATTTTTATTGACTCTAAAAATAGTAAATTCAATATCCTGCCTATGAACTCGTTGTTCAATCCTATTTGCGTTCCCATTTCATGTACATATCTGGATATCTCTTGCTCGACGGAAATATCCTCTATGTTCATCATGAGGTTGTTCTTAATGTATCCGATTTGACTTGCTATCTCCATTCGTTTCTGAACAAGTTTTATGATATCTGCAGTCACAAGTCGCATGTCTTCGCGGAGTTCTTCTAATTTTAGTTCCTTTTCTTCAGTCATTTTTTCCCTTCACTTAGAACAGGTGGTATTAGATTCCAACTGATCGCATGGTCTGCCAAAACCAATGAAACCAACGATTCAACTACCGGTATAGCTCGAGGTACAACGCAGGGATCATGTCTTCCAGGAACAATAATGTCGCATTCAGTATTAGATATCATATCTATAGTTTTTTGTTTCTTTGCAATGGAAGATGCAGGTTTGAAGCCGATTCTTATTACTATTGGCATTCCGTTCGACAGCCCTCCTAAAATACCGCCAGAATTGTTTGTCTCGGTTGTTATCTTATGATCCTCCGACATTACATATTCGTCGTTATTTTCCGAACCTTTTAGCTTTGTTCCTGAAAAACCGGATCCAAACTCTATCGCTTTTACCGAGGGAATGCTAAATAATGCTTTACTGAGATCTGATTCTAGTGAAGAAAATATCGGTTCTCCCAATCCCACTGGCAATCCTACCGATACAGATTCTACAATACCACCAAGTGAATCACCATCCTTCTTTGCATCTAATATAGCAGATTTCATCTTTTCCGCAATTTGGGAATCAGGACAACGGACATCATTTGCATATCTGTTTTGTTTTGATTCTTGAAAGGATGAAGATGAGTAACTAATTTTGCCTATCTGTACAGTATATGCAATTGTTTCTATCCCCAAAGTATATTTCAAAAGCTTTTGTGCTATTGCACCTCCCATAACCATTGTTGCCGTTAATCTACCAGAAAACCTCCCGCTTCCTCTATAATCAGCAAATCCTCCGTATTTTATGAAGGATGGATAATCTGCATGACCTGGCCTTGGACTGTTTTTTATCACATCATACGATCTAGAATCTGAATCCTTGTTCCATATTATTGTGCATATCGGAGCTGAAGTGGTATACCCATTAAAAACTCCTGACAGTATTTCTACTCTGTCTTCTTCCTTTCTCTGAGTTGTAATTATTGATTGTCCTGGTTTTCGCTTGTCTAATTCAATCTGTAGATCTGATTCTGATAGAGGAAGTCCAGCAGGACAACCATCCAATACCATTCCAACGCATCTTCCATGGCTTTCACCGAAACTAGTTAGTGTTAGTTTCTCGCCCAAGATATTACCAGTCATTTTATGGATATTGATACCCCTTGCATGTCATATATATTGCCTTTATCTTAATTTATAATAGTACCAAAACTGTAGGAATCAGACGTAATACAATCATGATTGACTGAATTTTGCACCAATCTTTTTCATATCTTGCACAAACGAGGGGTAAGAAACATCAACTGATTGTAAACCATCTACAATAGATTTTTCTGTCATCATAGATGCTATTGCAAAGCTCATAAAAAGTCTATGATCATTGTGTGAATCAATGTGTGCGTTCTTGAGTTTTTTTGGTGAAACAATAGTAATTTCGTCTGGACGCATTTTTGTTTTAACTCCGAATTTTCTAAGCTCAGTTGCAATTATTCTTAATCTATCTGTTTCTTTGTAACGTGTATGAGAAACCCCAAATATCCTGACGGGATTTCTTGATTTCAACGATAAGATAGCCACAACAGGAAGTAGATCTGGCGTGTCGGACAGATCAAATTCGCCACCATCTAAGTCTCTAGTTCCCACAGTTTTCACAGTTCCCTTATTCTTGTTTATACTAATCACTGTACCAAATTTCTTCAAGATTTCAAGAATCTTTGAATCGCCTTGTGGTAACGAAAAGTCTAAATTAGTAACGGTAACTTCACCGCCTACAAGTGTACCTGCGGATAGCAACAATGCAGCAGTAGAAAAATCGCCTGGTATAGTAAAAGTAGTTGGAGTGTATTTATTATAGATGATATTGTAGTTTTCATAATTCTTGGAGTTTTCTACTTTTGCACCAAATTTTGCCATAACATTGAGCGTAGATTCAATATAAGATCTTGATACTTGTTTTCCCATAACCTCTAAAGATATTCCCGATTCTGCGCATACTCCCGCGATTAGAATACCTGAAATGAATTGGCTTGAAATTGAACCATCAATAGAAATGTGATTTCCTTTGATACCTCCTCCCTGCACAATAATTGGGGCTCTATCGTTCCCTGATGCAGAAAAGCTATTAACGCCAAGTTGTTTCAAAGCCGATAATAATGGTCCCATTGGTCTTTTTCTAATGCTATCATCTCCCGTAATTATTACATAACCATTTTTTAGTAGAGCAGAGATTGCGGTAACAAAACGCATCGTTGTTCCAGAGTTCTCTACATTAATAACATCATCAGGTACCTTCAAAGAACCATTTCCAGAAACAATCAAACCCTGATCAGCTCTTCTTATTTTTACACCAAATGCTCTACATGCATTAATTGTTGCAATTGTATCTCGTGACATAAGGGGATTAATTATTTGTGAACTGCCATTCGCCAGAGAAGAAATGAAGATGGCTCGATGTGTATAGCTTTTACTAGGGGGGCATATTACGTTACCATTTAAAGATGACCTTGATACAATTATTTTACTCAATTTCTCTCACAGTAAATGCCTTTTCATTACTTGTTTGCGAAACTATCACCCTTCCATCCAAATTAGACAAAACCGACTTTATTTTTTGTATTTCACTTTCTCGCGCTACAGCGGTTATTGCTGGACCGTTACCAGATATACTGGCTGCTAGCGCTCCATTTTCTAGGCACATTCTAGTAATGGTGTAACTGTTTGAAAGTAAGGATGAAGTCAATACTCCGTTTAAGGTCATTGCTTTCCAGTACTGTCCAGATTGGGCTAATTGAAAGGCCTCAAGATAAATATCATATAGTAATTTAAGCCTAGAAGTATCTCCTCTTTTTTTATTATTTGGCAAAAATATTACCGCGCTAACATCCGTAGGAGAAGGCTCTCTTTTTAATAATTTCCTCTTATAGTTCTCAGTGGTAACAAATCCGCCATAATAACACGCAGTAGAATCATCAAATGCACCAGTAATGGTTGTCTTTGCATATAACGACGCATCTATTGCGCTATTTAGTACAAGTTCATCATTAATGTCTTGGTTTACTAATGAATTACACGCTAATGCTACTGCATTTGATACTGCGCTTGAACTCTTCAATCCCATACCAGATGGTATCTCGGAGTTTATACTAACCAATAATTGGTTGTTGTTAAGATACTTTGGTGGCAACATATCATGGATTATTTTCTTTATCATAGGACTGCCTCGGCCCCTTTGAAATATTATTCCTAAACCCTTCTTTGACGCAATTTCAACTTTCACTTCAAGGGAAATACCCATGGCAGAACCAAATCCTGTGGCAACAGCATTCACTATTGATATGGCGCCATGAACTACCGATGTTACCTTTATAGTCACTTAGGTTCACCAAACATTCCAAACAAAACCTTCTTCATAGACTCTATAGGTGGATCGATTCTGAACCATATTTTAAATGAAGCAATCGCCTGTTCTAGTAACATTTCATAACCATAGATTACTTGAGCACCCGCAGTTTTAGCATTTTCTAGCAATTTAGTTTCTATCGGTTTGTACACTATATCATATACTATAGATTCCTTACTTATACTGGAAGATTTTATCATACTTTGCTCATTTTTCATGCCAAGTGGAGTGGTATTTATGATAAGATTAGACCTAAATGCAATTTTCTGCATGTCATTCTCGGAAATGATGCTTGTTTCTATTCCTAATTTGTTAATGATATTTGCTAAATTTGTAGATCGATCAATATCCCTATTGAAAATATTGATCTTGGAAACTCCTTTTTCTTGAGAGAGTGCAACTGCTACTGCTCTGGCAGCTCCTCCGGCTCCCAAAATAAGTACTTCATAGCCACTTAGATCAATCATTCGTTGATGCAATGGTTCAATGAAACCGACAACATCCGTATTATACGCATAAAGCTTTCCACCTTCATTATTTACCGTATTCGCAGCTCCGACCTTCTCAACAGTCTTGTCATACCTATCGACATAGTTTAGGACTGCAACTTTGTGCGGCATAGTTACATTGAATCCCCCAATATTTATGGCCCGCAAAGAATCCATTGAATTTTTCAGTTGGCTTTCTTGAACCCTGAATGCAATATAGCTGCAATTTAATCCCAGTGTGGTGAATGCAGCATTGTAAATTGCCGGTGATAATGAGTGGTCGATAGGATCCCCAATAATGCAATAGGTCTTAAAGTCAGTACTCATTTGCCTTTCAGATTATCTACAATTCTAGCGTATATTTTTTTCATCAAAACAATATCAAGTTGACCTGGGGCCAGTGGTTTATCCAACGAAGCATAAGTAAACGGTGAGTCTCCATGTAAATTGCATAATATTCTTGACAATATTCCATGCTCTCCCATGGCAAACGCAATCAATCTTGCTTTATCATTGTTGTCATAGAGCGAAAGCAATTTGAAATTATCTTCAATGGATCTTGCTGTGGTAACCATCTTAACATACTTGCTGTAGTTTCTCATATCTTCAAATTTCTTTAAAAGTGTAGAAAGATTTGATGTTTTTTTAAAATCATGCGATGATACAAGTATTGGGATCTTATTTTCCGATAGAAATTTTGTAATGCCTTTTTCTTTTTTTAGAGTAGAGATCTCTATATCAAGTAACATTGGCCTAGTCATAGCCATTTTCTCTAATAATGAAATACGTTCTCTATTACTCCCATCAAAAAATCCTCCTTCTTCTTTCGATCTTAAGGTAAAAATTGCTCTATTTTTTATCCTACTAGTCATGTCTAAGGCATTATCTATCTCTCTGTATATGGTATGATCAAATCTAATTTCCACAAAATCTGCCTTTCTCTGAAAGGCGCTGTTAATTAATGCAGGTAGCTTGTCAGCTGAATCTGTTGCAAGAGAGACACATACTTTGAATTTATTTGCAAACAATATTATCAGTTTTTTAAAAGTTTAGCAGATTTGCATTATCCAATTCTGCGCCGATTCCATATCCTAATAATGCTATTCCAGTTCCTAATCCTGACATTTCTATTCCTCCTTTTACCCAATTTTTCTTTGCTAGCTTTGCTTTCTTGGCACCAATTATGAACGAAGAAGTGATACTAATCGCGATAGCTATCCATAATGAAAATTGAAGAGGTACAAAACCTGTCTTGGACAGTAGGTAGGGCAATATTGGTAATATCCCTCCTATAATAAACGACGCAAACATAATAAGAGCACCTTTGATAGGGTTACCAACAATGTCCAGATTCAGCCCCAATTCTTCAGTTAACATTGTTTGAAGCCACACTTTCTTATTGGAAGTGATCTTTTCTGAGACGCGCTTTACTAGATCTTCGTCAAATTCTTTGGCACGATAAATTTCTTCAATTTCTAACCGTTCTTCTTCGGGATATGTTTCTATTTCGTATTCCTCTCTTTTTATCTCAGATTCAAGAATTTCTCTTTGCGATTTTACGGCTAAATAATTTTGAACCGCCATTGCTTTTGCGCCAGTAAACATTCCTACAAGTGCAGCTAATATTATAAAATCAGGGGAGCTGTTAGCTCCTCCGACCCCTGCCACTATTCCCAATGATGTATTTATTCCATCACCAAACCCAAACACAAAATCTCTAATATGGTTGGATTCCTTGATGTGCGGTTCAACATGTCCGGAGATGGTCAACACAAGTATTTCACAGATTGGGTAATTTAACAATAACAGAAAAAAGTCTTCATGACATCAGAAAATTCTATTGGTCTAGAGTACAAAACATTCGTCTAGGGGATGAAGTGTATCCCGCGGGCAGGATTTACTCCAGAAGACCCTGAAATCAAATCTGTTTGAGCCTGCGACTCTTCGGTCGCTGCAAATGTTAGCCTGATAGGCTGTTTCACTAGGTTAGCAATTTCTGCCGACTACTACAGCCGAAAGCTCTACCAGGCTGAGCTACCGCGGGACATTTTTGGTAATGAATTCTGGCTATATAAAATAATTGAAATTTGGTGTCTAGACTTTACAGGACAAAAGAAAGGATAATTTTTGACCAATACTGCAAAATTGTCTCCTTACAGATTCAAAATAATTAATTATGCGAAAAGACATAGTATCGATAATGAAGGATTACGATCATCAAATAGTGTGGTTGGACTATTTTAACAAGAATTTGTCAAGAAAGAAAGGAAGAAAAGTGAGTAAAAATATTTCGGTTTATGATCCTACAATGCAAGAACTAATTGATGCATCGGAAACTTTAGAATTAGGTTTTTCTGAAGAAGACGCTAATAACCAAGCAAGGTATCCGAGAAGGGCCTTTGTAAAATCAGGGTACATCATGATTTCAAAAAAAGAGAAAAAAACATCAGTTGTTAATCAAATTGCAAAAGAGATGTTTGAGGCAAGACAACAAAAACGCTAAATGTTCTATCGTGCCTGCATTACAATACAGGTCCGATTTGAATAATAATAGATTTTATTTATCTTGAAACTAACTTTTATTGACAGATTAAAATGATAATGAGTGTGTGATAGGTGTTAATACATAATGGAAATGATAGGTGAAATTATCCACGTGGCCAAGAGTGGGAGGCTTATTGTTAAAGTTGAAGAGAATATTAACCATAACTTGATAGGTCAGGCAATAATCGATAACAAGGGTTCTAGGATTGGTAAGATTATTGAATTAATAGGTTCAGTTAAATCACCATATGCGTCGGTAATGCTAACATCAAATTCAAAGTATTCTGTGGGGGGGAAAGTGTACAGATCACCCAGTCTCAATCATCAATTTAAGTCGTCAATAAGAAGAAACAAGACTAGGAGAAGAAAAATGGTATGACGTCGGTAGAATATTGCTCACAATGTCCGGAATGCCAATCTAAGATAATCCTTGACTATGGTAAGGGTGAATATGTGTGCCACAAGTGTGGGTGTGTAGTTATGGAACAAGTCGACTATTACGGACCTGAAACCAACTCAACTGATTTTGAAGAAAGAAATAAGAATACACGAGCAAGCGGATCGACAAGTTTATCACTCCATGATTTTGGATTGAGAACTGAAATAGGAAACAGTTCAAGAGATTATAGCGGGAGAGCTATAGATTATCAAAACGTGGAACTTATGAATAGGTCACGTAAATGGCATAGCAGATTAAGGGTTAATTCTTCAAAAGAAAGAAGACTATCAAATGTCCTTTCTAAAATTAATGAAGTATGTTCTGTTCTCTGTCTCAGAAAAACTATAACAGAAACTGCCTCAATGATTTATCGCAATTTCGAGAATAATAGTAAAGCTAAAGGAAAGTCTATTACATGTATTGCATCAGCCACCATTTATTTGGCCTGCAAAAGATGCGGTGTTGTTAGATCTATTGAAGAAATAGTCCAAGCTGCTGGTATATCGGAATTTGATAAATCAAGTGTGAAACTGGCATCCAGATATTATAGATCCATGGTAATGGAAATGAACAAAATAGATGAATCTAAAAATATAACAGATACACCTTTAATTATTGACGAATCCGAACCACAGGTTAAACATGCTGACAATAGATTAACTGACAATGAAGATTCATTCTCTCATACTTCCACCGCACCGTCAATATTTGCAATTGATAATTATATTTCTAAACTTGCAAATATTGCAAAAATAGATACAAAAATTGAGCGATTGGCTCTTGAAATTGCCCAGAAAACAAACAATAATTTCTTTTCAGATGGTAAGGCACCCAACGGATTAGCTGCCGCTTACATTTATCTTGCATCGGTACTCCTTGGAGTAAATCTTCTTCAGATAGACGTTTCCAATTTTGCAGGTGTTACTGAAGTAACTATCAGAAATAGATGTAAGGATATATTGAATAATTTCAAACTTGTAGTAACTGCAAAGCCTGCAAACTAATATGTTAGAAGTCGTTGAATAGATCTACACCAGGCTATAATTTTATGTTCCTCTGCTTTCGATACATTTGAATAAGCTCAGTCTCATCTGTAATGTCTTGAGGGTTTTTATCCCGGCGTATTTTTTTGGTAAATTTTGGAAATCGCAATGACAAACCAAAACCTTTCCTGATAGAATTCATGCCCGCATCATATTCAGGACTTAGGGTTATCTCAGATGCTATAATTTCTATCACTATTGTTGGTGTAAACCAAGTATCCATTTCTAGTTTCGAGTAAACCCTGGCGTGTTTATTTGGAATCTTGTACTTTCCTAATTCATCAAATAGTTCTTCCAGGACTTCATCAGTAAATCCACTTCCCACTTTACATACACTTTTGAAAACATTCTCCTTCTTATCGAAAATTGCTAGTAACAGGGCACCGTATTTACCTACTCGTCTTCCCCTTCCATGGGCTCCGCCAACTATTACCAGATCCAAGCTATCAACTAATTCACTTCTATACTCTCTTTTTATTTTTATCCAAGCAAATCCTCTAGCGCCCGCTCGATAAGGACTATTGGTTTGCTTAACGACCAGACCTTCGCATCCAAATTCTATTGATTTCGCCATTAACTCTTCTAGCTCCTCCACATTAGTTACGATCTTCTGATTTATCAGAGTCAGTTTACGATCTTCTAAATTAGTAATAATCTCTTTCAATAACTCCCTTCGTTTCCAATACGGAAGTTTTGTCTTATCTCTTCCTGATGCCCAAAGGATATCAAAAACATTTACGGAAACCGGATAATTCTCAACGTTTCGAGGTATATCATATTTCCTACGTCTGTGCATTAGTTCTTGAAACGGAAGGAATTCTTCCGTATACTTGTTTATAGCAACAACTTCCGCCTCGATAATAAAATTTGTTAGTTTGATACTTCTCGAGACTTCAACAACATCTGGATAATAATGTGTTATGTTTTCCAGACTTCTTGAAAATATTTCTACGTTCTTTCCCTTCCTATGAATTTGTACCCTCTCCCCATCGAGCTTGAATTCTACTGCTCCTTTGCCTGATACTTTCTCAAGTGCTTCTTTGCTTGTCTGGACTCTTTCGGCAAGCATTGGTCTTATGGGTATAAACAATTCAATTTTAATTTCTGAAACAGCTTTTAATCCTTTAGACGCCAATATTTTTGAAACTCTTCCTAAATCGCTAGAAACATTGTAAGCGCCCTCCAGAGATTTTCTATTCTTTTTATCAGATGTGTACGCCAAAGCCAAGGCGTCCATTATTGTAATATCTGCAATTCCAAGCCTAAGCGTCCCTAACGCGAATCTAATAATATATTTGCACTCTTGAGGAGATGAATCATTGAAGAGACTGGCCAATAACCTTAGTTTTATTGCCTGTGATCCCTTTCCGGTAGTCTTGGATACTCTGTCAAAGATCAAATAAATCCTCTCGATAGTAACCTTTTCATTAAATAATGTAGTTTGAACCTTATTCTTCAGAATTGATTCAGCCACACTTCCCAGATCACCCATCTCGCGATATTTGTGATAAACCTTGTCTATTGAAATATTTGAAATCTTCGATATTATTCGTATTATAGTTTTTTCGGCAATTCCCATTTCAATTCCTTCATAATCAGGTCTAATTTTTCCTTGAATGAGATAAATTATTTTGTCAATGAGATCGGACGAGGTATTTTTGAAAAGAGTAACCAGATGATTTGTAAGTTCCAATCTGCTTGTGGTTTGTTCCATTTGGTCCATGATATTTACAACAATGGAAAAATCCAACGTTATTTGTTATGGGAGGATGTTTTAAAATATTTCAAATCTGTCTTGTGAAAATCTGTATTTGTATTGATAAGAGGGAAAAGTACAGGTGATTTAAGCCTGTATTTTGCATAGGATTATAAAATGGAACAATCGCGGTGTTACTATGGGCGGAGCTAAGAAAAAGGCAATAGGAAGCCAAGAGAAAGCAACTAAGGACTCTCCAGCTGAAGATGAGAAGACTAAGAAGGGCGAAAAGAAGGGACCTATCAAGCAAAAACAAAAAACATTGATAGCTATAGAAGAATCGCAAGGATTAAAGACCATAAAAAACATGAAACCGATTACATCCCAGTCATTAGCCAGGTCAATGGGTGTAAAAATTTCAATAGCAAACTCGTTTCTCCGTTCACTTGAATCAAAGGGTATGTTAAAAACAATTGGTGGGTATAGCGGACATAAGATCTATGAACTTGGACCTACTGATCCCAGTCAGTAAGAATTGTACTGCAATTGATATTTGAATTTGTGAAAATCGACAATTTATGCAAAGACAATAGAAAAGAAGGCTATCTCCACACAACAGTTGTTTTCTAAAGTCTGGTTATGCTTTTTTTGAAAGCAGCAGTATCATGTAGCCATTTAATGTATGTTGGGCATGCAGATTTCATTGCGTTGATGGGAGGCAATGTTTCTTGTTCATGCGAGAAAAACTTTGAGCCTCCTATCAGAGTTAATTTCATTCTTTATAGTTCGACTTTAGCAGCGAATCTGCATTATTCTATGATAATTCGATTTGTGAATTCATTCGCAATATTGTTTTTCATTATCTTTATGACGTTTTTATCTTCAAAGTTTCCCAAACACCACATGGCCTTGACCAATGCAGTCTCTGAAGGTGTGTTAGAAAGAGGGATTACGCCTATTTCTAAAAGATCTCTTCCAGTTTCATAGACTGTCAGTGAAGTTTTACCCCAAATGCACTGAGAAGTCATAAATATAAAAATTCCATTCTTTACTGCCGTCCGTATCTGATGAAAGCATTCCTTGTTTATGTGGCCCAGACCAGTGCCTTCAAAGATTATTGCTCTGATTCCCTTTTGTACACAGTAATCTATGATTTTACAGTCAAAACCAGGATAGAATTTTAATAACATAACTTTATCATTAAAGTTAGCTCTTACGATAAATTTTTCAGGATTCTTGTTTCTTTCATTAAATTTTAGGTCCGCGTACTGTTCGCATACCTCTATTTGATCTTTCTTGACAAGTGCGAATGGTGAGATGTCAATAGAATGAAACGCATCCCTTCTACTTGTATGATTTTTTCGCACCCTCGTACCTACATGACATGCTATTATATCATCGGATATGGTATGATGCATGGCAACAAAGACGCCTGAGAATTTGGATTTTGATGCAAACGTACAAGCTCCAATCAAATTTGTTGATGCATCTGATGATGGCCTATCCGATGATCTTTGTGCTCCAACCAATACTACTGGAATTGGAAGATTCTGAAGCGCGAAGCTTAACGCTGCAGCAGTGTAGTGCATCGTATCAGTACCATGAGATAAAATAATCCCATCATATTTTCCTGATAAAACACTATCTGCAACCCTTTTTGCCATGAGTGTCCAATGTTCGGGCCTGATATTTTCACTATATTCACTCATTACCACCTCCGGATCAATGTTGGCTATCTTCCTAAGCTCTGGAATTGAATCATTAAGCTCCTTTGCAGTTAGCGCTGGCATAACACCTCCAGTCCTATAATCAATTTTACTTGAAATGGTACCTCCCGTACTTAACAATGATAAATTTGAGAGCTGGGAATCAAGATAATCTCTTGATTTATCATCTTCCTCCCAGTTATCATGAGTATCGAAGTTGATGGTATCCGATTTTTCGAGAGATTTTTTAATGTTCTTAATTTTTTCCAAATTGATACCAATATTATATCCATTTCTTAATTTCAAAACTAGATGATTGACATCAGCGTATTCATATCTTGGGATCAAAATGCCCTCATGTTTAGCATTGTCAGTTTCAATCATCACTGAATCACCTAGGTTTACATTATACCTGCTGAACAATGCTTTTAGCTTGGTATGATTTTCATCATTGGTCAATATTTCTATTAATTTGTACAGAGTATATATTAATAATTATGAGTTAACCAATCATCCTTTGTAAAATCACTAGAGTCAATTGTTATTAAATTAGTCATATGGCAACAACTCTTGATTATTAATTTTACATCAAATATTATTTTGGGTAACAAGTTTTTCAAGTTGTATTTCGAAAAACTTGATATCGGTTACGCTAATTGTGAATATTAATCCAAGAAATTCTACAATGATGTATTAGCCACTAAATGAACAATGACAGTTTCAAGGATTAGAAAATAGAACAAAAAAATGGATGTTTTGTCATTCCATCACAATCATCGTTAATGTAGACTTTACCCCATTTAGTTTTCGGAGCTTCCACGTAATTGTTTCTTTGACTTTTTCCATAGTTTCTGATTCAACTTGCGCGACTATATCATAAACTCCATAAACTTGGTAAATTTCTTTTACACCGTCGATGCTCTTAAGCTCGCTAACAATTGAATCTTCACTACCTAATTCAGCATTCATCAGGACAAATGCCTTTGGCATAACAAGAAGGATGTGAATGAGATATAAAAAGATGATGCAGTAAACTCACCATCGTTATATGACGTGAATCTATCATGTTCTACAGTTTGCTGTTTTCTTTAAGCAAAATCTGAGAGGTATCGCATATCAAAATGTCAAGGATCAAGCCTTGCCATTGTTCTTGGAAAGAGTACGCATTCTTTAATGTCTTCAAGATTAGTTATCCATCTCACCAACCTCTCTATGCCTATCCCAAATCCACCATGAGCCACAGATCCATATTTTCTAAGATCCAAATACCATGAATATGAATTCATATTCAATCCTTCTTTTTCAATCCTTGATTTCAGTAAGGTGATTTTATCTTCCCTCATGCCACCACTGCTTACTTCACCAAAGCCATTTGGCAAAAGTAAGTCTGTGGTTAGAGCAACTCCCGGAGCATCCGGGTCCTCCTTTACATAAAACGGTTTAACTTCCAGCGGATAACCATACACAAAAACTGGATTAGTACGATCTTTTGTAAGGGCTTTTTCAGAATCTATGTTTAAATCATCACCCCATTTGATTTTCCTAGCTCCTTCGTCCTCTTGGACCTGAATATCCATTGAAGAAAGGATTTCGATTGCTTGATCATAACTTAACTTGTCAAATGGTTCTTTGATTTGAGTCATGGAAGGAATATCCCTCTTCAAAAATTCAAGCTCCTCCTTTCTTTCGTTTATTACATGTCCAACCAAATTGATGAGTAATTTTTCCTGAATGGAGAAAAGATCATTAAGGGATATCCAAGGAGCTTCAGCTTCTAAATGCAAATATTCCGCAAGATGTCTAAGTGTCCTTGATTTTTCGGCCCTAAAAGAGGGACCTATCGTCCAAACTGGCCCTAGTGAAAAAATTAGTGCTTCCAAATATAGTTGGGCGCTTTGTGATAAGAATGCTTCCTCCTTGAAATATTTTACAGGAAATAGTGTTGATCCACCTTCAACTGCACTCTTAACTAATATGGGAACGTTAACTTCCATCCAACCATTTTCAATAAACCAATTACGTACTGTTTGAAGAATAGTTGCTCTTATTTTTGCTACGCCAATCATCTTTCTTGTCCGCAGAGTCAGATGTCTACGATCCAATAATAGTTCAGTACTTTGATATTCTCCAATTGGAAAATCGTTGCTTGCTATATTATGAATCTTGACATCATTTCCTCGAATTTCATATCCTCCTTCCTTTGCTCTTTCATCTTTGAACAGGGAACCATGAATTTCTAAAGAGGACTCGATAGTTAAATTCGGAACACTTGCACTAGGCAATACACATTGAATTATTCCGCCGCGATCATCTCTAATTATTATAAATGCTTTATCCTTTTGTTTACGAATTCTATAAACCCAGCCCCTGATTTTGATATCTTTGCCCAGAAATTCATCCTTCTTAATTTCACCGACCCTATAATATTTCAATTGTGTACTTACGACGCAAACGATCTTTATAATGATATTGTACTGTCTATTTATAGACAAAAATATGAATTAAACTGAATCCATATTAAAAATGAATTTATAGAAAGGAAATTGTGTAGTATTCAACAATGGAATATAAAGTGTGCAATAGTGAAGAACTTCCAAATAATTCTATGAAGGTAATAAATGTCATGGGTTCTGATATTCTTGTATGTAGATCTAATGAACGACTATTTGCTTTTGATAATTCATGTCCACATAGGGGCGCATCTCTCTCTAAGAGTGATATTAAGGGAACCAGAGTAATATGCTATATGCATGATTTTGAATATGACCTAAGTAACGGCAAACTATTACATATTCCAAACAAGTGGAAGGATCAAAATCCAAATTGGACAAATTCTGATAATTTGTTACTCTTTCCAGTATCTGAAAAAGATGGTGAAATCTATATACGATTATAGTAACATTATCCACTGAAAAGCTCTCATTTGGTGTTTTGGTATTGCAAAATACTAATTGATAGTAAGTCATTGCGAATAATGACTATCTGTGGATTTTGATTTACACAAAAAGATTCTAGTCCTGAACCCTTGGAGCCAGATAGAAATGAATTCTGCCTACATTAGCAACTCTAAATTCTAATCGCAATGGCATTTTTGTAGAATATTCAAGTACCAGTGAACCTCCAGAGGCGCTTATGGCTTTCGTGATTTTTGATAAGTAGTCCAAACTATAGGTAGCTTTGCTTGTGTCTTTCACTTGTAAGTCTTCTAGACCTTCACTACCTGATTCAATGACGATATCAGCTTCACCGGAGTCGCTTTTACCCGAAAAGGTAATTTTCTTTTCATTAGATTCAATTGATATGTATTCTGAAACTACTTCAATATCAGACAAGATCTTATCAAATGACGCTGGAGTCAATATTACCTTGGAATCAAAATTTAATTTTGGTAAAGGAGTCGAACCTCCTGTGCTTTCAATTAATCGCATTTTATATTCTCTCCTGTAACCATTTAGGATCTTGATGTGAAGCAAGCTGTTCTCTTCCACGGAAACTTCTACCGAATCCTTTTTCTCAGCTCTTTTCATCAATTTTGAAAATTCATCTATCCTGACACCAAATTTTAACGCCGAATCACACTCATAACCGTCAAACGCAGAGTTCGGCCAACTAATATCAATTAGTGCCACATGAGAAGGGTCCATGCCTCTAAACGATAATCCTTCAACAGTAGCCTCGAATGTTGCCTCATCAACTAAAGTAGATATTGCAGAAGTTACTGCCTTCCATTCGTCAGGTGATTTTGTCTTCGCTACAAATACCAACTATATCAATCAAAGAGGCAGATTCAAAACATTTTAAACATTCCTATTTTTGTAAAATGCTCTAAACTCAGCACTTGCAAATATGCTAGTAAAAGTGTTTAACAGAACTATAATTTCTGGGATATATTTTGATGATTTATATGAATATTTTATAGATCAAGTTCTTGCACAATAACATCCATATTCAGGCGTAATTTCTCCACGTGTGGCTACATTGGGTGCACCTATAAAATTGGGTTGTCGCTTCATCAGCAGATCTTGTTTGTAACATCCACCAGAATGCTATATTGTTTCCACATTTGGGACAATCAATATTCGTTGTTGGTAGAGCACTGGGGCCCTTTTCAGATTCAACTATCTTTAGACTTGCTCCACTTTGGTCAATTAAGGGAACTGATTTAATTTCATTTTTCGCCTCCGTGAAACCACATTTGGGACAAATCAGAATATTCTCCTCTATTCTTGGCTTCATTCTGCTTTCACAATTCGGACAAAATTTCAAGCAGAATCAGCACTCTTTTCTTTGTTTATTTCCAATTCGATCATTTCTTTAACCTTTAACGCATTATCTGATGAGGATTGTAAGGCCTTGTGCAAAATATCAAGCGGCTTTGCTTTTTTTGTTACAATTCTAAAACTGAAATCTTCCTTTAATTGATGTTTGAGTACAACACCTGCAAATTCTACTTCCTTTTGATTCAAAAGTTCATGCTGAACAATGTATAAAATTGAAATATCTTCGCTGACATTTAAATTGACTTCATTTGATTTGTAATTTTCTAACTCTGCCTGCATGATACAGACAACTACTTATTGAAGATATAAATTATACCATCTGCGAAGCCCATTGCAGAAAAGCCTTATTTCGGATATCAAACTTGCTACGCCTCATGAGCAAATAGGATCAAATATGACCTTGACCTTGGATCTGGGCTTTAATATAGATGGATTGATAAGAGAAATTTTTTCTCAAAAGAATTGGGAAAAAGCATATGACAAACATGATAACGCTTTTCGACTTAGTGTTTTTCTAGATGTGAAGGTAGGTGGAAAGTCGATTGATAAGATAAAATTCGTAAGAAAAGCAGTATTATTCTGGACAAGAAATCCTAAATTATCTCATAGAGTCTGGATATCTATTATGAAGGATGAAACTCCACATTATCCGCTGACTATTGAAGAAGCTAAATCACTGTTATTTGACGTGACTAAAACTATTGAACTTCAAAGCAATAACTTGGCAAAGGGGGAAAATGAGATTAAAATAGACATTAACGTGTCATGGGGAAGACATATTTATACAGAGCCGGTAGAGTTGCATGCACGGACTGAAACTATTAAAGTCAATAGAATTTAGGATACCATCTTTCTAACAGAATCATTTTCATCTTACTATAAATATAGTTGAATTTGAAATATGAGTAATGGCAAAGTATGATGGTATCAAGGGACAAGAGTTGTTGGACGTAGAAGAACAAAAGGACGAACTCACACTAATTTTCAAGGATAACCGATATTTATTTATCAAAATAGAAAATGGTAAGTTGGTCTCTGATTCAGTACCAGAATAGTCTGTTAGTTATTACACTGACGTACGGCATCATTGTAAATTACTAACATGCTCAGATGATATGTTTGGTTACTGTAGATAGTATAAACAGGGAAATTATCAATTGCACTCTTTGTAAGAGGTTAGTAACCTATAAACTTCAAGTTGGTAAGGAAAAGATTAGACGATATTCAGATGAAGTATACTGGGCAAAACCAGTTACCGGTTTTGGAGATATTAATGCGGAACTTCTGATTATAGGCTTGGCTCCAGGAGCGCATGGCGCAAACAGAACTGGAAGGCTGTTCACAGGAGATCATTCTGGACAATGGTTAATGAGAGCACTACATGAAACTGGATTTTCAAATATTGCTACTAGTACTTCTATAAATGATGGATTGATTCTGAAGAATGTGTTTATTACTTCATGTATAAGGTGTGCTCCGCCTTCAAATAAGCCGCTAAATTCAGAATTATTGAATTGTTCAAATTATCTTGTAAAGGAACTTGAGCTATTACGAAATGTAAGAGTTGTAATCTGCTTGGGATTAATTGCCTTCCAAACCTATTGCAAAATCAAGAATTTAAAAAAACTTCAATTTTATCACTTTGCTAGATACAAGGTGAACGACAAGCATTTAATTGCTTCATATCATCCCAGTCGGCAAAATACAAATACAAAAAGGTTAACATGGCCAATGTTGATAAAAATCTTTGAGCACGCTAGAACTATACTATCGAGTAATAACTAAAGTCTAATCAAAATTGTACGATTGTGTCGATAATCAAACCTATTTTCTTTTTAATGCGTATTTTATTAATAATTTTATAAATAAGATAAATATTTCATTTACAAGCGGACTAATTTGAATTCCTGCAAACCATTAAAAGACAGTATTTCTTTTACAAAGATATGATTGGTAAGGGATATTTGTCGGTACTGTTCATATTGACCTCTATTGTAGTGCTATCAAATTGGAGTGTAAATGCTCAAACTGATCCATCTACACCTACAATTTCATCAAACACAATGAATGCAACTGATGAAGCAATGAACACTCTTTCAAATGCTGCATCTAATGCGACTGAAGCAGCAATGGAAACAGGATCCGCTGTTAGCTCTGTTGCAAATGCTACTGCTAACGCAGCAGGTGAAGCAATGGACGCTGCTGCTAACGCAACAGGTGAAGCAATGGACGCTGCTGCTAACGCAACAGGTGAAGCAATGGACGCTGCTGCTAACGCAA
>Ga0233417_10000059_pt1 | contig 29880 bp, 30 predicted proteins | sample Sed_MG_FD_189023 | JGI IMG/M metagenome (GOLD analysis project Ga0233417, IMG submission 189023) | Sediment microbial communities from Lake Towuti, South Sulawesi, Indonesia - Sediment_Towuti_2014_0.5_MG | ecosystem: Environmental > Aquatic > Freshwater > Lake > Sediment | place: Indonesia... | reverse complement strand
GGCGACAATTTCGCCGCTTGAGGTACGCCCCCCGCGGCGAAATTGTCGCCAGCTCCCGTTCGTCCGTGTTTGTGCGATGGGCCACGGCTCTGGCCGGCCTCACCGCCAACCGCGCGATCCGCGCTTCGATGTCGCTGGTCTCCTGTGGCAGCGCCGGCCCACCATGCGGCCCGGAAAACTTGATCCCGTTGTACGCGGCCGGATTGTGGCTGGCCGTGAAATTCACCGCTCCGTCGCACTTTCGTCGCAGAATCTCACAGGCAATGACCGGGGTTGGGACTGGAGCATCGCAGAGGAGCACCTGAATCCCGTGTGCCGCCAGAGTCTGCGCCGCCATGCGGGCAAACTCTGGGGAAAAGAACCGCGTATCGTATCCAACAATCACCGTCCCCTTCTTTTTTCTCTTGTGGACGTGTTCTGCGATACCCGCCACCGCCAGCCGCACGTTGCTAAATGTAAACTCCTCGGCGATGACCGCGCGCCACCCTGACGTTCCAAACTTTAACGGTGCGGCTTTCATTTTTTTTGCGACGAGGCGGGCCATGGCGCGGTATTGTATCCTGGTCGGCAAAGTCCACAAGACCGGACGGGGGCTGGGGCGGGAAAGAGTAACTCTGGGACGACGGTCCGGGCTGCTCGACGGAGCGGGATGACGGACTACATCGTAGTGCTGGTGACGTGCAGCAGCACAAGGGAGGGCCACCGTATCGCGCAGGCAGTCGTCAAACGTCGCCTCGCGGCTTGTGTCAACGTGCTGGCCGCACCGGTCGTCTCCGTGTTCCGATGGAAAGGAAAAGTTGGGCGGGCTAAAGAAACTCTCTTGCTTATAAAGAGCTCAAAGAAGCGCCTTGCTGCTCTGCGTGCAGCGATCTTGCAAATTCACAGTTATGATGTCCCCGAGTTCATCGCGCTGCCCGTTGCTGCGGGCTCACCTGCCTATCTCCGCTGGCTGAGCGATTGCCTGCGCGACCCCGGGCGGGCACGGCAGAGGAAGAGAAAATGAGCGACACTGCTCCTTCTGCACCGGTGACGCCGCCTTCGGCCGCCGCTTCCTGCTTGATTGGGGAGCGCGGCGGCTTTCGCTGGTATCACGTGACCGACCCCAAAGGGCCGGCGCTGGACGAGCTGGCCGCTCAATACGGCCTGCACGAATTGGCCATCGAGGACTGCCGCAATCACCGCCAGCGCGCCAAGCTGGAAGACTACGACTCGCACATCTTCGTCATCTTCAACTCCATTCATTTTGAGCCCGAGAAAAAGGAGTGCTGGTTCCGGGAGATTGATTTTTTTGTGGGCAAAGATTTCATGATCACCGTCCGGGAAGGGCCCACTCCCAGTCGCACCATCGCCTCTGCCCTGCCCAAATTCCGGGCCGACGCCAAGATGGCCCACGCAGGCCGGTTGCTTGAGGTCATGCTCGACTTCATGGTGGATCAATATCTGCCCGTGCTCGACACCGTCGAAGACCGCATCGAGCAGATCGAAGAGTTGGTGCTGGAAAACCCCACCCCAGCGTTGCTGTCCGACATCTTTGCTCTGCGTCGCGCCTTGATTGACTATCGCCGGGTTGCCCTGGCGGGCCGCGAAGTGATTAATCATCTTCTCTATCGCACTGAGCCCTGGTTCCGCTCACGACAGCCCTATTTCCGGAATATCTACGACCACATTGTTCGCGCGCTTGACTTTGCCGAGACTTACCGCGACATCCTCACTGGTGTTCTGGACGTGCATCTCTCCGCCACGGCCAATCGCACGAATGAGATCATGAAGCGCCTGACCTTTTGGGCCACGATCGCCATTCCGTTCCTGCTGGTGACAGGGTTCTTCGGGATGAACTTTGGAAACCTGCCCTGGCTCGGTAATTCGATGGGCTGGGTCTATGCGACTCTGGCGATGGGCTTTGCAGGAGTCGCCATGGCAGCGTATTTCAAATCTCGCGGCTGGTTCTGACCACTACACCTTAACCAAGGCTCGGTCGAGGTCTGCGATCAAATCCTCCGCATCCTCGATTCCTACGGAAAGTCTCACCAGCCCATCCGTAATCCCAATTTGCTGGCGCACCTCCGGTGGGACAGACGCGTGGGTCATCAGCGCCGGGTGGGAAATCAGTGTCTCGACCCCGCCTAAGCTCTCGGCCAGCGAACAGAGCTTCACGTGATTCAGCAGTTGTCGTGCGGCCTCGAGCGAGCCCAGATCAAACGCAATCATAGCTCCAAAGCCGCTCTGTTGACGCTTGGCGATTTCGTGTTGCGGATGCGAAGGCAACCCGGGATAGAGCACGCGCTTCACCTTTGCGTGTCCTTCCAAAAACTTTGCAATCGCCATTCCATTCGCGTTGTGCTGCCGCATCCTTACGGCCAGCGTCTTGATTCCACGGGATACAAGAAAGCAATCCATCGGGGCCAGCCCGGCCCCGGCCGAGCGTTGGACGAAGTAGATTTTCTCGGCATCTTCCGGCCGTGTCAGAATCACCGCCCCGCCGGTGGCATCGCTGTGCCCGTTCAGGTATTTTGTCATCGAGTGCACCACGATGTGCGCTCCGAGCTTGATCGGCTGCTGGAAGTAGGGGCTCAAAAACGTATTGTCCACTACGAGCGTCAGGTTCTTTTCTCTCGCCAGGGCCGCCACCGCTGCCAGGTCGGTGACGATCATCGTCGGGTTCGTTGGGGTCTCCACGTAGATCATCTTCGTGTTGGACTGCAGCGCCTTTTTCACGTTTTCCAAGGACGACGTATCCACATAAGAAAACTCTTGTCCGAAGTGTTTCAACAGTTGCGTCGTTAACCGGAAAACTCCGCCGTACACCGCTTGCGAGACAATCACATGGTCTCCCGGTCGCAGCAGGCGAAAAACGGCGTCAATCCCCGCCATGCCCGAGGAGAAGACGTAGGCTGCCACTCCACCTTCCAGCTTGGCCACGCAACGCTCCAGGGCTTTCCGGTTCGGATGGTTCGTGCGCGCATAGTCAAACCCTTTGTGCTTCCCCAGCTCCTCTTGCACGTAGGTTGACGTTTGGTAGATGGGGGGAACGATGGAACCGGTGGAAGGGTCCGGCTCTTGGCCGACATGAATGGCATCAGTGGCAAATCCCATAACAACTCTCCTTGCGCCGGCGGCGGTTTTCCACGTCCGTCTGACTCTTGATGAATTCAGATTGCAGAATTCGCGCCGCGGGTATATGAGTAGGGGTGAACCAGCAGCGGTTCCACGCGCGTCGTGGAGGCTCGAAGGTAGCCCAGGACTTGACGCGAGTCAATCAGGCGGCCGCGTGCTGGCTGAGGCTTCGAGCAGACAATTTGGCAGGGTTCCCGATGCGACCCCGTCTGGCGCTTTCCCTCTTGGCTGCTACTCTTGGCCTTCCCTTTTTCTCTGCCCACGCTGACAAGCCCAAACAGAAGAACGCCGACCCGCAGAACATCGGGCGTCGCGACGTCACTCGCGGCACCTGGAACCTTTACTCCCCTGAGCGGGAGCTAGAACTTGGCGCCGAGCTTGCCCGCAGGAACGAACTTTCCGTGCGTCTGCTGAAGGATCCGGTGGTCCTGGATTTTGTCAGTGATCTTGCCGACCGCATCGGACGCAACTCCGACCTGCGCGTCCCGCTTCGTGTGCGCGTGATTGATTCCGATGAGGTCAACGTGCTCGCCCTTCCGGGAGGACACCTGTTTGTTACGACCGGTTTACTGCTCGAGGCCCAGACCGAAGCCGAACTGGCCGGTGTGATGTCTCACGAGATCGCCCACCTCGCCGCCCGCCATGCCACTCGTGGTATGACCCGCGTCAAGGTCTGGAACTGGGCTTCCCTCCCCCTGCTCTTCTTTGGCGGTCCGGTGGCCTATGGCATCCAGCAGGGACTCAGTTTGGCCGTCCCCCTCACCTTTCTGAAATTCAGCCGCAATGACGAACGCGAGGCAGATTTTCTTGGACTGCAGTATCATGCGGCGAGCGGTTATGACCCGGTTGCTTTCATTGATTTCTTCGAGCGGATGCGCCGGCGGGAGAAGACTCCGCTCGGAGGCATCGCCAAGGCTTTCTCGACGCATCCTATGACCAGGGACCGAATCACCGCTGCCGAACGCACCATCGAGCAGGTCCTGCCAGTCCGAGAGGAGTATGTGGTCACCACGTCACGCCATACCGAGGTGCAACAGTACCTGGAGAGACTCTCAGGGGAAAGGCGTCGCGAGAATCAGGGGCGAAACCCGGTCTTGCGCCGCCGAGCCCCTCGGAGAGAATCTGCAGAGGAGGGAAAGCAACTTCCACCCTTCTAGTTCATGGCCATCTCACTCGCCCAACGCGTCTTGCGTACTCTCTCCGCTGCACTTGTGTTGGCTGCTGCTGTGGGAGCGCAGGAGGCTTCCAAGTCTGAGAAACCTCCTGGAACAGCGAGGCTGCGGATTGAGGTGACCGCAGGCGACAAGAACAAGCCTGTGGACAGCGCCAGTGTGTACGTGCGCTACGTGGAGGAGCGTACGCTACGAAAAGATAAGAAAATCGAGATGAACGTCAAGACCAACAAGGAAGGCATCGCCCGTGTTCCCGATGTTCCCAAGGGCAAGGTGCTCATTCAGGTGATTGCTGAGGGCTGGAAGACATTCGGTCGCTGGTATGAGGTCAGCGCCGATGAAGAGGTCGTAAAGATCAAGCTCGAGAAGCCCCCGCGCTGGTATTGAACTTCGATCCGGTTGGCTGCCGAACCCCACAGAGTTCGGTACGTTGTTCTTCTTGGAGGCCCATGACGTTCTCTTGCGCGAGCAATTTCATTGCCGCATCACCTTCCCGGTGCCTCAGGGTGGTGCAAAGCGCAGCAAGCCGTAGCATTCGCGTGCGCTTAAGGGACGACTCGGGCGCTTTTCCACATACTTTTCAACATATTTGTTGAAAACTGCCGGTGAGGTTCGATTACAAGCATTTTGCTTGCACCTGTTGAATGCTTTTCTTCTCCCCGGTACTTCTTTGACCCACCCCAGCTGCAGTGCTAGATTATCCTTGCGAGCGACGACAGCATGACTTCAACGACTTATGGCGGTTTTACGATGGCGCGTTTGCTGTGGAACAACCTGCGCGCTCGCCCGCTGCGTACACTGTTGAGCGTCATCGCACTGGCCATCCAGGTTTTTTTGGTTTTGTTTATCGTCGGCTTAACCTCCGGCGTGGTTTCGGAGTGGGGGAAGCGAGTCGAGGGGGTAGGTGCAGACATCCTCGTGCAACAGCCGGGTTCCTCGATCTTCTTCGCCATGTCCAGCCCCGTCTTACAGGAGTCTTTGGGGGACCGCATTGCCCAACTGCCCGGCGTGGACGAAGTTTCGCCCGTCCTGATCATGATGGATACACGGGCCTTTACCGTGATCTACGGAATTGACTACCGGAGCTTCAACGCTCTGAGCAAGGGATTCCTGTTCTTGCAAGGCCAACCGTTCGAAGGCCCAAACGACGCGCTTGTAGACGACATCTTTGCGGAGTCGCGGCGCCTGAAACTGGGTGATAAGATCTTGGCACTCAACACGGAGTTCACCGTCGTTGGGATTGTGGCTCATGGGAAGGGCGCCCGCGTTTTCATTCCCCTGCGAACCGCTCAGGATATCGGAGGCGCTGAAAAGCGCGTCTCGATGTTTTACGTGCGCAGTAAGGGGGATACGGACACAACTCGTGCCGACATTGTGCAGTTGCTGCCCGACTACCGGATCCGAACCATGGCGGAGTATCTCACGCTGATGAACTCCTCCAACTTGCCGGAGCTGCGACCCTTTATTCGCTCCTTTGTGGGGCTGGGTGTGGCCATCAGCTTCTTGGTCGTGCTGCTCACCATGCATACCATGGTCTTGGAGCGCACGCGCGAGATCGGTATCCTGAAGGCGCTGGGGGCTTCGAAGCGGGACATCCTGGGACTGATTTTGGGCGAAACGATGCTGATGACCGCAGTGGGTGCGGTTGTCGGCGTCGTTTCAACCTACGGGCTACGTGCCATCCTCCAGTATACGGCCCCTTCCCTGACCGTGCTGATCCCGGAGGAGTGGGTCCTGTGGGCCGTGGTTTTTGCGGTCATAGGCGCCATGGCCGGCGCCCTTTATCCGGCTCTGCGTGCCGCACGTTTTGACCCTGTGGACGCGCTTGCCTACGAATAAGTTCGGGTGTCAAACCATCCAGAGGCTTTCCATTGCCTGTCGGACGGGAAATCTGGTAGAAATCCAGATGGGGAGAGGCGCGGGAAGATGGCCAGGGCGAGAGTCGTCGTTTACAGGCTGACCCGCTTGCGTGACGGCGAAGGAGTTTCTTTCGTCCCGGGGCGTCGAGTTCGAGGAGAAGAATATTCGCGCCGATCCGGGCGCGGTCCGCGAACTCGTGGAGGATCTCGGCAGTCGTTCGACACCTACTCTAGTGGTGGAGGGGCAGGTCGTAATCGGGTTTGATCCCGTGGAATATGAGGCGGCACTCCGCAGAGTTCCGAACTAGGTGCTCTTCATAATGATGCGTCGATTGCTGGCAAGTGCAATGGTCCTGATGCTCGCGGGTTCGGTCTGGGCCGACGATCCGTGGAAGTCCAAGCCATACACCCACTGGGATCAGCAGGTCGCGCTGAAGATTCTGAACGATTCACCTTGGGCAAAAGAAACGCGTGTGGATGCCACCTGGCGGGAAGGCGCTGCAGGATCGTCAGGCTCGGGTGGTTCAGGGTTCCCGGGATCCACCGGTGCGCGCGGGCGCACGGCGGCGGATACATCGGCGGGAGGCCCAACTACGGGCAGCGGTACGGCGGCCGTGGATTCGACTCGAACTCCGCAGTTGGGCGATCCATCCGCTGTTCCGCAGGCTGTCTTCCTGATTCGCTGGGGATCCTCTCTGATTATGCGGCAGGCGGTTGCGCGCCTGGCCCTTCTTCGTGGTTCCCCGCAGAGTGCCGTTCAAAAACTGCTTGAGCAGGAACCTACCGAGTACCAGCTCGTCGTCGCTGGCCAGGACATGACACCCTTCGCTGAGGAGGAAGAAAAAGTCCTTCAATCCAAGGCCTACTTGCAGCCCAGGCGCTCCAAGCAAAAGCTCGCTGCCTCCCGTGTTGAGGTGTCACGCAGTCCAGACGGCAAGCGAGTCGTTTCCGTCTCCTTCTTTTTTCCCAAAACCTCGCCGACGGGTGAGCCTACTCTGGCTCCGGATGAGAGGAGCGTGGAGTTCTCCGTGCCTATGCGTCGGCACAACCTGAAGTGCGGCTTTGACCTTCAAAAGATGTCCGGCCCGCAGGGCAGGGATATCTAGGGCGTGAGCGCCGCTTGTTACTCTTCACTTCGTTACCCGGCACCAGCCTCGCTTGGTCAGAAATCACGGACATTCAGGGAATGGGTCTGTTGTCTCATGCTCTTTTACGCAAGCCTACCGATAAAGGAGAACTCATGTTGAATCGGCTGAGGTCGGTTGCCTTCGTCGTGGTTTTGCTGGGCGTAGGTCTGAGTCCAGCTTTGCAGGCGCAATCTCGTATGGGCCCGCCCAAGATGAGCGGGGTCTGGAACCCGGTTGTGGGTTCCGGCTCAGTGTACGCGACGAAATACAAGGGAAAGTCGGAAGGCGAGATGCAATTTGCCATTGTTGGTCGGGAAGCAGTCGGCACCGAGACAGGGTACTGGCTTGAAGTTACCATGGCCAACGCGGAGATGGGAGGCGAAGTCGTCTACAAGAACTTGGTGACGCTCTCCGGCGGCGAGCTGGAATTCAAGCGCATGATATTTCAGATGCCGGGCCAGCCGCCGATGGAGATGCCCATGAACATGCGGATGGCCGACTCGCAATCGCAGTCCGTTGACATGCGAAAGGACAAGGATGCGGTCCTGATCGGCACGGAATCCCTCACCGTGCCTGCCGGAACGTTTTCCAGCCAGCACTACCGCTCCAGCTCGGGCGACGCTTGGCTGGCTGCCGACGTCGCTCCCTACGGCATCGTCAAGACGATTTCAAAAAACCGCGAAATGGTGCTCACGCGCACCCTGACTAATGTGCGGTCGAAAATCACCGGCACGCCCGTGCCCTTTGATCCCATGAGAATGATGCGCCAGCCGCCCGGCGAGTAGCCGTCTGGTGGTTTACGGCCTCAGTCCACAGCTTCTCGCACGCTTATTCCAGCGCAGGCACGGGAGCTCACGATGAATCTTCCTGAGGACAAGTTTTACCGGGCCCGCATCACCAAGCGAGTGGACTTTTCCCACGACTTGTGGATGGTGCGCGTGGACGTGGGCGGCGCGTTTCGCTTCACACCGGGGCAGTACGCCACCCTCGGCGTGAAGACCCCCGCCAAGCACGTCGAGCGCCCTTACTCCATCGTGTCCTCGCCCTACGAAACCGAAGTCGAGTTATTTTTCGAGCTTGTCCCCGAGGGCGAGCTCACGCCCCTTCTCTACAAGCTCCAGGTCGGCGATGAAATGAGCTTTCGCAAGGTGCCCAAAGGGCGCTTCACGCTGGACACTAAGTCGGGACGAACCCTGCACCTGCTTCTGGCCACGGTGACGGGTCTGGCGCCCTTCGTGAGCTATGTCCGTAGCTTGTACAAGGAGTGGAAGGAAGGGACATTCACCGGCGAACACAAGCTCTTCATCATCAATGGGGCCAGCCGTTCCTGGGAATTCGGCTATCGCGAGGAAATGGAACGCTTCACCAATCAAGTTCCCTGGCTCACCTATGTGCCCACGGTCAGCCGTCCTTGGGAAGACGCCAAGTGGAGGGGCGAAACCGGGCGTGTCGAAGACCTCATCCGCAAATATGCCGACGCCTGGGGAATGACCGGGGCCAACACCAGCGCCTATCTTTGCGGTCATCCCAACATGATTGAACTGGGGAAGGGAATCCTTGCGCGTCGCAGCTTCCCGAAGGAAAACCTAAAAGAAGAAATCTACTGGATTCCCGGCAAAGAGGCCGCCTCCTAGCCAGGCTCTTCGGTGGTCATTGTTGGAGGGGAAGGTCGAACCAGTTGGCGGCCGCTGTGGGCGTTGCCTCTCAAGCCTCGCGGCCCGCGGCTCACAAGGTCGAACCCCGTTCCTGAAGTTCCTGAACGACCTTTTCAATCGTCTTCAGGGGTATGGAGATGTGTACATCTTCGCGGTCGGATTGCACCTCAATGACCAGCTCACCGTCCATCGTGCGAATGCGGACGTGCTCTTCCCCGTCCCTGACTTCCACGAGCTGGGTATCTGGAAGCCGCCGCAGCTCTTGGCTGGCGATGCGAACTGCGGGCAGCAACTCCTTGGCCTGTTCGAGCGCCTCTCGAATCTTATCCTCTGGCGCGAGCTGCACGGCCACCGGGAAAAACACCGCCGGGACATACAGGTTGATGCGATCACCGCCTTCTGTCTTCTCGACGACTCTCACTCGAACGACGCCCTGATGGGCCACAAACACTCCAGCCAGCACAGTCGTCCCCAGCACTCCCAGCCCGATTTTCCCGATCATGGCCCACCCCGTTCTCGCTTCACTGTCCTCCCTTGGCTTTCGACTGCGGCCTCCGAGGTCCTCACTCCGAGGTATTCTTCGAGTCCAACCAGATGCGTACGGTTTGCTTGTTGTCCTTTACCGTGACCAGCTCGGCGTCGCCATGCTGGCTGAGGGCGCGCACGGCGGCCAGCACGTCCAGCTCGTTCGTGCCCGAGGAGAGCAGCGCATCCACGACGGTCATGGGCACTTTGATTTCGACTCGCGAATCCTTCGCTTCCTTCTTCTCACGCGCGTACACGTAGAGGTAGCCTTCCTTTTTGACCACCTTCACGTCGTTCTCGTTGCTCTGTACGGTGATAAACTCGCCGTCGCGCGTCGTCCGTACCGCCTCCAGCACGGCGCGAAGATCCACGCCGTTCATCCGCGAGTCGTCAATCGTGATCTTGCCGTCGCGGAGCCGCTCGTTGCGCACTGCTGGCAACAGCTTTTCCGCGAGCGAGAGCGGCATGTTCACTCGAACCAATTCCCCTTTGCCCTCCACGCTTTCTACGCGCACGTGCAGCCAGCGTTCGGTCTGCGCAGTTTGAGCGGGCAGGCTTGCCGGCAGGGTCAAAACCAGCGCACTCAACACGCCTAGGCACAAGAAATGAGTCCGCTTCATCTGTGTCCGCATTGCGAAGTCCTCCCTTGCATTGCACCGATGCTTGAAATACGTACGGGGATGGCCGGATGTTCCATCTCTCTCTTTGGGCGGGAGAGGTGGCTGGCCACAAACGAGGCTCTAGGGCAGAGCATAAACCAGCAGGGGGGCGTCGGGGGATTTCCAGTACACCAGTACGGCATTTCCTCTTCCGTTGACCCGAAGTTGGGCCCGTTTGGGTGCGTTCGGCTGGATAGGCGGCGAGGTCGCCACCACGCGCCACGTGGGCAGTTCCCAGACGCGGAACCTCTGCTCCCGAATCCCGATCGTGCTCTCCGGGTCCAACTGCGGCTCGTCACTTCGCTCGTCCCCTACGTAACCCACCACGCGCCGCCCGTCGGAAGAGATTTCCAGGCTGCCGCGCACGCCGCTCGGCGGAGTTGCGATTTCGCGCAACATCCTGCCGCTAGCCGCATCCCACACGCGCACCGGATGGCCACCACTCGATGGCATCTTCCAGGCCATTTCCGCTGTAGCTGTGGCCACTTTGTTTCCCCCGGCAAACGCCACCGGGCCAGCCAGGTATCCCGTATTCCACTGGCCTGCTACGGAACCCGCATCCACATTTACGACCTGAAGATTCTTTTGCGTTTTGGGCAGCGAGTCTCCCGGCAGCATGGGCAGCAGAGAAAGAGCAATCTTTTTTCCGTCGGGGCTCCAGGAAACTTGGCTGCCAAACTCCGGATACCCCGTCGCAAACTCCCAGTTCCGCCGCAAGGCTCCCGTGTTGAGGTCGTAGACGCGCACGGCGCCGCCGCGTCCGCTCCCTTGCGAGCTCAACACCGCAAAGGCCTTCCTCCCGTTACTCGGCACCGCCAATCCCAAGACTTGCGCCACACGCGGCATGGCCGGCAAACCCAGATCCACCCGGCGAATCTCTTCCAGATTATCGGCCTGCAGGATGTGCAACAGCTCGCCGTCATAAATCAGCAGGGTTCTTCCGTCGCTGGCAAACCGTACTTGGCCCCATTCGGCGCTGGTCATCGCTATCAACGGCCGCCGCGAAAGGGTGCGATGAGCCGTTCTCTGCACCCCGCGAGAATCCCAGAGCTCCACATCAACCGCGGTCTCCCTGGTAGCCGGATCCTTTCTGTGCACCGCGACGGCAACTACTTGCCCGTCGGGAGAAATATCCGCTCCCCACTGCCCGGGCACGTGCAGCCTGTAAACCTGCATTGCCTTCGCTGGCTTTGCCTGAGCCGATCGCTGGGCTGTTGATTGCAGTTTGGCCTGGGCAGAAGCGCTCACCGTCAGGAGGCGCCCAACCAAAGTAAACAAGCACACTCCAGCGGCCATCCCTGCTATCCAGTTTCGCAATTGGCTGGACGAGCCGCCCACGGTTGCTCCTGCCCTGCTGAGAGTTATCTTCTGACACCTTGGTCCTCAGGGGGAGGGGCTCGAGCGGAGTTTTGTTCAATCGAGCATGCAGGTTGGTGACGCCGGTCCTTCAGGCTGGTTAGACGAAGAGCCCGCTTAAGGTGAGACGGACTATACGTTCTTCCTCTTTAAGAAGATTACCCCCAGTGGTGGCAGTGTCAGCTTCAAGGAGTGGTCGCGGTCCATCCAGGGCACCGGCTCCGCTTCGACGCCGCCCAGATTCCCTACGTTCGACCCCCAGTAGATTGCGGCGTCCGTGTTCAGGATCTCGTGGTAGAACCCTGTTGCCGGCACACCCACGCGATAGTTCTGGCGGATCACCGGCGTGAAATTGGCCACTACCACGATGAATTCGTTTGGGTCTTTCGCGCGCCGGACGAACGAGAGCACGCTATTCTCTGAGTCGTTGCAGTCCAGCCACTCGAACCCGTGCCAGTCAAACTCCACCTCGTGCAACGCCGGTTCGTTGGCGTACAGGCGGTTTAGGTCGGCGACGAGGCGGTGCACGCCGCGGTGCGGCTCGTACTCGAGCAGGTACCACTGTAGGCCCGTTGCTTCGCTCCATTCCGCGCGCTGCGCAAACTCCGCCCCCATAAAGAGCAACTTCTTGCCCGGATGCCCGTACTGATATCCCAGCAGGAGTCGCAGGTTGGCAAAGTGCTGCCAGTCATCTCCTGCCATTTTGTGCAGCAGCGAACCCTTGCCGTGCACCACTTCGTCGTGCGAAAAGGGCAGCACAAAATTCTCGGTGAAGGCATACAGCATGGAGAAGGTCATTCGATTGTGGTGGTACTTGCGATAGACGGGATCCTGCTTCATATAGCTCAGTGTGTCGTTCATCCAGCCCATATTCCATTTCAAGCTGAAGCCCAGACCACCCAGATACGTCGGCCGCGACACCATCGGCCAGGAGGTAGATTCCTCGGCAATCGTCAGCACGCCTGGATGGCGCCCGTGCACCACCTCGTTCAGACGTTTCAGCAGCGCAATGGCTGCCAGGTTTTCCCGACCGCCGTATTCGTTGGGCACCCATTCTCCCGGCTTGCGGGAGTAATCTAGGTAGAGCATGGAGGCCACAGCGTCCACCCGCAGCCCGTCCAGGTGAAACTTGTCGAGCCAGAAGAGCGCGTTGGAGATCAGAAAATTCTGCACCTCGTTGCGGTTGTAGTTGAAGACCAGCGTACCCCAATCGGGATGTGCGCCTTGCCGCGGATCCTCATGCTCGTAGAGGTGAGAGCCGTCAAACATGGCCAGGCCGTGAGCGTCGCGCGGAAAGTGGGCCGGCGTCCAATCGAGGATGACTCCGATTCCTTCGCGGTGGCAGCGGTCCACGAACGCCATGAACTCCTGCGGCGCACCATAGCGGCTGGTGACCGCGAAGTAGCCGCCGGTCTGGTAGCCCCACGACGCGTCATAGGGATGCTCCATGACCGGCATCAGTTCAATGTGCGAGTACCCCATCTCCCTCACGTAGGGGATCAAGCGGCTGGCCAATTCGTCGTAGGTCAGCCAGCGATGGTTGTCTCCCCATTCGCGCATCCACGAGCCCAGATGCACCTCGTAGATGGAGATGGGTGCCGCCATCCAGCCGCGTTTTTCGCGCGCCGCCATCCACTCCGCGTCACCCCAGGCGTGCCGCTCGAGGTTGACCACGATTGAGCCGGTCTTCGGTCGCAGCTCGCCCTGGAAGGCATAGGGATCGGCTTTCAGGAACGGCGTGTCTGCTGCCCGCGATCGGATCTCAAACTTATAGATCACTCCTTCGCGCAACTCGGGCAGGAAAATCTCCCAGATGCCCGACGACCCACGGCTGCGCATCGCATGGACGCGCCCATCCCAGTGGTTGAAGTCGCCCACGACGCTGACGCGCCGCGCATTCGGCGCCCAGACAGCAAAGTGAACTCCTCGGATGCCCGCGACTTCACGGAAGTGCGCGCCCAACTTTTCGTACTTCTGATAATGCGTTCCCTCGCCGACCAGGTGCAGGTCAAAATCGGTCAGCAAAGGCGGGAATGCGTAGGTGTCGTACGCCTCGGTGATGGACCCGTCTGTGAACCGGGTGCGCAGGCGGTAGGCTGTCGGATTTCCCAGCACTCCCTCTGCATAGGGCAGCAGCGCTTCGAAGATTCCCACCGGGTGAATTCTCTGAGAGGCCAGGGGCTGACCACCGCCGGCGCATAAGACGTGGACTTCTCGGGCTCGTGGTTGAAACACGCGAATCGCGATGCGCTGCTCGCCGTTACGCTCCACGGGATGCGCTCCGAGAAGGTGGAAGGGGTCCGAGTGAACGGCGCGCAAGAGCTGCTCGATTTCGGCCTGGGCGGGAAACCCTCTTGCAATTCGCTTCTCCAAGGGTACCGGCAATGCCGCCGGCGGCTGAACCAACTGCTTCTCGGCGGGCATGATCTGTTGGGGTGACCCTGTCTGTGGTGGCGCGCTTGATGCAGTCTCGGCTAGGTGCCGGCCGGCCTCGGCGGAGCCGGATGGCTCGGCCGATGTCTCACGCTGATTCTCAGGTGCATTTTCCCCTTGCGGTCCTGATACGGCTGTCTCGCCTTGAGCCGAAGGAGCAGGCTCCGTTGAAGCCAAGTCTCCGCCCTCCGATTCCGAGGATTTTGCGGCAGACCCCGCTGCTGCCGGATCGGAGTTGCCCAAAGCAGGCTTGGCTGCGGCACCTGCACCGCTGGCCACAACTTCCCTTAGCAACTGAGCGAATTCCTCTGGCTTAGTCATTTCCTCGCTTCCCATCTATGCACGAAGCATCTGGACGCCCATTCTACTCGACCCGTCCATTATCCTGGTAGGCGTTCCGGTCGCTGGCCTTCAAACCGAAGCGATCGCGACCACGGTGCCGCAAGAAGCCAAAGCTCAGCCGCCACTCAAAGCGCGCCGAGCCCCTCTTGGGATTGAAGACAATTCCCACGTGATGTGCCATGTTGCCCTTGGCCCGGAACGGCAGCTCGATGATGTATCCCAGGCGGTACCATACGCCGTCATAATCCCATTCCGCCGGAGCATTCAGCGGGGCTCCATTGACGGATTCCAGCCGCCTCCGTCGAAAATGGGGTGTCACCCCGCCGTAGAAGCCCTGGCTGTTGGTCAACAGTCGCTCGTAGCGAAGTCCTGCGTACATCTCATTCGACAGTCGCTCAGTGAAGGTCTGAGTGCCCACAGTGAAAAAATCGCGGTGCTTGACCGGTGCCCACATCAATTCCAGCGCCAGCCGCCCCGACGGCCCTACACCTCTACCGGTCATGCTGCGGATGTCCCGAACGTAAGCAATGTAGAGCTGGCGGCTCAGCCCATCCCGATCGAAGATGCCCAGCCCTGCCCGCCACTGGCTGAACGGCAGGACCCACGGTTTGTAGATATCCTCCGGCTTGCGGGCGTCGCTGTGCGAGTTCAGATGTTGGGTTGCCGCAGCCACACTCTCCAGGCCTGGCAGCGGGGCCGCTTGCTCCGGGAAGGGCGCCAGCCGGCACGTTTGCCGCTCCTCGGGCACTTCCAAGCCCGGGAAATGTACGTTGTGGTTAACCAGAGCCATTCGATGCCTGGGCTCCCTCGGCAGTGTCATTTCCGGCCGGTAGGGCCTCATGAAGGACTCGCTGAACCCGCCCAAATCCCGGACTCCCCAAAACGCATTCTTGTCTCGATACAGATTGACGTCCACGCCGCGCTCAAACTTGCCGTCACGGTTGACATCGGGACTCATCGCGTGCTTTCGCTGTTCCACGATGGCGTAGATGGGAAGGGGAACTGCTGCCGCTCCGGGCAAGAGTGTCGAATAGTTATTGTTCGGCGCAAACTGGCCGTGCGACGATGCCAGCACACTTCGCACCGTGCCCCCCAGCTTGTCCACCTCGACGAACAGGTGCTCCGAGTCATGGATGTGCTGATTGGGATGGCCCTCATCAAACGGGTAATAATACCAATACTCGAGGAGCCACGACCCGCCATAGGACCTGCTCCGGTAGTACACCGTGCAGCGCTTGTACCGCTCCTCCCCCATTGCAGCATAGACCGTCTCGCACTCACTCTGCACTTTTCCGCTACCGGTCTTGTCCAACGCCTTCCAAATGCTCACGTCGGCCGGATACACGTTTTCCCCCGGCCCGAACTGCAGCACTGGGGCGTAAAGCGCCACCTCTGGCTCAACGCGAAAGAACGACCACTCATACGGCCCACCTCCCGCCCCTTTCTCAAGATTGGCCTTCAGTGACTCCACATTTGGGATTGGTTCTTTATTCTCTGCGCGCGCCTCGCTTCCATCTGTATCCCTGCACCGACCCTCCAGCAGTTTTCCCATATCGTCCACTGAGCAAAGTTTCCCATCCCGAACCACTCTGAAAACCTGCCCGGGGAGTCGGTGCTGCGACGAAGTTGCCTGCGGATCGCGAATGGTTGTGACTTTCTGCGTCAGGTCGACGACAAGAATTGTTTCATCGGAAAGTTCCACCAAAAGTTTCGTCCCGCTTCGCGACAATTCCACCCTCTTAGCCGCTACCCCCGTTCCCAGTGGGATTGTCCGATACCTCCACACGTTCTGCGAAGTCGGCTCCGCCTGCGTCGCTAGAACAATTCTTCCTGGCGCACGGCCCACAGCCACGACATCGGTGAGGGGATCAGCCGCCTCTCGATCGGCGGCGCGTAAAGGGGTCAGAAGTGAACCGACACTGATCGCCGTCAGCAGGGAGCCGACCACAGAAGGGAGAATCTTTAGCGCGGCACGGGTCTGGTTCACGGGCTCCGCTTTGTTGGGTTCGCCTCGAGCGCAGCCGTTTATGTGCCAACCTGCGGCGGGCGGCGCATGGACGGGTCCTGAACTGGATTGCCCGCCCTTCTTATCCTGTTTTCCTCTCCAGCGCAAGCGAAGTGCCCTAAATCTACCTCCGGCTCTTTCTCGCCTGCGTTTCGATTTGTCTCAAGTGGTTGAGGTCATGCCCGGCAAACATCTCCACCACCCGCCGAATTGTTTCCTTGCCTCGCTCGGCGTGCATCCCGTAATTCGACCACTGCCGTCGCGAGAGCGACTTCAGCAACCGTAGATTGGCTTCCCGGAGCGTGCAGAACACCGCCAAGGACCTCCGTGGATCACGCTCCGCATACTTTCCATCCCGCGCCCAGTCATCTTGGTCGAAGGCCTGAATCGGCGTTCCATTCTTGCTGAGAATTGTCCGGATGCGGTATCCACCCACTAATTCCGTATCCGCGAGGTGCGCCAGGATCTCCGCGATAGACCACTTTCCTCTCGCCGGTCGCCTCCGCATTCGTGCCCGGGAGAGTCGCCGCACCAGACGCTCGATCCTCTTCACCGTCGCTGCCTGAACTCGAAGCGGGTCCTTTTTGCCCAGGTTTTCCAGAATCCGCTTGATGTATTGCTTTGGTGTTTCCTTCATCTTCGTCTCCCGTTCGAATTCTCACTTCTGGAACGCGCCCAGCCTGCCTCACTACAGCCGCTGCGTCAACGGTCATTGTGGTTCCTGAGATTCGGGCCGGCGGCCATTGCCTCTCATCTCGATTGGCGGTAAAGTCCGCTCAATCATGTCACGAGGCGGTGGCGCGCAATGCGAAGTCAACGAGCAATCGTGCTTCTGCTCAGCCTATTCCTTGTTATGACGACTCCGGATCTCCCGTCCCAGGACCGCACCCAAGGCCGCTCCATGACGATCTCTCGTTCCGGCATTGTCGCGGCCGAGTCACCGCTGGCGGCCCAGGCGGGCATTGCCATGCTTGAGTCCGGCGGCAATGCGATTGACGCCGCTGTCGCGGCCAACGCGATGATGGGTTTGGTAGCCCCCATGTCCAATGGGATTGGCGGCGATCTTTTCGCCATCGTTTACGACGCGAAGTCGGGCAAGTATTACGGACTGAACGCCAGTGGCTGGGCTCCGGCTGCCCTGACGGCGGAATTCCTTCGAGGAAAGAACTACCGTCGCATGCCGCAACTGGGTATTCACAGCGTTACGGTGCCTGGCGCTGTTGACGGCTGGGCCGCTCTCCTTGATCGCTTCGGTCGCAAAAAGTTAGCGGAGGTTCTGGCTCCTGCTATTCGGGTCGCCGAGGAAGGTTTTCCAGTTACCGAATGGGTGAATCAAGTCTGGACTCGCGCCGTCGTTCAGGCTGGTCCCCAAAGCGGCGTCCCGCTCACTTTCCTCGTGAATGGTCGCGCCCCGCGGGTGGGGGAAATCTTCCGCAATCCCGATCTTGCCTGGTCCTATCGCCAGATCGCTGCCCACGGTCGTGATGCCTTTTACAAAGGGGAGATCGCCCGCCGTATCCTCGACCTGTCCGCACGCGAAGGCGGAACAATGACGGCTGGGGACCTGGCTGAATTCTCCAGTGAGTGGGTGGATCCGATCTCCACCACCTATCGTGGCTGGACGGTTTTGGAGATGCCTCCCAATGGACAGGGTATCGCCGCGCTGGAAATGTTGAATATCCTCGAGAACTTTCCTCTCGGCGAATACGGCCACAACTCCACGCGCGCTCTTCACGTTCTGATCGAAGCCAAGAAACTGGCCTACGCTGACCTTCTGCGCCATATTGGCGAGCCCCGCAAGAGTCGCCTGCCCGTCGCCGGCTTGCTCTCGAAGGAATACGCTCGTTCCCGCGCCAAGCTCATTGATCCCGCCCGCGCCAACTGCAGCGTCGAAGGCGGAGCACCCCCCACACCTGGCAGCGATACGATCTATCTCAGTGTCGTAGATCGGGACGGCAATATGGTCTCTCTTATTCAGAGCAACTACGCCAGTGTGACCTTTGGCTCCGGCCTGGTTGCGCCGGGCACCGGCTTCGCGTTACAGAACCGCGGTGGGCTCTTCACACTTGACCCGGGCTCGCCAAACACTCTTTCCAGCCGCAAGCGCCCGCTGCACACTATCATCCCGGCTTTCCTGGAAAAGGGCGACACGCGCATCGCCTTCGGTATCATGGGTGGATGGAACCAGTCGCAAGCCCATGCCCAATTTGTCGTCAATGTTGTGGACTTCGGCATGAACATTCAACTGGCCTTGGATTCTGCTCGCTTCACCAAACACTCCTTTGGCGGCTGCGATGTGGAAATGGAGGCGCGCATTCCGGAAGCGGTCCGCGAAGAACTCATCCGTCTGGGCCACAAAGTTGAGGTGCTTCCTCCGTTCTCCCACGAAGTCGGTGGCGGCCAGGCCGTCCTGAGTGATTTCGCAGCGCGCATCAACTTCGGAGCCTCTGATCCGCGCAAAGACGGCGCTGCCATTCCCGAACTGCCGCGCGAAAAGTAGCGTCTCCTGGCGTTTTATTTCCCATGGGCACGAACGGCACTGTTTCGCGGTGAAACAAACGTTCCGCGCCGACACACGTCGCGAAGCGCTTCCCGATCGGCAGTTTGTTCGCTCGGAATTGCAAAACGTCCCTTCTCGGCAACGGATTCCTGAATTCCACTCCCAAAGCAATCGTCTTCACCGGATTACGGTAGCGTCTCAATGCCAGACATCCCTCCCGATTTGCTGGTGCTTTCGTTCCACCGCACCGGTACCATCAGTCAAACCGCTTGGCCTCTACGATGCTCTTCTTTCTAGGGAAGGACGGCTGATAGTGCTCCAGCCACCCATCCATTCCTTCTGCGTATGCCGACCTTTCTCGACAACACCATTTGGGCACTCACGATTTTGGTCCCACTGTACGTGTGCGGACATGCCCTTCTATACGGCTACTTTCGTTGCTACGTTGCCCTGAATCATTCTATGTTTCCTGTTGCCTTGCTGAGCCCAAGCCGCCTCAACGTTGAGATTCCGACCTTGTTGCTGGGTTGTGGGTCGCCTCTGGCCCGGGCCTACAGGTTTACCCGCATCTCGGAGGGGGCTCGGCCGGTGCCCGGCTGGGTTGCCTTGAGGCCGCCCCGATGATTGCCACGCTGACCCTGCTGCTTTCCATCGCCGCACTGTGCCAATTCTTTTTCAGCTACATTCGTGCGCTCTTGGTGGCTGGGGCACAGCAAGCGATTTCTCCCTCCGTGCTCGAGGCTTGCATGCTCGAGAGTGCCAACGTGACCGGCGCCGATTTCCACCGCCTCATGCTCCGCGCCCAGCTCTATTCGAAGGGGGAAGGAGAAAACTCGGCCGTGCTGGCCGTGCGAGTTTACTTCAGTCTCGTAAGTTTGCTGCGGCTTGCTTTCGGGCCGCTGGCTCCCCCTCTCGCGCATTGGTTCGCCCAAGAGCAGGCGGCCTGCTCTAGGTTCGCGCTGGCCGGGCTGAATCGCCGGGTCCTCCTGCGTCGCTGTGCTGCGAGCTGACCGGCGGGGGGTATGAATCTTCGCAACGCCGCAACATCTCAATCCTTGTGGCCTCGCATGGGCTTCACCTCGTGCCGGCCTGCTTCTCGCTTAGATTCCGAGTTTTCCCGAGTACTAGCCCGTCGGTGCTAGAACTTGCTTGTTTTCAGCGACCTACGGACAATTGATTCCCACTAGCTTCCCTCCGTAGACATTGCATTGCACATCCACACCGCCGCTCCTTCTTTCCGACCGAATAAGTCGCTTCCATTCAACAATCTTCAAATCGCTCCTCTGGACGTGCGTTTGCACAACTGAGCTTTAGGCCCCGGGCGATCCCCCCGACCGGGTGACTCTCGCGCTCAGCGCACGAGGTGAAGATCATGCTTCGCGCTCGCCTTCCTCTGGGGGGAGTTCTGGCCGCCTGTGGGCTTCTATTGTTGACTCCGGCCTCCGCGCAAAACAAGCCAGCGAATCCTCTGGCTGGGACCTATCGCTGCGACACGATTAAGGTCGAAGGCAAGAAGAAACGCTGCACGAGCCCGCCGCTGATTCTCAATTCCGACGGCAGCTATCAGCTCTGGAACGAGCAGGGCACTTACATGGTGCTCGATAAGTATGTCGTTCTCTCTGAATCCCGCAAGCGAGGGCCGGGTCTCCTCAAGAAGGGCCGCGAGATCGTCTTCGAGTACTTCCACCAGAACCGCAAGTACACTGTCAATTTCAAGCGCGTTGATAAGCCTCCCGTCGGTTCGGCTTTTTCCTGATCTGTCCGACGCGATTCCCTTCGCCGCACATCAGTTGGGCTTTCTCCAAAGCAGCCAAGAACACCAGCGCCATCCACGGTCGCCCATCGCTAGCCCCGCTGCCGGCCGGCGAACGTTTCTCTACGGAACAGTTGTCCTAAGCTGGTTCGCCCGCACGCGACTCCTCGGGCAGTCGCCAGCTTTCTTCCTAAGGAACAAACCGCCAACGGCTTCAGCGCACTCCCCTTGCGAATTGTTGGAGGCTTCCCCCCGATCGCCACTTTGGCCACCCAGTTGCCTTTCTCGCTTCCATGACCGGCTTGGGCAGTCGGCACAGGGGGAAGTGATGAATTACAGCGGACTACAAGCCAACAACCACGAGGAGACACCCGAGCAGCGCATGTGGAAGGCTGTGTTGGCCACTACCGTAGAAGAATGGATCTCCGGCCCGCTTCGCCACAGCCGCGAGGCTGAAGACTACCTGTTCAACAACGAGCAGGACTTCCGCGAAGTCTGCCATTCCGCTGGCCTAGACCCCGACCACTTCCGCTCCCGGCTCCTACGTCTTCGCAAGACCGGCTACCGTCGGCCCTGCGCAAACGGCCTCCGCCATTAATCCAAATAGTCAGCCGTCGTTTCCGGCCTAGTTGATTCGCAGCCGCAGGACTTGCTGGCGATTGCAGCAAGGGCCACCACTTTGTGTTGCTTGACAATCCAGCAGCGGCTCACTAGAGTACTGCGCATTGGGGGTGTGGGTGTTGGACGGGCATTCCTCGCAGTCTTCCATCACGACGGGTCTAAACAAGTTGTTGGGGTGGTGGAGTGCCTGCTCCGTGGACGACTTGGACGAAACGAACGAGGAGGCAAAGGCGATGCGTGGACGAACGTTTTGGAGCGGAATCGGGGTGGCGGCCATGTTCGTCGTGCTGATGGCCATGTGCACGACAAGCGTGAACGCACAGTCGCAAGCTGGCACGGGGCAAATTGTCGGCACGGTGTATGACGCGCAAGGAGCGCTGGTGGCGGGGGCAACGGTGAAACTGGAGAACAAGGCGCTGGCCATTACGCGCGAGGCGAAGGCTGGGGATGAAGGCGATTACCGGTTTATCTTGCTGCCGCCGGGGAAATACACGGTGATAGTCACAGCGACGGGGTTCAAGACCTATAAGGCGGAGGTCGAGGTGACAGTGGGAGCCGCGGTCACCGTGAATGCCACGCTAGCGGTGGGGGAGATCACCCAGGTTGTCGAGGTGTCGGCAACCGCAGCGGTGGAAACGACCGTGGCCACTGAAGATGCGCTCATCAGCGAGAAGGCGATCACGGACCTGCCGATCAATGGACGGCGGTTTCATGACTTCGTGACGCTGACACCCACGGTGCAGATCGAAGCGCAGCGGAACGGAATCTCGTTTGCCGGGCAGCGAGGGATCAATGGCAATGTGACCATCGACGGCGCTGACTACAACGAGCCGTTCTTCGGCGGGATGCGCGGGGGAGAACGGGCCAATAACGCGTTCAGCATCCCACAGGAGGCCATTTCGCAGTTCCAAGTGGTCTCCTACGGCTACTCAGTGGAGTTCGGGCGGTCGACAGGCGGGGTGATGAACGCGGTGACCAAGTCGGGAAGCAATGAGCTTCACGGCAGCGCGTTCTACTTCAATCGCAACTCCGAGTTCGGGCGGCGAGACGCGTTCAACCGAAAGGTGCTTGACACACTGCAGCAGGTGGGCGGGGCGTTTGGAGGGCCGCTGTTTCGAGACAGGACGTTCTTCTTCGTATCGGGGGAATACCAGAAAAACGACAACCCGCGGGTAGTGATCTTCCGGCGACTGGACGGCTTCACACCCCCTGTCGTCTCGCCGGGCGTGCCTGTGGAGGGGGCGTGTTTCTACCGGGCGTTTGCTGGATGCCCGAGCGGCAGCGGGCAGGAAGCGGACTTCACGCAGACAAACGATGCGTACACGGTGCTAGGTCGTGTGGATCAGCAATTCGGTAGCAACCACCGAGCGTCGGCGCGCTATCACTACAGCACGAACACCGGCAAGAACGCGGTGGCCACAGGCGATGCGATCTTCCCGGAAACGAACCGCGCGCTATCGAACAATGGGACAGAAGGCGACCGAACTCACACTGTGACGGGGCAGTGGACGGCGATTTGGTCACCGAGAACCGTGATGGAGACTCGGGCGACGTACTCGAAAGAAGCTCGTCCGCGAACGGCCAATACCCGGCTGGCGGGAATCAGCACGGCCATTGGAACTATAGGTACGCGGGACTTTCTTCCCACGACGCTGAATGACTATCGGGTGCAGGTGGCCAGTAACCTGACCTGGGCGGTGGGAAGCCACAGTCTGAAGTTCGGCGGAGAGGTAAACCATCTGCATGCCGAACAGTTTTTCAAGTTCAACCAGTTTGGGATCTTCAACATCGGAGCGTCGGGCACTACGGCGGTCAGTAACACCACGATCTTGAACGTGATGTCAGTCGGGAGCACTGGGACGGGGGATCCGGCGAACCGGTTTGACACAAACGGGACACCGGCAGGCACCAGCGTCACCTACCGGGTGAACATTGGGAACGGATTGCTTGGAGCCTCAATGCAGGAGCTGGCTTTCTTCATCCAGGACACCTGGCGGATTACGCCGCGGGTGACGCTGACGGCAGGGTTCCGCTGGGAGGGCTACTTTAACCCGTCGCCGGATGTGAGCAACACGGCACTCTACAATTCGGTGAAGAACTTCGCCTTCCCGATCGGGCTCACAACAGATCCGGCCATTATCCCAAACAACCTTCAGCAGTTTATGCCGCGGGCGGGGCTGGCGTGGGACCCGTGGGGAAATGGGAAAACGGTGATTCGGGCCAACGCTGGGATCTTCTATGCGCGGACGCCGCTACTGCTTTTCGCCGCCCCGCTCAATAACTTCCGGACGCCTGCAGGCGACTTGTCCGTTCAATTGCCACTCTCGCTGCCCACGGGGTTTGTCTGCACGCCGCTCGCTGCCGGGGATACCTGCAACAATGTGTATTGGCAGATGCGACGGATTGGAATTGATTTGAACACGGTTTCGCTGAACAGCCTGCCGACGCTGACGCCGCAGGACATCCAGAACATCGCCACAGCGCTCGGACTGACGGTGGATCCGAATCGCGGAGCAGCGCCAATCACCTGGGCCAATAATTACGAGGCGCCCCGTTCGTGGCAGTGGGGTGTAGGGATTGAGCGCGAGATTTCCAACGGGTGGTCCTTGGGTTTGGACTACGTTTACATTAACACGGTACACCTGCAGAGGAATCGCGACTACAACCTGCCGACCCCGCTGATTTGCGTGGGGACACCACTTCCAACGGGCTGCTTGAGTGCGGACCTATCACTGCGACCCTGCTTCGGTGTCGCGGGTACGACAGCATGTGGCAGCTCGGCGTCGCGTCGCGCGCGGCCGATCCCGACGCTGGATAGTGTTCAGGTGAGGGAAAGCAACGCGCGGGCCTTCTATCAGGCCACGACATTGCGAACCAACTTCCGGCGCGGGCGGTACCAACTGCAGGCCTACTACACACTGGGATACAATTACTCCAGCGACGATAATGAACGGAGCGCGGGCGGACAAGATGCAGTGAACGCGTTTGCCCTGAATGAGGAATATGGCCACAACCGGTTAGACGTGCGGCACAACCTTGTGCTGAACGGGATCGTGCGCTTGCCGGCGGGTTTTCAAGTAAGCGGGCTCGGGCGGTGGCGCTCTTCCCGGCCGATTGACCCGACCGTAAGCGGCGACACGAACGGAGACAACTTCTTCAATGACCGAGCGTTCCAGTTGGCGGGCGTACCGTTTCCACGCAACTCCTTCCGCGACCGCGCAGTGTATAACACGGATATCCGCATTGCCTGGGATGCCTTCACCCTGCTGGGAAAGGCGTTTACCCTACGGGAAGGAATGCGGCTGCAGATCACTGCGGACTTCTTCAATATCTTCAACTACGACAATGTGGTCTACACCTCGGGGGCTAGCAGCGGCTCCAACCGGAACTATGGCGCGGGGGTCAGCTCCTCGACAGGACTACCGGTGGCACCGAATGCGTCGTTCCAGAGACTGCGTGTGTCAACGGCGTGCCTCTCCCCGACCAACCCCAATGGGAACAAGAACTGCTACGACACGGCCAACAGTCCGGGTCTGCCGTTCCTGATGCAATTGGGTGTGCGGTTCGAATTCTAGTCTGAAGGTCAGAGGTTAGAGAAGTTAGAAGGTCCAAGGCGGGCGTTCCGACGTTGCAACCTAGCGTTGGGACGCCCGTTGTGTTTTTGACGGCCGGATGAGAAGTCAGAGGTGGCGGTTGGCAAGATGTAAGTGCTGACGATCATGCCGCGTGCTCCAGGGTGGGGTTTAATCCGCCTGTGAGATGGGAGCGGAGAAGCACCACGAATCGCCGCGCGAGTCTTTCACACCCACGTTGTGCCCCGAAACGTGCTGCAAAAGATTGTGAGCAAACGGGAAGCGAAGTGTGTGCGGGCAGCGGCTGGTCTGAGATGGCGCGTGAGGCACGACGGCTTGACAGGGGGAGGGGCGTGGGCTAGCTTGCAAAGCGAAGCGGTAGACAAGAAGACAGGCAGCAATGCGCGGGCCAGGGGGCGACGGAACCATTCTCCCAATGTGCCTGAGCATGCGCAGGCTGCCTCTTCAAAGGTAAGATCTTGCCACAGGCAATCATCACGCTGACGACAGACTACGGGACCAGCGACCACCTGGTGGGATCGCTGAAGGGAGTGATCCTGAAGATCAACCCGGAGGCGAGGATCGTGGACATCTGCCACAACGTCGTCCCATTTGACGTGCTGGACGGAGCGCTGTGCATCGGGTCGGCCTACAAGTATTTTCCTCCGCGGACAATTCACGTAGTGGTCGTAGACCCGGGGGTGGGGACGCAAAGGCGCCCTATCTTGGTAAGCGGGGAAAACCAGTACTTTCTGGCCCCGGACAACGGCGTGCTATCCCTGGTCTTTGAGCGCGAGCCGACCTTCAGCACGCGGCATATCACTGCCGAGCACTATTTCTTGCATCCGGTGAGCAATACCTTTCACGGTCGGGACATCTTCGCGCCGGTGGCGGCGTGGCTTTCAAAGGCCTGGCAGACGCAGGCGTTTGGCGAGGAAATATCCGACCCTGTGCGGTTCGGTTTGCCCAAGCCGAAACCGCTGGGTGACGCGCTGAAGGGTATCGTGATGAGAGTGGACGCGTTCGGAAACTTGATCACGAATTTCGGCGCCGATAAGCTGACGCAGTTGGCATCGGGCGGGCCGTTGAAGTTGACGGTCAACGGCAAAACGATTTCCAAGCTGGCGCAAACCTATGCGCAGGGAGAGGCCGGGGAGGCGTTTGCGATTGTAGGGTCAAGTGGGTTCTTGGAGATTTCCGTTCACAAGGGAAGCGCCGCGAAGGTGCTGGGCGTGCAGCGCGGCGCAGAAGTGACCCTGGAATCGGGATAAGCGCTCAGCGGAAGCAGACTCAAACTGGTCCCGACCAGACTCATTCCCTTCGCTGTTATCCCCTCGCGCGAAGCCTAAGCCAAGTTTCCTTTCCCTCCAGAAGAGATAGAGACAAGCCAAGAGCAGGTTGTTGAGCCCCCTTGAGTCGCAGCCGTGCTGGAGCGCTCCGGCTGACAAGCCTATGCAGGTTGCGGGAGGCACTCAGGCGGGGACCGGCGCACGCGGACGCTTGCGCTTCCACATGTAATCGCGGCGAAGCTTTTGAACATGTTTCTTAAGCTGGGCCTCGAGCTCAGCGAAGGCGTTTTTGACGCTGCTGCGGACATCGGGGGCGATGCCGGTGGCGTGCAGCGAGCCGGTGGGAATCGAGAGATTGAGAGAAAAAGTGAACTCCGCTTTGCGCGGGTGCTTGTCAAAACTGCCGTGGATTTGAACGAGGTCAGGGGCAAAGGTCTTCAAAAGGCGGCTGAGCTTGCTCGAGTAACGGGCGACAGCAGTTTCAACGGCAGAGCGTGATTCTTCATGCCTGTGCGTGACCGAGAGTTTCATGAGCGCACCTGGGGGAGGAGTGGAAGAAGAATTGGAATCCGAAGCTCCGAGCCGCGACGCATCGGACAAACTCAGCATAGCAGGGTTACGACGGGGAAGCAACGAGGGAAGGAGAAGAGGATGTAAGTAAGTCAGGACGTTGAGAAGAGGCAAAGAATGGGGATGAGTGGCAAGTGGCCAGTGCCTGGTGGTAGGCTGCAGCGCGAACATGCGGAGAAAAGGCCCAGCAGCGGCAGAGAAGTTGACCGGAGAGGTGCGGGTGGGCCCGGCAGGCTGGTCGTATGAGGACTGGGCGGGAAGGGTGTATCCGTCGAGAAAGATGAAGGGGTTTCACGAGGCGACATACCTGGCGGAGTACTTTGACACCATTGAGATCAATACGTCGTTTTACCACCCACTGAAGCCCGAGCTTTGCCGGCGGTGGCTGGAACGCGTGTCGGGGAACCCGAGGTTCCTGTTCACCGCGAAGCTGTGGCAGAAGTTTACGCACGAGGGGTCGGCGAATGAGGAGGATGAACGGCTAGCCCGCGCAGGCTTTGACGTCCTACAGGAGGGCGGAAAGCTGGGAGCCGTGCTGCTGCAATTTCCGTACTCATTCCACCGGACGCCGGAGACCAGGGAATACCTGGAGGGATTGCTGGAGAAGTTGAAGGAGTATCCGCTGGTGGTGGAGGTGCGTCACGCGTCGTGGAACAACAAGGAGTTCTATGGCCTGCTGCAGGAGCGGGGGGCAGGCTTTTGCAATATTGACCAGCCGCTGATCGGGCGGGCCATCCGGCCCTCGGGTCGGACGACGGCACCGGTGGGATACGTGAGAATGCATGGGCGAAGGTACGACACGTGGTTTAGTGACGACCCGATGGCGCCACCCGAGGAACGGTACAACTACCTGTATTCGCTCGAAGAGCTGGAGCCTTGGGTGGAGCGGATACGGAAGCTGAGTGGACATGCCAAAAGCACATTTGTGATTACCAATAACCATTTTCAGGGGAAGGCGGTCGTGAATGCATTGCAGCTAATTCACCTGCTGACTGGGAAAAAGGTGAAAGTGCCGGAGCCACTGCGACACCACTACCCGGAGCTGGAGGCGATTTCGAGCGAGCCGGCCAAGGAGCCGACGCTATTTCCGTTTGAACCGAGATGAAGATTGGGATTGGCCACAGAGGCACATAGAAAGAACGGCGAGGGCTACTTCTTGAACAGGTCGTCGAAGGCTTTGCGGGCGTCTGAAGGCTGGGACGCAGAAAGCTCCGCCGGGGCGGCGGAAGAAGCGCGGGTGACAGAAGAGGGAGCGGTGTCCTTCTCGACGGTCATGCGCAGCGCGTAAAAGGAACAATCGTTGCGGGCGTCCTTGGGAAAGATACGCTCGGGAATAGGCTGGGTGCACTCGAAGCGGGCGCCGGAATCGAAATACATGCATTGCTTGCAGGAATGCAGCTCGAAGCCACAGGATGGACATTTCCCGTTCGGGTCGAAGCCCGCGAAGAGCACCTTGCCGCAATTGGAGCAGCGGGCACGGGTGATTGTGCCCACCATGCGCGGCGTGCGAGGGCCGAGCATCTCGCGATGGGGAGGACCCGACGGTGGGCGTTTCTCTTTCTTTTCGGGCTTACCAGTTTCCTGGTAGCCCTTCTGCTTATACTTCCGGTCACCCATGGGAACTCCAACGGTGGGAACGAATATACTACTCCTCATTCTGCAAACGCAGCAAGCAAAAAAGCAAGGGATAGAAACTGGCCTCGGTACCCTGGGGACCGAACATGAGCTACTTCATTGTCTGGGAGTTTGAGGTTCGGAAGGGGCGGGAGAAGGAGTTTGAGCGAATGTACGGACCTCATGGAGAGTGGGCGCGGCTGTTCGCGAAGCGGAATGGCTACAAAGGTACGCACCTGCTGCGGGGCGAGGGGAGAAGAAGATGGTATGTAACGATTGACCGGTGGGTGTCGCGCGGCGCATATCAGAGATTCAAGACAAGACTGGTGGACGAGTACGCGAGAATGGACGCCAGAGGAGAGGGGCTGATAACGAAGGGAAGGAAAATCGGAGAGTTTAATGCATTGGGCCATTGAGGCCCTGAGGGTTACAGCGATCCTGCAATTGTGCGCCGCAGTTACAGAGAAAAGGCCTCGACGGAGACAATGGGAGGGAGATAGCAGGCGGCAAGCGAGAAGGAGCGGCCAGCATCGTGGGAGGCGAAGAGCTGTCCACCCTGGGTGCCAAAGTAGAGCCCGGGGTGGCGTAGAGAGTTTCCGAGTTGCGAGGGTCGAGGGTGAAATGCTGGACGTTGCGCCCAGGAAAATGAGGGCCGTCCACGCGCCAGGAGCAGCGGCGAGAGTCACTGGTCAGAAGGAAAGCGCCTTTGCGGGTGCCGACAAGCACGAGGACAGAGCCTTTCTTGATGCGGGGCATGAGGAACCTCCAGAACGAGGATAGCGATTCGCCATTTTGGGGGCGTACGCTGTACACCCTCATGGCAAGGCTGCTGCTGCCATCGGGCACGCCCATGCGTACGCCTACGTTCTATACAACATTGGAAGGCGGAATTTTAACCGCGGGAGAGCAGACGCGCCAGGGGTTCGGTTGGGAGGTCGGGTTGGAGGAGGGTTTGGGAGCGGCCGTCGGCGGAGAGGATGGCCTGGGCAGCGAGGTAGCCGCTGCGGACGGCGCCTTCCATGGTGGCGGGCCAGCCGGTGGCCGTCCAGTCGCCCGCGAGGAAGAGATTGTCGATGGGGCATTTTTGGGAAGGACGCCAGCGGTCGGAGCCAGGCGCGGGAGAAAATGTGGCGGAGGTCTCTTTGATGACGGTGGCCTTAACTAGGCGAGCGTCGCGTGCGGCGGGGAGGAATTCCTTCAGCTCGCGGAAGCAAAGGTCGGTGATTTCTTGGCGGGACATGGGGAGGAGGGAGCGGGAGGCGGAGATGACAAGTTGCAGGTATTGAGCGGAAGGAAGCTGGGAATTGAAAACGGGAAACTCGCTCGACGATCTGACGGCCTGATGCGGATCAGAAGGAGCGTAGAGTAGGGATTTGTTGAAGATCCATTGGGTGGTGCGGTCAAGGAGAGTAAGGAACGGTTCGGAGAGGACGCGGCGGTCGAGCCAAAAATGGACGCCGGTGATGGGAGAAGTCTCCAAACGGCGGAGAGTTCCAAACACCGGCTCGCGGTCGGCGACGGTAGCAGGGAGAAGGTCGAGCAAGGCGTTGTGGGGGACGGCAGAGAGATAAAAGTCGGCCGAGAGCTCTTTGCCGGAATCAAGGGCGACGCCGGAGACGCGGGGTCCGGAGAAGCGGAGGGCACGGACGGCGGCGCGAGTGCGCACTTCCCCTCCTTGCTGGAGGATGAAGTCGCGGCAGCCATCGTAGAGGTC
>Ga0233417_10000057_pt1 | contig 30449 bp, 27 predicted proteins | sample Sed_MG_FD_189023 | JGI IMG/M metagenome (GOLD analysis project Ga0233417, IMG submission 189023) | Sediment microbial communities from Lake Towuti, South Sulawesi, Indonesia - Sediment_Towuti_2014_0.5_MG | ecosystem: Environmental > Aquatic > Freshwater > Lake > Sediment | place: Indonesia... | reverse complement strand
TGTGTGAGGATGCCGCGGGCGAGCTGTACGCCACCTCGCACAAGGGAACCGTCTTCCGGCTCAGCTGAGCGCCGAGCGGCTCAGCCGGCGCGGCGCCGTACTCGCGGAGGTGCCTGGCCGAGCGCCGCGTAGGCCAGGGCGTTCATCGACTCCGTGAGCTCGCGAATCTCGCGGGCAACGAGCGCAAACCCGTCCTGCTTCTCCGTCGTGCGGTTGAGGCGCTCGAGCTCGTCGGCGATTCGGTCGAGCCGCTCGAGCAGCGCGTCCAGCTGGCGATCTCCGACGTCCTTGTGCTCCATCGGGCCGATTGTACGGGTGCCTACGGCAGGCGCTCGGCCGCGGCGCGCAGCTCCTCGCGGCTCCGGGCGACGCGGACGTCGTCTCCGAGCCTCGCCCGGAGACGGTCGAGCGCACCCGCTCCCGCCTCGATTTCCCCGACTCGCCGCCCCGCTCCGAGCTGCGCGATCGCCACCCGGGCGAGCGGCTCGGGAGCGTCGGTGAAGACACCCAGGCGACAGCCGCCCGCGGCGAGCGCACGCAGCGCGGCGCTCGTCGTCGCGTCCCGCCGCAGGTAGGCGGGCGCACGATCCTCGCTGAAGCGCTCGAGCAGCGCGCGCCAGTTCCCGGCGTCAGCGGCGTCGAGTACCGCGGCGGCCTCGCCGCGATCGGCCGGGAGGGTGGCGGGGTCGACACCGAGCAGCGGGCTCGCCGATGCGAGCCAGTCGTTCCACAGCGGCCGGGTGTCGCCGAGCGCGTCGAGGTCGATCGCGATCGCCCCCGCCCCCGTCATGACGGCCGGCGGTGGCGGGTCGACTGCCAGACGAGGACTCCGCACGCGACGCCGAGGGCATCGATCGCGACGTCGAGCGGCCGGCCCATGCGCCCCGGGACGAACATCTGATGAAGCTCGTCGCTGATCGCGTAGAGCCCGCCGAGCGCGAAGGCGAGTCCCCTTCGCCCGGTCGCGCGCAGGAGGAGCGCGCCCAAGACGGCGTACTCGGCCGCGTGGGCGAGCTTGCGGAGCAGGAGGTCCCAGCCGCCGAGCCCCGTGCCGAGGTCGGGGACCGACGACAGCGCGAAGATGAGCGCTGCCCAGGCGACGACGGGAAGCCAGAGCCGCGCAAACCCGCGGTGTCTGACACCGAGGGCCCGCAAACCCGCATGGTTCCGTGGGCGGGTGTCAGACACCGTCTGATGATAGGCTCGCCCGATTCCACGGAGGGCGGTGAGGGAACCCGGTGCGAGTCCGGGACGGTCCCGCCGCTGTAAGGGGAGACGCTCCCCCGCCACGGAGCCACTGGCTGAGGCTGGGAAGGCGGCGAGGGAGGGAGCCCCGAGTCAGAAGACCTGCCGCGCCTCCGACAACCGATCCCCTCGCGGAAGGGAGGATTCAGGTGCTCCGTACGTCTTCCTCGGCCCTCTCGGTCGCCGCTGCCGCGCTCGCGGCGCTGGCGCTCGTCGGCGACGGAGGGGCCGGCGGCCATCCTCGCCTGCACCAGTCTGTTGCAGGCGGTGCCCGCACATCGCAGGCGTCGAGGCCAGTTGCGCCCAGCGTGTTTCCCGTGACGATCGTCGCCTCGAACGGGAAGGTCACGATCACGGAGAGGCCGCAGCGCATCGTGTCGCTCTCGCCGACGGCCACCGAGTCGCTCTTCGCCATCGGCGCCGGGTCGCAGGTCGTCGCGGTCGACGACCAGTCCGACTACCCGCGGAAGGCGCCGAGGACGTCGCTCTCCGGCTTCACGCCGAACGTCGAGGCGATCGCGTCCTACCGCCCCGACCTCGTCGTCATCGCGTACGACCCGAAGGGTCTCTCGGGAGCCCTCGAGCGGCTCGGGATCACCGTGCTCCACCAGGACGGAGCGCGGACGTTCAAGGGTGCGTACCAGCAGATCCGCCAGCTCGGTCTCGCCAGCGGACACGCTTCTCGGGCAGCGCGGCTCGTGGCCACGATGAAGTCCCGCATTGCCGCGCTCGTGCGGAAGGCGAGGAATGCTCGCGGCGGGCTCTCCGTCTACCACGAGCTGACGCCGGACCTGTACTCGGCGACGTCGAAGACCTTCGTCGGGCAGGTCTACTCGGCTCTCGGCCTCCGGAACATCGCGGACGAGGCGGACGCGGTCGGAACCGGCTATCCGCAGCTCTCCGCCGAGTACGTCGTGGCGGCGAATCCGGACGTGATCGTCCTCGCGGACACGGTCTGTTGCGGACAGTCGCCGGCCGCGGTCGCGGAGCGGCCCGGCTGGGATCGGATCAGCGCCCTCCGTTCCGGATCGGTCGTGCGCATCCACGACTCGATCGCCTCGCGCTGGGGCCCCAGGCTGGTCGACTTCTTCCGCGCGATGGCGTCCGCACTCGCGCGACTGAGCCGGTAGGCGGCCGGCGTGTGCCGATGAGCGCCGTCGCGGAGCACACCTCGGACGTCCGCGCCCGCGGACTGACTCCGCTCTGGGCGTGCTCGGCGGTGGCGTTTCTCCTCGTCTCGCTCGCGATCGGCGTGCTCGCAGGCCCTGTCGACCTCGCGCCGGGGGCGGTACTCGAGTCGGTCGCGGCGCGCCTGCACGTGCCCGGTGCGACGACGTCGCTGAGCCCGACCGAAGAGGCGATTCTCTGGGAGATCCGTGTCCCCCGCGTGATCCTCGCGGCTCTCGTCGGCGCGATGCTCGCGACTGCCGGGGCGACCTACCAGGGGGTCTTTCGCAACCCGCTCGCCGACCCGTACCTCCTCGGGGTCGCCGCCGGAGCAGGGCTCGGGGCGACGATCGCGATCGCGTACCTCCCCGAGGGGCTCCGCGGCCAGCGGGCGCTGCCGGCCGCCGCGTTCGTGGGCGGCGTCGTGGCCGTCATGCTCACGTACGCGGTCGGTCGCTCGGCGCGGCGGGAGCGCGACGCGGCGACGCTCGTCCTCGCCGGGGTGACGGTGGCGGCGTTCTTCACCGCCTGGCAGACGTTCGTCCAGCAGCAGAACGCGGAGACGCTGCAGCAGGTGTACGCGTGGATCCTCGGAAACATCCCGAGCACGGGCTGGTCGGACGTCGTCCTGATCCTCCCGTACGTCGCCGTCGCGGTCGCCGTGATCATCGCGCTCCGTCGCGTCGTCGACGTTCTGAGCCTGGGCGACGACGAGGCGGCGAGCCTCGGCGTCGACGTCCGGCGCGTGCGGCTCGTCCTCGTCGTCGCCGCGACGCTGGGGACGGCTGCCGCGGTCGCCGTGAGCGGGCTGATCGGGTTCGTCGGGATCATCGTCCCGCACACGATCCGCCTCCTCTTCGGGGTCGGCTACCGAGCGCTCCTGCCGCTGTCGGTCATCGTCGGCGCGGGATTCCTCGTCCTCGCCGACGTGATCGCCCGGACTGCGCTCGCCCCGGCGGAGATCCCGCTCGGGGTGGTGACGGCGTTCATCGGGGCGCCGTTCTTCGCGCTCGTCCTGCGCACGATGCGGGGTGGTTCCGCATGAGCGCGATCGAGCTCCGCGACGTCAGCGTCGTCCTCGGCGGCCGCGCGGTCGTCGACAGGGTGAGCGCCTCGGTCGCCGAGGGCGAGTGGCTCGCGCTGATCGGGCCGAACGGAGCCGGCAAGACGACGCTCCTCCGCGCGATCGGCCGACTCGTTCCCTTCGCCGGCGAGATCGTGCTCGACGGCCGCCTCGTCGCGGAGCTGCCGCGAGGCGAGCTCGCGCGTCTCGTCGCCGTCGTCCCCCAGGAGCCGGTCACGCCGCCCTGGATGACCGTCTCCGAGTACGTGCTCCTCGGCCGCACGCCGCACCTCGGGTCGCTCGCGAAGGAGGGGAGGCGCGACCGCGAGGCCGCGGCGCGCGCGCTCGCGCGCCTCGACCTGCTTGCGCTTCGCGAGCGGCGGCTCGAGACGCTCTCCGGCGGCGAGCGCCAGCGTGCCGTGGTCGCGCGTGCGCTCGCCCAGGAAGCGCGGATCGTCCTCCTCGACGAGCCCACGGCCGCGCTCGACATCGGCCACCAGCAGCAGGCGCTCGAGCTGCTCGACGGCCTGCGCGAAGAGTCGGGTCTGACCCTCGTCGCCGCCATGCACGACCTCACGCTCGCGGCGCAGTACGCCGAGCGGATGGTGCTCCTCGACGGCGGTCGGGTTGCGGCGGAAGGAGCACCCGCCGACGTCCTCACCGAGGCGCTCATCGCGGGGCACTACGGCGCAGCGATCGACGTCGTCCCCGTCGGCGGGCGGATCGCCGTCGTGCCGCGCCGGAGGGCCGTGAACCGCGACGGCTAGCATCGGCGCGTGGCCGTCGCGACCCCGGAGAGCTACCTCGCCGACCTGAACGACGCGCAGCGCGAGGCCGTGCTCGCGACCGAGGGCCCCCTGCTCGTCGTCGCCGGCGCGGGCTCGGGGAAGACGCGCGTCCTCACGTACCGCGTCGCGCACCTCATTCGGGCGTGCGGCGTGAAGCCGAACGAGATCCTCGCCATCACCTTCACGAACAAGGCCGCCGGCGAGATGCGCGAGCGCCTCGAGCGGATGCTCGGCCAGACGGCGCGCGCGATCTGGATCCTGACCTTCCACGCCGCCTGCGGCCGGATGCTCCGCCGCGAGGCCGAGCGCCTCGGCTACCGCTCGACCTTCACGATCTACGACGATCAGGATCAGGTGCGGCTGGTCAAGGCGTGCCTCGAGGAGCTCGGCAAGGATCCGAAGCGCTTCTCGCCGCGCGGGATCCACGCGCAGATCTCGCGGGCGAAGAACGAGCTCGTCTCGCCGGAGGAGTACCGGTCCCGCGTCGCCTCCTTCTGGGACCAGACCGTGGCCGAGGCGTACGAGCTCTACCAGCGGCGCCTCCACGCCTCGAACGCCGTCGATTTCGACGACCTGCTCATGCTCACGGTGGAGGTGCTGGAGCGCTTCCCCGAGGCGCTCGAGCGCTGGCGCAAGGCGTTTCGCTACGTCCTCGTCGACGAGTACCAGGACACGAACCACGCGCAGTACCGGCTCCTCCAGCTCCTCGGCGGCGAGCACGGAAACGTCTGCGCGGTCGGGGACCAGGATCAGTCGATCTACAGCTTCCGCTCGGCCGACATCCGCAACATCCTCGAGTTCGAGAAGGACTTCCCCGGCACCGTGGTGGTGACGCTCGAGCAGAACTACCGCTCGACGAACACGATCCTGCGCGCGGCCAACTCGCTCATCGAGCACAACCGCGAGCGCAAGCCGAAGCGCCTCTTCTCCGAGCTCGGCGAGGGCGACCGCGTCCGGGTACTCGAGGTCGAGGACGAGCACGCGGAAGCACGTCTCGTCGCCGCCGAGATCGCGACGCTCATCGAGCGCGGCCGCTCGGCGAGCGAGATCGCGGTCTTCTACCGCACGAACGCACAGTCCCGCGTGCTCGAGGACGTCCTCGTCCGCCAGGACGTTCCCTACCAGGTGATCGGCGGCCCGCGCTTCTACGAGCGGGCCGAGATCAGGGACGCGACGGCGTACCTGAGCGTGCTCGTCAACCCGCGGGACGCCACGTCGCTCCTGCGGATCGCGAACCGGCCGCGCCGCGGGATCGGCGACACGTCTCTCCAGCGGCTCGTGACGTACGCCGAGAACACGGGGCGCACGCTCCTCGAGGCGATGGCCGATCCCGAGCCCGCAGGGGTCGCGCCGGCGTCGTGCCGGGCGATCCGCGGCTTCCACGCGACGCTGGAGTCGCTCATGGCGCTCGCGCAGGAGCTGCCGGTGGACGAGCTCCTCGAGCGCGTCCTCGAGAAGACGGGAACGCTCGAGGCGCTCGAGTCCGAGCGGACGATCGAGGCCCGCGGACGCATCGAGAACCTGCAGGAACTCGTCGGCGTCGCGCGCGAGTACCGCTCCGGAGAGACCGAGAGCTCACTCGCTGCCTTCCTCCAGGAGATCTCGCTCGTCTCCGACCAGGACACGATCTCGGACGACCGCGGTCTCGTCACGCTCATGACCCTCCACAACGCGAAGGGGCTCGAGTTCCCGGTCGTGTTCATGATCGGGATGGAGGAGGGGATCTTCCCGCACTCGCGGTCGATCGAGGAGCAGGGCGTCGAGGAGGAGCGGCGGCTCTGCTACGTCGGGATGACGCGGGCGATGGAGCGGCTGACGCTCACCCACACCATGGCGCGGTCGCTCTACGGACGGCGCGAGTACAACCTCGCGTCGCGCTTCCTCGACGAGCTGCCGGAGGAGGTCGAGCGGGAGCGGCTGCGCCCCTCCTCCTGGGCGAGCTACGGCTCACCCGCGAGCGCCGCACCCGAGCCGCGGCCGGGAATCGTGCTCGCGACCGGCGACACGGTGCGCCACGGCTCGCTCGGCGAGGGGATCGTGACGGGGGTCGAGCCCGGAGGGGTCGTGGTCGTGCGGTTCGCCGGCGACGGGAGCGAGCGCCGGCTCATGGTCGAGTACGCGCCCCTCGAGAAGGTCGGATGAGCTTCACCGTCAGGACGTGCGCCGACCTCGACGAGTTCGGTCGCGCCGTCCTCGGCGTCGGCCAGTACTTCGGGATGGAGCCGACCGAGGAGCGCATGGAGCGGTTCTCCCGAAACCTGCCTCTCGAGCGGATGCACGCCGCGTTCGACGGGGACGCGATCGTCGGCGGCGCGGGCGCGTTTCCGCTCGAGCTGACCGTCCCGGGGCGGCGCCGTCCGCACGGCGGGCGTGACCGTCGTCGGCACGTACCCGACCCATCGGCGCCGCGGAGTGCTCCGGTCGCTCATGCGCGCGCAGCTCGACGACGTCAGGGAGCGTGCGGAGCCGCTCGCCGCGCTCTGGGCCTCGGAGGACACGATCTACGGTCGCTTCGGGTACGGGATGGCCTCGTACGTCGGGGATGCGTCGATACCCGCGGAGTACTCGGGGTTCGCGCGACCGCTCGCGCGCCCGGGGACGCTTCGTCTCGTCGATCGCGACGAGGCGCTCGCCGCGTTTCCGCGTGTGTGGGAGCGGGTGCGCCGCCGGACGCCCGGCATGCTCGCGCGCTCGCGCAGCTGGTGGGAGCTCCGCGTCCTCGCCGAGCGGCCCGGAGCCGGGGAGGGAGGGCCGAAGCGGTTCGTCCTCCTCGTGGAGGACGGTGTCCCCGTCGGGTACGCGATCTACCGGCACAAGCCCAGGTGGGAGCAGGGCATCCCGCAGAGCGAGCTCGAGGTCGTCGAGGCCGTCGCCCTCGACGGGCTGCCCACGGCGCAGATCTGGCGCTATCTCCTCGACGTCGACTGGACCGCTCGCTTCACGGCGCGCCTCCCGCTCGATCATCCGCTCTTCTGGCTCCTCGCGCATCCGCGGCACATGCGCTTCCGGGTGCTCGACGGGCTGTGGGTGCGGCTCGTGGACGTGGGAGCCGCCCTCACGGCACGGCGGTACGCAGCGGGCGGCCCGCTCGTGCTCGAGGTGGCCGACGCCTTCTGCCCCTGGAACGAGGGGCGGTGGCGGATCACCGACGGCGTCGCCCGGCGAACGCGCGCGCCTGCGCAGCTCCGCTGTGACGTGGCCGCGCTCGGGTCGGCCTATCTCGGCGGCGTGACCTTCTCGCAGCTCGTTCGGGGAGGGCGAGTCGAGGAGCTCCGCCGCGGCGCGGCTCGGCGGGCGGACGCGATGTTCGCGAGCGACCGGCACCCGTGGTGCCCCGAGATCTTCTGACGCGTCCGGGTCGGGCACCGAGTCGAGCCGCCGCATCCGGTCGGCGCGGCGCCTGACAACGCTTCGTGCGGTGGAAGACGTGGCCCGATGGCCACGCGCACGCGGCGGGAAGGCCCGTGAGGGAGGGTGCCCCGAGTCGCGCGGGCTCGAGCGGTGGACGCGCCTGATGCTTCGCTTCCGGTGCCGGTCGTCGCCGCCTGGACCGCGATCTTCGTGGTCGCCGAGGTCGCGTCGAGCGTTCTCTCCGACCCCTGGCGGAGCGAGGCGGGCCTCCCCGAGACCGGCGCGCGGCGGGCCGAGAACCTGCTCACGAGCCGGTTCGGCCAGGCCTCCTACGCCAGCTCACCCTCGTCGCGTCGCCGTCACGATCATCCGAGCCCTGCTCCTCTCGAGCGCGATGGCCCTCTTCGGCCGCCGGAACTGGTGGCTCCCGGCCGGCGTCGCCCGAGTCGCGCGGTTCGAGCCGTCCGGGCTCGCGGCGTCAGGAGGCCCGGAGCCCCGGGCTGGCGCCTCGTCCGGCGAGGAGTCGTCGTGCGCCAGCCGTCCGGACGTCCACCGGGGTCGTGAGCTTCGGGTCACGGCCCGGCGTCGTGCCCTACACGTCGAGCTGGAGCCGGTCGATCAGCCATTCGGCCTGCCGCCGTCGCTCCTCCCAGTAGGCGCCTGGGACGACCTCGTCTGCCGCATGCGCGGTGGTGTACATCGAGAGCGCAGTCGCGCTCGGGTCGGGACCCTCCGCGATCTGCGGGATCATCTCGGCCCGCCTCTGGAGGAGTGGATCCGGGTGCGTGCGCGCAAGCTCGGCGATGCGCGCTGCGCACGAACGGGCCAGCTCGCGCGCCGCCTCCTCGTTCCATGCCAGGATGCGTTCCACCAGGCGACCGTGGCGCGCCACGAGGAGCCCGTCCGCCTCGACCTCGATCCCATCGACCTCGATCCTCCAGAGCTCGTCGTCCACCCACCGGGGTAGCGCCTCCACGCGGCAGGCGTGGATCCCGTTCCGACAGAGGGCGATCGCACCCGCAGCCTCGACCCACTCGCCGACCGGCCACTCGAAGCCCGTGAAGGGGGAGCGTGCCCCCGGGCGCGTGAACTTGTACGCGAGCTCCCCGGAGCTCACTCGCGCGTGCGCTTCCAGTCGCGGAAGGCGTCGAGCAGCTGCTCGCGGAGCGGCGAGGCCGGCTCCTCGACGCTTGGTGCGCCGGTGAGCTCGATCGTCGTTCGCATCTGGTCGAGATAGTCGCGGCACCAGCTGCACCAGACGAGATGTCGCTCGAAGTCGAGTCGATCCCTGGGCGCGAGGGCGCCCTCGAGGTAGTCGGTCACGAGCTCGACCAGCTCTTGGCAGGTGAGATCGGTCTGCTCCGGCACGGCCACGGTCAGCTCTCCTCCAGGTAGTCCTCGAGGGCGGCGCGGAGCTTCGCCCGGCCGCGATGCAGGAGGACGCGCTGGTTCCCCTCGCTCAGCCCGAGCGCCTCGCAGACCTCCTCGCTGTCCCAGCCTGCGACGTCGCGGAGCGTGACGACGGCGCGCTGGGTATCCGGCAACGTCTCGAGGGCGCCCGCGATCCGTTGGCGCGTCTCGCGCGCGAGGAGGCGAGTTTCGGGAACGGTGTCGAGCGGGACGGGCGGGGAGGCCCAGTGCCCCGGCCACTGGTCGTCGGGGCCCCGGAACCGCTCCTCGGGAACCACGGGGCCGGTGTCCTCGTCGCCGACGAAGGACGAGAACGGCACCGTTCGCGCCTCGCGCACGCCGCGCGTCTTCGCCTTGTTCACGAGGATCCGGAAGAGCCAGGTCTTCAGCGACGAGCGGCCCTCGAAGCGGTCGATCCCGCTCAGGACCGCGAGCCAGGTCTCCTGCACCACCTCCTCCGCGACCGGGCGCGTGCGCACGAAGTCCTGGGCGAGGCGGAGCAGGGAGCTCGAGTAGGCGTTGACGAGCTCCGTGAAGACGCTCTCGTCGCCACGGCGCAGCGCGGCGACGACGACGGCGTCGTCGTTTGCCGCGAGCAACCCGGAGGAGGCCTGCGCCATCCGCGTAGCCTTCCATCTTCGCGCCCACGCGCCAAGGTCCGGAAGGCGAGGCGCGAGAGGGGGAGCCGCAAGAACCATGGCGATTCGGCGCTGTCGACGCGTGGTCGTCAGGCGCCGGGAAGCTCCACGATCGCGGGGCGGGGAAGCGAGCGCGTCTCGAGCTCGCCGAGCTCGGGCGTTCGCGTGAGGATCTCGACCCCCTCCGGCCCCACGAGGGCCGTGTCCTCCGACTTCGCGCCGCCCGTGAGCGACGGGTTCCAGGCGACCGCGCAGGACGAGGGGAGGCGCGTCGGCTCCCCGGGTGTCGCGAAGATCTCGCGCCCGCGGTAGCCGGTCAGCCCGCCCTGGTGGTGGAGGCGCCACTCGCCCGGGAAGCCCTGGGCCGCGTAGGCGTCGCTCGCGACCGCGAGCACCTCGCCGGTCGTCGTCCCCGGCGTCGAGGCCGAGAGCATCGCTGCGTCGACCTCGGCAGCGGCCGCCACGAGCCGCCCGAGCTCCTCGGGCGGCGGCCCGAACGAGACGAGGCGCGTCATCGAGACGTGGAGGCCCTCGCGCTCCGCCGTGATCGCGAGCATGGCGTGTCGGCCGAGCTCGGCGCCGGTCGGCAGCGGATGGCGGTGCACCCGCTGCCGCTCCGCACCTGCGACGAGCACGACCGGCGTCGTGAACCCGCGACGCATCGCCTCGCCTGCGAGGTCGCCCGCGGCCTCGAGCTCGCGCGTCGTGGGGCGAAGACGGGGCAGGGTCGTGCGCATCGCGTCGGCCACGTCGGCTCCCGCCCTCCGGTAGCGCTCCCGCTCGCCCTCCTCGAGCACGAGCCGCAGCGCGTCGAGGACGGACGGCGTCTCGCTCAGCCCGTGACCTTCGTGCCACGGGTAGGGCGCGAGCTCGTACCCGAGCTCGTCGAGCCGCTCCTCGGCTCGCACGCGCGGATCCTCGATGTCCGGGTACAGGGCGCGGGATCCCGACTCGTCGAGGACGATCGTGTACGGGGAGGACGGAGACGACGCGTCCACCGGCCGGCCGCGACCGCAGAGGAGCCAGCGCACGTCGGCCGGCCGGCTCGTGACGAGCCGGCCGCCGGCGGCCTCGCGCGCGAGCGCACGCTTCTGCTCGGCCTCGCGCGCGAGGCCGAGCAGGGTGGCGGGAAGGACGTCGGCGCCGGTCACGCGTGGGCGGCAACTCTAGCCTGGTCGATCTCCCAGGCTGCGGTGATCAGGCCGATGTGGCTGAAGGCCTGCGGGAAGTTGCCGAGGAGCTCGCCGCTCTCCGTGTCGATCTCCTCGGCGAGGAGGCCGAGGTCGTTGGCGTAGCCGGCGAGGTCCGCGAAGAGCTTCTCGGCGCGCTCCACCTCGCCCGCTCGTGCGAGGCACGAGACGAGCCAGAAGGAGCAGATGACGAAGGTCCCCTCCTCGCCGTGCAGTCCGTCGGCGTTCAGTCCCTCGTCGTTTCGGTAGCGCAGCACGAGGCCGTCCTCGGTCAGCTCGCGCGCGACCGCCTCGATCGTCGAGCGCATGCGTGCATCGGTCGCCGGGAGGAAGCCGACGAGCGGCATCAGGAGCGCGGCAGCGTCGAGATCGTCCGCGTCGAACGACTGCGCGTACGCCTGCTTCGTCTCGCTCCATCCGCGCTCGAGCACCGCGTCCCGGATCGCGTCCCGCTCGGCCGCCCACTCCTCTGCCTTCGCGTACTCGCCGAGGCTGGGGGCGAGCTTCACGGCGCGATCGAGCGCCGTCCAGCAGAGCACCTTGCTGGAGAGGTGGTGACGTGGCTCGCCGCGCATCTCCCACATCCCCGCGTCCTTCTCCTTCCAACCCCGCGCGGCGGCGTCGGCGAGCTCCGCGACGAACTGCTGGATCTCGGGGTGCAGCTCGCCGAGCTGCTCGTGATAGCGGTGGAGGGCGTCGAGGAGCTCGCCGTAGACGTCGAGCTGGCGCTGGCCCCAGGCGCCGTTTCCGACGCGCACCGGGCTCGAGTCGCGCCAGCCGCGGAGGTGCGGGAGCTCGCGCTCGGTCAGGTCGTGCTCGCCGCCGATCCCGTACATGATCTGCAGCGAGTGCATATGGCCGGCGCCGCCGCCGGCCGACGAGGTCATGAACGACACGAACTCGCCGACCTCGTCGGGACAGGCGCCGACGTACAGCGCCTGCAGCGTGAGGCTCGCGTCGCGGATCCAGGAGTAGCGGTAGTCCCAGTTGCGCTCGCCGCCGACGGTCTCCGGTAGGGACGTCGTGGGCGCGGCGACGATCGCTCCCGTCGGCCGGTAGGTGAGCCCCTGCAGCACGCGGGAGGAGAGCCGGACGAGCTCGCGGTGCGGCCCCTCGTAGACCGAGTGCTCCGCTTCCCACGAGCGCCACGTCTCGACCGTGTCGTCGATCCGCGCCGCGACGGCGTCCGGGGCGGTGGCGGAGGGTGCCTCGTGCGCCTCGGTCGGGATCCAGCGGAGCGAGAAGCCGACGCTCTCGCCGGCCGAGACGGCGAAGGCCGCGCGCATCGTTGCGGCCTCGATCGAGACCGGGACGCCTGCCCGGACGACGACCTGGTTCGGCCCGCCGAACGTTCGGCCTCCGTCCTCCGTCGTGCGGAAGAGCGGGCGGACGAGCCCGTACTCCGGACGCGGTGCGAGCTCCATGACGAGCGCAACGGTTCCCTCGACACCCTCGACGGAGCGCACGAGCTCGTGAGGAGCGTCGCGGCCGATGTCGTGTCCGCGCTGCCCCTCCGAGAACGCAAGCGCGTCGCGCAGTCGCACGACCCCCGTGTCCGTCGTGAACGTCGTCTCGAGGACGAGCGAGCCCTCCGCGTAGCGGCGCTCGGCCGTGAACTCCCCGGCCGGACGGATGTGCCAGTGCCCGGCGTCGGGGTCGAGGATGGCCGCGAAGAGGGCGGTGCTGTCGAAGCGCGGCAGGCACAGCCAGTCGAGCGAGCCGTCGACCGCGACGAGCGCGGCCGAGTTGCAGTCCGAGAGCAGGCCGTAGTCGGCGATGGGCTTGGACGCGGCGATCGTGCCGCGCGGGTGGGCGGCTCGCGAAACAGCGGTCTCGGTCATGGCTCGATCACCTCTCCTCGTCGGTCGTCGGGCGTCGGGTGTCTCCGCCGCACGCCGTAGGCCCCTGCGGGCTGCAGCTCGGGATTCGCGGACGCCCACGCCTCCCGGGCCTCGGCGGTCGTCGGGTCGAAGTCGGGCTGCGTCCGGGCGAGCAGCTCCTGCAGGTCGAGCCAGAGCTGGTACGGCGACGGTCGCCCCCAGAACCAGTAGCCGACGTACACCTTCTCGATCCTGAGCCCCGGGGACAGGATCACGGTGTGGGGCACGGTCGCGTCGTGGTGCGGGTCGGTGTACTCGCGGATGTCGAGCCCGCTCTGCAGCTCGAGGTCGGCGTCCGCCAGGAACGTCCAGTGCGCGCCGGTCGAGATCTTCAGCTTGTACATGTCGTGCAGGTTGTTCGGCAGCACGGTCACGAGCTGCGTGAACGCGACGGAGCACCACTCGTGGAAGGCGAGCAGCGCGCGCTGGTGCTGCCGTTCGCGCGGGCAGTGCTCGCCGCGCCCGAGCATGAGCACGAGCACGTCGTCTCCCTGCAGCTCCGAGAGGCGGTGCGGCTCGCCGTTCTCGTCGGGCAGCTCGAAGTCCGGGAAGACGTCGCCGATGTCGAGGTTCTTCAGCATGGCCTGCTCCTCACTCCGGGCGGATGCCGGGCACGTCGAGTCGAATGCGGTAGACGCTGGTCAGGGCGGTGACGTAGAGGCTGCGGCCGTCCGCGTCTCCCCAGGCGAGGTTGTGCGGTGCCTCCGGAAGCCGGAGCGTGCCCAGGTGCTCGCCCGCGGGGGAGAGGATCCAGATGCCGCCGGGCCCGCAGACGTACACGTTCCCGTTTCGGTCGACCGTGATCCCGTCGATCGCGTCGTCGCCGGGCGAGCCGGTCATGTCGAAGAAGACCTCACCCGCGCCAGAGTCGGGGTCGTAGCGCATGACGACGGTGCGGTCGAAGTCCCAGTTGCCGACGTAGAGCCAGCGCTCGTCGGGGGAGAGCGCGATCCCGTTCGGCCCCTCGAGCTCGTCCGTGAGCAGCGAGACCTCGCCGTCCTGCACGCGGAAGACGCCGCTGAACGCGAGCTCCTTCGCCGGGTCGTCGAACACGCCCGGCAGGCCGAAGGGCGGGTCGGTGAAGTAGAGCGTCCCGTCGGAGCGGTAGACCAGGTCGTTCGGGCTGTTCAGACGCCTCCCCTCGTACGCGTCCGCGAGCACGGTGCTGTCGCCGTGCGCGTTCACGCGGATCACGCGGCGGTTGCCGTGCTGGCAGATGGTGAGGAGACCGTCGGGGCTGAACGTCAGGCCGTTCGATCCCGGCTGCTGGTAGCGGCCGATGTCGACTCCCGTGTAGCCGCTCTTGGGGCGAAACACGCTGACGCCCGTCTCCGGCGTCCAGCGGTAGATCGTGTTCGTGTTCGGGGAGCTGAAGAGGAGCGCTCCGTCGCGCGTCCACACCGGGCCCTCGGTGAACTCGAAGCCGCCGGCGATGCGCTCGAGGCTCGCCTCCGCGGGCACGAGCTCCTCGAGCCGCGGATCCGCGACGTCGATGTGCAGCTCGGCCTCCTCGCTCGTCGCCGCGCGCTCGGCCGCGTAGAAGTCGATCGTCGCCGTGCGCATCCAGATGTAGTTGCGCGGCGACGCGGAGATCGGCCCGTTGATGCCGAACACGGCGATCGCGAAGCGCTGGCCCGGGCTCGCGTTGCGGGAGAGGAGGACGCGGTTGGGCGCGTTGAACCCACCCACGACCTGGCCGCCGGTGGTGCCGAGCGCGAGCGGGAGCTCGCCGTTCACCCACACCTCGGCGTAGTCGTCGATCACGACCTCGAAGATCGCGGTCGAGCCGGTGGGGTCGACGTCGCCGATCCGCTCGGGGATCGTGACCTCGATCCGGTACCAGTTGAAGGAGACCCGCCCGTTGCCGAGTCGGAGCATCGTCTCCTCCGGTGCCAGCACGCGCCAGGAGGAGTCGTCGAAGTCCGCGGCCTCGGCGTGGGGGAGGACGTCGTACGTGCGGTTGGGAATGCTCCCGGGGCCCAGCGGATCCTCTGCCGACCCGACCGCGACGAACTCGATCTCGCGCACCTCGGCGTCGCTGTAGCGCCACGTCCCGCCCACGAGGCGGGCTCCCTCCTCGGTCTGGAGGTCGACGACGGCGTCCGGGCGGCCCGGGAAGAGCTCGGGCGGCCCGGGCAGCTTCGCCGCGACGAGACCCGAGCGCTGTGCGATCGCGTCCATCTCAGGCCTCGACCTTCACGACGAAGTAGAGGAACGGATCCGACGTCTCCACGAACTGGTGCGGGACGCCGCTCGGGATCGCGAGGACATCGCCCTCGCCGAGCGCGTGCCGGGTACCGCCCTCGAGGGCCGGTGCCCGGAGCTCTCCCGCGACGACCTCACGCGGCTCGACCAGCGTGCCGCCGGTGACGACGGTGGCCGTCCCCTGCACGACGTGCATGACGTCCACGAACCGCTCGTGGTACTCGACCTCGCCGGGGCCGGTGCGCCGGCCGGCGTCGAGCTTGAAGCCCTTCGTGTCCAGGAGCAGGCCGCCCACCTCGAACTTCTCGCGGAGGGTGTCGCCGGAGAAGAACGCCGCGCCGTTCCCGCCTTCGTCTCCGCTCGCGGCGAGCGCTTCTGCGACCGCCTCGGCACCCGCGACCGCGAGCTCCTGATCCTCGTCGGCCGAGGACGCGCCGCTGACGCCGATCGCGCCCACGATCGCGCCGTCGGCCGTGATCGGGATCCCGCCCTGCAGCGGCACCGCGCGAGCGAGGTGGAGCGCCGAGGGCCGGCCGCCGGAGGCCTGCTCCTCGAAGTCCTTGCTCGGACGGCGGTAGATCGCGGCGGTCCGGGCCTTGTCGGTCGCAACGCCGACGCTCGCGACCTGCGCTCGATTCGGGCGCCAGAGGTAGACGAGCTCGCCGCCCGCGTCGACGACCGCGACGACGGGCGCGACGCCGCGCTCGGTGGCGAGGTTGCCGGCCTCGTCGGCCGCCAGGCGGGCTCCCTCGTAGGTGAGGGCCGGGACGAACGCGGTGGAGACATCGGCCTGCGCGCCTGCGAGCGAGATCTGCTCGTCCTCGTCGGGCGTCTCGCCGCTCGTCCCCACGGCGCCGACGACTTCCCCGTCGACGACGAGTGGAATGCCGCCGGTGAGGGCGGAGGCCCCGCGGAGCGCGAGGGCACCCAGCCGGCCCCCGCCGACCTGCGCCTCGAGCTCACGGCTCGGGCGCACGAAGATGGCCGCCGTGCGCGCCTTGTCGACCGCGACCCTCGAGCTCGCCACCTGCGCGCCGGGCGTGCTCCGGAGGGCGACGAGCTCGCCGTACGGGTCGACCACGGCGATGACCACGCGCGCACCCGTCTCGAGCGCGCGCTTCTCCGCAGCGGCGAGAACGGCCTCGGCACCGCCGGTGTCGACGACCCGCCGTGTTCTGATCAGTTCCATGTCACGCTCCCTTCGCGTTCAGGACGGCCGCCCAGACGGCCGTGTCGGTGGTGATGTAGAGGACGTTTCCCCCCGGTCCGCCGAACGTGAAGTTGACGGTGCCCGGGAGCTCGATCTCGCCGAGGAGGTCGCCGCTCGGCGCGAGGACGCGAACTCCACCGCGGGCCGATGCGTAGATCCGGTCGGAGGAGTCGACCTTGAGCCCGTCGGGGTGCCCCGGCGTTCCCACGGCGAGGCGACGGCGACCGGTGAGACGTCCGTCCTCCGCGACGTCGAAGGCGAGGAGGTGGTGCGGCGCTCCGTTGTCGGCGACGTAGAGCACGTGCTGGTCGAGCGAGAGCGCGATCCCGTTGGGCTTGTCGAAGCCGTCTGCGGCGACCGAGGTCCGGCCGCTCGGATCCACCCGGTAGACGCGATCGGGAACCGCGGGCGGCGGTCGGAAGCCCTGCAGCCGCCCGTAGCTGGGATCGGTGAACCAGATCGTCCCGTCGCGGTGGACGACGGCGTCGTTCGGCGAGTTCAGGGGGAGGCCGTCGATCGAGTCGACGACCGTCTCGCGCTCCCCGGTCCTGCGATCGAGGCGACTGATGCGGGCAGGCTCCTCGTGCGAGCCCTGCTCGCAGACGACGAGCTTCCCGCTGCGGTCGAGCACCATGCCGTTGGCGTGGTTCGCGTCCTCGACGAGCACCGACACCGCGCCGTCCGCGAGGGCGAGCCGCTTGATCGAGACGGACTCGGTGCGGACGGTGGTGAAGTAGAGCGCGTCCTCCTCGGCGACGTAGACGGGCCCCTCGTGCGCGTCGACCTCGGCGATGCGCACGAGGTCCGGCGCGTCGCCGAGCACGTCCGCGAAGCGGGGATCGTGCACCCGGAAGGTGGAGCCGCGTGTGCTGACGTTCATGCGCAACAGACCCGCGTCGGGCCGGTTCGTTACAGAGACGGCGGAGCCGGCTCGAGGAGCCGGCTCCGAGGCGCGCGACCGGGGAGTCGGAGTCAGTCGCTTCCGTCGATCAGGCGGTACGCGAGCCCCGTCGCCGCCGCGTAGACCGTGTGGTGCCAGAGGTCGATGGCGACCTCCTTCTTGCCCCAGAAGACGAAGGGCGGAGCGACCTCGAGCGCGGGCAGCGTCACCTGCGCGCTGCCCCACACCGCCGCGCCGTGCACGGCGGTCGCCGCCTTCGGCGGCAGGCGGGTCGTGCCGAGCAGTCCGCGGACGACGCCCCACATCGTCCCGTAGCCCCAGTGCGAGAGGTCGTTGAAGCGGGCGGCCGCGATGTCGCCCTCGAACTCCTTGATCCCGAGCACCTTCGCCGTGGCGCGTGCCGGGGCGGAGGACGCCGCCCGGTGGCGGATCCGCGCCTCGAGCGAGCTCGAGGCGGTCATCGCCGCGGTTCCCACGAACCCGGCGACGAGACCCTTGCCGATGCTCGAGGCGAGCGTGTTGACGGCGCTTCTCATGAGGCCACCTCCTGGGGCTCGGGTTGCGCGACCCGCCGGGCGAGCTCGGCCTCGAGGCTGACGTCGAGCCGTTCGAGCAGGTGGTCGCCGACGCGAAGGGCGTTCGCCATCGCGGTCAGCGCGGGGTTCACGGCCGTCGACGAGGGGAAGAAGCTCGTGTCGACGACGTACAGGTTGTCGAGGTCGTGGGCCTTGCAGTTCACGTCGAGGGCCGACGTCGCGGGATCGCCGCCGAAGCGGATCGTCCCGCAGTTGTGCGCGATGCCGGCGATCGGGATCTGCTGCCCGAGCACGGACCAGCGCGGGATGGCCGTGTCGTGACACCCCATGACGCCGAGCAGGCCCTTGAGCTTGCCGAGCAGGCGCTCGTGCGGCTCGGTGTTGGCGTACGTCTTCGCGAGGTGGATCTGACCCTGGCGGTCGACGGTGACCCGGTTGTGCGGAAGGGGGAGATCCTCGGTCGTCAGCCAGAAGTCGATCGCGTGCCGTGCGAGGTAGTCGAGCGCGAGCCCCGGCGCGAACCAGGGGGCACCCGCCTTCAGGATGTTCTTGTCCGTCTTACCGAGCGTCTGGATGTGTCCGAGCGGGTACTCGACGTCGTCGGCCCCGAAGTAGTAGTCGTTCAGCCCGAGCGTCTTCTGGAACTTCGTCTCGTTCGGCGACTGCGAGATCGCGATGACCGCCGAGTTCAGGTGCGCCATGTAGTGGCGACCGACGACGTCGGACGAGTTCGCCAGCCCGTTCGGGTGCTGCTCGGACGCCGAGCGCAGGAGCAGCGCCGCGGAGTTCACCGCGCCGCAGGAGACGACGACGATGTCGCCCGAGAACGTCTCCTCGTGCCCGCCGCGATCGACCACGACCCGCGTGACCGTGCGCCCGGAGGCGTCGGTCTCGAGCCGGGTGACCTTCGCGTGGGTCTCCAGCGTGACGTTGTCGTGGAGGAGGGCGGGGCGCACGCAGCACACGTGTGCGTCGGCCTTGCCGTCGGTCAGGCAGGGGAAGCCGTCGAACTTCGCACAGCGCACGCAGCGGCCCTTCTCCGGGTCGGACTCGTCGAGGTCGACGCCGACGGGCAGGTGGAACGGACGCAGGCCCGCTCCGAGGAGGTCGTCGTGCACCTGCTGCAGCCGCGGCTCGTGCGAGACCGCGGGGTGCGGGAAGGGCCCGGAGCGGAGCGGCTCCGTCGGGTCCTCGCCCGTCTGCCCGTGTACGAGGTAGAGCTTCTCGGCCTCGGCGTAGTACGGCTCGAGATCCGAGTACTCGATGGGCCACGCGGGCGAGATCCCGCCGTGGTGCCTTATCTCGCCGAAGTCGCGCTCGCGGAAGCGGAAGAGGATCGCGCCGTAGAACTTCGTGTTCCCGCCGACGTAGTACTGCGCGTGCGGCCTGAAGGGTGTCCCGTTCTTGTCGATCCAGCGCTCGGTCGTCACGTAGCGGCTCTTCAGGAAGACCTCCTTCGAGTCCCAGTTCTCGGGCTCGCGCGGGAGGTAGCCGCCGCGCTCGAGCAGCAGGATGCGCTTGCCCGAGGGGGCGAGCTTGTGCGCGAGCGTTCCGCCGCCCGCGCCGGTTCCGATGATGATGACGTCGTAGTGCTCGCTCATGGGGGCTCCTCTCAGACGAGCGCGATGGGGGAGGTCCAGGCGCCGGTGGCGCCCCGCAGCTTGGGGAAGGCGAGGACGAGCGCGAACTCGCGGACCGAGTCGGCGGCGAGCGCGCTCGTAGCGAGGTTCTCGACGACGAAGACGCCGTGCTCGACGTTCAGGCGCTGCGGCACCTCGAACGGTCGCGCGGGGTTCTCCGCGGGCACGGGGCCGTAGCTCCACGTGTCGCAACCCGTGAGCGCGACCTCGCGCTCGGCGAGCCACTCGGCGAGCTCCAGGCCGGGGCCCGGCTCGCCCGAGAGGTAGGCCTCTGGGTCGCTCCAGTGCCCGCCCCAACCGGTGTGGAAGAAGACGGCATCGCCGGGCTCGGGGTCGATGTCCGACACGGCGTCGAGCCCGATGACGTCTCCGGGCGCGAGCGGGGCCGCGTCGACGAGCCAGCCGCGCGTCACGATCTGCGGGACCGTCTCCGCGCCGAGGTGCGTGAGCCCCGCTGTGCCCGCGAGCTCCGCCACGGTGTAGCCGCCGTACGCGCGGTCGCCCATCTGCAGGTGCCCGAGCGTGTCGAGGTGCGTGCCGAGCTGCGTCGTGGCCGAGAAGACCTCGGTGATCCAGGTGACGTCGTTCTCCCCGACGGGAGCGACGCTGTTCGCGTGGTGCGCGGTCGTGACGAGCGTCTGGCGGAAGGAGCGGCCCGGGAAGACCGGCGCCTGCTCGTCGAGGACACGGCCGAGGTCGTACAGCCGTCCCTCGCGGACGAGCGAGAGCGCCTGGAGGCGCTTGGCCTCCGTCACGTGCCGGAGCATTCCGAGCTCGTGCGTCGTCCTCGAGGCGGGCATCGGACTCACTCCGACGACCACGGCTCACGGAAGTCCGCGAACAGGGTGAGGCCGCCGTCCACGAAGATCGTCTGGCCGGTGATGTAGGCGCCGTCGTCGCTCGCGAGGAAGCAGACGACTCCCGCCATCTCGTCCGACTCGCCCGCGCGCGGGATCGGGATGTGGCTCGTGACCATCTCGCGCTTGACCGGGTCGTCGATCCAGGCGCGGTTGATGGGGGTCACCGTCGCGCCCGGCCCCACGGCGTTGACGCGGATGCCGTTCGCCGCGTACTCGAGCGCGAGCGTGCGCGTGAGGTTCATCATCCCGCCCTTGGAGACCGAGTAGCCGAGGTAGTTCGGCTTGGGGATCAGCTGGTGGACGCTCGAGACGTTGACGATCGAGCCCGGTTTCTCCTCGGCGAGGAAGTGCCTAATCGCCTCGCGCGCGCACAGGAAGGAGCCGCGGAGGTTGACGGCGAGCACCTTGTCGAAGTCCGCGCTCGAGAGCTCGTGCGAGGGGCGGGAGATCTGGATGCCGGCGTTGTTGACGAGGACGTCGATCCCGCCGAGCTCGGCGATGGCCTCGCCCACCATCTGCACGACCTCGTCCTCGTTCGACACGTCGGCGCGGACGAGCACGTCGCGGACGCCCTTCTCGCGGACGCGCGCGGTGCAGGCGTGCACCTGGCTCTCCGTCTCGGCGGCCTCGTCGGGCGTGCGCAGGTAGTTGATCGCGACGTTCGCGCCGTGCTCGGCGAAGCGCACCGCGATCGCCTGCCCGATCCCGGACGTCCCGCCGGTGACGAGCACGTTCTTGCCCTCGAGCCCCCGCATCTCTCTCCGGGCGGGGGCGGTCTCGGTCATCGTCATCGTTCGTGCCTCCTCGTGGTCGTTCGGACGCGGCTCAGTCTTCGGTCGCCCGCCGCCGTTACAGCTCGCTCAGCGGACGAGCTTCCCGTTCGCCCGCACGACGAGCCAGAGGCCGCCGAACTCGGAGACGTTCTGGCAGAGCACCCGCCCGACGGGGTCGTGGACGTAGGAGTAGAGGGGTCGCCCGGCGTACGTCAGCTGCCGGGAGCCGTCGCGCCTGCGCGTCGTGCCGAGCAGCGAGCGCGTCGTGCCCGTGCCCGCCCGCAGCTGCCCGCGGACGAGGTACGGCGGCCAGGCGGCGGCGCAGGCCCCGTAGCACGCGCTCGTCGCCCGCGGATCGCGGGTGAACGCGTAGAGGGCGCGGTTCGCTCCGTCGAACAGGATCGGACCGAACTGCGAGCTGCGCACGATCACGGTCGGCTTCGCCGTCGCCCTCGCGCGCTCCGCCGGCGTCGAGGCGGGCACGAGGGCAGCGACGGCGAGCGCGCCGGCGGCGAGAAGGAGGAAGCGCCTACGCATCGGTTCTCCTTTCAGCTCTCGAGTCGGGCGCCCGGCGCAGCGAGGGCGAGCGCGGGCTCTCGCGCCCCTGCAGGCTCCGGTCGACGGAGCAGCGTGAGGGCGAGCAGCGGGAAGAGGAGGACGGAGAGGAGGCCGGCGGCGATGAGGGCCGCGCCGGTGGCCTGGTCGAGGAGCCCGAGCTCCATCCCGATCATCGAGGCCGCCACGATGAACGGCAGCGACGTCGCCTGCAGCAGCGCTGCGACGGCGGTCTGCCGGCTTCCCACGATCGGGCGGTAGAGCAGCGCCGGGAGACCGCGCACGGCGAGCAGCACTCCGAGGAAGAGCGGCACCCGGACGACTGTCGACGTGCTCGCGACGAGCGCGTCGAGATCGAAGAGGATCCCGCTCGAGACGAAGAAGACAGGGATGAAGACCCCGTACCCGACCGCGTCGAGCTTCGCGCGGAAGGCCGGGTGCGTCATCATCCGGTCGCCGTCCACGAGGCTCAGCACCGCTCCCGCGAGGAAGGCGCCGAGGATCACCTCCAGGCCGAGCCGCTCCGCGAGTGCCGCGAGCACCACGAGCAGCAGGAAGGCGCCGCGCACGCGGATCTGGGCGGTCGTGTCCTGGAGGCGCACGAGCACGGCCGCAAGCCGGCGGGAGTGCTCGGCGCCGACGAGCGCCACTACGAGCCCGGCGGCGACGAGGAAGAAGCCGCCGAGCAGGACGAGCTTCGTCGTCGTGCTCGTCGCCTCCCGGGAGAAGAAGAGCGAGAGGAGGATCACCGCGCCGAAGTCGGCAATCGAGGCCGCGGCGACCAGGAGCTGCCCGAGGTCGGTCGAGAGGTTCCCGGAGTCCTTCAGCACCGGCACGACCACCCCCAGCGAGGTCGCGACGAGGATGATCGCGACGAGGAGGGGCGCATCGATCTGCCCCGCGGCATCGAGCGCGAACGCTGCGACGAGCGCGATCCCGAAGGAGACGGCGAACCCGAGCGCGGTCACGCCGAGCTGTCGCCCGCGCAGACGCTCGAACTCGATCTCGAGCCCCGCGAGGAAGAGGAGGAACGCGAGCCCGATGAGCGCGAGCACGCGGATCGGCTCGTCGATCTCCACCCAGCCGAACACGGACGGCCCGACGACGATCCCCGCGACGAGCTCGAGTACGACCGCGGGTAGCCGCACCGCGGGTGCGAGCCCGAGGAGGAGCGGCACCGTGAAGGCGATGGCGACGACGACCACGAGCCCGTCGAGGTCGATCCCGGTCATGCCTCGACTGTCCGTCCACGGCCGCCCGCGTTACACCGAAGTCCGCCGGAGCCTTTCCACCGAGCGGGGGTGAGCGTTCCCGACCGGTGGCACGGGCTTCGTCCGCTGGCGGACGTACGCCCGCGCCCGCAGGGCGGAGGGCGTCCGGGCCGCTCCGGCCGGCCGTGCCTCCTACGCGTAGCGGAGCGCCTCGCCGGGGCGGAACCGGACCGCGCGGCGGATCGGGAGCAGCGTGACCAGCAGCGCGAGCACGATCGTGCCGACGAGGGCGACCGCGACGTTCCCGAGGGGGAACGTGAAGGGGACGTCGACGTTGACGACTTCCTTCATGAGCCAGACGAGGACGTGGTCGAGCAGGTAGCCGAGGGGGATCCCGAGCAGCCACCCGGCGAGCCCGAGCACCAGGCTCTCGACGGCGAAGATCCGCCGGACATCGCGGCTGCGGGCGCCGATCGTGCGGAGGATGCCGACCTCGCGTGTGCGCTCGATCACGCTCATCGTCATCGCGTTCGCCAGCCCGACCATGCTGATCGCGACGATGAGCAGGCCGAGCACGGCGATCGAGGTCGTGATCGTACGGTTGCTGGCGACGTTGTCGGCCTCGCCGACGTACGTGATCTCGGTGCCCACCTCGTAGCCGGCGGCGGTCAACCGGTCTTCGAGCGATGTCGTCGTGCGGTCGATCAGCCCGTGGTCGTCCGACGTCGTGCGGATCCAGTAGTCGTCGGCGCGCGTGGGGGTTCCGTGCAGGACCTCGCGCATCGTCGCGCGTGGCACGAACAGCACCGTCCCGTTCTCCTGGAGGTTCGAGGCGATCCCGATCACGCGCAGCGCGACCGGCCCGACGGGCGTCTCGATGCGGATCGTGTCGCCGACCTTAGTGTCCGTGGCGCGCGCGATGCTGCGCTCCACCACGGCCACGCGCGCGCGAGCCTGCTCCTCCGCCGGCGTGAACCAGCGGCCGTCCGCGATGTGGTAGCGGAACATCGTCGCCTGACGGACGGCCCACACGTACCCCTCCTCGCCGGCGAGCGTGATCTCGGCGTCGAACATCGGCTCGACCTCGGCGACGCCGGGCGTCGACCGGACGAGTTGCAGGCCGCCCGCGTCCAGCGGTCGCTCGGACTCCGTGGTCAGCTTGAGGTCCTCGCCGTGGTCGCGCCAGTTCGCGTGCGTGACGTCGGTGACGGCGGCAGCCAGGCCGAGGACGGCGAGCAGGTTGCCGACCGCGAGCGCGACCATCAGCGCCGTCGCGAAGCTGCGCCGCCTGCGCCGGCCGACGTTGCGGAGCCCGATCTGCGCCGTGCGGGGCAGGAAGCGCACCCGTCGCAGCAGCCGGTCACCGGCGTCCTGGCTGCCGACCGCCGACCCGGTCGCCTCGAGCGCCTCGCGCAGGGGAACCCGCACGGCGCGCCGGATCGCGGGCAGCGCCGCGAGGATCGGGCCGAGCAGCCCGACGAGCACGCTGACGGCGAGGACGCGCGCGTCGACGCCGAAGGCGACGTCGATCGCGAAGAAGGTCGAGCCGAGGTAGCGGACGAAGACGTTCGAGAGGGCGATCCCGAGGCCGATTCCGACAAACGTGCCGAGCGCCCCGAGCAGCAGCGCGGTTCGAACGTAGACGCCCGTGATCTGTCGCCGCCGACCGCCGACCGCCTTCATCATCCCGATCTCGGAGGTCTGCTCGGCGACGAGCGTGGTCAGCGTGTTCGCGATCAGCACGAACGCGGACAGGAGCGCGAGCACGGTGATCACGTAGAAGAAGTCGGAGAACTTCTGGACGTCCTCCTTGCCGGGCCAGTCGCCGGGCGCCCGCACCTCCGGCAGCCACGTGAAGCCCGTGAACCCGGGGGTTCCCACGAGCTCCCGGCGAACGGCGGCGAGGGTGGAGGCGACCGCGGCCGGCCGCGCGTCGGCGAGGCGGAAGGCGAGGGACTCGTAGCCGGGGACGCCACTCAGCGCCGCGACGGTCTCGGGCGTCGCGTAGAGGACGACGACGTTGTCGGAGGTCACGTCCTGACCGCCGTTCAGGTTGCGCCCCTCGCCGCTGACCCGCAGGCGCTGCAGCGAGTTGTCGGCGGCGATGACGCGGACGGTCTCGCCTGCGCCGACGTCCAGGAGCCCCTGGTTCGCGTTCTGCAGGTCGGTCAGCACCTCTCCGCGCCCGGGTGCCGCCCCGGAGGCGACGTGAACGACGTCGGCCTGCTGGGACGCGAAGTCGGGGACGCCCTCGACGTACGCGGGCGCGCGGCGGGAGCCGATGTAGACGCGGCCCTCGAAGAACGAGCGCGGCTCGACCGCCCGCACGTTCGGCACCGCGCCGAGGGCGGCCAGGTGCGCCCGGTCGAGCACGAGCGGGCTCGTGAACACCGTCAGGTCGGGCAGCTTCCCGGCGGCGACCTCCGCCTGCATGGAGCGGTCGATCAGCGTCGGCATCGCGAAGATCCCGATGCTCGCCACCGCGAGCGCCAGCGTCCCTACGGCGAAGAACGTGCGCGACCGCCGACGGCTCAGGTCGGTGACCGACTTGCGCATGAGCGCGGAGACCATCGGCGGCTCCTTACGAGGCGACGACGACGCCGTCACGGATCTCGACGACCCGCTGCGCTCGTGCAGCGAGCTGGCGGTCGTGCGTGACGAAGAGGATCGTCTTCCCCTCGCGGTTCAGCCGCTCGAGCAGCTCGAACATCTCGGCCGCCGTGACCGTGTCGAGGTTCCCGGTCGGCTCGTCGCCCACGATCAGCTTCGGATCGGCGGCGAGCGAGCGCGCGATCGCGACCCGCTGCTGCTCGCCCCCCGAGAGCTCCGCCGGCAGGTGGTCGAGCTTGTCGCCGAGGCCGACGAGCTCGAGGTTGTGGCGTGCCCGCTCGAACCGCTCGCGCTTGCGTCCCCGGCGCGCGAAGTCGAGCGGCAGCACGGCGTTCTCGAGCGCCGACAGCGTGGGCAGCAGCTGGAAGAACTGGAAGACGATGCCGACGTTGCCGCCCCTCCAGACGGCGAGCTGCTCCTCGCTCATCTCGTCGAGGCGCTGCCCGTCGACGACGACCGTCCCGCTCGTCGGTCGGTCGATGCCGGTGATCAGGTTCAGGATCGTCGTCTTCCCGCTCCCGGACGGGCCCACGACGGCGACCATCTCGCCGGCGTCGATGACGAGGTCGACGCCTCGCAACGCGCGGTAGTCGACCTTCCCCATCCGGTACACCTTCTCCACCCCGGCGAGCTCGATCAGAGACGCGCACGCCCTCGGCGCCGGCGGTTCTCGCTCGCCTTCCGTCTCCGTTCGGGTGATCGTCTCGGTGGACACGGCACTCGGCCTCCCTCGAGAGCCGCCCCCAGCATCGAGCCGTCACCACGACGCGCCATCGGGGGCTCCACGCATCGGCTCTCGGCTAACTACGGAGTCTCCGGCCTCGCGTCCGACCGTGCTCGCAGGACGCGTCCTCGTGATGGCCGGGAGCGTGCGGCGAGCGCATGAAGGCGGTCGTCACGGGTGGCACGGGCTTCGTCGGCGGGCGACTTGCGCGCCTCCTGCGCGAGCGCGACGACGACGACGTCGCCCTCGTCCGCTCGCCTGCCAGGGCCGGCCGCCTGCGCGACCTCGGCTGCGCCCTCGTCGAGGGCGACCTCGAGGCCGTGAGCGGGTCGATGCTCGACGGTTGCGACGCGGTCTTCCACTGCGCCGCGCTCCACGAGATCGGCGTCGCGCGGAGCGAGGCTGCGTCGATGTGGCGACTGGGCCGACTTGGGGAAGGCGCAGCGGGAGCTCGACCACGCGCCGCGCTCCCTCGAGGCCGGCATGGCCGACCTCGTGCGGGCGGCAGCGGCGACCTCCTGATCCGTCGGCCACGCGAGCCCTCGTGCACGCGGGCGGACGTCCGCGGCTCGAACCCGGGACACCGCCCGGGCAGTCGGAGCCGCCGCGCCGACGACGCGGACGCAGCACCCACGCTCTCAGCCGGCCGCGGCACACCCCGGAGCCCGCGGGAGCCTGCTACGTCGGGCGCGGCCTGCAGTAGCGGTTGCGCGGCGTGCGGCCGTCCCAGACGAAGCCGGCGGCAGACACCTTGCGGACCGCGACGGTGAAGCAGCCACCGGCACGCGTCGGCACCCGGAACACACGTTTTCCGGCGGCGCCCGTCGTCCCGCGCGCGGCGTAGTGGAGTCGGCCGTCCCGCCGGGCGACGATGGCGACGACGGCGCGAGAGACCGGCTTGCCGGCTGCATCGAGCGCGGCCACGGTGACTCGGGCGAAGCCTTTGCCTCCCCGGTAGGTGATCGCCCCGATCCGGAGCACGCCCGGCGTGACGCGCAGGGTCGCGGCAGCTACGAGCGTCCCGTCCGAGGAGGTCGCCGTGATCGTCCCCTCCCCGAGCGTGCGGCGAGCCCGGAACGTGGTCGCGCCTCCCGCGCGCGGCGCGATCGTGCCGATGCCCGGGGGCGCCAACGACCAGGCGGCGGACAGGGGGAACGCGTTCCCGTACGAGTCGCTGCCGGTGGCCGTGAACAGTTGCGTTGCCCGGGCGCGGACGGTCGCGGACTCGGGACTGACCGTGAGCGCGACGGCCGGTCCGGGCGTGACCGTGACGGTCTGCGTGCCGCTCGTCACACCCTCCGCGGATGCGGTCAGCACCCAGGTGCCTGCACGCGTGTCGAGGTAGGTGAAGTCACCGCTCGTGCCCGTGCCCGCGGCGATGACGAGCGAGAGCGTGGACGACCACGGCCCCTCGGGGCTCGTCGAGAACGTGCCCTGAGGCGAGCTCGAGCTCAGCGTCACGGTGAGCGGGTCTCGGGCCTGGAGCGGGAGCCCGCTGCTCGTGGTCAGCGCGAGTCTCATCACCGCCGACGGCGCGCCGGCAGAGATCGTCTGCGGCGGAGTGGCGAACGCGAGCAGCGGCTGCGTCCAGGTCCTGAACGACTTCCACGCCTCGTTCAGGCTCGCGCCCGCGATGTCGCCCACGCACCAGACGTTCTGGGGCGGCGGCCCGCAGGCGGCGCTGCCGGGATCCTCGGGGTCGGCCGGCTCGCCGGAGTCGCGAATGGCCGAGCCGAGCCGGTCGAGAATGCGGCCGGTCTGCGCCGCGAACTCGCTCGCGGACAGACCCGAGCCGTTTCTCGGCGCCCATGCGAAGCCCCAGTGATCCTGGGGCTGCCCGCTCGTGCTGCTGAAGGTGCGCAGGGCGTCGACCTGTGCCGACACGTAGCCGGCCATCTGCTCGGCCGGCACCATCGTCCAGCCGTAGCCCGATTCCCGCTCCCAGGCCGCGTTCGCGAGTGGGCTGAAGGCCGCCCGCACGTACGAGCGGGCGGTCTCGATCGCCGGAGGGCCGACGTTCGCAAGCACGATCGGATGCTGGAGGTAGTCGTTCAGGTACTCGCGGCGGACGGAGGTGGGCACACCGGGAACGGCCCAGTTGCGCACGTCGCCGTACACCTCCTGCGACCAATCGCTGACGTAGGTAGCAACGTCGGCCCAGAAGGCGGAGTCGGCGAGCCAGTTCTGGATCGTCGTCTGGTACAGCGAGACGTCCTTCGTCCCTTGGCCGATTCCGACGACGAAGAGCGCACCGCGGGTTGGCTGCGTGCCGTCGCCTTCGTAGAGGCCGCGCAGGAGCTCCCTGAGGTTGGCCCGCGCCTCGCCGGTGCCTCTTCGGACTGCCGAGGTGCTCTCGTTGACCACCCAGGTGTCGCCCTTCGCGACGTCGTAGCCGGCCGCGGCCATGTGCTCGCGGGCGGTTGTGCCGGCCGCGTACCAGCTCGAGCCCGTGCTCGCGACCCATCTCTCCCACGTCGCGTAGTGGATCTCCGCCATCGCATGGAAGTTGGATCCCAGGGCACGGATGCGCGAGGCCTGGTTGGGCCGCGGCATCGTCTTGTCCGCGACGAGCGGAGGGATCGAGACGTAGTACTGGGCGCACGGCGAGGCGTGCTCCGCCAGCTTCGTGGCGAGACGGAGGAAGTCGGTCGCCGCGTAGAAGACGCCGCGCAGCGGCCGGCAGTCGGCCTGCGCGCGAGCCTGCCGGGACTGCCTCATGGAGACCAGGTGCCGCCAGAGTGTCGCCGTCGCCGCCGGCTCGAGCGAGGCGACGGGCGCAGGCTCGCGGGCGACGCGCTGCGAGCTCCCCGCACCGGCGGTTCCTGCGCTCACCACCGCGAGCGACGCAGCCGCGAGGGCGAGGGAGAGCGGGACGAGGAGCCACCGCGGCCCCCTCGGGCTTCGCGCCAGGAGCGCATGATCGCGCGGATCGTCAGCCGGCCCCGGCCTGGGGGTCACGGCTCGGACAGCTCTCTGCGTGTCCACGAAGTCATCCACTCGGTGCCTGCGTCGACTCAGAACATGAGACGAGACGTTTGCTCACAAGTCGTGCGCGCGGCGGTCATTCAACCACGTTCCCGTGCGCGCAACACGTCGGGGGAGGCCGATCCCAGGTGCTGTCGGATGCTCCCCGCGACGAAGCTCCTCGGTCCGCGCCTCCTGTCTCGGGCGTGCCCCGGCTCGTCCTGTCCGACAGGCTCGACGAGACCGAAGAGGTCGCGCTCGCACTCGCGTGCGCACCGGCGGGCACCGCGCGCGGCGTCGCGCGGGTGCAGTCGATCGCGGACTTCCGTCAGTCGAGGGTGGCCGTCACTCGTTCAACGAGGTGCCGAGTGCGGACTCATCGGTCTCGGGTCGACTCGCTACGGTGAGCGCACGGATCGCACGCGGACGGAGCGGATGTCTCTCTGTGCCTTTATGTGCCTTCCGCTGCCGGCGGCTCTGGACCTTCCGCCGGCGCCGGCTCTGGCGCCGTCTTCGCCTGGCGCAACCGGAAGTAGAGCAGCGTCCAGACGAGTGCGATGAACGGCGCGGTCAAGGTACCGCTCACGACGCTCGAGACGAAGCTTCGCAGCCAGCCGGCGACCGGCGTGAGCACGATCCCCAGAACGATCTCGAACGCGACGAGGAGCAGGATGCTCACCACGATCACCCCGAAGACGTTCCACCCCGAGCCGCGCACGAGCTCGCGGCTCCGGCTGAACGCGGCTCCCGCCGGCGTCCTCTCGAGCGCGATCACGGGAATGATCAGGACCCACCACGTCATCAGCACGAGACCGGGGACGATCAGGAGCAACAGGCCGAGGAACACGCCGATCGATGCAAGCACGCCCGCCACGACGATCGACGCGAGCTGCGGCTGCACTCGGCTGAAGGTCCCGCCGAGGGACAGGTCGGCCCGGCCGTCGCGGATGTCCTCGACGGCAGTCGCCAGCGCGCCCTGCACCCAGAACAGGCCGACAAGCGAGACGAGCGCCGCGACCACGGCTCCCAGCCACGTCAGGGCGGCAGTGAGAACCGCCCCGATGATGGCGATCGACAGGAAGACGACGAACGAGACGGGGAGGAGGTGTCGCCAGTGCGCCTTGTACAGCGCCCAAGCCTCGCGAATGACACCCTCGGTCGGGCTCACCCTTTGCACCCTACAACTGCCGCGCTCGGCACGTGATCGCTCCGGAAGATTCAGGCGGAGTCGGGGCACCGCGACGGCGAGGTGGCCGTGGAGGATCAGTCGCCGTCAGCGTGTCGAGCCTCGGTGCCAGAGCCGCGACCCGATGGGAGCGCGAGCGGGGCAGGCCGCCCGTCGAGTCGGCTAGAATCCCGCTCCTCCCGGCTTTCGCGGAAGCTAGGAGGAGGATGGAACGGCATTGGCGCAACAAAGTGCCTGCAAATGGGCACAACCCGGGGCGGTTAGCTCAGTTGGGAGAGCACCAGCTCGACAAGCTGGGGGTCACTGGTTCGAGCCCAGTACCGCCCATCCCCGTTTCCAGCA
>Ga0233417_10000056_pt1 | contig 30636 bp, 30 predicted proteins | sample Sed_MG_FD_189023 | JGI IMG/M metagenome (GOLD analysis project Ga0233417, IMG submission 189023) | Sediment microbial communities from Lake Towuti, South Sulawesi, Indonesia - Sediment_Towuti_2014_0.5_MG | ecosystem: Environmental > Aquatic > Freshwater > Lake > Sediment | place: Indonesia... | reverse complement strand
ATTTCTGGATCAATTCTTACAATGTTTCTTCCTTTATCTTGATTTTCATTCTCAAGGACTCGTAGAGAAATTCCAGAATTATCAGACATCGTATTTACCTTGCATTTTTGAATATATAAGAATATTTTCAGATTTGCAATTCGGGTTCATTCTTAAGTCAAATTGCATTGTATATGCAAATCCTGTATTAACGATAATTGCTATCTTGTTATGTAATTTGTGGACTAGACTATGTACTGACTGTCACGAAAAAAGAAAAAAAAGGTCGTCTTTTTGCTTTTGTTGACAGCATGACAAATTAGCTTATGGAATTGATCTGCTGTACAGCTTTCCTTCAAGTGCAAGCTTGTACATCTCAGCCACGTATGGGTTCTTTCCAGGAGTTTCAGCACCCAATTCTACTAGACGTGCATATACTCTTACTACATATGCAAGAGCACCCATGAAAGCAACTACTACTCCCATGTTAAACATCCAGTGGTTCGGGACTGCGAAAATTTCTTCCACAAACCAAAAGTGCCACATTTCATTCACACCAATTGTAAACATGGTTGCAAGATAGCCTATGATAGTTATCTTGAGACCAGTGTTCATCGAGTTTCCAGGTCCTCTAAGTACAGGTACCCTTCTGTCATACATTGCCACAAAACCCCATCCTAATGGCAGGGCCACAAAGTGGCTGTATAACCACCAATGAGCTGGTGTAAATGCGCTGTCTCTAATCGCGGTTTGATGAAGAGATCCATCAACAAAGTTGTCTACTTCAACGGATGCTGCGATTGAACCCAGCATGATAACCATGATGTAGATTTTCTTTAGTCTTTGGATTTCTACTTCTTTTGGAATTAGAGCCGGCATCTGTGCCATTTTAGTCAGGGATACTTCATCGATCTTTTATAATAACTTGAGGATATAGGAATTACAATTTTACATATAGAATTTGCATAAATTACTACAAATCTACATGATAATTATTTTATATATGGTGGAGATACATTAAAAATAGACCGAGTTAAAGATAATCTGCTTTGATAATCATTAATGATAATCCTTATAAATCATAAGGCTGTAGGAAATGCTCCCTTTCCTTTTTTCCTAATTATGATCTGGAATCACTCTACATAATATATAAATTATTTTTCTTCCAAGACACTGTCATGAATTTGGGCGGGAAAGTCAGGGCGAAAATATTATTACTTTTGATGATTAGCATGTTTTCTGCTGCTACCGTCGCTCATGGGACAGAAACATCGGGTAATGCATCTGGTACAATAACCTGTCCTGATGGGAAGTCAGAGAAGGGTGAATTATCATTTTCTGCTTTCATGAAGGATTCACCTATCTTTGGAAGTTGGGAGGTTGTTCTTGATGGTTCCTCTGATGATAAGCCTAGCAATGGTGGTTTTTTAGACTCTGGCAAGATTGACAAGAAAAACTATGATTTGGAAGGCAAAGAGACAACAACAAAGATTTGTGACTTGGATAAGAAGGGCGATATTTCAATTCATGGAGATTGTGGAAAGAATGGAAAAATCCAGGTTCGATCTGATTCTGGCTGGAAAGGAACTTTTGAAGGAAACATCGACTGTAGTTAATTAATCCTGGTTGACTAGCTTTTTGTTTGTTAAATGACAACGATAGCATTGAAAATCATCAATTTTTGAGATACTATTTATTTATGATATTTTTTCCAGACAATGTACTTGCCTAAAGGTAAAATTATCGTCTTTGAGGGAATTGATAAGGCTGGAAAGACAACTCAGGCAAAACTACTGGAAAAAAAATTGGGGCGCAAATGTGTAAGAATTGATTTTCCTGATTATTTAACCCCTGTTGGTAAAGAGATAAGGCAGTTCCTTGATGGAAAAAGAGATTATCCTGATGAGGTAAAAATGATACTCCTGTCTGCAAATAGGTGGGAGAAAAAGGACCAGATAGAGAAAATGGTAGCCAAGGGAACCACCGTTATCATGAACAGATACTATCAATCAAACCTAGTCTATGGAATTTCAATGGGATTGAAACTAGATTGGCTGCTTTCATTGGACAAAGGTATGCCAAAAGCAGATTTAGTAATAGTAATAGATATCAAACCCAATACGCTGGTTAGAAGATCCAAAAATGTGGTTGATACCTTTGAAAAAGATCTGGGGCTAATAAGACGGGTAAAGAAAAATTACAGGATTCTTGGAAAGAAATTCAAATGGCGCATTGTTGAAGGAGAGAATTCCGTCGACGAAGTCCACGGCCAAGTACTAAAAATTGTAAAAAAGTTTGTGAAAATTTAATTCAATGTAGTGTTCATTTCTAATGAACACATGAAATTCGTTGGGGAAATTGCAGATCCTATTCACAAATTTATCCGATTCACGGATCTGGAAAAAAAAATAATTGATTCTAGCGTTTTTCAAAGATTAAGAAGAATTAAACAATTAGCAGGCGCTCATCTAGTATACCCTGCCGCTCAACACTCAAGATTTGAACATTCATTGGGAACAATGCATGTGGCAGGACTTGCGGGTGAACATCTTTTTTCATTAGGCGTGATTGATAAGGAATCAATTCAAGAATTACGTGTAGCTTCGCTTTTGCACGATATAGGTCATGGACCCTTTTCTCATCTTTTTGAAGAAGCCCTAAAGGTTACGGGTAACAAAAATCATGAAACCATAGGAGCTGACATAATTCGCAAGACAGAGTTGAACGATATTCTTTCAGGCTTCGGATATTCTGCCAAGACAGTCAGTGATATTTCTTTTGGCAATTCTAAAGTAAAGTTCAAAAATGAGATAATTTCGGGAAGCCTTTCAGCTGATCTCATGGACTATCTCCCACGAGACGGTTTCTTTACTGGCGTAGAATACGGAAAGGTAGATTACAACAGAATAATAAATTCATTCAGGGTAACTGATAATGAAAGTCTTGCGTTGGACATTTCATCCTTTTACTCTTTTGAGTCGATGATAATCTCAAGATTTGAAATGTTTCGTGCTGTTTATTTTCACAAGACAGTTAGATCTGCAGAAGTAATGTTGCTTCATTCTATTCTACTCTCAAGCGAAGAGTTGAATTTGGCTAGTTTATCATTAAGCGATTATCTCAAGTTAACAGATGACAGCATACTGTGGATGATGTCATCATCACAAAATAACAAGATTGCAAAGGAAATGATTTCTAACTATCTCGAAAGAAAACTGCTAAAATGTGTATATGAGAGATTCATTCGTAAAAGAGATAATTATACAAAACTAAATAGGGACAAAATTGAAGAGTTAAGATTGAAAATAGCAAGACTAGCAAACATCGATGAAAGAAAAATTTTCCTTGATACATATGGCATCTCACTTGTCCCACTTGCCCCAAACAAGAAAGAAATGAAATCAATACTTCTTGTTAGTGAGGACGAATTCTTTAAACAACCAGTTTCTAATCTACCACTTGTAAATTCAATTACAGGTTATCTTGACATGATTAGAGTATATACTAACCATAAGGATCGAAAAAACATTACAAATATATCAAAAGATGTACTAGATAAGGAGCTACCAGAAAAACAATGAGAACTATAGTTTCAAAACAGAAAAAAATCCTTGTCATGAAATTAAGTGGCAGTGTCTTTGATTTCAAGACCAGCTCAAAATCTCTAAAGGAGTATGCTCAAATGTTGCTTGATATTCAAACCAAAGTTCATCCAGTAGTAGTATCTGGTGGTGGAATAACTGCCAGGAATTACGTTAATTTGGCGAGATCTTTAGGAGCTGATGAGAGCAGTCTTGATGAAATGGGAATAGAAATATCCCGGCTAAATGCCAAGTTACTTTCTGCAGCTCTTGGGGATTCTGTATATCCTGTTATACCTTCAAACCTTGAGGAAATTAGTATCGCCTGTCAATCAGGTAAAATAATCGTAAGCGGTGGTCTTCATCCAGGTCAGAGTACTAATGCTACTGCGGCACTGATTTGCGAGAAAATAAAGGCTGATAGATTCTTGAATGCAACAGATGTTGATGGAATCTATGATTCAGATCCAAACAAGAATCCGCAGGCAAAAATGTTCAAAGAAATTACCATCAAAAAATGCCTAGATCTTTTGAATACAGAGAGTACTCAGGCCGGCAATTATGATCTTATGGACATAGTTGCATTAAAAGTAATTGAAAGATCAAAGATTCCTACATGGGTAATAAAATCAGATCCCAAGATTATTAGAAACCTGATTTTGAAAAATAGCAAGACTGGGACAAGGATTTCAGTGTAAAAGTTAGGTAACTATGATTCAGTATTACCAAGGGATGATACTAATTTAGGCATCGTATTGAAATTTTATTATTTTCTATTGTATCAAAAATTTGATCATGTTACAGTCTTAATCTGGCCCTTAAATTCCTGAATACCATCATCTACGATTTTCTTGTATGCTTCAATGGCCTTTTCCTTTGGTAACGGTCTTGATTGCGCCTTTGCGTACCCATCACTATCACATAAAAAAAGCATCACCTCTGATTCTCTTTCCATTTTTCCAACAAGCATTTCATCACCAACGGGGGCAAATCCCTTGCCATCTTGTTTCACAGTGTACGTTAACATAGCATATCCAGTATAATCAAAAAGTTTGAGCTGAGCCTTTTTGGATCTTTCATGGCCAATGAAAGACGCCTTGTGATATTGCATATGTGCATATTGTTTTTGACCTTCTAAAAGGATTTACCTGCGATGAATCCATGAGGAGAATTAACTTTTGATTTGATTCGCTTTATCTCGCTAGAATGATAAGGACGATCTTAGGTGATTGGGACCAAATATCAATATAATTATTATATCCAGATTGCTTATTTTCGAACATTGTAATGTCATCATCTGGAATGTCAGTAGCTGAGCATTTTGATGAACTTAGAATAAGGCTAATTCATATGGTAATATGCATTGCAATTATTACCATTTTTGTAATGAGTTTTAGCATCAAATCAACAATTTTACCTGTTGCGCTTCCATCCTGGGATGGGGGCCCACAAGAAAATCTCAAGCTATACTATCCGATTCCCGATCCACTTAACAATGTGGCACTACAGCTGACAAGTTTCATGAAAGATACATTACTTCCAACCGGGGTAAAGCTTATCCAAATAGCTCCCGGTCAGGTGTTCTTTGCCCAAGTTCACATCTCTCTGCTAATTGGGCTAATATGCTCGCTGCCAATTATCATCAAAGAAATATTTGGATTTATTTCTCCAGCATTTGATCCATCAAAAAACAAGGATGAGTTTCAAGAAAGCAATACTGGTGGCACTGGACAAACTAATTTGGAGGATAGTACAAAGCGTAAGAAGAGCAAAAAGTCATTTTCAAGATTTGGTCTATTCAAGGTAATATCTCCAATAGTTTTACTGTTCATCCTTGGCGTTGTATTCTCATACATGTTTGTAATTCCATTCACACTTAACTTTCTGTACAGGTATGGTGAATCAATAGGAGCTGAAACTTTTCTAACAGTTAATGATTTCATAACATTCGTACTTCAATTCGTACTGGGATTTGGCATTGCGTTTCAGCTTCCAGTCATTATGTATGTGTTGTCCATTAGTGGAGTGACTGACTCAAAATTCTGGTTGAGAAATTTTAGATACGCAATAATAATCATTTCAGTATTTGGTGCAATAATAACACCTGATGGTAGTGGTGTGACCATGTGGTTTATTGCCTTACCGATGATTGCTCTATACGCCATTGGATTCATTGCCATTAGACGAAGAGAAGATAAGGTAATTACTGTTTAGCTTTTTCATATTAGCATATCAATTAAAATAGGATTAGTAGCAAAAGATAATTATCCATTTTTCATATTTGAAACTACGCAGTGAGTAAATTGGATCAATCATCATCAGCACTCCTTCAAAATGATACAGATAAACAATATCTGAACTACTGGAAGGAGCTTCCTGAAAATTCTCGAGTCATGTTAATATCAGCTATTTATTCTGGTGAAAATCAAAAAATCCAATTAAAATTCTACGATCCCAATTTACATGTTATATATTTTTGGCAGGACAAGACTGATCACAAACCATATTGTTATACCAAACTAGAATACCAAAAAAGAGCTGAAGAAATTGCCGCGATTGAAAAAAAGTTCGAGCTTAAGACTATTCCAAAGATCGATTTAATGACGGATAAAGAAATTCAGGCAATAAAGATAACTGCACCCGATCCTCTTTCGATTGGTGGAAAGGGAGGAATTAGAGAAAAACTCAACGTATGGGAGGCCAACATAAAATACCATGAAAATTATCTCTACGATACCAGACTGATTCCAGGTTCATACTATAAGAGAAATGGTGAAGAGATAATTCCAGATCCCTATTCAATGTCTGAAATTGTCCACAATGCGCTAAAAAATTTTCTGTGGGATAAGATCCTAGAGAGCAAAGAGGCAAGAAATGACAAGTATAGAGAATATGTGAGAGAATGGGTTGATCTGCTGAACCAACCCATTCCGGAAATGAAAAGAATTGCTCTTGATATTGAAGTTGATTCAGAAGAAGGACGTATGCCAGTTCCAAGAGAACATGATAGAATGATTACTGCTGTCGGTATCGTATCAAGTGATGGTTTAAGAAAAGTATTAGTTCTTGAACAGGATAAAAATCCTAATGATGGTACATCTCTTATTCCAGAGGCAGAAATGTGCAAGACTGAAAAGGAACTTTTAGAAAAGACTTTTAAATTGATTTGGTCATACAGCGTATTGGTTACCTTCAATGGTGACGATTTTGATCTTCCATATCTCTATGAAAGATCTCAGGACCCTGCAATAGATCCCATAAATCATACAATTATACCAAAAGAGGAAATTCCAATACTTGTAAAACGAGATTCGTTTATCAAGAAAGGTATCCAGGCAGAGCCAGTTCAGCTAAAGCACGGAGTGCATATAGATTTATTTAGGACATTTCAAAATAGATCGATTCAAATTTACGCATTCAGCCACAAGTATTCTGAATTTAGACTAAATGCGATTGCAGAAGCTCTCCTAAACGATACCAAGATTGAATTTGATGGGAACATAAGCGATCTGCCGATTCAAAAGCTTGCGCAGTACTGTCTAAAAGATACAGAATTGACCTTTAGGCTAACAAGCTTCAATGATAATCTCTTGCTGAAATTATTGTTTGTAATTGCAAGAATATCCAGACTTTCTGTAGAAGATCTTTCCAGAGTTGGGGTCAACCAGTGGATCAGGGGAATGTTATTTTATGAACACAGAAAAATTAATGCACTAATTCCCCATAGCGAGGACCTTCGGTTCAAAGGTCAGGCATCAACTGAAGCAATAATAAAAGAAAAAAAGTATAGGGGGGGCCTTGTTGTAGAACCCACTCCTGGTATCCACTTTAATGTCTCTGTTGTTGATTTTGCTAGTCTGTATCCTAGTATCATCAAGGTTCATAACCTATCATATGAAACAGTAAATTGTCCCCACGATTCTTGCAATCAGGATCCGGACCAAAAAATTCCTAATACCGAATATTGGATTTGTAAGGAGAAAAAAGGAATAACTTCTCTCCTAATCGGATCACTGCGGGATCTCAGAGTAAACTACTACAAACAATTATCAAAAGATAAAACAATTTCCCCTGAAGAACGACAACTCTATACAGTGGTAAGTCAGGCAATTAAAGTCATTCTTAATGCAAGCTACGGAGTAATGGGAGCTGAGATATTTCCACTCTACTGTCTTCCCGTTGCTGATGCTACTGCAGCTATTGGAAGAAGTATTATTACAAAAACAATAGACAAATGCAAAGAGTTGGGAATTGCTGTTGTCTATGGTGATACAGATTCATTGTTTCTGAGAAATCCTTCAGAAGGTAACGTAGATGAAATTTCAAAATGGGCAAAAACAAATCAAGGAGTAGACTTGGAACTGGACAAGGAATATCGCTACGTTGTTTTCAATAATCTTAAGAAAAATTATCTTGGGGTACTCAAAGATGGTACTGTTGATGTAAAGGGCTTGACAGGTAAGAAATCGCACACTCCACCTTTCATTAGAAAAACATTCTACAGTATGCTAGATATACTAGGTAAGGTCAATACTGAAAAAGATTTTGATACTGCTAGAGAGAAAATTAAGGAACTCATAAAAGATAGTGCAAAAAAATTAGAGTCAGATAAATATCCTCTAGAGGACCTTTCTTTTAACGTTATGATAAACAAGTCTCCCGAAAAATACGGCAAAAGGACAGCTGACAACTTGAGGGTAACATCCATTGACGGACATGGTTCTACAACCAATTCTATGAAGGGTATTCCTCAGCATATAAAAGCCGCGATGCAATTCTCAGAAAATCAAAGGCAGGTAAAGGCCGGAGATGTTATTTCATACGTAAAGACAAAGACAGCTGAAGGGGTCAAACCAGTAGAACTGGCAAATCACAGGGATATAGATACTGAAAAATACTTGGAGGCTATGGAGTCTACTTTTGATCAAATGCTAACAGCTCTAGATGTAAATTTCAAATCCATCATTGGCAAACCAAGACAGAGCAATTTGGATGAATTATTTTGGTCAAATTAGAAATCTCATATGATTTGCTATACCATAAACAGGATTTGACTTGGTATTGACAAATATTTTAGATCTTTTGGATAGTTTTTTCATTACTCCTGAAATAACCAAAGCTGGTTGCTCATTTGGCGACATTGATATGCAAATTTCATTTAACGAAGCCGATATTGTGTTTTTTGGGATTCCATTGGAACTGACTACATCGTTTGGAAAAGGGACAAGCAGGGGTCCAGAAGCAATCAGGAGTGCTTCTGGCCGCCAAATAGAGACCTATGTTTATGATGAAAAAAAAGACATCAAGGAAGTTGCAAAAATTTTTGACCTGGGCGATATTAAGTTACCCCAGAATAAGGACAGTGGAATAGATTCAACCTTTTCTTTTTTAAATGAAAATGTTCCTCCGCTGATAGATGAACTTGCCAGAACAAAAAAGAAACCATTTGTACTTGGTGGAGAGCACACCATATCGTATTTTTGTTTCAAGGGCGTATCAGCAACTGCACCTCTGCTGATTCATTTTGATGCACATCGTGACCTAAAACCTGAATATGAAGGTTTGAAGCTATGCCATACTACTCCATTCTATAGGCTGATAGAAGAAGGTTACATCCAGGGTAAAGACATGATACAGATAGGTATCAGACAGGCAGATAAGGAGGAAAATCATATCGCCAAAAAAAATGGCATAGTAACATTTGATCCATGGGAAATAAAAAATAATGCAGAAAACATTACTGAATACCTGCATAAGGTTACTAATAATAGAAATATTTACATATCGTTTGATATTGACGTTTACGACTTGCCTTATGTTCCTTGTACAGGAACGCCAGAGCCATTCGGACTGGATCCATTTGAAATATTGAAAATAATAAAAAGTATTAACGATTCTGCAAATCTGGTAGGAATGGATCTTGTAGAGGTGTCTCTGAAAAATGACGACTACAGAGAAGGAGCGCTTGCAACACAAACTCTTCTAAGGATAATCCCAAGAAAGTACGTTTGAATAGATATTTTCAGTTGTGATAAATTCAACTATCTTGTCTAATTGGTAATTGATTAACCCCATCTTGCTCTTTCGTTCTCTCTATCTTCCTTGGTTGCTTTTTTCCATTCTTTATAATGCTGTCTGCATAGGTATACTCTTTTGTTTGAGGTATTGACTTGCAAATCTGATGCCATGCTGGCCTTACTTCCACTAATGGATCTTTGTGCAGGTTCTGAACATCCACTTACACCACAGCTTTCTCCTTTCTCAACTCTACCCATTTGAATGGGATCTAGTAACGAAATATAAAAACATTAAAGAATGAAAATTTATCTCAAGATTTGCAATGATTTTTTTCTGGACTCATGCCATAATTAGCGGTCGTTTTGACAGATAGACAGGTAGGTTCAGTGGCATGCATGGTTTGTCAGAAATTTCTTGTTTAATTTTTCCTATAAGATTATCTAAGGTTACACCGTACTGCGATTTTGATAATCTTTCTCTAACTGCCAATTCATTTCCGTCGACTTCCTTGTCTCCAATCACCAGAATGAAATGAACCCATTCAGATTCAGCTTCTCTAATTTTTTTTGCAACTGAAAGTTCTCTGTCATCAATGTCGGCCCTGATATTCTTCTTGTTCAATTCGTCTGAAATTTTCTCACCAAATTCTGTATGTTTTGAAGCTACTGGAATTATTCTGACCTGGGTATGTGATAGCCATAGTGGTAATGCGGGAGTCATTCCCTTTTTGCCGTCTCTATGAGCTTTTTCCAAGAGGGCGAATATCACACGCTCTACAGCTCCACTAGGAGAGTTATGTAAAATAATTGGATATTTTTTCTCACCATCGCTATCAACAAATTCAATCTTGTATCTTTCACCATTTTCAACATCTATCTGGTCAGTTGAAAGAGCTGCAGCTTTTCCTAAACTGTCGATGAAATTAAATTCCCATTTTACAATGAAATAAAAAAACTTCTCCCTCCACATTTCTACCAGTATTGGTTTCTTCAGTCTGGCTGCAAAAGTCTTGATAAATTCTTTATTTTGTTCATAAAAGTCTGATGTAAATCGAATAACCATGTCCACATCATCGTTTGGCGAAAGACCAAGACCTTCTATTACTCTTAGTGATAACTCAAACCGCTTGACAAACTCTTCTTTTGCCTGTTTCATATCTTTACAAAAAGCATGGCAGTCAGGCATACTAAAGGCTCGAAGTCTTCTAAGGCCAGCTAATTCTCCGCTCTTTTCCCTTCTAAAAGAATACCTTGTTAATTCATAAAGTTTCAAGGGCAACTGCTTGTAAGAAATTTGAAAATCTTTGGCCATCAGAAACTGACCAAAACATGCAGCAAACCTCAAAAAGAGTTGTTTATTGTCTGATTGAATATTGTACTGTCTTGCTGGAAACCTGTTGAAATAACTATGGATTGAAGGATGGTTGGAATCATACATCACTGGTGTTTCAACTTCTATTCCGCCATATTCATGTATCATTTTTGTAACATAGCTCTCTATCAATGATTTCATCAAACGTCCCTTTGGATAGTATCTCATATTGCCACCGTCAGATGATGGTTCATAATCAGCTATTGCTAGTTTCTTCATTAATCTCACATGCGGAGGAACTTCGACTACTGTTCTCTTTTTTGATACCTCATAATCAGCTAGCTTGCTAAATGAACTGTTTTTTTCAAAAGTATATTCATTTAGTGGAACAAGATTTCCTTCCACTGTTTGAACATACCACAAGGATTTTAAGACTTCTTCGGATCTTAGTGCAGTTGATTCGCCAGTCGATTCTGATTTAGATTTGCTGCTAGCGCCATCAGATTTTTTCTGGATTGTTTTGGCTTGCTCTGCCAATGGATGTCCTTTTATTTTTATGTTGAAGGATTTTGTCCAACCAAACGGAGCCCTGTTTACAGTCTTGAACAGATTTTTTGACTTTTCTTCAATGGAGTTTAACAAAGATTGTGCCGTGCTGGATCCTGCAAGGTCCGAGCTTAGATGTGCATATGGATAGATTAACAGGTTATCACATTTTATCATCTGGCCATATGCCTTTAATTCAGTTCCAACTTGATCAGTTAACGATTCATCGTCATTTTTTTCGACGGCAACAAGAGCCACAATAACTTCGTCTATTTTCTTACTGGATTTTGAAGGGATATCCTCTGCCGTCTGTATTTCTTTGGAAATAGGTTGATATTCAATAAAATCTGCATGTAGCAAGAGAATGCGCATTTAATGACGAGAACTAAACCTAATAGGTCAAATTAAATGGTTTGGAAATAAATTCTCAAATATGCTAATAATTGGTTCTTAGTTCAATAAACTGAGTTTCAGGGCTCAGTCTCAGGTTTGTAAACGGATATTTGTTAACATCCGTTCCACCGGTAATATTCTGCTCAAATCTTGCCAGGTTATGCGTTGCATTGTATGCCAGATTTAGTCTAGAGGAATTATCTCCATTCAATATTCTAACAAATCCACTATCTATTATCATCATATATTTGTCTGTTTTTAATGGCGTCTTGCTGTAAAAGTTCTTTGCATCAAATGTCTTGTTAAAAACAAATTCTGGAATCCAAAAGTATTGAGGATTTCCAATTAGAGTCACTTTGTCGGCAGGACTGACACTTGTTGCATTTGAGTTGCTATCAGGTAAATTCGAAAGTACAAAGGCAAGTGCCTGATAGTAAGTTGAATTCATATTCAATGTAATAAGCATGGTAATACTGCATATCCCAAATATTCCGATAACTGCAATCCTGACGTAAGGAAGCATGTTTCTCAATCTAACATTTGCAATGTTGCTACCAATCTTTTCAATCATAGTAGCTCCTGCTATGCAAAACGGAGGCAGCAACAGTATAAGATGAAATGACGAGACATAACCGATTGTCTGGAGGAAGACAAAAATGGGAATTGTCCACAGCAATAAGAAATAGTCTTTCCTTATTGCCGAATAGATAAGGCCGCCAAAACCAAGAATAAACAAGACTGGGTCGATCTGGAAGAACGTGTTTATTGTATCAATTAAAGGTCTATCTCTACTAATTTGGTAACGCACACCATCTATCCAATGGTTCATGTCTCCACTTAATGTGGCATGGATAGGCCACAGCATTGGGACCAAAAGCACGGGGATTAACCAGACAATTATATTTCTCTTCTTTCTGGTAACCACGTATACCATAATTATGCCTAAGGGAATTATTGTAAATGCAGGTATCTTGGTAAATATCGCTAGACCTAGGAAAATACCTGAGATAATCAAGGTAAGCTTGGTGTATTCACTCTGATACCTTTGTTGTGATTGTTGAAGTTGTTGCTCTTGCTGGTTCTCAAGTAGTTGGCTTGATTGTTGTTCTTCGTCTTTTTGTTGAGGTGACTGTGATTGTGAGGATGAAGGGGATTGAATCTGCCTATCCTTGCCTAAATTTAAAATAAGAAGAATTGATGTTAGGATGAAGGGCAGCTGTATTGTTTCTAGGAATATTCTCCTAATCATCCAGGTAAATGGCATAACTGCAAATAATATTGAGGCAATTATTGCGACATTTCTGCCATATCTATATTCTGTGATCCTATATATTAGAAAAGTATCAAACACAGCCAAGATTCCCATAATTACACGTGGGACCAAATACAATTGTTCAATGGGATTTTTTTCTCCAAGTGTTTCGACACTAGGAAAGCCAATTATGTTAAATATACCTGCCAAAAAAATCTGGCCAAAATAAGGAGCACGATATCTATCCTGCGGCTGAAGTCCCTGGCCAATTTCTGTGGAAATTGCCTTTCTGAGGTAATGCCCCTCATCCGTATGAATCGATGGAAAACCTGTCGGATTCCACAGATGAGTATAAGCAGAAAGGACAAGCGGAATAAGAATAAATACTAAGGATCGCCACCTTGTTCCGTCTTTTAACTGTAGTCGGAGATTCAATTAGCTTCTTTATCCATTAACTATGACATTTATACATGAATTAAACCTTGTGGATGTTGCTAACAGCTATATTTTGTGAATTATATTGGCCGCTTGTTACCATAAAGAAGAGTTTATCTCCACATTACCTTCAGTTAAACATATTGTTCCTTGCTTACTTTACTGACTGAACGGCATTTTTGAGGATATTAAAGTATTTTGTAGGAATTAGATTACCGTTTGCATCGCTTGTCACTAGATTGAAATTTTCAACTCTGTGCGGTCTAAAGTTCCAATACCAAAATGCCCATCCATAGGGATCAATTTCATTAAATTTCTTTAAGATTGCATTTGTATCTTTGGGAGTGATATCACTTGATTCTGGGTCTATTTCGTATACAAAGTCACCTTCTTCGTTCATTACTTTGTCCCTGGCCACGTTATTCCATTCTCCAACATACACAGGGACTCCAGATAGATTGCCAGTTGCCAAGAACATGTTGAGTCTTTCCTCCTGGTAGCTGCCTGGTGACGGCAATCCGTATATACTAAACTTGAATACCGTATGATTCTTGTTAGCTGGTGTCATTTTGGCTAGATTTGTTGCATTGACTCCAATGTTACTATCAAGATCAACAGGTATGCTCATGCTATACACAATATCTTTTTTTGTTACATTTCTCAATTCATTTGTCATAAATGTATTGAATTTTCCAATCTTATCCCATTGATCCACATTATGTACCTGCGGTTCGCTCAATATTTCATATCCAGCTGTACTTGCATGACTGTCAACCGCGCTGACTACCTTTTTTAAGAATTGATATTGTAAAGTCCATCCATCAGTACCATTTACATCTGTGATTTCTCTATTCCACCAGTGGGTCCACCATGCGGCTGCTGATGGATACAAAGGACTTCCTCCACTACCGTATGCGTATTCTGAATTATTTTGGAACAAAAAGTTAGGAAATCCTGTTCCTCTTTGAGGATTAAGCCATGATGAAGTATGGAACTGATGGTTATCATAGATTACTTTAATTCCATATTGGTCTGCAAGAGTTGCAGCAAACTTTAATTCATTTATGAATGCTACTGGATTCCTCACGTAAGATTCCCAATAGTATACATAACGCACGTGATTCATTCCTCCATCTTTTATTATCTTAAAACTCTGGTCATGGTAATTGTCAGGAAATGGATTCTTAAAATCTCGAGATTGGGGTAAGGAAGTATAGTAACCTAACATGTTTACCCCTATAAGCGGTTGAGATTTAGTTTCTTGGGCAATCAGATTAGGTATCAGTGAAATGTTCAGAATTAACATGAAAGAAAGTGTAACTGCAAAAACAGGCAAATTCATTATTTGAATAAAAATTTAACTCCCAATATAAAATTTTTGAAGAGAAAAAATTTTCGTTTTTTAGGAATGAGATTCTCTTGCTCCGGGAACTAGTTGTCTTGTTGTTGTAAGATCCTCAATTTTCTTGTTAATGTTGAGAACTATTTCAAGCAAGTCTGGTTCAATTCTATTTTGTTTAATGAATGAAGCCAACGCCTGAGTGTCTTTTGGCAGACACATTCCATCAAACGGTCTTCCAAATTCAGTACCATACTTGCCAATTCTTTTATCTAATGATACGCCCAGACTCACAACCTTGTCGTCTATTCCCAGATGTTTGCAAATCAATCCTATTTCATTAAAGAATGAAATCTTTAATGACAAAAAGCAGTTTGACGCATATTTGATCAGCTCTGCAGCTTCAAATGATGTTGTAATAATATTCTTTGTCAATGGTTTGTATATATCGACTAGCAATTTTGATAATTCGCTATTACCCTCATCTCCAATTATTGCTCTGTCTGGCTTGAAGAAATCATCCAATGCAGAAACCTGTCTCAGAAATTCAGGATTGTAGGCAACTTCATAGTCTACTCCTCTCTTTTTGGTACAGTTCTTTTCAAGATAGTTTAACACCACACTGCGCATAGTACCTGGTAGCATTGTACTTCTGAATACCAACATGTGGCGTCTATCAGTTGAATTCAGATAGTTTGCAAGTTGATATAGTGCAGAAAGTATTTGAGAAAGGTCTTGTTGGGAATTATGAGTTGGTGTATTAACACATACAAATGAAATATCTGTTTGTGACATTGCGTCACTCAGAGTTTCTGCAACCTTGTATCCGTTATTTTTTAATGTTCTTAGTCTTTCCTTTGAAATGTCATAGAAAATTACGTCATGACCTAGCTTCTGAAATCCCTGACCTGTTGCACTTCCTACTACACCAGAACCAATAATGCTTATCTTACTCGTGCAAAATCCCTCTTTATTATAGGGGGGTTATAATTAATCATATTTATATAATTCCTTTTGATCTTAAAGTAAGAACCATAGTAAGAATTAACACTAACCATGTTACGTTATTAACTTCTATCCTATCTGAAAGTTACTAATAAATAATCTGAAAATGGAAAATAATTAGTGAATCCTTACAGACACCAATCGCTTCAAAAGAGTGGCGGAATTTTTGGAAACATTATTTTTGACCTTCTACTTATTGCTTTTGCCGTTTCACTCCTGATTTCACCATTCTGGTTTGACATTAACGATATTATTTATCAGTTCAATGGCCTCAAAGACTACATTTTTAGAAATTTCATCCCAACTTCTCTATACAATTATTGGTTGATTATCCCACTGGGCATAATTGGAATTTGGAGATGGACTATATGGTTAATCAAAAAAATAGTTGCAACCCTCTATTCTCCAATAACACCTGGCTCAACAAAGGATGCTTCAACGGACGCAGAGCAGCTTACAGTTTCAGTAATCATACCTGTATACAAGGAAGACAAGAAAATCTTTAGGAGATCCTTGGAATCATGGTGGAAAAATAAACCTGCAGAAATAATTGCAATCATTGACAAGTCCGACCCGGACAGTATAGCCGAATTTAAGGAATTCCAACAAGGCAAGAGCAATCTAAAGCTGATTGTGACTTCAAAACCTGGAAAGAGGGCAGCCTTGGCAGATGGAATTGCAGAGTCAAAAGGTAGGATTCTTGCACTAACAGACAGTGATACCATGTGGGATTCAAATTTTTTGGAAAATGCACTGCGACCTTTTCAAGTTGATGCAAAAATAGGAGGTGTTACTCCAAGATTTCATCCAATTGAAACAAGAACAATCTGGCAGAAGATGACTGATATCTTTTGGGATATGCGAAACTATTATGATATGCCTGCACAAACAGCAGGTGGAAAAGCTCTTTCATGTTTGAGCGGTAAGACCGCGCTGTATAGAAGGGAGATTCTTCTTCCCAAGATGAATTTCTTTCTAAATGAAGTTATACTTGGTAGGAAAAAGGAATCAGGAGAAGATAAATGCTTTACAAGACTCGTTCAACAGGAGGGATGGAAGACCTATTACCAGAGTTCTGCAGTAATATATTCATCTGCTGCACCAGGTTTTGACCAGTTTATCAGACAACGAATTAGGTGGGCAAGGAACAGTCATAATTCTGATTTCCAAAGCTTATGGAATGGATGGGTATGGAAATGTCCTTACTTGGCATTTTCCATGATAGATCGTTTCATTTCCGTCTTTACACTATTGTTAGGTCCTATATTTCTCTCAATCGCACTTATTGAAAATCAATGGGGACTGGCTATCTCGATAGTTATTTTATGGTTAGTCGGCAGGACTATTAAAATTATTCCACATCTAAGACGCAATCCAAAAGACTTTTTGATACTTCCTGTCTATCTGGGAATAAATTTCTTGATGGCGCTCACCAGGTTATATGCACTTGTTACCATACGTGATCAACATATTATTAGAGGAATCAGGAAAATAAATGCTAGCAGGATAAAGAAAATGAAAGATTACTTACTGACCGTAGAAATGATAGCTGGCATATTTATTTTTGCGCTAACGTTGCGTTGAATCTAAAATTTATTATTTTTCCGTTACTTCAATTCTAAACAGAATTTGATTTGATTTAAGGGAATCAATTTTATTTCTAAATTCTAGTCTGAATTCCCTTTTCAACCAGATATTTTTTTACCTTATCAAGAGTTAACTTGTCATAATGAAATATTGAAGCTGCCAGTACAGCATCCACATCAGTTTTCTTGAATGCTTCAACCATGTGATCCGAAGAGCCACAGCCACCTGATGCAATAACAGGTATTCTCACATTATTGCATATTATATTGGTCAATTCAATATCGTAACCATTTTTAGTGCCATCTGCATCGATGCTGGTTAACAATATTTCACCAGCGCCAAGCTCTTCTACTTTTTTTGCCCATTGGATGGCATCAATTCCTGTACCTTTGGATCCTCCGTATATCATTACTTCAAAATAAAAATCCCTGTCCGGACCATGAATTATATTATGCTCTTTATGATTTTCATCAACTTGATAATTTCTTTTTACATCGATTGCAACTACAACACACTGTCTACCGAATATTTTCATAAGATCTGTTACCAATTCAGGGGTCTTGACAGTTGCAGTGTTAATAGAGACTTTGTCTGCCCCATTGAGGAGAATTTCTCTCGCGTCTGTAAGCGTTTTAATGCCGCCTCCTACTGTGAAGGGTATGTCTATTACGCTGGCTACTTTTCTAACAATGCTTTTCATAATCTCGCGGCCCTGTTTTGAGGCAGTAATATCAAGGAAGACAAGTTCATCAGCTCCCTGGTCACTGTATTTCTTAGCCAGTTCAACAGGGTCACCTGCATCCTTTACTCCTACAAATTTGATCCCTTTGACTACTCTGCCATTATCTACATCAAGACATGGAATGATTCTTTTTGATAGCGGCATTATACTAAAGCCTTCACCTTTTTTATTTCAAGCCTTTCTTCATATAACGCCTTACCCAGAATTACACTATCACATCCAATTGATCGCACCCTTAACACATCTAACAAGTTTGAAATTCCACCACTAGCAATTATCTTGGACTTTCGATCTGTATTAATGCTATTTAAAGTAACAATATCTGGACCTGAAAGTGTTCCATCCTTGATTATGCTAGTCAGAAGGAAATTGTAAATCCCAAACTTATTGAACTTGCTTATCGCATCGTCAACCGTAGAGTCAGAAGAGGACTGCCAGCCATCAATCATTACCTTTCCGTTTATTTCGTCAAGAGAAATTACAATCTTGTCGCTATGATTCTTACAAAGTAAACATAATTCGTTTGTATTTCGATAAGCCATGGTTCCAATCACAATTTTTGAAAACCCCATTTTAGCAATCCTTTCAAAAGTATCGGTATCGCGAATGCCGCCCCCAATCTGAACTCGAATATTAACCGCCTTCAGAATATCAGAAATTGTTGAAAGATTATTCATAGGACTTCCAAATGCAGCATCAAGGTCAACTATGTGTAACATATCAGCGCCATCTTTTTCCCATTTCTTTGCAATATCAACAGGGTCTTTGCTATACACTTTTTTCGTAGCTTGGTCGCCTTTGGTTAACCTAACTACTTCCCCATTCATTATATCAATTGCTGCTAATACCTTCATTCGTTTTTTTCACAAATATTGACAAAATTTTTCATGATTTGGGCTCCAATTTTTCCTGATTTTTCAGGGTGGAACTGGGTCCCAAAAAGATTTGAACGTTCAATTACGACGGGCAATTTTGAACCATAGTCAGTTACTGCTGCAATGAGCTTTTGATCTTGGGGTTCAATATGATAGGAATGAACAAAATACACCCAGGAATCCTGTGGGATTCCTTTCAAAAGGTTACTTGCAGTGTTAACGATTCTCAAATTGTTCCAACCTATGTGAGGTACTTTGACTTTCATTTTTGGAAGCATCAGGACATCGCCATCTAATATTTTAAGACCTTCCAAAACTCCTTCCTCGCTTTTATCAAATAACATTTCAAGGCCTAGACAGATGCCAAGTATTGGCATGCCCTTATCTACTGCAGTATTCAATAATGCTGAATCCTTTTGCATAGAGCTAATGGCAGCATCAAAGTTACCAACTCCTGGTAAAACCAATCCATCATAATTTTCCAGTTCATTTAGCGACCTTATGATGTCTACTTTTTGAGCTCCATTACTAAGGAGGGATTGATGTAAATTAAATATATTACCTGCCCCAAAATCAAAAATTGCTAGTTTTGTCATCTACATCATGTCTTTGGTACTAGGGAGGCCCCTTCTTCTTTGATCGATTTCTGCAGCATTTCTAAACGCAATGGCAAAGCTCTTGATGGCAGATTCTAATTTGTGATGATCGTCTTCTCCATATTCTACCAATATGTGAGTACAGGCAACAAGATTCTGAAGTAAGGACCTAAAAAAGTGTTCAATATCCTCTTTTACTATACCTTCTACTTCATTTCTCTCTAGTTTTAATTCAAATTTTGAGTATTGTCTCCTGACCAAATCGATTGCTGAATTACTCCGCGAGTCATCCATAGGCACGGTGGCATATCCAAATCGCATAATTCTGGCTCTATTTCCTAATGCCTTATCAAGACTCTGACCCATGCAGATAGCAATGTCTTCTATCAAGTGATGTAAAATCGAATCATGAGATTTCACATCAGCTTCTATATCCACCATGCTGTATTTGCTAAAAGTCGTTATCAGGTGATCTAGAAATTTCAAGCCGCTCGATATCTTCGCTTTACCTTCACCATCTAGATTAACATCTAGTTTAATTGTTGTTTCAGATGTACTTCTGCTCAGAGATGCAGTCCTAGCCTTATCAGTATCTGACAATTAGTATCTAAAATTGAGTCTTAACTTTATATAATATGTTCGGTAATTCATTTACGTTTTTTACTATTAAGGACGTTCCATTACTCACAAATAGGCTCCTTATTTGATTTGATTTTGCATTAGAGGCACATACTCCAACTAATTTAATGTCCAGATTGGATATTTTTCTTGCTCTTTGTACCATGAACAAATCCTCTGCCGAATCTCCAACGTAAAAAGCATTGCTGACTCTAAAACTTTTTATTGATTTTATCAAGGCCGAGGGATTTGGTTTGCCCATCTCTCTTTTTTCATCCTCCAAGTAGAATGACCCCTTTGCATCAAAAAATTCAAAGATTGATCTCATTGAATACTCTGCAGCTATTCTACTCCTTCCCGAAACAATACCTATTTTTCTATCAAAAAAATTCGATATTTTCTTGAGAGTGGAACTTGTAACTAGGAGTGAATCATTTTCAATGAGTGGGTTGCCAGAATAAAATTTTGGATTTATGCCATGTAGTTTCTTGAACAATTGCGGCCCATAAAAGTACTCATCAAAGACCGTAGAAATTAAACTTGTTTTAACAGATCCCGGGTACTTCAATATTTTCTTTATCTGTCCAAGACGGCTTTGAGAGTATTCCTTTAGATAGTTTTCCACTGAAATGATTCCCTTTGAAGTGGCGTTTTCTGCAATGTTTTCTATGAAAAAAAGTAAATCAGTTTTTTTGGGAGGTCCACATAATATACTTTGAACAAAAGCATAGCTTGTGTCAATATCATTGTTAAACATCCCCGATTTGCGGAATTTGAAAATTAATTCATCACTTACCATATTCCCGAGGCCAACTTTGGATTTATCGATGTATTTTACAAGGAACTGGACTGTTTTTTTTATGGCCTTGTTGTACGATTCGCTGGTATCAATTAGTGTACCGTCAACATCAAAAATAATGCATGCATTTTCATTCATTGTTATCTATTCTGTTTTGATTTAATGAATGTCCTTAACTGCTGACAATATTTTGTTATTCATTTTCTTTGTACCCACTGTTATTCTGAGACAATTTCCATAGTTTTTGATGTTGCCCAGACCCTTTACTATTATTTTTGAATTTTCTAGTGCTTCAATAATTCTACTATACTTTGTGTTGCATTTTATGAAAAGAAAGTTTGCATCTGACTTGTACACATCAATGTTTTTGATTTTTGATAGAGCATGGTAGAGTCTTTCTCTTTCATGTTTTATCAATGAAATACTTTCCTGTATTTTCTTAGGTCTAGAAATCAATGATATTGCAATTGCTAGTGAAAGGCTATTTACTGCATATGGTAACTGAACTCTGTATCTAAATAACTCTGCAAGTTGCTCGTTTGCTATCATATATCCTACTCTTGCTGCTGCCAAACCCAACGCCTTTGAGAATGTACGGAGAATTATCAAATTTGGATATTCATTTACATATTTAGCTAATGAATATTTTGAAAATTCGACATATGCTTCATCAACAATTACCAAATTATTTTTCAAGGTATCTAATATGTGTAAAATATCCGATTTATCAAATTGATTTCCTGTAGGATTGTTGGGAGAGCACAAATAGACCGCATGAGATTTTTTTGCATCGGCATTAAATTCATCTATATCAAGTGAGTTATCAATTGATGATAACACTATTTCTGAAAATGCAATTCCATGTAATTGACATCTTGTTTTGAAATATGAAAAAGTAGGATATATCGATGTTAACCTCCTTCCATTTCCAATTAGTGTCAAAAGTAAATCAATAATTTGATCAGAACCACTACCCACTACTAGTGACTTTTCACTTATTTTCAAATATTGAGACAATCTCCTATACAGTTGCTGGTAAAGATCTATTGGGTATTTTCTCAGATCAATGTTCTTTAAACTGTCTAAGGCAATCTTGGTAAGATAATCCTTGTCTATTACCAGATTTTCATTTGCGTCCAATTTCGAATAGTTACTCTCGAGAGGTACTGCATACTTCTCTATCATGGAAATTTTCTTCATTTCCTTCATTAACCAATCTGTCAATTTCTGAACCTCTCTTCTACGGCAAAATAATGATTTGGTAAACCTTCTGCAAAGGCCAGTTCCTTTATGTATTTTTGAACTGATTGGAGGCCAGTTTTGGTTACTGTAATATTGTTAACTAATTTTACAAAATCTAGTACTGATAAGGAAGACTTTGATTTGCCAAATTCTATGGTTGGTAACACGTGATTTGACCCAAGACAATAATCACTTGCCGATGATGGACTGTACTTACCCAGTAACACAACACCTGCAGTATTTGTCCTAGAAGCAATTCTACCAGGGTTTTCTGATATGATTTCAAGGTGTTCTGGTGCAAGTTCGTTTATGAATGATATGCCGTCACCCTCATTTTTACAAAGTGCAATAAAGCCATTTTTTCTTAGGCTAGATGAGATTATTTCCGATCTGGATAGAGAACTATTCAATGTATTCTTAATTTCAATTTCTAGTTTCTTAACCAGAGACTCTGAAGTAGTAACCACACCACAAATTGTATCCTGACTGTGTTCTGCCTGAGATATCAGATCTTTGACTACGTACCGGGGATTAGATCTTGAATCTGCATATATCAAAAGTTCAGTCGGACCTGCAATCATATCAATGGTAGTCTTATTACTAACAAGAAATTTTGCAATATTAACAAACAACCCACCTGGTCCAACAATCTTGTCAACTTTCTTTATTGTTTTGGTTCCGTATGCAAGAGCTGCCACAGCCTGGGCACCACCAACACTGTAGACTTCATCAATATCGCATATATCAGCTGCCACTAGCGTGACAGGATCAATACTGCCATCCTTCATGGGAGGACTCACTACAGATATCCTATTCACGCCAGCAACCACTGCAGGAACTGCACACATCATCAAAGTGCTAGGATATCTAGCTCGTCCACCTGGGACATAACATCCAACACTTTCTATTGGTTTGAGAGCTCTCTTTATCGTTACACCATTTTCATACGACATAATTCCTGTCAATCGTTTCAAAAGTATTGTCTCATTTTTTTCAAGAAGTTTTTTGCTCTTCTTTAGAGAATTCAGCTGGTTGGCTGTTACCTTTCTATATGCTTTTTTTAATTCAGACTTTTCTACTCTTATGGAGTTGATTTTTACTCTATCATATTTTCTTGTATATTTTAGAACTGCACTGTCCCCAAATCTGATAACATCATTAATTATCTTCCCTACAATATCGCTTTTCTGAGGGATACGATTTGAACGCCTAATGAGATTTGCTTCTCTGAGTGGATTCTTCACTATTATTTTTTTGATCACTTATTCATGACCTGTTTTAACTCCTCTAACGGGAGTATCTGCTTTGGCTGCATCACAACAAGTCCTTGGGCTATCTCCCTTAACTTTGGAACTATCTTTATGTATTCATTCTTGTCTATGACTGTGTTGACACCAAACCAGCCTTCTTCGCTTAATTTGCTAATTGTGGGTCTTTTGAGTGCGGGCAAGCTATCCAACAACTTCTGCAGGTTCTCTTCTTTCACGTTCACAAAAATGTGAAATTTCTTTCTTGCCTCCACAACACCTTTGACAAGTGCCATTATATCAGCGATTTTTTCTGCCTTTACTTTATCCTCTAATGAACTCTTGTTTGCAATTAGCTGAGCACTTGAATGACCCAATGTTTCAATAAGCTTCAAGTTGTTTTGAACAAGGGTGGTTCCTGTTTCTGTAATATCGCATATAGCATCAACGTCCTCTGGGGGTTTGGCCTCAGTAGCTCCAAAGGATAGAAAGATTTCAACCATTTTATTTTCGCCTATTCTCATCCATGGAGTAATAATCATCGGACGAATATCGCCATAATATTTTTGGTATGCTTTATTAGAACGTATATGAGCAGAAGTTGTAGTTAGGTACTCTGATGAAATTCGTAAAGTTCGTTTCTGTTTTGCGAAACCTTCTATTAATTCAGTCAAGTTGTTGTATTCAAAATTTTCCGGTATTGCTACGACCTGATTAACTTGACCATATTCTAAATCCAATAGAATCTTGACATCCGCAGTCGCTTCGACTATCCAATCCTTCCCAGTAATTCCTATATCATAAAATCCTTCCTGTATGTATGTTGGGATCTCTTGTGGCCTGAGGATTTTTACTTCTATTTCTGGATCGCTTAGTTTAACCCTATATGTTCTACCCCGACCCCTGACAGTTTGCCACGCCTCCTCAAGGATCTTAAATGTTGCATCTTCGATACTCCCTTTTGGTATCGCAAATTTTACTGTTGCCATCTGATATCAAAAGGATCTTTTTAATGGGATATATTTCTATTGAATAAATTACTTGTAGAGTTTTTTTCTGAAAATTATTAATACGTTTATTATGAAAAATTGTTCAAAATTATTTATTAAAGTACTCCCAGTATTGGACGAATCATCCCTTACCCTTCAAATCATGTAGAATTCGTCTAGCATTATCCAAACTAATTTTTGACTCTTTGTACATTGTTTCAGATACCAAATCAACCATTTTACCAGTTGCTCCTGCCGCAACAGCAATATTTTTTGCATGTAGTTTCATATGCCCCTTCTGAATCCCTTCGGTGGATAATGCCCTAATTGCTGCCAAATTTTGAGCAAGCCCGGCAGATGCTATGACACATGCTAGTTCGCCTGCCGTTTTTACTCCCAATATTTTCAGGCCCATTTTAGCCACAGGATGGACAGTTGATATTCCACCTACAATACCAACTGATAAGGGAATTTCTATTTTACCTACAAGATCACCATTTGACGACTTTGCAAAAGTTGTAAGCGATCGGTACTTGCCATCCCTTGATGCATATGCATGAGCGGCAGCCTCAATTGCGCGAAAATCCTGGCCTGTTGCAATAGAAACTGCATCAATCCCATTCATGATTCCTTTGTTATGGGTTACTGCACGATGTGTGTCAGAAAAGGCTAAAGCAAAAGCAGAAAGTATCCTATCGACAATATCATCTCCTCCGAGTTCTTCCTTCCTGAAGGTGGCTTTACTGATAACGATTCTCTCCGTGGCATAGTTGGAAAGTATTTTGAGAACCACCTTACCGTCTGTCTTTTGCTCAATTTTAGGGCCTAAAAGTTCGCACATTGTATTTATGGTGTTCGCCCCCATCGAATCTTTGCAATCAACATAAATTTCAGCCACGATCATTTTTGCACCATCAATTTCATTATCAACTACTCTTGTTTTCAGATCGACTGCCTTTACATTTTTTGAAACCGAATTGGCCAGTTTGAGCAACGATTCCTTGTAATTTGAAATGGCCTGAGTGGCTTTTTTTATATCTAAAAGGTTGGTTACCTGAATCTGACCCCTCATTATAGAACCTTTAGCTGAGGCTTTGAATCCACCTTTGGACCTGGCTAGTTTTGCTGCGTTACTTGCGGCTGCAATAACAGAAGGTTCTTCGATAGCCATGGGGACAAGATACTCTTTGCCATTAATAACAAAATTTGTTGCTATGCCAAGAGGCAGCGAAAAACCTCCTATTGCATTTTCTACCATCTTGTCAATCTTGTCAAAAGATAATGGCTGACTAACAGCAGTGGAAATTTCATTTCTTGTAATACCGCTTTTGGATGCTATTGATGATAGTCTTTCTTCAAGACTCATCTGGTAAAATTTCTTTTCTGTCATTGGTACGACTACTATGATCTAGTAAGCCTTAATATTTTGTCATCATCTTTTTGCGGTAATGCCCTTCCATCGGTATTACTGGTAAGAACAAAGATTGATCCGTCACCGGACTCGACTACATCTGCAATGCGGCCATAGCCAACAAGGATGGTACTTTGACTACCTGTTTCAAAGTTAATTTCCCTTAAATGGGATCCCTTTAGAGCAGCGACAATAAGATGGCCATTATATCCCAATTTATCTGAAGCTGGAATTATAACACCCGAAGGTTCAAGGGATGGATTGAAACATAACAATGGAGCGGTTTTTTCACCGTTACCATTGCACTCTTCGTTGGGCCACCCATAATTCTTTCCTGGTGTCACCATATTTATTTCATCATTACCAGCTGCCCCTTGATCGGGAACATAAAGGTCCCCACTACCGATATTCCACGCCAAACCTTGAGCGTTCCTAAAGCCATATGCATACACGCTTGAATTCGAAAAGGGGTTATCGTGTGGAATAGTTCCATCATCATTGACACGAAGAATTTTTCCTGCCAGAGACTCCAAGTCCTGTGATAGTCCTGGAATTGAGGCATCTCCAGTTGAGACATACATCTTCCCGTCTGGGCCGAATTTAATGTGACCGCCATCCCGATATTCTCCTCCGGGAATACCATCTATTATTGTCTTTGAATCAATTATCTTGTTATTGCTTTCTTGAAGCATCAGGACCCTATTAAAGAGTCCAGTGTTGTTTGAATATGTGTAATATACATAGAAAAGGTGATTCTCTATAAAATTTGGATGCAATACAAGTCCAAGCAATCCTGCATCTCCAATATTTTCGACTTTGATGTCGCCAACTGGCTCTTCCAAAAGGGTACCATTTTCAACGACTCTAATACTTCCATTTTTTTCAGTAATAAAAATTCTGCCGTCCTTTGAAACATCGATAGCCCTTGGAGCTTGCAAGCCTTGTGCGATAATTTCTACCCCTTTTGAATTTTTTAGGTTCCCAGAATCTGATACTGGAGAAGGTAATGGCACAAGGGTTTCAGAAGGTGAATATTTCATGGTAATTATACTGACAATTATGACAAGAACCGAAGGGATAACAAGTCGCATTAGCTGTCTTCTTTCCATACACTTTACATTAAACTTGATTTTTTATAATTCTATTCAATTTCCATTATACCAATTATTGCCATCATTTTAATCAGTCTACCATTAATAGCCAGCATCTTTAATTCAAATTAAAAATACCAAATAAGAACAAATGACGCAGATGAGGAGATTTGAACTCCTGCTCGCCCGAAGGCGAATCGGCTTTCTTTCGACCTGGCTCAAGGCCGACGCATTATTGTGTTCTTAAAACTAAGAAGACCACTCTGCCACATCTGCTTGAATCTCTTGGACTATTTCTTATTTTTATATGTTTAAATGCATACGAGGCCATGAGACGTTTTAATTATAAATGGCATCAATATCTTTTATATTATTCAGTTATTAGTAAAGTGAAATTTGATGATACCAATAAATAAACCACAAATAGACGACGATGAAAGACAAGAAATTCTCAAGGTACTTGATGACGGGATTTTAACCTCAGCATCTTATTCTGGCGGTAAAAGAGTTCAGGAATTTGAAGGATTGTTGGCGGATTTCTTGCATGTCAAACATGCGATAGCGGTAAATTCTGGCACTGCCGCACTGCACGCTTCAATTCTAGCTGCAGGTATCAAAGAAGATGATGAAGTGTTGATCCCATCATTCACTTTCGTAGCGACTGCAAATTCGGTCGCATGTACGGGTGCCAAACCTGTCTTTGTAGATATTGAAAAAGATACTTACTGCATGAACCCTCAAGATTTACAACGCAAGATTACTGATAAGACAAAGGCGATAATACCAGTCCATTTATACGGACATCCTGCAAAGATGGATGAAATTCTGGAAATAGCGAATAAAAAATCCTTGATGGTCATTGAAGATGCCTGTCAATCATTGGGATCTACATTAGATGGAAAACAGACAGGTTCTATAGGCCAAATGGGATGTTTTAGCATGTATGCATCTAAAGTCCTGACATCCGGTGAGGGCGGGGCAATTACTACCAATAGCGACGAGTTTGCACATAAGCTGCGAATGATTCGAAATCACGGCATGGTAGATGGCTATGACACCCAAATTGTCGGCTTTAATATGAGACTCCCAGAAATTCCGGCAGCAATTGCTAAAACACAAATGAAAAAGATTCAATCTATGTTGGATAAGAGAGCAACCAATGCAAAAAAACTAGGGAAATTTCTTGGAGATAACATTAGTGATAAGAAAATTGTCTTGCCGCATGAAAATCAGAGAACAAAGTACAATTGGTATCTTTATACGGTGGCATTCAACGAAACTCGTGACAAAGTAAAAAAGTTTCTAAATGATAACGGAATAGGCGCTACCATATATTACGATCCGCCAGTTCATCAAACACCATACTACTCAAAGTTTCATACAGGAGAACTTGAGATAACAGAATGGGCTTCAAAAAGCGTCCTTTCATTGCCCGTACATCCTTCTATTACAGAAATCGAATTGGATATGATGGCAACTTCTGTTGAAAAAGCCATAAGGTCATAGACGGCAGGAATCAACTATAGACCACAACTTAGCCTTGAGCCGGCTTTCAATACACATATGGTTTATATAATATTCAGACAAAGATCAAAACGATAAACATGCCTATAGATCCAGACTTTCCAAAAAATCATCAAGTTTCTGGTAAGATACAACTTGCAGATGCCGAACATTTCCATTACATGTGGGGCCCAGGAAAAGCTGCTGAAGCTGCAGAAAACGAAGAAGTAAAGGCAGCATATGCCGCAAGGAGTGAACAAATAGTACCTCTTGGCGTAAGTGGCACTATGGTAGCAGTCGATTGGGATTCATGTGTAGCCGATGGTGCATGTATTGAAGCATGCCCAGTACAGGTATTTCAGTGGTATAGAACAGAACATGATGTTCCTGCTACAGAGGCAAAGAATCAAACATGGAATGGTACGGGTAGTACTGTCAAAGAAGAACGTAAAGATTATACTGACAAAGCAGATCCAATTCGTGAACATGATTGTATTTGGTGTATGGCCTGTGTATCGGTTTGTCCTCCACAAGCTGTAAAAGTAGATCAATCTGCACTTGAATTTCACGAGAAGGCTTCAGGTACTTTTAACGAAGCTTTGTCAAAGGGTAGTGCTCCTCCACCACACGCACATTAAGTATTCTTACCTCATTTTTTCCAAAACTATATTTTTATTTCGTGTTACTTTTTAATATCCGAATAAAGAAGTTCTGCTGACTACGAAAGTTGATTATTTCAGATTCCTATATGGGAATTTTTCTTCCCCGAGATTTTCCCGCTAGAGTTTTAAATTTCATAAACGGAAAGGACAACCTCCCATTAACTCAAAAAGATGAAATAATTGCCACATTTTACATCTTTGGTAAAGATCATAAGGTTAACGGAGAACTAGAAATTACCAATGCTAAAGATATTGCACGAAAAACAATGGAGCAACTGGCAAGACAAGTTAAGGTTCTTGCAAGTAATCCAATAAGCATGAACCAGGAATTATTGAGAGAGAATTTTAACAAAAGATCAATGCAAATCCTGATAGATTCTAATACCAAAAATGAGAATACGAAAATAAGTTCTGATATAACAAGAAGGATATCAAGAGATCCTACTATTCTATCGGATTGTTACGCATGGCACATAGCCTACTATAAGCAAGATTATTTTTTCAAGCTATTCAATCCTCTTAGAGGTACTGATCTTCCTCCGGGCCTGGTAGACCAACTAGAAGGTCGCATGCTTATGCTGGGATTTAACGTCAAAAATTCTGCAAATTTGACGTATGAGGATCCAATAATTCCATTCCTAGAATGGATGAATGAATGGACCAAGTAATTTAGGACTCGGGTTATAACACTGTCATCCTGCTCATGACGATATGATGAGGCAGACATGATAAAGAACATTAAAGCCCTCTTTATAACATCTAGTATGGTCAACGTGGATAAATCGTACGAAACCCTCCTGTCTAGAATTCAGGGAGATTTGGCTAATGCTTCAAAGAAAGATTCGGCAAGACTTGAAATTCCCAAACCTCAAATCATTTGGGTAGGCCAGAGAACAATTTTTAGAAATTTCATGGAGTTTCCCAAGGCATTAAGAAGGGAGCCTGAAAAATTGTTACTTTATTTGAATAAGGAACTTGCATCCGCAGGGTACATTGCAGGAGAAAGGGTCATCTTTCTAGGTCGAAAGGAACCATCATCTTTTGGAGCTTTAATGGAAAGATACGTCAAAGATTACGTCATTTGTCCTGTATGTCAGAGCCCTGATACAAGGACGGAGAAAGCAAAAAAACTAGGATTCCTAGTATGCGAGGCGTGTGGTGCAAGGTCATCTATCAAGGGTAATTACGCCTAGAATCACTATTCAAGCAGTGATACAATCGCTATATTGGATTGATTGCACAAAAATATTGCTTGGTATAATTGAATAAAGCCAAGAACCTTGTTTTTTCTCTGAACATAGTAATGATAGTAGCAATACTGTCTTATCCCGAATCCTTTTCTGTGTTCAAGGATCTGTCATCAGAAAATCAGAATATCTTGCAGATATGTTGCACTTGGTGTAAAGGCCTTGATG
>Ga0233417_10000054_pt1 | contig 30992 bp, 28 predicted proteins | sample Sed_MG_FD_189023 | JGI IMG/M metagenome (GOLD analysis project Ga0233417, IMG submission 189023) | Sediment microbial communities from Lake Towuti, South Sulawesi, Indonesia - Sediment_Towuti_2014_0.5_MG | ecosystem: Environmental > Aquatic > Freshwater > Lake > Sediment | place: Indonesia... | reverse complement strand
TAACCCTCGTCCTGTATCTTGAAACAGCAGCTGCTGCATATTCCTCGCTTTCCTCCTCCGACATCAATGGATTTAACCCTTCACGTTGTTCTACGTTAATTAAGACGCCATACTTGTTTGAAATACCTATCCAACGTAGAGAACTGTCTAAATTTAATAACTCCTCGCTAAAATTATAAATGAACTCATAATCAATTCCCAATTTTATTAACTATCATATCTATTTCTCATATTTAAGCAAAAAGCAAAATAAGAAATGAATTGACAGTCACTAAATCTGTTCTATTACATCACCAGTATATTCAATAATCTTTAGATTCTTGTATTCTATGTCAGTTTCTTGAACTATTCCCTGCATGAATTCATCTGCAAATATTATGATATCGTCAAAATAATTATGTGATAGTAATTTTTCAAAGGAACTCACAAAAGTGGGGTAGTCTTTGGCATCAAGTAAGTTAAATTTTTTCTTGGAAATAAGGTTATGGGCAGCAGGATATATGTCTGAAATTTCCGCTGGGATGATACCAATAAATGGATTATACGCACAGATCTGATAGCCTGAAAATTTCTTGTTCAATTTATGATATTCATGAGAAGAATAAAATGGAGAAACCTGTGTGTCAGGATATAGAATTATTTTTTTCTTATTTGTCATAAAAGAATCAAAAATCTTTCTTATTCTGGAGGCCTCTGGTCGATATTGATCGATTGTTTCCATAAAAAATATCGCTTTTTTCTTGTATATTGGAGTACCATCTTCTAAATACTTGTAATTGAGAAATAATTTATAGGCCTCCATTAATTTAGGATGGGCACGTGCCTTCTGCCCAACATATTCCCAAAGTCTTCCTTCCATGATAGCTTGTTTTACAGACAATACTTCTCCTCTCAAAATGTAGAGATTATGCTTAGCCAACTTGTCAGTTCTCTCTTTATATTCGAGATCAACAAATTCCCTAATTGTCATATTAATGCAAATTGGGCATTGACATGAAAGATATGATAATTTATCAAGTCTTGCAGTGCCATTTGCGTGCATATACCTGTTGTCTCTTGCATACAGCATGTAGGAGGCGGAGTCAAAAGTATCACATCCTAATGCTACTGCCAATGGTATCGTTAAAGGATGTCCTGCTCCGAAGAGATGAACAGGCTTCGACATAACTTTTGATTTAAGAGCTGCTATCATGTCTGCCAGAATGGAAAATTCATATGCTTCTAGCAATTGCACCGGACTACCAAGAGCCATCATCTCATAACCCATTTCATCAAGTTGTCCAGCGGATCTTTTCACCAAGTCGAGATGTTCTGCTCCCTGCACTGGACCAACCCATACAGAGTTTCTATCATTGTTACTCTTTATTAGATTCAAAGTTTCTTGGGAATTTTTTATAGTCTCGATAACATACCTTTCAGCTACATCATATCTCAGACCATATCCTGTTGGCTTGTCGAGAGGTACACAAATATCACTTTTAATATCATTTTCAAATTGAGCAATATATGAGGGTCCTGGTTCGATAGAACCATACTCCAGCACTTGGTATCCACCCGAATCTGTCATTATCGGGCCATCAAAATTTATTATTTCATGAATACCCTTTTCTCGAGCTAGATCTCCATATTGTTTTAAGGTGATGTACGCATTTGTAATAACAGCCTCAAAACCTAATTTCTTTAAAAAATCTATTTCTACAGATTGTGAAACAGGATGGACGACAGGTATGAAGGCGGGAGTCTCAAAAGTCCCACTAGGGGTCTTAATTTTTCCTATCCTTCCTGCTAGGTCAGAATACCTGACCTCGAATAACAAATTTACTTGAACTCCCTCATGAATTCTTCATAGATTGACTTCACCCTATCAGCTGCCAATCCTGAGCCTTCTTCTATCCCATGTTCGGTTACCTTAATCTTGTCCATTACAATTATCGCCTTGACATCATCTCTGATTTTTACTAGTCCTGGAAATACTCTTGACAAACGTTCTGCAAGACCCTTAAGATCAAATGGCTTTTCCAGGAGCTTTATTTCTTTCACAAAAGTTCCATTTATAACAATTCTCAGTATTCCTTCACCTTCTAAATTTTCAAGAATGATATCCAATCTTTCGTCGATAGCGCTTAAGGTTCCACTATAATTTTTGTCATAAGATGTCTCTATCAAAACTTTTTTTCCTACAAATTGAAGTATTTCTTCATAAAACTTCCTTATGGTTAAAGCAGACATTTTTTCAACTAGGAATGTTTCCTAAAGTTCTATATATGAGTTTCAATAACGATTTGGGCTAAAGTCAATTTTATCTTTCGGTTTATTTATATTCTAATGCGATAAGCTAGTCAGGGTCAACGTTTTTTAGGAAACGTATCCAATTCGTTACTTTGACATCTCAAACAAGATTTTACTTCTAGATTACCAAGATAACAAATGTAGTAGCATTTACTACATTGTAAGCGAGTAATTCCGTCTCTAATAATTACTAGGTTGTCATGACGTTCTATGAGTTTGGATGATACCAGATTTCCTAATACTATTTCCAAAATCGAAGAAATATGACTAGATTCTTCATTTCTATATCTGAGATAAGTTTCAATGATATTTGTTGGAATACTTTTTATTTCTAGTTGGAATATTCCTTTGTTAAAATTTCTAAATAAAAAATCTCTGAAATACCACTCCAATTCATTAGATTGAGTCTTGCTCATTTTCCATCTTTGTACAGATTCTAGAAGAATAAGAATGAGTAGATTCAAATTTAGTGAACTTTAGAAACTATTTAAAAATAATTGATTAGTTAACTAGTTGAGTAAAAATGCAATGGAATTTAAATAATTTTAGCAAGATAGCTTTTTCCAGGTTAATTCAGCCATTTGGTGATAACCTTAATGATGTTGTAAAGATTACCAAGGCTTTTAGTTATGCTGCTAGTGTTTATTCGGGTATATTTAGAAACGAAAGTCATGAACCTTACATCAACCATGCCATGAAGGTTGCATTGATATTATCTGACGAGTTAAAGGTTCATGATGTAGATACAATCTGTGCAGCAATTTTACATGATGCAATTGAAAAAAGCAAAGAGGACAGTGCAGTTGTTGAAGATTTGAGATCTAATTTTGGGGATAGCATTTATGAAACAATTAGGATCCTTACTGAACCAAAAACCAATGAAGAAAATAGAGAAAAATTGCTTGTTAAGTATTTTGAGAATATTTCTAAAGGTCCCAAGATGTCTAGGTTCATCAAACTAGCTGATCGTCTGGACAACGCTCGTTTCTTGAAAAATGACAGAAAGACGGAAAAGGCACTGCGATATAAAGAAGAGACTCAAAAATACATTCTGCCATTAGCGGAAAAAACAGATGATACTATTGCATTAAAATTATCAATAGCGCTATATGAAATAAAATAATCAAAATTACTTTTCTTCACACGTTCCACTGCTTGATCTCTTGTGTCTTAACCAATGATTTCCACAACCAAATAGCCTATGCTGTGTGCATCCGCAGATTGGACATTTCTTCATAAGATATTTTTCCTACTCATGCTTATCAAATTTTCTCCTAAATCTTGGCTGCCGACTTATTATTCTCTTAAACTAAATTTGATTAGTTTAGACCTGAAAATCAAAAGGAAGATAAAAGCAATCAAATCAAGTATTTCATTGCATGACAGAAAATTCTGTTAGACACATAGACACTTTAAGAGAAATGGATTCCATGAAGAAGGAATACCAAATTCGATGCAGCCATTATGAGTTGGAACTATTCAAAAATGAAAACCGGATTACCTGTGTGATATGTGGTAAAAATTGGGATTTCTTGGAAGAAAGGGGGTATTCACACAAGAAACAAGCATATTCTGCGGAAAAGGATTGATCATCTTGTTCTTCAACCTTTCAATTAGAAATTTTAACTTTGAATTAAGGTGAACTCGATGAAAAAAAAATTCAGAGCAGCAATAGTTCAAATGAGATCTTCAGAAGACAAGGAACACAATTTGGATTACTCCGTGAAATTAATAAATGAAGCGGCCAAGAGAAAGGCGCGATTAATTTGCTTTCCAGAATTTCAGATGGCATATTCTCCAGTTGAGCAAAAATCAGGATCGTTACACAGGCTTGCGGAGAAAATCACTGGTAATTTTGTTTCAACACTTTCATATTCGGCTAAACAAAATAAAATAAATGTAATCGCAACGATGTACGAAATTATCAACACCAACAAAAAGAATCACAAGGTTTTTGATACAGGTATAATAATTAATGAACTGGGAAAAGTCCAATCCATTTATAGAAAAGTCCATCTTTATGATGCGTTAGGATTCAAAGAATCTAAAAAGTTACTAGCAGGGAATGTCATTGAAAAGCCAAGCAAGACATCCGTTGGAAATCTAGGATTGCTAATATGTTATGACATGCGATTTCCAGAAATATCCAGAATTCTAACTGTCAATGGTGCCAATATACTAGTATCCCCATCAGCTTGGGTAGATGGATTCATGAAGAAAGCGCATTGGGAAATTATGGTTAGAGCAAGAGCAATTGAAAACGGTGTATACGTTCTTGCACCGAATCAAGTTGGCAATATTTATTGTGGCCATAGTATGGTGATCGATCCATTCGGCGCCACCGTATTGGATATGAAAAATCGACAAGGAATTGAATATATCGATATTGACACCGCAAAGATAGATACTACGAGAAGAACGCTTCCACTATTGATGAATAGAAGAACTGATGTGTATAGAAATCATATTGATGTATTTGGATCTAAATTGTGATGAATGTTTGTTCTATTAGATGGATTTTCTCGGCACCTACTATTCACGCATATATTCCGTGGGCTATTTCTTTTGAATATTACACTCAAAATTGGCCATCCACAAGTACAAATACTGTTACCTTTTTTAATTACGCCAAATTGGGGAACTAATGTAATTGTCTTACATCCAGTTACTCTAAATTTAGAGCAGGCTAGAAATCTTTTTCTAGTCTTATTACTCTTTATCAAGACCATTTCTCCTTTGTGACATTTTGGACATTTGCCAAATGACTTTTCAACTTCCGAAGTGGCAAGTCCATTTTTTAGCTCATTGCCAATCGCCAATTCATTTATTTTGATCTTGTTTAGCGGATTCAATAAGGATTTTTCCAAATGTTTCCGAAGGTTAATAGTATCAAGCTCTCCTTCTTCTACTCTCTTAATACTGGATTCCAAGAAGGCAGTTAATTTTGTAGAGACAATATCCGGAATAAATTTTTTCATAGTATCAAGAATCGTAAATCCTAATTCAGTTGGCTCTAACCCAATCTTGGACTGCATAATATACTTGCGTTTTATTAATAAGTTGATTGTCTCAGCCCTGGTAGATTTTGTTCCAATCCCTTCTGATTCCATTTTTTCTAGTAGACTTGCCTGATTATATCTTGCAAGCGGTTTAGTAAAATCCTCCAACGCAGTAACTTCATCTACTTGTACAGAATCTCCCTTTGCAAGATGAGGTAGACTCGTTTCTTTGATACTAAAATATGGTTTGTAAAGGGTAATCCAACCATAGTTTAAGACTGTATTTCCCTTAGCAATAAAATCATGACCACTCACAGTAATAGTAACTTCGTTAAAATTGGTCACAGCACTGTCTCCAAAAGCAGCCAAAAATCTCTTGACAATTAAATCTAGAATTTTGTACTGCAGTCCGGTTAGTTTTTGGTGTTTCAAACCTGTGGGATAAATGGCAGGATGAGCTGGATCTTCTTCAATACCTTGATAGGGAACCAAATGATTTTGCATCAACAATTCTTGTATTTTGTTTTTATCCACCGTATCATAGTTTTTGCTTAATAGGCTTAGAATTTTTTCATATCCAATGGAAGAAGGAAGTTTCTTACTCGATGTGCGCGGATATGAGATAATTGCTGTTAAGTAAAGAGATTCAGCGACAGAAAGGGTCATGGACGGAGAAAGTTTGAAGATTCGAAAGGCCTCTTTTTGCAGATCACTTAAATTGAATGGTGTGGGGGGATTGACATTCTTAGTTTGGCAAATTATTGTCTTAATCATACCTTTTTCATTTTTACATGTGGCCAATATTTTTTGCATTTCTGAAAATTTATGTATTGCAGTACTAAGACTGGCCTGGAAGGAAGAGTTATCTTTCTGAAATTTTCCAATGACATGCCATACCGGATCTGGTACATGTTTCCTAATCTTTATCTCTCTATCTACTACAAATCCTAAAGTAGGACCCTGAACCCTTCCAATGCTTAAGTTGTAATATCTGGTATCTTGATTGGCAACACTTAAACAATTAATCAATGCTCTTGATAGATTAATACCAAAAACGAAATCTACAAGATGCCTGGCCTTTCCTGCTTCAGCTATCCTAATGTCGGTTTGTTGTAAATTATTAAAAGATTGATTTATTTCTGAATCGGTAAGAGAAGAAAATTTTGCCCTCTGTGACTGTAAATACTTGTGTTTACAAGCATATTCAAGTATGTTATAACCAATTAGCTCACCTTCAAGGTCATAGTCACATGCATGTATGAATCCAGAAGCACCTTCAGAAACCCTTGATATCACTTTCAAAGTTTCCAAGATTTTCTTCCTCTGGTTTGCAACAGTTGAATGTCTAGGAGACCATACAGTTTCATATATTGGATATTTTTTTCGATTTTTCTCCAATGGAATTAAGCTGTACATGTGACCTAGTGCTGAACATACGACAAATCGTTGATTCTTGTCAGAAGTAATTTCAAAAACAACTATACCAAGAGAATGTTTTTTCTCTATGATATTTTTAGATCCCAATACTTGGGATATCCTCTTAGCCGCCAATGGTTTTTCGCAAATTACAAGTTGATAACCTTTTGCATCCATAACATTATCTTCTGACAATCAAAATATTCTACAGGGGATAATAATTTAGATTTTGGGTCAATTTGCGAGAACCGAGAAAAGATTAGAAGCGTCCCACATTCCAGACATCTTTGAAGAGTAGTATTATCCAAGAATTTCTCGAACATTTTTATATTCTCAAGATAATATTTTTCATATATATGGTAAATAGTGTATGCGTTCTTGGAGCTGGAAGTACAAAATATGGTAAACTAAGTGAAAGTATCATTGAGCTAGGACTCGACGCGGCAAAAAGTGCTATTGATTCGGCAGGAATTACGCCAAAGGATATTCAATCAGGTTATATCTCAAACGTATTTGGTGTTGCTGACAAACAAGTACACATGGCACCAGTACTCATGAGCAACCTTGGTATTCCTCATGTCCCCGGTTTAACAATTGAGTCTGCTTGCGGTTCAGGTTCGGTGATGTTTAGAGAAGCTTATGCAAACGTTGCTGCTGGTTTCTATGATTGTGTATTGGCCGTTGGTGTTGAAAAGGTAACACATACTGGAACTACTTTGAGTACCACACTTTTTTCATATTGTTCGGACTTCTTTTATGAAGGTGGCAATGGAGCTTCGTTTCCAGGACTGTTTGCCTCAATTGCCAGAGCATACCTACATAAATACAAAGCAACCGAGGAGGACTTGGCATATGTAGCAATCAAGAATCATGAAAATGGATTGCTAAATCCAAAAGCACACATCAGGAAAAGTATAACAGTGGACGATGTGCTGAACTCACCTGTTGTAGCATCTCCATTAAAGATTTATGATTGTTGCCCATTTTCTGATGGTGGATCGGCAGTAATATTGTGCACTGAAGAATTTGCAAAGAAGGTTGGTAACAATTATGTAAAAGTCATTGGTTCGGGAAGAGGGGGATCTCCGGCGGCTGTTCAATCAAGAGAAGATATCACAACCATCCCTAGTACAATTATTGCAGCAAATCAAGCCTACAAGATGGCAGGAGTTACACCCAAGGATATTGATTTCGCAGAAGTTCATGATTGCTTTACAATTGCAGAGATAATTGATATTGAAGACTTGGGATTTTTCAAGAAGGGAACGGGCGGAGTAGCAGCTAGAGAAGGAATTACTAAAAGAACAGGGGAGATTCCAATTAATCCTTCAGGAGGACTAAAATCCAAAGGACATCCAATAGGAGCTACTGGTATAGGACAAGTTGTGGAGGTTTATGAACAATTTACTGGTAAAGCTGGTGAGAGATCAGTAAAGGACGCCGAAATTGCGCTAACGCATAACTTTGGTGCCACCGGAGCAAGCGCAGCAGTTCATGTCTTTCAAAAAATATAATCTTGGTGCATTGCATTGGAAAAAAATTCTAGTACCCACGAAAGATTTATCCAAACAGCAAACAACGGAAAGATACTAGCAAACAAGTGCAAAAATTGTGGAAAGGTAATGCTCGAGACAATGTACTACTGTAGCGGTTGTTCCAAAAGCGACTTTGAATTTATTGAACTTCCTGGAATTGGCACAGTTGTAACTCATACTATACAGGCGGTGGCCCCTGAAGGATTCGAAGACATAAACTCCTATGCCTGGGTGGTGTTCAAGCTGCAAGATGCGCCTATTTCTGCATCAGGATTTCTCCCGGGAATCAAGACACCGGCAGATCTTCCTATAGGCTCTACTGTGAAGGTTAAGGGATATGATGCAAAACATGGACTTACTTTAGAAAAACAAGGAAACTAAGTTTTTCTTTCTTAGGCCATATGGAGTAAGACTTTATCTCATATCATTATTGTAGAAATAGGTTTGTCCGTATACTAGAATTTTATTAGATTAGCTTTATGTTACTCTTTTGTCGACAGACACTGACAATTATTTTTACATTCTTGCAAGATAATATTTTCTTGATGCAGCATCATACACAGCTTCAGAACGACCTGTCTAATGCTGCTCAGGTTATTAGTAATCAAATTACAAAGTTGAACAAACTCTCAAAGAAATTTGAAGTAATGGATATTCACTTTAGAAACCAAATTGTGGAAAACATCAAAGGAGGTAACAATATACGAGCCAAGGTACTGGCAAATGAACTCGTAAATATACATCGTGTTCACCATACAACAAGAAACATGATCATGTCTCTTGAGGTCGTAGCTCTGCGTTCAACTATAATAGGTGAATTTACTGTTATAATGGATACAATTAATCCAACAATAGATCTGATAAAGGATATTGAGAAAGATATTTCAATGGTAATCCCAACTGCAAATGAAGTATTGAATGACGTTACAAACGCTTCATCAGAAATTCTAAATTACAAAGTTAATCCGGAAGTAAAAATACCAATGCATGTAGATGAAGACGCACTAAGAATTTTGAATGAAGTGGAACAAAGTGTTGAGGAAGAAACAAGACAAAAACTACCAGATATACCTGCCACTATTAATGTTGCGAAAAACAAAATTGAATATGATACCTTACTAGAGGAAAACGAAGTAATGATCTAGATTTGATTTTTCTCATGCATTGTGGGTAAATTGTTTTGTACTGTTAGTCAATAACTATTTACGACCCAATTTTAAATTATCTCAAGATAATATCGGGTGAGATGGAGATAGAGGCGAGCCATGATCTTATAACTCAATCTGAATCTAAGCCTACTGGAATTTTACAAGCGGCAAAAAGAGTAAGGATGATTTTCTCTGTGATGGCCAGTCCTAACAGAATAGATATTCTTCGAATTCTAAATTCCAAAGGTCCCCTAACTTATTCGGAATTGAAATCGTTGGCTGGTTTTAAATCTAAAAAAGAGTCTGGGAAATTTGCTTACCATTTAAGGAAGCTTTTGAGGCAATCTCTCGTGGCATTAAATAAAGCAGAAAGAAGGTATACTATTACCAACCTTGGAAAATTAGTCCTTAGTCTAGCAAGACAAATCGAAGAGAGATCCATTATCGAAAGTGGAAAAATGTATGTACGAACCTCTAGACATTCAATTGAAGAATTTAATTCAAACAGAATAACTCAATCCTTAGTAAGGGAGGCAAATATGCCTCTTGAGCAAGCACATAAGATTACCGAGGAGGTGGAAAACAAGGTTTACAAATTCCAAACTGTGTATCTTACATCCTCACTTATTCGCGAGACCGTGAATTCAATTTTGATAGAGCATGGTTATGAGGAATTTAGATCAAAATTAGCCAGATTGGGTATTCCGGGATCTGATATATCTCATATGTTTAACAACCCAACATTAAGCAAAAATGGGGTAGAAGGTATTTTGTCGGAAACTTCACTGGCTGTTTTTTCCGAAAACTTGTTGTTCAATATATTACCCAAGGACATAACAGATATGCATCTAGCCGGTGAACTAAATATTTCAAACACTGGTCTTTGGAATCTAATGCCCGATACAGTATTTATTGATACAAAGAATATCATTGAAAATGGCTTAGACTTCAAAGGAAAATACTTGAATGTTTCAAGGATTAAGCCCATTCAGACACTAGACGATATCACTGCAGTTTTGCCCGTGTTGATTTCGGTCTTAAGCAGGGAAACTTCCAGGGAGGTAATACTTGATAATTTTGTTTCTACCATTTCAAATAAGATCCAGGGCAGTGCTGAAGAAGTAGAATCGGCATTTTCTAGGGCATTTATATCATCATCAATATCCAGATCGTATTCATTAGTAGGTTTTCCAGTTTTTACATTTCCTATTTCAACTGAAAGTGCATCCATGATTAGGCCCGTATTGACAGCTTACTTGAAATATTTGGAACACACGCCTTTACCCACTATTGCGATATCATTAGTTGGTAATGATAAGGAATCACTGAGCGCAAACGCAGATCTGATTGGAAACATAGTGAAACATGGCGGTATTTTGTCTGTGTCGAAGAACTATAGGAGTCATCTCGGAGTTGTAAAAACTCAATCTGACGAAAAATCAAGTTCAGTTGTAAGCTTGCACTCTTTAGCTATTAACCTACCCCGATTAGCTTATCAATCCAACAAAGACGAAACTTACTTCAGAGCTAGATTGGCGTTAATGATTAAACCGGCAATCTCTGCTTTACTTGCAAGGAAGAACTCTATTTTGGAGATGATAAGAAGAGAAATGCTTCCAATAACAGCCAATATTACCCAAATGATGCAATTGAGCAGGATGAATCTTGTAATTAATTTGACAGGAATAAGAGAGTCGGTATACAACATACTGGGACATGAATTCAACGGAGAAGAGATTATCCAAAAGGTATTGCATACAGCAGTTGAAGTAGCTTCGGACCAAGGAAAGCTATCTGGAGATGAGTCTATTCGAGTAGCTATGATTACAGATGATAGTAGTTCACGATTAGCATCTCTGGACTCTGAAAAATACGGAAACATCTATGATCAATCTGATGATGATTCGATGATAAAGTCATACTCCCAGGGCGTTCTGATAAATGGTAGCGATCTACTCTCGAATACTGGTCACATAATAGAATCAGGCAACTCGATCGATAAATTACTAAATGGCGGAGTTTCGCTTAATGTGGACATTAGTGACCTCACAGATAATGAGTTGAAAGACTGCATTGACAAGGCGTTTGATCTTAATTTCTTCAGACTCGTCTACAGAAGTAAGATTTGTAGCTCGTGCGGTATAAGAACTGTCATGTCATCTGAAGTGTGTCAAAATTGTGGGTCCACTAATTTTGCACAGTTATAGATGGAAATCTGCTGAATCCAGAATTTAGAATCTTCGTTGTGTATTGTGGATGCATCCGGCATTTCCATTGAGCTAAACCTTCGCTTTCTTCTTCCAAAACAGCTAGGCTAAGGAAGTGCTAGAGTATATAGCTCGGATGGTCATCGCTCCTTATCTGCCATTGTTCTCAAATTGCGTAAATTAAATGGTTAAGAGGTTTACTCACGAATGAACTTTTGGATGAAATAACCTATGACAAGAAAAAGCTAACCTTGAAAGAATCAAGGTCCCACGGTTCCAACTTTTTTTGTTTTTCGGGATAACGGATAATATAATGACATCGAATCAAATAGTTTCAACCTTGATTGTATTATTATTTAGTAAAATAATATTTTTAAGCTAGACTCTAGCTGTATAATGCGTTATGGCAAAGGAAATTACTGAAATTGATCATTCTTCAAACTCGAACAAAAAACCAATTGCGCAAATCAGGAAAAGGGATAAAAGACTAGCCGATTTTAATAATTCAAAGATTTCTAATGCCATCTACAAAGCTTTAATGGCGGCGGGGAAGGCTGATTACAAGCTTGCCGAAAAATTATCTGAAAAAGTTGTTCAAAAAATGGACCAACAATTTTCTATTTTAGATACCAATAGAGTTCCTAGTGTTGAAGATGTCCAGGACATGGTAGAATCTATTTTGATTGAGGAGGGTCTTTCCGAGACTGCAAAGGCATACATCCTTTACAGGCACGAAAGGCGCAAAGTTAGAGATGAAAAGAAGAAGATTCTGAACAAGAAAGATTTGGACGAAGTGGATAAGGCCTTTGATGTAAATTCACTCAGAGTTCTTGCTTCGCGCTATTTGTTAAGAGACAGTAATAATGAAATTGTTGAAGATCCCAGATTGCTTTTTGAACGGGTCGCAATTCTTGTAACAATTCCAGATATTCTTCAAGATTCTGAAATATATTCCGGTAGCGAGGTGGTTCAAAATATCACTGAAGCCGAAGAATATTTCAAGAAACTAGATGACTTTGACTTGAAACTAAAGATTGGAAATCATTATCTTAACAAATTTCACTTTGAATCATTGATTAGACACTACATTGACCTGGCAAAAAGCGGACATATGAAAATTAGCTTTAAAGATCTTTTGCGGCACATCGCCGAGGGTCAACTGTCGAAATATTCTGATCGGATAGTTGAATATTATAACTTGATGGTATCAAAGGACTTTCTTCCAAATACTCCTACTCTAATGAATGCCGGAGCAAAACTTGGCCAGCTTTCAGCTTGCTTCGTGTTGGATATGAAAGACGATATGTCAGGGATAATGAAATCTTCGACTGACGCTGCGATGATATTCAAATCCGGTGGCGGAGTTGGTATTAACTATTCAAATCTTCGACCCGAAGGAGATATTGTTGCATCAACTTCCGGCGTAGCTTCGGGACCGATCTCATTCATGAGAATTATTGATACAATTACGGATGTGGTAAAACAGGGCGGAAAGAGAAGGGGTGCAAATATGGGAATAATGGAATCATGGCATCCTGATATAGAAAAATTCGTAACGGCTAAAACGAAACCAGGAGTCTTTGAAAACTTTAACGTAAGTGTCGGAATATGGAGTGATTTCTGGCAATCAATAATTAACGAAAATAATCACAAATACACTCTTAAGAATCCGACGACCCAAGAACCAATCAAGCAAATTGATTCACACCAGCTTTTGGATTTGATAACTTTTAGCGCATGGAAGAGTGCCGAACCAGGTGTCATATTTTTTGATAATATCAACAAATACAATCCCTGCATTAATGTAAAAGAAGGACCACTTAGAGCAACAAATCCTTGTGGTGAACAATCACTCTATCCATACGAGTCATGCAATTTAGGTTCCATTAATTTAGCCAACTTTGTTAAAAGGAATATTGATGGCAAACATGAATTTGATTGGCAAAGATATGAGCAAGCAATTCGTCTTTCAACTAGATTCCTAGACAATGTCATAGATATGAATAAGTATCCGGTAGAAGAAATTGAACTCAACACAAAATTAACAAGAAGAATTGGCCTAGGAATAATGGGAATTGCTGATCTATTATTCATCTTAGAGATACCTTACAATTCAAAAGAAGGTTACGACTTTATGAACAGAGTAGCAGAGGCACTTTCGTACTATAGTATGGAAGAAAGTGTAGCAATAGCTAAAGCAAGAGGCCCGTTTCCACTATTCAATCAGACTGATTATGTAGAAGGAAAAATGATACCAGTGGCAGGATATTATGAAATTCCAAAGCGACATCACTCATATGATTGGGATTCATTGGTTGAGAAGATAGAAAAGTACGGAATTAGAAATTCATGGACTACTACAATTGCCCCTACTGGAACTCTTTCAATGATAGCTGATACTTCCAACGGCGTTGAGCCAGTTTTTGCACTTGTATTTGAAAAACGAGTTACTGTGGGAAGGTTCTTTTATACCAATCGGATATTTGAAAACATTCTCAAGGAAAACGGACTTTACAATGATGAAATCCTGACAAAAATTGCAAACAATTATGGTTCTGTAAGAGGTTTGCCCGAGATTCCAGAATGGTTGCAGAAAATATTTGTCACTGCGATTGACGTACATTGGACTGATCATCTAATGGCTCAGGCAGTCTGGCAAAAATGGATTAGCAATGCAATTGCCAAGACTATAAACATGCCATCTGACGTTACAGTCGAAGACATAAAAGCTGCTTATCTTTTATCACACGAAATGGGATTGAAGGGAGTGACTGTGTATAGGGATGGATCCAGACATGAACAGGTACTACATATCACCGGAAATGATAAGGAGAAAAAATTCATAGTGAAGCCAAGTAACCACGTAGTTGACCACATTCATAGTAACATTAAACAAGACTATGTTATGACACAAGTTGAAAAAGTCTTTAGAGATGCAGAACAAGCTGAACCAACAGACAACCCAGTAAGCGTTTCTCAAGCGAAACCAAAAACGAACATGACCACAACACCGAATGAGTGTATTGAGTATGAAACATGCCCATCTTGTAATGCGAGATTAATTATCACTGAAGGTTGCAATATGTGCATAGAATGTGGCTTTAGCTCTTGTATGTCAGGATAGCTAAAATTCTCCATTTTTTATTTTTGGAAGTTAATATTAACGAAACATATTGATTGGAGATCTGTTGTTATATCCTGAAATTATTTCTCCCCGATTGAGATTGAATAGATAATTTCTTATCTCAGTCCACCATAAGAGAAATATTGTTATATGATGTTCACATGATGGAGAGATCAAATATTTGGTAATCCACAAGTATGATGTCTATAGGAGTCCAAATGTGGGTTTGTTTACACGAACCAATGATAAAACGCTATTGCTTCCATTTGGATTTGCAGATACAAAGACTAAAAAATTAAAAGAATACTTGGATGTTAAGGAAATAATTCATGTTTCAATAGCAGGGACCAGGTTGATAGGACCAATGACTGTTATGAATAATAATGGAATATTGTTACCATCAACCGTTTCAGATGAAGAGATCGAAATTCTTAAGCAGACGGGATTAAATGTAGAACGATTAAATAGCAAATTTACTGCGATAGGAAACTTAATATCGGCAAATGACAAGGGAGCAATAGTTTCAAACCTTTTCAGCGAGGAAGTCGATCAAGATATTGAGGATACTCTTGGTGTGCCAATTCAAAGAATGTCCATTGGAGGATTCGTCCAGGTTGGCTCGATGGTTGTGACCACAAACGCCGGGGCTATTGTTCATCCAAACGCTAATGATGCTGAAATAAACAGGATATCTGAAACACTCCAAATTGAGGCAGAGCCTGCCACAGTAAATGGAGGTTCGCCATTTCTATCATCAGGATTGATTGCTAATTTTAGCTCAGTGATAGTAGGTAATTTGACAACAGGACCAGAATTGATAATGATAAGTAGGGCATTAAAGGTATGACCCTTATTCCTCTTGATTTTATCTAAAGTATATGTTAGGATTTGGACGTGATGATGATATTGCATGATCATCATTGGTAAATAGACTATCTATTTCTGTTTTCTCAATTTGGATATTTATCGAGTTCATTTCAGAATCAGATAGGCTGAATCTTTCCTTTAGTAAAGACTTAACCCGTAGTACTTGGTCATAAACTTGGTCGGCATTTGATGTTATGGTAAGTTCTAAAGTCTTGCCCAGCAAATCTTTAGGTATTTTTCCGCCGGGATCGCTTATTATTCTAAAATCAATTTTATTAAATATGATTTGATTTGGAAGTTGAGGAAGCGCATTTACGGTATAGAAAACTTGTACTTCAATCAAATTTGCTTGCGATTCATCAATGGATTTTAAAATTGATGCCTCTGGATTGTTAGGATCAGGGAATGCATTAATCATACCTCCACTTATAGATAAGGTTAGCAATACAAATCCCTCTGTCAAGTTCTTTCTATCAGTAACTAATGGAAGGATGTCTTTACATGTAATTCCTGTAGCACTATCAGATTCAAGAACTTTGATGATTGAATTGGAAGATTTACCATCATTTGGTATGACATTCATGAATAATTTTATTGGGTATACTTGCTTGTTAAGGATACTTATGTCAGTATCATAATGTCCTGGTCTTACAGGACCTTCGCCAGCCATTACGTTACCGCACAAAAACTTTGGCGTATAAGTGACAGTCTTAACCGATGAGTTTTGTTGCTCGTCTGTAATGGGAAATTGAGTCTTTAATTTAGTATCTACTATACTACCATTGATTGGCGGGACAGTTAAATTCGAATTAGAGTTAATCGTTGTATCATTAGCTTGGACATATGTAAATACATTATCGTTTTGGACAAATAATAATAATGATGCTATAAAAGCAAAGACTAAAGTTAGCTCACTCTTATTCAAACTGCAAATTTTATTGAAAAATCGCTAATATATGCTATATAGAAAATCATGGAATTATTTGCAGTTTTGATAAGAATCTTTTTGTAAAGGAGGCTTATCATAATATGGTGGTGATAATCAGTGAAGAATAATAGATTCTTTAATCGAGACGTCGTTTCCATTAAGGATTTTCAAAGAGATGAACTCGAATACTTGTTCAATAAAACCGACGAAATAAAGAAACTAAATCCTAAAGAGAAAGATGAATTGGGAAAAGCCAGAATAATGGGATATCTGTTTTATGAACCAAGCACTAGAACTAGAATGAGTTTTGAGGCAGCAATGGCATCAATAGGTGGCAGTTCTATTGGGATATCCGATCTGAAATCATCTTCAATTGAGAAAGGCGAAAGTTTGCAAGATACAGTACGGGTAATGGATCTTTATTCAGATATCATGATCTTACGTCACCAACTTGATGGCTCAAGTAAATTTGCAGCAGAAATTTCTGATCATCCAATAATTAATGGAGGAAGCGGAAGTGAAGAACATCCGACACAAGCAATGCTAGATTTATACACTATGACAAAAGAAAAAAAGAAAATTGATGGATTAAAAATTTGCATCTTGGGTGACTTGAAATACGGACGAACCATTTACTCTTTATTGTACGGACTTTCAAATTATAATGTTGAAATCATTCTAGTTTCTCCACCAACATTACAAATTAGACAAGAGTCTATCTATGGATTGAAAAATAAGGTGAAAATTGTAGAACTAGTTGAGATGAATGAAAAGGTATTTCGGGACACGGATATCTTGTATGTTACTAGAATTCAAAAAGAAAGGTTTTCAGATCCTCAGGAATATGAAAAGGTTAAGGGGGCATACACAATTGATAGTAATATTTTGAAACAGTTCAAATCTGATATTTCCATAATGCACCCACTACCGAGGATAGACGAAATATCACAGGATGTCGATAGTAAAACTAATGCGATCTACTTTAAACAAGCATCTTATGGTAAAGATCTAAGATCTGCACTACTGGCTTTGATTTTGAATGAATCATCTCTCTGAGGACTTTTGCCCAATACTTGTTATTTTTTTTAGGACCATGTAATTTTTTTCATGAAAAATGAAAGATTGAAGTCACCTTTTTCATTCAATTGACGTATGTGAGCCATTTGTCGAATTTTTCAGTTTCGCCATGTACTATTTGATCGTAAATGTCTCGTAATTGTGCAGCAATTTCGCCGACCTTTCCATTGGCAATTATTATTTTATCGATTTCTCCGATTGATTTAATTCCAGCAGCTGTTCCAGTCAAGAATACCTCATCTGCATAATACATTTCATCTCGGGTAATGTCGCAAATTTGAGATCTGATTCCCAAGTCCTCTGCAATGGATAATACAGTTGAGCGGGTTATCCCATCCAATGCACCTGATGTAAGAGGCGGTGTAATGAGGGTGTTGTCTCTTACCAAAAAAATATTTTCGGCGGTTCCTTCCACGACCATTCCACTCATATTCAGCATGATTGCTTCGTCAGCCCCAGATTTTATAGCTTCAATTCTAGCTAACGCTGAATTTGCATAATTTGCGATGGCCTTTGCATGCATAGGCAAGCTTCTTGAATCTATTCTGGTCCAAGAAGAAACAATAACTCTCATGCCCTTGTTACCTTCAGTTTTGATATGGTCCTCCCAATCCCACAGGGCAATAGATGCTGATACTTTGTTAGGTAAAGGATTGACTCCCATTTTTCCATAGCCGTAGTAGCATAAAGGTCGTATGTAGCATTCCTTGACATTATTAACTCTTACAGTTTCAACAATCGCATCTGCAAGATCTTTCTCAGAAAATTGTATAGTCATATGATACATTTTGCAACTGTTAGCAAGTCTCCTGACGTGGTCTTCTAATCGAAAGATAGCAGGGCCGTTTTTCGTATCATAGCAGCGAATCCCTTCAAACACTGCAGTGCCATAATGCATAGCATGTGTCAAGATGTGAATTTTCGCGTTATTCCACTCAACGAACTTTCCATCCATCCATATCTTGCCCTTATCATTCATTAAATTTCATCCCTATCAATTCTATTTCTCTTATCGTGAATTGCCCTTATGGCATCAGCTACCTTGGAATCATCCACAATAATTAGGATACGCGAAGTCTCTTCTTGCGCATCCAAATTCAAAATATTAATTCCATGCTCACCAACTGTGCTGCTCGTAGTTGAAGCAATTTTGGGCATTTTCCACATATTATCACCAATCAGAGTAACAACACCTCTGTCATACACTATCTCTGTTTTAGGATAATAAGCTTTGAAGTGATGTTCATTTCGTCGCACATAATCTCCATCAAGGAATAGGATCCTGGTGATTTCAGTTCCATCTTTCTTAAATGGAGATAGTTTGAGAAAATCGTGGTACTGTCTGTAGCTTTCAAGTGACGCCAACAAATGTGAGGCTGCTATAGTCTCCATCCTTACTATAGCACAATTTCTCTTTCCAGTAACAATCTTGACAAGGTTGTCCGATTGGTCGGCAGAGATTTTTGATATAGTTGTTGTATTTGAAGGATCATTCATGTTTGTAATTACGATAGGTATGTCCATATTGTTATTATCAATTTCCTTAATTGCCAGAGGATCAAGTATTTTCATTCCAAACATTCCGGCTAATCTTGCTTCATTATAAGAAAGAAATTTGATACTATCCAGCTCTTGCTTTACTATTTTTGGATCAGCGCTCAGTACGGCATTATCTTTTTCAAAATCTAATTCTGCTTTGTATTTTTCGTTCAACAATATAGCAACATCTGCTGCAGATCTATCCGAGCCTCCTCTTTCATAAGTAGTTTCTAGGCCGTCACTTGTTTTTCCAATAAAACCTCCTATGGTTATTACATTATTCTTTTCTATTAATTCATAGAAATGATTTGATTTTTGTCTTGACTCTTCAATCAAAAAATTTGCGGCTTCAAAGTTGTCGTCAGTAATGATTGGCCATTGTTCAATGTCTACATGGTCAGATTTTATTTGATTACTTCTTAAAACATAATCCATGAGATATGACATTGGTATCTCTCCACTATATGCAAGGGTTCTTGACCTAGTAACGTCTACAAATCTGCGATTTTCTGCAGCCTGTTTTAATGAAACTATAACTTGTTTGTGGAATTTATCAATATCGTTAGAAAAATTCTTTCGATACTCCTGAGAAAGATTATTTGATGCGATGGTTTCATATACCTCACGTAAAACATCGATCTCTATTGGATTTGATTGGGCATAGTTCTTTCCGATGTGAATGGCCACATCAGTCATAGAACTAAGTTTATCTCTATATCGAATCAAAGGTGCAGAAAATACCGCAACTACCTTGTTTTGGACATCTATTTTATTTCGTATTCTTTGAAGTATCTTGTCTATGTATACACCGTCTTCCCCTAGGGTACTCCCCCCAAATTTCATTACAGTGACTGTTCCCAATCTAATCTATCTTAAAATTGGATTAATCTATACCATATATTAGGTAAACTCTCACCCCAAAATTCACTTCTAAGGTTGTATTTCAAATCTCAAAATTTTATGCTTGACTAATAACTCGTGTACCTGATTGCCAGATTCATTAATTAACTTGAATTCCAATCCTGGCGAATAATTTTCCAAATGATCAAAAACAAAATGTTTGTAAATAACTGGTTCTAAAGTTACTCCACTTGTATTGCCTTTTTAATCTCAATAAGTTTTGTCTATCATCAACTCTAATTGTAATTCTTTTGTTTCCAATTATTTTCCAACCTTCATTCGGTTTAAGGCCACAATATGTATATGACAATGCTAATATAATAAATTCCAAATACAAGGATTTGATTGAAAAGTATCTTAGAAACATGGACGCTCAAACCTCCGCTGAAGTAGTAATATTTACTATTCCGAGTTTTATTGGGCATGGCATAAAGAAAGACAATCAAGAGATTCAGGATAGAGATACTCTTGCCAACTATATTTTTAATGAAGTTACTTTGGGTGGAATAAAAGGTATAGGTAAGAAGGATAAGGATAATGGTGTCTTAGTTTTATATTCCCTAGAACGTGATGCTGGAGGTGGATCAATGCGCATTGAAGTAGGCAGAGGAGTAGAAGGAATTATCACTGACGGCACTGCAGGTGCAATTTTGGATTCATACCTAGTTCCAGCAAGGCAAGACTTTGAAGCTACCAAAAATCCCGATGTTTTAGGTGAGGCCCTCTTAACAACTATAATAGCAATTGGCGAGAAGATAGGTTATAGAAATCAGGATCAGATTTACCAAGAGTATGAACCACGTGAAAGTGAAAGTGGTTGGGATGTAATAATAATGATGCTGGTTTATCTCGTGATTATTGCCGTCATATTATATCTTGTAAGAAGGAGGAGATTTGGATCGAGAGGACTGGGTGGAAGTTATTTAGGTGGTAGCGGATTTGGTTGGGGAGGTCTATTGGGAGGATTAGGTTGGGCAGGAGGCGGTGGTAGTTTTTCAGGAGGATATGGTGGAGGTGGTGGATATAGTGGAGGTGGAGGTTTCTCTGGCGGCGGTGGCGCAGGCAGATAGCTATAACTCATTAATCCAGTGGATTTAATAAGGTGCTATTCATATTGAAACAAAGTTAATGTGATTTGATATGAGAACTGGAATTAAAGTTGGTATTGGGATTGTAGTGTTAATCATTATAATTATTGTAAGTCTGTATTCTATGTATATTTCTGGATTTAATGGTGTACAATCTAGGGATGAATCGGTTAAGAAACGTGCTGCAGATGTGGACACCCAGCTTCAAAGAAGATATGATCTAATACCCAACTTGGTATCATCAGTAAAAGGCTACATGCAGTTTGAGCGTCAAACATTAGAGGACGTAACCAAGCTCAGATCGCAATGGATGCAAACGCCGGATGCAGCACAACGTGTTAACTTGAGCAATCAATTAGAAGCTACCTTGAGCAAGATTATATTAACTTATGAAGCATATCCGGAGCTAAAATCTGACGCTACCGTCACAAGATTAATGGATGAACTGGCTGGCACTGAAAATAGGATCTCGGTAAGTAGAACGGCATACAATGACGGCGTAAGAGACTTTAATCTTCACATCAGAACCTTCCCAAATAACGTATTTAATGAAAATGGATTTCTTGGCGCAAAAGCTTGGGGTTATAAGCAATATCCTCAATATGAGGCTTCAGCACAAGCCAGGAATATATTACCACAGGTAAACCTTAACTTTACAAGTTAGCTGATATCGTGAATCTTACCCTTAGTCGATCAATGTTAGATTCATCTTAGCTTATTTTCAATCGCATTGTAAGTGAAGAATTTATACTTCAACATCAAACAGTATCTCAAACGTAATATCGTTTAGACTTGAAGTCATAGTAAAATGGATCTTGATAGAAGGAAATTAATTAGGATAAATACATTAGATCGAAAATGGGGCATGTTGCAAAAATAATAGCAATTGTAGGGAGTTCTGAAAAAGGTTGGAGTGAGGCGGCGCAGGTTGCCTTGGATGAAGCACATAAGACAGTTCACGGAATTACCGGATTAGAGGTAACTGATATGACAGCCAAGGTAGATCCACAAACAGGTAATATCTCATCTTACCGTGTAACAGTAAAGATAGCTTTTGGTGTGGAACACTCAGACTAATTGCTAAGTTATTGTTGGAATTCTCTAAATATTTTTCCCCCACCTTTTATCTTGAAAAAATCGAGTAATATTCCTAATTAACTATCATATCTTATTTTTAACATCATCGCTATCATCATATTATGATTATAAAAAGTAATGAGACAGGGGGATATTTTTTTTACAATTGATGTCAAGAATACAATATTGGGTGTTCCAACATATTCGGTTATACGAATTAAAAGTTAATGTTAAAATAGTCGGAGTTATTGATTAGACGTAAAATGATGAGAAAATGGGTGTTGCTACTATCTTCAATTTATGTATCATATTTAGTAATTTTCGGAAGTAACCAAACTTATCAATACCAAATTTTCGCCCAATCTCCTGGGCAAGCTCAGGTTTCTCCTAGTTCGGAATCGACCCTACCAAATCTATTTGCATCAGCGTCAAAGTCAGTAGTTCAGATTACGATTACAGACCCGCAGACAGGTTCCCAACAAGGAATTGGATCGGGTTTTGTCTATGATTCAGTAGGTCACATCGTTACAAACAATCACGTAGTTGCCTTTAATTTGGGGAACAATAAATATCTCGTGACATTCCTTAATGGAAATGCATATGAAGCAACATTGGTTGGTAACGATCCTTTCAGTGATCTAGCCGTTCTAAGGATATTGAATCCTAAAGCAACCGATGTACATCCATTAACTCTGAGCAACTCTTTACCACTTGTTGGAGATACGGCAGTGGCAATAGGAAATCCATTTGGATTGTCCGGTTCGTTAACTGTCGGTGTAATTAGCGCGGTTGGCAGATTGCTCCCTACTTCGGGCGGTCAAGATTCTCCATTTATGAGTTCAGCAGCTTCGAGTTTTGACATTCCAGATGTGATTCAGACCGATGCTGCAATTAATCCCGGAAACTCCGGAGGTCCACTATTAAATATGAAAAATGAAGTTATTGGAATTAATTCTGCCATTTACTCTAATACAGGATCAAATGCGGGAATTGGATTCGCGATACCATCAAGTACTATAAAGAAAGTTGTACAGTCCATTATTACTACTGGAAAATATCAACATCCTTATCTGGGAGTTACAGGAGTAGACATTACTCCCGAGCTGGCCAAAATATTTGGCTTGATTGATGCAAAGGGATTTTTAGTTACTGATATTAGACCTGGCAGCCCGGCATCCCGGGCAGGATTTCACGCAGGGGATGTATCGTACGATCGACAAGGTCAAATTACAAATTCATATGGAGATATCATTATCAAAATAGATGGAAACGATGTACGTAAAATAGATGACATTCTAACATACCTAGAAAGAGAGAAGAAAGTTAACGACACCGTTACCCTGTCAGTAATCAGAGATAATAAATTGATAGATATCAGTGTAGTTCTGGGATCAAGACCTGCACAACAAGAAGTTCTGGCAGCCGGACAATTTGGAGACCAATCAGCACCAGATTGTCCAAGTTATGTCCCACAAGGTTTGTGTGAATTATTTGGACAATAAGATTAGTATTAATAAATACCTACTTGGATAATAGTTAAAGAATCTGCTTCACGGTATAGAACTATCATCGCATTGTAGTTAGTTCACCTTGCTTTGAATCATAAGTTTCAAGAATAAAATCGTATAAAATTTTTCTCAAAATCCTACATACTATCATCAAACACAAAACAAATGGTTCTATTAGGTCCATTTTTCCATATATATCTATTGTAATTCATGTAACTTACTGGTATTGATATCTTAGAATTTCTTGCATTAAAAAAACGTGAAGCCTACTTCTGTATCAATAAGCTATGTTTATTAATATCAAATCAAATGTTTACATTATGGAAGACATGATTGGAATGTTCGCCCAAAAGATGGGAATTCCTCCGGAGCTAGCTAGAATGGGATTGTCCATGGTATCTAAATTCTTTCTTCAGAATTCAAGTCCAAATCAAGCATCGGGATTGCTTTCATCATTGCCTGGCCTATCGGGTATGTTTTCAGATGATGAAAGGAGACAATTCACAACAAGACAAGACAATGTCCCACACGAAGATCTTCTTGCAATGCTAAGGAATCAACTGGGCGGTGATAACACACAGTCACAAAGATTCTTTGAAGAAGGTAAGAAGCTCTTGCAAGAAAGAACAGGACAACAGGAACTTTTTGATAGTGTAATGCGAAATCTAAAGAAGAGCAGCTTCTAATCCATCATCCTTCTTTTTTTACAATAAAATCAATTTTAAAATAGTGCAGGAGTAACTGTTCCTAGTTAAGGTATTAGATAGACTAGAAAACTTGCGGCCACTATGCTCGCCACAATCAGAATTGTTATTAGAATTCCCTTTTTAGTAGTTCTTTTCTTGTTGTCAGGAATATCGCCATTTTGTGCCAAAGACTAGTAATAAAAATCACTTTGTATATAAATATCACACGAATGCTAAATTCGGAGAAAAGTTGTAAAAAATTATAATAATTATTGAGACAAGATAAAACTACAGTTAGATGTCGGGTAAATTGGAAAGGAAATAATGTCTAGTAAATACGGCAGATGATTTTCAAGATCACGGAACTTACAAACAGAAAAAGCTAATATATCGCTAGCGATATTATTAGTGATATGCTATCTAATTGGCTTGCCAGAGTTGGCAGTGCTATTCCAAGAGGCTTTTCACGTCATTATATTCTCGGTCTACTCGAAGAAGAACCTATGACTGGTAAGGAGATCATCGATAGAGCTGTTTTGCAAAGTGGGGGAAAATGGAAACCGTCGCCTGGTTTAATATATCCAATGTTAGGAAGGCTCTTAGAAGAGGGCCTCATAAGCGAGACTGATAGTGGCAAGTACAAAATTACATCCAGAGGTATAGATATGGCTGCAGATGCTGATTCTGTTCACAATATTATGCAAAAACAATTGGATGTAGTAATGAAAGTTGGAAACGTTGGCAAGTTTATGGCAATGGATATGATAGACAGGTTATCAGCTATTGGATTAACACTGAGTTCTAATTTGGATAAAATGACTGAACAAGAGAGAGAAAAATATAAAGTGTTTTTGGTTAGTGAGCTCAGGAAATTACAAGAACAAGAAGGAAAGAAAGACGACTTGAGAATAGACTCTGAATAGATGGAATTACTGAAATAATTAGGAAGATTAATTATGGTACTTGAATGTGTCAAAAGAGTCAATGAGCTCGTCAAGCGTATGGGTCAATTAGAGGATAATATTGCTGTTGAAACTGAATACGTAAAGGAGGTTTATTCAAAGGCTAGCAGAGCTATGTCTGAATCACAACATTATTTTCTAAATGGTGTTCAAGCATCGCCTGTTACAAAATCATATCTGTTGACTAGAAAGGGTATAGAAGTCGTTGGTGAAGAGGCTATTCCAATTTCCGCCTTTATTGATCAGGCACTTAACTTTGCAAATTATCCCAAAAAGAAGATTGAAGTTTTGATGGTATTGGCTAAACATTTAGAAGCAATGCCTATGAATTTATCGTAAATAAAATAATAAACGTAACTATTTAATAGGAATGTTATGTGAATAGATACCTAGATTATTACTTTGATCTAATCGCTGAAAAAATAAACAACCAATATTTCTTTAGTATTGCCATAGAACTTGTGTTTTACTTGAGCGGGCACAAAAATAAACAAGTCTTTCTTTAGCGAATGCGCTTTTTTTCCTATTTCTATGAAACCATCTCCTTCTAAAACCAGATACACTTCATCTGATGAATGTGGTTCTTGCGTATCCTGTTCGCCTGGTCTTAATCTCATGATACCAGCCTGCAAATGTTCAAGTTCAAAGAAATTAAGAAACCCAGAATCATCCAAATCCATTTTAGGAATAAGGCCCCTTATATCAATTAATTTTTCATTCATTTACATCTCTAACATTAGGAGTAAAATATAACATGATCATAGAAGGTAACTTCACATAATCTCGTACAATTATGTCATTACCAATTTATGTAATTTTACCTTGAAATTCACATCTAAAATCATTCGGAAATATTTTTGCTAACAGAAAACTCAAGTAATAAATCAATCTCAGTCATTATATTAGAAAAAAATTCTATGATTTTTTCTAGCAAATACTAAACGTATCTTTGTATGTTATCTATTTAGGAATTAGATTCTTGCATTCAATTATTCAATTATCTTATTTAATTTGTTAAGGCATTCTAAATATACTTAGTTTTAAATCACATATTGGATTGGACAAGAGTAAAAAATATTATTCATTGGTCGTTTCTTCAATCATTGCTATTAGTATTACTGTGTTTATTTCAGCTCAGCCTTCTTATGCGTCTGGGATAACAATCTATTCTCCATATTGGATGGACTATGAAAAGGACATCAGAACTCCGTATTTTAAATACTGTGGCATTTTTGATTCTTGTTTTAAAAATGAAATAAGGCTATTTCCTTTTTTGCCCTTGACCACAAGTCAGCAAGACGTTGAGGTAGACGAAGACATCAGTGCTAAAAATACTGTATCATCTATACTGCCGCCAAAAAAAACTGTAACCTCGATAATACCATTTGAGTTGCCATTTCCATAATCATTAATATTAGCGTGATACTTTAATAAAAATAATCCAGGATTGTAATATTGTGATAAAGAACGATAATTACTCTGGGCATGGCACTTGTAATTTCATTTTTTTATCCGATCAATTCAGAAAGAATGAATACTTTTATTAAAGAATGGTCCATGTTCAGAAAAAATTCAGACATCCAACATGACAGGAAAAGAAGACATTCTTAGTGAAATCTCATCAACAAGAATAATAGTCATATGCAAATCAAAATATGATATCTGTAATTTAACAACTGTATTGGATGATTATCTTTATAGGTCTGACTGTTCGAAAAATTGGTGAGAAATGTCTACTATTGATTATGATAAAGCTGTACATTTAATTGTACACGGACAAAGGGACATGATGGATTCTATAAAGAATAAACTTGCCTCATTAGGATTTGCAGATGAAAAGTTAGTTCCAGCATCTTTGGAAAAAACGGGAAAAATTGGCGAATATGTGGCAATGGCCTGGCCCCCGATGCATGCCACCGAAATTATTCTTAGTGAGATAACCGGACTAAATCAGGGAGAAGCTAAAAGCAATGTTATGGGAGCTTGGTCAAACGTCAGTCAAAAAGAAATCTCAAGAATACCACTGTCATGAATGAATAAATAAAAGCTATATCAAAAATAAACGATATTATCTCGTTCACTATTATGGATATCTTCTTGAATACTTATCTGACAAGAAAGATATGACGATGCGATATATTTTTAGCCTTCAAAGCACTAATTATACTTATGAAAAATAATATTTGTTCCCTGTGTAATTCCCAGACTTCTACAAAGGAGTGTCCCAATTGTGGAAAACCGGTATGTAAAGAGTGCTCGAAAAGTTTTCCTTTTTCTGAAGATATTTGTATAGAATGCGCGTCAAAAGTCAAATCCGGACTAGGTGGCATGCGGAAAGATGAAGAAATCTTCTAATCATTTAATGTCTATTAGATGAAAATCGGTTGTATTGTTACCTTCTAAAATACTATTTTGATTTATCTGCAATTCTATATCCATGAGTAAACTGTTTATCATAGACTTTTGAAAATTCATAGCTGCTTGGATTGATAACATTTCCAACAATGATAATTGCGGTTTTTGTTATTTTGGCTTCCCTTACTTTATCCACAATATTACCAAGAGTTCCTATTATTATTTTTTCATCTTCCCATGTAGCTCTATAGACAACAGCCACAGGAGTAGTAGTTTGATAGGAACCAGACTTTAGCAATTCTTCTACTATGTTTCTTATTAGATGAACACTTAGATAGAAAGCCATGGTCGCACCATGTGTTGCTAGATTAGAAATTCTTTCTCCTTCGGGGACAGGAGTTCTAAGTTCGGCCCTTGTGATAATAAGTGTTTGAGTAATTCCCGGAAGGGTTAACTCCAAGTTGAGAGATGAAGCCGCTCCCAATATCGCAGTTATACCCGGTACGACCTTACAGTTTATTCCATCTAAATTTAATTTATCAATTTGTTCCCTGATTGTACTAAATAACGCAGGATCTCCATCATGAAAACGAATTGCAAGCTTCCCTTGTTTTGTCGAGTCTCTTAATATTTCGTAAATCTTTATTCTGTCCATAAGAGCAGCATCATGAAGGGTTGCGCCATCTTTGGCATATTCAAGTAGTTTAGGATTGAGTAACGATCCTGAATAAACGACGACATCTGCACTTTCTAGTAGATTTTTTGCCTTTAAGGTTATAAGCTCTGGATCACCTGGACCTGAGCCAACAAAGTAAACAGTGTTAGATTCAGTCATTTTTTCTAGCCACCATTATAGAAAAGTATTTTCCTGTTGGATTTTTTGTGTTTCGCAAATCTTTCAACTTCCTTTTTTCCAAAATTTCTTCGTCTACAGATACATCCTGGGCAATTGTAATCACAGAATCATCGCTAAACCCTGTTTCAGATAAGATTTCAATTACGCTATCAAAATATCGTCCATCTTTGAGGAATATTATAGAATCACAAGATTCCACAGTGTGCCTAATCTTATTCAAATCATAGCATGCAGGAACGATACCAAGGGTTTGATCACCTTCCACTAGACTCATTTTCGCTTGAGCAGCGAAGGCAAAGAATGATGGAACTCCGGGGATGATCTCAATCTCAATATCGCTATGTTTTTCCTTCAATTCTCTATGCATATAATTCCATGTACTGTAAAGTGACGGATCACCTACTGTGAGGTAGACGCAATTTTTTCCAGAATGGATGGCATCTGCTATTTTCTGGGAATTAGTCTTCCATTGCAATTTTAGTAAATCTTTATCTTTTGTCATTGGAAAGATTAGGTTTGTAATCGTAGTGTTTGATTCGTTTATGTATTTTTTTGCTATCGATAGAGCTATACTGGGCTTCCCTTCCTTAGACGTTGGGGTAAAAATAGCGTCTGCCTTTTTGATTCTGTCCACAGCTTTTACCGTCAGTAATTCCGGATCTCCGGGTCCGCAGCCTATGCATGAGAGCTTCATGATTTGATTTTTAAAAAATTGTGTAATTTAAAGTAAAAAGAAACTAATCCTTACATCAGCGTACTCCTGGACATGTCTGATGATTATCTAAGAGAATCATGTCAAGTCTGGAATCACTATTTTGTGGCAGATAAAATCAGTATGGGATTTCTCGAAACAAGCATTGTCCCACTAGCCACGGTTTTTCCTTTGGCTATCGTAACCTGTGTAACTTCAATATCTCGCATCTTTTGCCTTTTGACCGTCTTTAGGGCTTTATACATTGTCTCTACAAGTATGGTATCTACAACAAGTCTCCCATCCTTCTTTAATTTAGAAATACAAAGTTCTATTATTTTTTCAGTCTTACCCTTCGTTCCGCCTACAATAATTGCATCAGCTGCCGGAAGCGAAGGTAGGACTTGTTCAGCTTTGGAATGAATTAGATTTGCTGAAACACCAAATTTGTCTAAATTTTTTTTCGTTAGTTCTATAGCATTCTTGTCGGAGTCTATAGCATACACATTTTTAGAATTTACTTGCAGACAGATTTCCACTGTGATGCTCCCGCTTCCACATCCTACGTCGATAACTGAATATTTTTTTCTTAGACGCAGTTTACTTAGGACAATTGAACGAATGTCCTCCTTGGTTATCGGAACTTTCTCAGAACGCTCAAATAGTTCGTCAGGTATGCCTGGCGTAGTATAGTTCCATATCATCATGCCTAGATAATATACTGTGAAATTAAATTCTTTTAGATTATTGTCTCATGTCCGTAGACCCGTGTATGTAACAATCATGAACATAATAAGCAAAAAGATAAAGGGAAAGACACCATTGGTAGATATTTTTTTCCTATCTTCAGTTTTCAATCTTAAACCCATTCTTTTTGCAGTAAAATATGAAATAACGTAGAACAATAGCGCTACAAGAATGATTATAAAAGCGGAGTAAGGCACCACACCAGGCTCTGGAGAGGTACTAAATATCAAACCAAGAACTATACCACAGAAAACCCCCAAAATGGCTCTCATATAGTATATCTTATCTAGTTGTTCCAATTGCTTTCTTCACATGAGATGCAGGTTTAATTCCTTTCTATTGGTATTTGAATTTTTAATTAATATTCACCCTCATCTACAGTCATTTACATGGAATTGTCGGGGATTGAGCTCCATTATCTTGTTAGCAAGATAAGTTCAACAGTGACATCTGAATTCTACGTAAGCAATATTACGTCCATTACCAGGAATTCTATCCTTTTGAAATTACATCATCCGATTCACCCTGATATCATGCTAATGATTTCTACCAAGGGGATTTGGATAACTAATAAGAAATACAAACAGGTTGAAGACACCCAATTTGCAAAGGCAATAAGTCGAGAAATAGAGAGGGCTAAAATAAATTCCATATCTCAACCGGGCAGCGAGAGGATTTATTTTCTTCAATTTGTAGGCAGAGATGATAAAGTTAGGATACTCGTTGTTGAAATCTTTGGAAAAGGGAACTTCATTTTATGTGACGAAACAATGAAGATAATCTGGATCTTAAATTCAATTGAAGTAAGACACAGGACTTTGAAGACTGGGTTGCAATATACCCTTCCTCCTAATCGGGGCGAAGATGTTTTACAAATAAGTCTAGATAGTATATCAAAAAACCTCCGTCAGGTACCAGAAAATACTGAAGTTGTAAAATGGTTGGGAAAATCAACATCTTTACCTAGAAAATATGTTGAGGAAATAATATCTG
>Ga0233417_10000053_pt1 | contig 31032 bp, 36 predicted proteins | sample Sed_MG_FD_189023 | JGI IMG/M metagenome (GOLD analysis project Ga0233417, IMG submission 189023) | Sediment microbial communities from Lake Towuti, South Sulawesi, Indonesia - Sediment_Towuti_2014_0.5_MG | ecosystem: Environmental > Aquatic > Freshwater > Lake > Sediment | place: Indonesia... | reverse complement strand
AATAGAGTTCAAACATACATGTTTGTCTGCCTCGGTAAATCTTCCAGCGTTTGTTTTTAGAATGATTCCAACATCTGGATTGCCGGCAAATGTTTCAGAAAGCCACTTAACTGTAAATGGAAGATTTTTTCTATCCGAAGCCGCATCCCCGCCTGTCATTTGACCAAAAATCAGAAAGTTAAACTTTGTCTCTAGATTAAGATCAAGTGGGGATGCTTCGTCGCTTTTTAGCACATAGTCAAAAAATGACTCAGGAACCACCGCTATAGGCGTAGTTACTTTACCCGAGTTTTCAAAAACTTCCTTGGTAAACTTACTTGGTACAATAACCAGATTCATTTTATTAATACAATCAATCCAGGCTGGATTGCATCTATCTGCCTCCACTCCGGCGGTCATTCCCACGTTAAATTTTCCTAATTCTGGGCACCATTCATTTGGTAGTTGGAGTTGAATGGTAACGTCATATAAGTTCTTTTCGTTTGAACTTGCCTGGAGGCATCTTCCGATAAGGTCATCCTGCCCATAAACGTCAGTATACCAAGGGGTCTGCCCCCAATTTAAAAGTTCCGTTGTTACATCCAGATTTCCAGATTCGTCGGCTTTTGAAAAAAGCCATCTAGCTACTTGCCTGGCGTGAACACCATAACCGGAAATTGATAAAACCGGAGCTCTTAATAAAACAGTTTTTTTCATTTTGTCACACCAATGAACCTTGTTATGTTGATATTTTTCATCAAAAATGCAGTTATGTCTATTGGCAACTTTTTAACTTCTGGTTCCAAAACTATTTTATTTTGCTCCAAAATCTTTTCTGTCTGTTCGGTAGTGGTAGTCGGTTGCGGGTTTGGATTTTTTATTTCTTGGATCGACCAAGACTTTGGTCTTTTTATTTTGAAGTCTTTAATGCACTTTTCAAGTGTTTCGTCCCATTTAGAAATTACATTTTTGTAATTAAATTCATAGTCCACGTACTCCAAAACCTTCTTTTTCATAGCGTCTTTTTGTTCTGGCGTCATTTCGTAGATTTTCATAAAGGCATCTACAACTTGCTGATGATTTGTGAAATCTTCATAAATATATGGAACAAGCTGAGAGCCAACAAGCTGTTTAGAAGCCGGCGGGATAGCCACGCCATTTTCTGTACCGTCTCTGTGGTCAATAACCTGTCGGGTCATTCCTCCAGTTGTAAGAGCAATTATCGGTTTTCCCGTCATCATTTGAATTAAAGGACTTAAACCAAAACCTTCTGCCTTGGCAATATTGATGAGCGTGTCACACAAATTATGAACAAGGTTCATATCCTTCGGAGCTAATTTTTCGGTAGAGAACATAACATGATCCTTGAGACCATAAAGATTACTAACTTCTACCAGATTTGCTCCCTCAACATCAAAGGGATCTGTGTGCATTATCATCAACGCCTTACGATGACCATGTTTTTTTTCTAGGGCATCAAGAAAGTCCCCAAAACAAGAGATAACGTCAGCCCCAAGTTTTCGGGTGGCGTTTCTATTAACCCACAGAACCTTAAACCAGTCCGCCTTATCTCCAAACTTTTCTATAGAAATAGCCTTTATTTCTTGCTCGGGCATTGGGTAATATATTTCTTTTGGAAATGCATGTGGGATATAGTGAGTTTTGCCTTTGTTGTGTGGCTCGACTAATTCATAGGTTTTCCAGGCAAGACAATTTAATAGGTCTGTGGAGTCATACCAAATTTTATTAAATGCTGGATATGGACCATTATCCCAAACGTGCCAATAAACGATTGGACAAATTTGTCTTATTTCGTCTGCCATCTCCCAAACCCAAATAAATTGTCTTGGATCTGTAAACAAAAACAAAGCATCGGGTCTTTCTGTTAAGAGAAGTTGCCTTACTTGTTCCTTGGTTCCAAACCCATCCACAGGTTTAATGATCATATCTGGGGTTGGTTGGGCTATTCTATAGTCGGCATGTTTTTGAGCGCCGCCAAGACAAACGAATTTATATTTTCCAGTTTGTAAAAGTCCACTAAACAACAGACCAGCCTGAACACCTACTCCAGAAGTTGACAGCGGGTGATCGCACAGTGTAAGAATTTTGTATTTTTTCTTTGGTAAGTCAACCTTAAGTTGGCTAGGGTCAAAACCTGTCATTTGGAATCCTCTTTTTCTAGTTTAATGTCTTCTAAAAGTTTACGTAATCTATCTTCATTTGAAGTTTGTTTAAGAGCTTCAAGAAAATCGTGTCTATACATAATTTTGGCAAGTTCTTTGAACTTAACCTTAGCTTCCCATCCTAGAATATTTTTGGCCTTGGAAGCATCGCCCTCTAGGTGATTTACCTCATGCGGACGTACCTGTGTGGGGTCGAACTCAACATACTTTTTCCAGTCAAGCCCAGCTTCCTCAAAAACCGCCTCTACAAACTCACCAACAGTGTGGCTTTCCCCTGTAGCTATAACAAAGTCATCCGGCTTATCGTGCTGGAGCATTCTCCAGATCATTTCACAATATTCCTTGGCATATCCCCAGTCTCTTTTAGCCTGAAGATTTCCGAGCAACAGACGAGATTGATTTCCGACCTTGATGTTGGCTACGGCCTTGGTTATTTTTCGAGTAACGAAATTTTCACCACGTCTTTCAGACTCGTGATTGTTTAATATGCCTATGCTAATAAACATTTTGTAGGCTTCTCTGTAGTTCACACAAATATTGTGAGCGGCAACCTTGGAGCAAGCATAAGGGCTTGCAGGCATAAAAGCGGTTTTCTCGTTCTGTGGGTGTTCTGGATTAAACCCAAACTGCTCTGAGGAGCCTGCTTGATAAATTTTGGCTTTCGGAACCAGCATTCTGGCTGCGTTAAGCAATCTAAGCGTTCCCATGGCTACCACGTCAAACGTTTCCTCAGGACAATCAAAGCTTACCCTTACATGGGACTGAGCAGCAAGATTATAGATTTCATCTGGTCTATACTCTTCCAGTATTTTCCAAAGAGAACTAGAATCCTGCATATTTCCATACACGGGTATAAAGTTCTGGTGATTTAAAATGTTTTGCATCCATGGATGATTTTGTTTCGAGTTTCTTCGAAACATTCCAATCACAAGGTATCCTTTATTTAATAAAAGCTCTGAAAGGTAGCTTCCGTCTTGTCCAGAAACTCCGGTAATAAGTGCAATTTTTCTTTTCGGTTCTACCGGAGGCATTTTGACATCTTTCCCTTCTTTAGAAGATTCTGTGAAGTATTCATATGACTTTTTAACCGTTTCCTGAAAGCTAGTTTTTGGAGTCCAACCCAAATTTGTCTGCTTAGTAATATCAGAAAGTTTTTGAAACATACCATCTGGTTTTGTTGACCAATAAACAAATTTAATCCTTTTGGCATCCTCGCCGAGAAGGATTTCAACGGTTTTTCTATAAAGCTCAGCAATGCTTAAGTCCTTACCAATAGAAACATTTATTACGTCAGGAACTTCGTTAAATTTTTCAAGGGAGTAAAAGATAAAATCTGCAAGGTCTGCGGCATCCATGAACTCTCTTCGCGGATTGCCTGTTCCCCAAATTTCAATATTTACTTTTTCATTTGGTGATGTTGTTTTGAGCTTTTCCTTGGCTACATGAACCTTCCTGATAATTGCTGGCAATAGATGGCTTTTTTCTGGATCGAAGTGATCCCATCTGCCAAACAGATTACATGGAATATAAGTTTTATAGGATATTCCCTTTTCTTTAGAGGAGGCATACTGGCAGGCTCTTTGAACTGCATTTTTAGCTATTGCGTAGCCTTCATTCGTCGGTTCTAGAGGACCGGTAAAGAGATATTCCTCCTTAAGTGGTTGTGGGGCTTCTTTTGGGTACATGCAGGTAGAACCCAAGTTTATTAGCTGTGGTACTTCATGCAATCTGGCTGCTCTTACAACGTTTAAACCCATTGTAATATTCTCTGCCAAAAAATCAAACAGGGCTGATCTATTTGCCTGTATGCCGCCAACTAAACCTGCTGTGTGGATAATAATATCAGGTTTTGTTTGTTCAATTACGGAAGAAACTTGTTCGAAATTTAAAAGATCCATTTCCTTTCTCGTAGGAGAAAAAATTTGATAATCTTTAGCCTTTGGATGTTCAAGGATATTTTTCCCAACCATTCCAGTGCCACCCGTTAAGAGTATCTTCATTTTTTGTTTACCTCAAAGACACCATAACTTACGCAATCGTTATAAGTTGGGCTATAGAGAAAGGAAGAATCCGCGTTTATTTTTGTTGGTACTTCGTCTAGTGGCGTAAAGTACTGGACGATCTCCTTGGCGAAGTCCACCATTCCAAACGAACATCCCTCGAATCTTTTTCCAGTTCTCACAAAGGCTCTTTCAAGTTCGTTCCACGGTAAACAGTCCTGCCTCTTCCAATCCCAGTACTCGTCTAGAGTTACCACCATCTTACCGCCTGGCCTAAGAACTCTAAAGGACTCTTTCATTATTTGCTCGAAAATATTCACGTTATCTACGTGTTCAAACGTAGAAATAGAATAAATAAGGTCAATCGAATCATCTGGAAGTGCCAGATTTGTCGCGTCCATCCATAAAACTTTATGATTATCAGTGTTTATTTCTTCGTTTTTAAGCCTTTGATCAAAGTCTATTCCAAGGTAACTTTTTGGTTGAATCTGCTGATTTACAAACTCATGCCAGTTATGCTCGGATGGAAGACCTGTTCCAATGTCTAAAATGTCCTTGTCTTTTCCACTTTCTATGATTGTGACCCAAAAATATTCATATGGCCTAGAGCCCCAATTGCCAAATCTTAGACCGGGAAGCTGAGGATCGTGCGGTTTAAAGTATCCGAATTTTTTCATTTATAGAACCTTTAAGAGATTATTCACTCTGTTAACAAATGTGTGTTTTTCTTTGACCTTTTCCATTAATTCCCTTAAAAGCTTCTTGTCTGGATTATTTTCCCAAGACACAGCCAATTTATACATTTCCTGTATATCTGAAGAAAATACGAGTTTTTCATTAAAAAGCTTGTGAACGGTAAGAGAGTTTGTCGGGGTCATCCTGCCAAAGGATATATTTTTAAAGACCCTACAGGGCACGTAGCCTTTTTCTACCTGCCAGGCTCCCTGGACGGCTGGGGCTATCCAGGACTCGGCTATAGCCCTTGGCTGGAGGTCGTTCTGAAGCTTGGCATGAATAAACTGGATACCGTCTTGCTTGGCTGCCGTTACAAGCTCGGAAATTTTATCATCATTCCTATGTGGACCGCCCATTATGCTTCCAATCCAAAATATTCTTTTTTGTCTTTGATATTGGGAGGCAATTGAGCTGTCAACATTTATTTCTTCCGGTAGAAGATTTGTTGCCCAAGGCTGATACAGGGTTCTATTGTCACAACCATGATCTGGTCTTGAAAAATCAGGTTCAGGCTGATAATAGCAAAGCTGTTCTAGGTCAATCGGTTGTACTTTTCTTTCAAGACAATCATGCGTATAAACCTGGAGGTTTAAAACATTACCAAGAATGGGCCTGTATTTTTCGAGATTGCAATTGTGAATAATATATTTGCTGGACCCATCAATTGGAATTTTTTGATCAACCTGGCCTTCTGTAAGGAAAAGACAATTATCAAAAGACATACCAGATGTATCGTCTTCGTTGTCCAGCCACAGAACGTCATACCCTAGGTATTTAAATGTTCTGTACCAGGAATCGTGTATAAAGGCAAACGTGTTTGCCGTTCTGGCATCAAGGAGTTTGTGGCCCCAAACTATTACTTTCTTGAAAGGAACGGAAATTTTTGACATATGAACCCTTTTCTAAAAACTGATTCATCCTATTGGCAAGTTCTTCGGATGAAACAACGTGGTCTTTAGAAGAGTATTCACCACAAGTTTGATTTCGGATAGTTTGATCTTGATTTATAACGAACTTAAGAAAATGTTCTCTTTTGAAAGAATCCTCCACTTCGTTCATTAAAATCTCGTGTATTTTTTCTCCCGGCCTTATTCCAATTATTTTTATTGGCTTGTTGTATTTGTTGCTAAAAAACTTAGCCATATCCATTACATTAAATGAATCCAGTTTTGGAATCCACAAACTGCCAGGATTTCCGTTCGTCATTGCCGTGTCTATTAGCTTCACAGACTCATCTAAAAGCATCATAAATCTGGTCATTTGTGGGTCTGTTACCGTAAAACAATCACTTTCGGCTGCTTGTTTCAAGAACAAAGGAACAATGCTTCCCTTGGACGAAATTACATTTCCATATCTGGTTACAACATATTTTATTTTGCTGTTTTCGGATGTGGCAAGGACCATCTTTTCCGATATGCTTTTACACATACCATAAACGTTTATAGGATTACAAGCCTTATCTGTCGAGACAAAGCAGACCGTTTCTATTTCGTTGTCGGCTCTAAAAGAATTTTCCTCAATAGCATCAATAATGTTTCTTACACCAAGAATATTGGTATCAATAGACTCGGAAGGTTGCTTCTCGCAGGTATCTACCTGCTTTAGGGCCTGAGCTATAATAATGTTGTGTGGGTTTTCGTTTCTTAAAATCTGAGAAACTCTCCGTGGATCTCTTACGTCGCAAATGATGGTCTTGAGTTTTTTGTTATTTATCTTATTTCTAAGCTCCCAGTGTTTTGCCTCATCTCTCGAAACAACGACGATTTCACTGGCAATATCTTTGTAATACTCGACAAGACATGTTCCTAGAGAACCTGCTCCGCCAAAGATTAATAGTTTTTTATCGGCAATAGCCGTGAAGTTGTCATTAAATGTTAAAATTTTCTGCATTAAGACCACTTACCCCATCCAAAGTATGTATCAATAGGAATTTGAAAATCGTGTTTTTTGGCTGCCTCACCAAAGGTAGCAGTTACATCAGGGTGATTGTAAGTTGCCTGTATTGCGTTTGCAATAAATTCGGCCACGAATTCTGACTTTGCCTGGTGATGCGATTCTGGTTGGTGGTCCCAGTTACTTGACCTGCAATAATGGAGAAACTCATTACCAAAAAATTCTAAGTGATATTCTGGATTGTACTTTTTTGCAATGCCATCTGGTAGACAGTGCATGTTCTTGTTTTCCGGCTTAATGTGCCAAGTGTTATGCATGGCTTTTATTTTGGCCTTTACTTCCGGATATTTCTCTAAATAAAGATGCAACCCTCCACCCGTGTCAAGTCGCGTGTTGTTTATTCCAATACCCTCCCAGTTAATCGTCTCCGGTTCTGGAAGTAAGTCAACGTTCGCCATAACAATAACCGGGGTCAAATAGTGATATATGTGATCACGTTGCTGTTTGGCTCCACCAAACGTAACATCCCCTTTCATGTATTCATTAACAGAAAATGGGGCAACAAGGAAACAGTCGCCGTCCATGAACATTACGTAGTGACCTGTATCTTTTATCATGTGACTTTTCCAAACTTCGTTTAGGGAGTCCGCATGATGCTTTCCTGCAAGATGGAATGGTGTACTGGAATAAGTCTGAATAGTTGGAATAGCCAAACTTTCAGCAACCAGATTAATTTCGTCCCGCATAGCCTTTTCGCGGGCATTATTGATTACAGTAAATTCCCACCTATCTTTGAGATGATGTGTAAAACATAGATGCTGCCACCTTATGAATTCTGGCCTATTGTAGTGTACAGCGTAAATTTTTACTATTTTATCAGTCTCCATTTATTTTCATCAAATCTCTTAATTCTACAAGCTGGGAGTGTATATCTGGAGCATACTTTACACTCGGAAGAAGAGTTCTGTTTATAGGCTCGCCATTTGGTGGAACTGCCTCATAAACCACTTTTGGTATGTCAAACACGTCGGATATAAGCTTTAGCAGCGTATATTTTGAAAGCGGCGGAGAAGCAAGCTGAATTAATCCTCCTTCTTGCGGGATCTCTATTTCTGGCGCTGTCATTAGCCTCTCAATGAATTGTGCCAAAAATAAAGTAGTAACACCGGACCAAAAATGATTTACATATCCATCTACTGTGTCTGGGGCATTTCTAAACCACTCAAATAGTCCGTGTGTTTTATCGGATGGTCCTATGATACTAGTTCTAATGACAACAGCATCAGAACATTCCCCAAGAGCCTTGGACATTCCGTAGTCATCTTTTGCATCTAGTTTGTCCAAGGGGCCATAGCTATTTAGGATATTGTCTTGGCCCTTAGAAAAAATCTTTTCTCCAGAGAAAACACAATCAGTTGAAACGTGAATCATCTTTACCCCAACCTTCTTACAAGCGAGAGAAAGTCTCCACGGAAAGACAGAATTTATTTGGTAATAATCAACCGACTTTAGGTTTTCTTTCTGTTTGATGTTGCCTATGCAATTTATAACCCAGTCATATCCAGTTAGGTCTGGTATTTTGCCAGTTGCAGAGAACTTAATAACGGCAGCACGTTTTGACATAGGAAACCAATTTGGTACTTTATTATCCCTAACGGTAAAAGTAACATCATGGTCTTTAGAAACTAGGTGCTTTACAACAATATGTCCTAGCATCCCCGTTCCGCCAAAAACAAGTACTTTCATTTTCTCATTTCCTTGTGATTTTTGTCCAGGGCTAAAAGTCTTTTTTGAAAAGGTAAATGTGTCCACGATTCCGGAAAACAATAACTTGGCGACAAAGAAAGTGTCGGCGGATTGTCTATCATATATCTGTTCAGATGGGATTCATCATGCCAAACGGCAATTAAACCTTTTTGATAATCTTGCGCAATTCTATCGCTCAACACCTTGCACATCCGAAGATACTCTACCTTGGTTCCACCATTAAAACCACCGGCATAATATGTTGTACCTTCTGTCGGTGCCACAAAGGCAGTGGAAGAAGGATTTGTCTCGTAAGTAAACGCTGCCCTTGGTTTATCAAAAAATCCCGGGTGAATAGTTGCCACACGGTCAGAAAGTATCTCAGGACCTACAGTGTCAACAAAAAGCATGTCAGCATCCGAGTAGAACAAATAATCCATCTCTGAGAGTGCAACTCTGGCTGCATCAAAAACGTTGTACCTAAACAAGGTAGAACCTGGCCATGGCATGTGATTTTGAAGAATGATTCGAACTTTCGGATCATCTTTGAAAATTTGGCTTGCCTTTAAATCCTTGTCTGTAAACAGAAACAAATTAACATCCTGACCTACCAGGAAGTGTTTCTTGGCAGAATTCCAAAGAGGTTCAACAAAATCTATGTATTTGTTCGTTGCGATGACAAGCAACCCTACTTTATAGGCCATAATATTTTATCCCTTTAGGGTAATAAACAAACCAACTTCCTTGGTTGTAATTCTAACCCACCTGAAAGACTCAACCTTTGGGTTTGAATTAACAAAGGCTTCTACGTCACCCTTGTTGTATCTATTGTGATAAAGCTGATCTGGTTCATAAAAGTCTATTTTCTCGGCCTCCTCAGTTGGCTCGATAAAAAAGACATTGATTACTTCCTTTTTTCCAATTCTTATCATTTCCCCAAGGCACTCCCTGAAGGTAGGGAGATGTTCGAGTACGTGCCTAGAGAATGCCACGTCTGCCGAAGAGGACGGAAGAGGAACTTCCTCAACCGGGGAATAAAGAGATGGAACTCCCTGGCTTGTTATGTGACTATATAGAACCCATGAGGAATCTACCCCCGTGTAGTTAATGTCATATCCATCATTCTTGTAACCAAAAAACTCCGTTGCTGGTCCACATCCAAAGTCTACCAAAGACTTATGCCCTTGGTCAGCAACATATTTCCTAACAAAAACTTTGGACTCGGCATTGGAGTCGCCAATCCAATTCTTAAACTCGCCAAATTTCTGGCCTAGGTTTTTATCCCACCACGTTTGCTTAAATCTCTCAGACATTTTTCATACCTCTGTTATGGTAAGCTTTCTTTCTTTCCATTCTTTGAGAAAGTGCTTTCCTACATCCATGGAAACATAATTGTCTCCTTGCATTCCTTGCTCGGAATAATCTACATCCTTCACGGCCTTGCTAGAAAAGCCCTTTTTCAAAAGAAGATTCCTAAACTCTCTTAGCCATAACCTATCTGTGTAAATTAGACCATATTTGTTTGTATTCCAAGACTTCGTGTTAAACCTAACACGAAGTTCGGCAAATTCTTCATGATTTTTGCATTTTACCTGGAAACCCCTAATAGAAGCTTCAAGCACTTTTACTTTTCTTTCCTCGTCTGACCATAGTCCATTCCCTCCGGTAGGAACTAGCTTGCCACCAAGTTTTAAATTTTTCCACTTGTTTGGTCTTTTTATGCCTAAGTGTTTTTCAACCATCTTAGAAACGTAATCGAACTGATATTCTTTTTTCATTTTCTATCTTTATTCTTTTGGCTTATGCAAGAATTCTAACGCTGTCCTCATTGCCATACAACAAAGTTGTGGAGTTTTTGGATTATACTTTGGATTGTGAGACACTGTATACAGAACGAAAGTATCCTCTAGGTTGGCAAAATTAAACCACTGTGCCGCCTTTAGCCACAGATGATAGTCCTCTGCAATAGGGTATGTGTTATCATATCCTCCAGTTCTTAAAATAACCTCCGGGCGGAAAACCACAGAAGGATGAGCAATAGCGTTGTTACCAGAAAACAACATTCTCCGTATGTCGGTGTCTTCCGTTGGATATCTTACTTGTTCTGGAAGCACGGAAAAATTGTCCGGGGAAACTCTCAATATTTGAGTTCCAAGAATGTGGATATCTGGATTTTTTTCCAGGAATTCTACTTGCTTTTCGAGCTTGGTAGGATGCCAGGTATCATCTGCGTCTAACCTGGCTATGAGGTTCGCATCAGACGACATTATCCTATAGAGCCCTGTATTGAGGGCAGGAACGATTCCTGGGGCTTCACAGGTTAGGAGAGTCCAATCTTTCCCTGCGGTGCCCATGAGCCGTTTTACGATTTTTACGGTACCGTCCGTGCAGTTGTTGTCCACAAGAATGAGTCTCCAAAAGTCGTAAGTTTGACTAAGAAGAGACATGATGGTTCTTTCAATTGTTTTTTCCCCGTTATGAACTGGAAGAAGTACAGCAACCTTCATTTTGCTATCTCCAATCTGTCTACCAGTGACAACGGAACAAGCTGATGAGCAGACTTATTTTTGATACCTTGGAATGTTTTGATGTTTATTTTTTTGCCCTGGTTCCACAAAGTAAGAAGCTCATCCTCCGAGCCACCTCCAAAGACATTTTGGACCTCATTTTGAACTCTGTTATGAGGAATATTGAATACCTTGCTGGAAGTAAAGCAAGCCATTTGCGGGTGAGGAATTGTAGGGTGAAGGTGAGACATTTGCCCCTCAAATGTATTTGGGGACCTCCAATTTTGGATTTGTCCTAGCACCGTCAGCATTTCTTTCTTTCTAAAGAGATGACCATCTACAGATAATGGATAATTCCAATCCCAATCTGTTCCTTTCCAAGACCAAATAAAAAATGGTTCCTTTGTTATTCCAGAGGGAACATTTTGTCTAGACTGGGTAGAGTAACAAAAATCAAGATGTTTTCCTAGTCTAAGGGAAAAGCAAAACACATGAGAATTCATTTCTAAAAACTTGGTAGCATGAGTCATGTCTACCTTGTCTTTAAAAACATCGTCATCTGTGAAAAAGATGATATAATCTCCCTTTGCTTCGTTCACAAGAGAAGTAACTTGCGCGGTAAAATCAAATTCTGGATGAAACAGAACAGTAGGAAAAGCCTGTTTTACTTGTTCCATTGGCCAAATAAAATTATGATCAGCCTTATAGAGGATGTTTATATTTTTTGACACAAAATTGGTATTCAGGCCAATAGATTCCAACAGCGCATAAAGCTGCATTGGTCTATTTTTAGAGAAAACTATAACTGTAATATTTTCTGTCATAAAATTATTATCAAATTAAAGAGGATGGCGATTACACCAATCTTTAATGATCTCCGGTTCTTTTCTGTAGATTTTTATTGATGGAATCTTCGTACCATCCCAAGGTTTATGGAAGATCCACCCACCTGTGCCTTCCTTAAGCTCCTTGGCCTTGGCCTCTATCATTTCATCCGTTACCTGTTCCCAGGGAACATCAAAAAAGACATTCGACTGTTTGTCGTCATTATACATGGCCTTCCAGAAAGAACCAAAGAAATCCTTGTACTTGTGTATTTTGCTTTTTATGCTGTACCAGGAATAATGGTAAACCGTAGGCAGACCAAAAGCTATTTGATTAAACCATTTCTCATAGTTTGCCAGGGCAACGGGATCCTTAAAGGCTGCCTGTCTCATGCTCTCTATTTCTGAATTTACAAAATTTAGGTTTGGAACCGGAACACCTTGGGACTTAATGATATAGTCGCAAGTATCTGTACCTGGCTTCGCATACACAAGACCATTTACAATCTTCCTGTGGGTAATCGGAATACCATGGGTGATCTCTGGATGGTTTCTGGAAACTCTCCACTTCCATGGGTTTATATCCATTCTTACCTTGTCTGGACCTCCCCAAAATTCAACAACCGGCAAGCAAAGAAGAGGGATTTCATTGAGTCCTCCAGTTTGCTTAATAAGGTCCTCCAAAATTTTCCTGTCAGAACCATGAATAATTTCATCACAATCCTGCTGCCACAGGTATTCCCCGGTACATTTTTCTCTAGCTGCCTGCTTTAGAACGCCATCATAGACTCCGTGATTAGGTACTTTCCAGTCCATTTCTGCGTGATAGACAAAAAGCTTTCCTTTGTTGGCTTTTTCCATCTCGGCCAAGACTTCTCTCGTTTTATCCGTTCCATCGGAAGAGTCCATAACAACAACCTCGTCACAAAAATCGAGAAGTGACTGAATGGACTCTTTAAATGGATAGTCCATAGAGACGCAGTTTCGTGTAGTTGTGTAGCCAGAAAGTTTCATGGTTTATCCTTTGGTGCAAATCTTATGCAAAATATCGTTCTTGGGTCATATAAGTCGGCCGAAGTCATAGGCTGGACGCTGTAGTGATTCATCAAATATATCCCGTTGGGAAAGGCTGTCATAAGAAAGCTGGCAACGTTGGAGCGAGTATCAAAAAACTTTGTCTCCATCGTTTTACCTTTGTAGACTGGCGTTTCGCAAAGCTCCCAGTCGTAGTTCTTGGCAAACTTTCTAGTGATCTTTCTTAGTTCTTTATGCATCGCCATTAATTTAAATCCTTTTCTTCAGAAATCCACTGCACTGGCAACTCTAATCCGTTTGTTATCGTTTCTTTCGGTATTAAAGTTAGAAGTATTTTAAGTCGATTATTATTATCCTCGGGAATGACATCAACCCATTTATTTTCTTCCTTAACAAACATTCTTGCTAGAATCCAATCATGTTCACAGTCAAACTCATGTTTAGTTTTATCGAGAAAATCTTCCTTTGTCATTTTCTTTAAGAAAAACTCGTAATTTCCATTATCGTCTTCGTCCATTTCTAAGGCCATAGACTCAAAGTCTTCTTTTGTTGGCTTACCAACTATTGGTAAGATTTTCAAGAAAATATTTTTTTCCTCACAGCCAATCCAAACTGGTTTTCCCTCAAAAGGTATTAAATGTTTTTTCATGGGCAGTGTTCCGTAAGATTATAGGGACAGTATTTGCAGGAGTTTCTATTTTTTACAAAAATTTGTTTTTCTACAGTTCCAAGCATTCTATAAACTGAATCCAGTGCTCTTTCTATAGATTTTTCACCAACAGACACCGGCACAAGCTCTATGTGTTGCCCAGGCTTGGCTGTTCTCTTCAGAAGAACCCAGGCGCACTTGATCTTATCAAGAGGTATATTGTGCTTCTTTGCCCAGAAATGCTTATAAAGGACAAGCTGCATTTGTTTCTGCGGGTCTCTTTTCTTGTCTCCGGTCCAACCCCACGCAGTCGTTTTCCAGTCTAGAATATAATATTTTCGCTCGACAACGGGATCTTTTTTTCTTTTGTCTATATAGTCAAACTCTAGAACGCAGTCAATAAATCCCTTGAAATACCTATTCGGCTTTTTTTCAAATATTTCCTGAAGTTCATGCTCTGCCGAGTGTACTTTGAAGTTCTGAAAATTCTCCTTGAGGAATCCTGGAAGTTCTTCAAATATTGGACCAACAGAAGCTCCCCAAACTGCCGGGTCTTCCTTAAAGTCTGGAATAGTAGAAAGCTTTTCTACCACAAGCTTACCTGTCTCCTCTGCATTCAGGGGAACATCATCCGTGAGATATTTTTCTATGGCATCATGGATAATGCCGCCATATTCTGTATGCTCTGTAGGCTTGTCAAGGTCAACCTTGTCGATCTGGTGAAGTTTGTGCCTCCAGGAACAATCTTGCCACTCAACAAGCTCCGAGTAGGAAATATTGTACTTGTCAGTTGGAAGAGGTTTACCCTCTAAGATTAATGGAAGTTTTATTTTTTCGGACTCTTTGTCCATTTATCTTTCTCCAACAAGCAAAAAATCCTCTAAGCGCCTTATCACAAACTTCTTTTCTGAAGAAAAAGGATAAGAAACCGCCTCGTATCTCTTTCCGGTATACATTCCTTTGACTTCATAAATCAAATAAAGCTTATCATCTTTCTTATATCTCCAGATTTTCACGCTCTTACTCCAAATCTTACATTGCTTCTGAACTCTTTTAAAGTTCTAGAATTCGAATACGACATGGAACTCTGAAGACCGCCTTTGATGTGTTTCACTACCTGAGCTACTGTTTCCTCGGAGGTATCAAGAACTGTGGAAATGCCCTCCGGGGTCGGAAGAACAGAAGCCTCCTTGATTGTCAACATTGCATCCACGCTCGCCATACCCCTATAGACTTTTCTACCATTGATACGTGGTCCTGGAGCCTCCCTGCAAGCAGCAAAAAGTCTTCCTGACATAACCAGGTCTGCTCCCGCGCCCAGAGCTTTGGCAATGTCACCAAATTCCTGTAAGCCGCCGTCGGCTACAAGAATTGGAAACGTACCATTGTGATTATCTATGTATCCATCCTTTCTGAATACCTGACTGTATTTTTCTCTATTTTCTGGAGCGCATACGTTTTGTATGGCGGAAAATTGTGGAACTGTAACTCCGGTTACATTCTTGGTGGTACAAACTGCTCCTGGGCCAATACCAATTTTTACTGCATCAGCACCCCAGGAAAAAAGATCAAGGGCTCCTTCCGGGGTTGCAATATTTCCTGCCATTATGTAAGCATACAGGCCGCAGCCAGAGCGTATCCACTTAATCATGTCCTTCATCATTTTTGAGTGGCCATGGGCAATGTCAATAATAAAATGCCTTGCTCCTGCCTTATAAAGAGCAGCGGCTCTTTCTCTGGAATCGGAATTCACCCCCACAGATACAAAGGCGCAGCATCCTTCTGCTTTTACCGCTTCCCACTCTCGCAGGTTTTGTTCTATGGACATAAACCTGTGAATGGCTCCAATACCCCCAGCGTTCCACATGGCAATCGCCATCTGAGCGTCAGTAACGGTATCCATATTAGCAGACATTACGGGTACATCTACTTTAAAATGTTTTGTAGAATCCCAGTCGTTTTCCCTAATAACAACACTAGTGTCTACTTCGCTTCTAGACGTTATTTCGCTGTACTGTGGATAGATAAAAACGTTCTTGTAATCAAGTTGTTTCGTTTCGTTTAAATTCTTCATCTTCTATTTCAAGCTCCTTGAGAATGTCATTGTATTCCATGAGTTGATCAACATAGACATATTTTCCATCGTTCTTATTCTCGGAAAAATCTTCCATAACGAAGAAACCAACAGAGGAAATATTACTGAGAACGTAAGCTTCTGAGCTTACTGTAAGTTTAATAAACTCTAATGGATCGCCCATCACAAATGGGCTGCTATGAATTTTTTTAAAATGAACCACAGAACCAGGAGGGAATCTTTCCTCAAATTTCCAGCAAATACGAAAAAGTTTGTTGAGTTCCTCCTGGGAGCGAACTACATCTCTCTTGAACTGAAAGTCAAGCCATGTCAATATACCAGACGGTGCAGTCATGGGCTGCACGGATACAATTTGCTGCGCAATAAGAGAAGGAAAAACCTTCCTAACGATAGGAAAAGTAATATTTTTCAACTTCTTTAACATTATAGGGAAATGTGGGACCAAAAATACTCACCTCTGGTCTTAAGATGAGAAACAATTTCATCAGAGGATTTTGTAAACCAAAGTTCATCCTTGTGCTGAACGTTATTATTTAGTTCAAGTTCACATCCCATTATTTTGGCCTCGATAACAATTCTTGGACATGTATCAAAGTCAAGAGGTTGAAAAACAAGCCCATGACAAGAAGCAAGTTCGGCAAGGAAAGTCTCATATGCCATGTTGCCAAGAACCTTTACCGGAAGCTTCTTTTCGGTACACCACTTTATTGTTTCTTGCGTACCTTTAATCCAATTCTGGGAACCCTGAACTCCCCAAATTTTTATAGGAATATTACTAACGGCTTTCGCATGTACCTCGCGGAGGGATACGAGTTTGTCAAGAGTTTGATCATCAAAAACCGATCCCTGAACAATGTGTTTGCCATCAGGAGCAAAAATCAAGGAAGGAATTTTGGAAACAAATTGTTCTTTTTGTTTTTCGGACATCCAAAAAATATGCTGAGCACCAGAGTATAGTTTCTCAACAAGTATGCCGTGGGGTCTTAGTGGGCAATCACAAGAATGACCGGTTTGCTTTTGGTGCATAACCTCGGATCTAAAAATACAATATTTGTAGTCATACTCGACAATAGAATATTTAATTTTAGACTGTGCCAGATAAGCAAGGGCAGCTACGTCTGCTTGCGTAAAGTTACAGATAATCCAATATCTGTCTTGATATTTCTCTAACATGTCAACTGTCAAGGACTGAGAATGCACCTTGAATACCCTGTGGGGTGACTTCTTTATAATTGCCTCTGTTGTCAATTCTGCCCCACCAGAATAATCCTGGGCAAACATGTCGGAGACAAAAACAACTGGAGTTCCAGGAGGAACTATAAATTCCACCGGAACTCCATTAAAGTGATTTTTTGCTATGGCTGCGCCTAGGTTACGAAGATTTGGTTTCTGTTCCTGCGACATCTGAAGTGTTTTCCTTTTTGATAGGCGTTACTTCCCTGCCGGAACGGAAGACATAAGTACGCCCAACGCTATCAGCGTACACCTTAACTCTTACCTTGTATGCCATCTCCTTATCTAAACCAAACGGCTTGTCATTTCTATACAAAATCTGCCCAAATCCCATGCTAAGGGCATTGTCAAGCTCATAAATGTTTACCGTTCTCTCCTCGCTGTTCTCGAAAGTATATTTTCTACTTGCCCTGTCCCACCTACGGGACACAACAACAACATCATCATCATTTACCGTCTGAATCTTAACCATTTCTGTATTCAGACCAAGAATATCACCTGTCTCAAGGGCACTCATAAAATTACGAGTCCTATCCTCATCCACCAACAAAACTCCATTTTCGTAGTCGCTTTCCTGGCTTGGGGTAAGGGTTTCGAATAGTTTAATTCTTGCCATCATCAACTCTTGGTTTGATGGCTGCCCAGTATACTTGTAGTCGTCTGGATTATATTTTCTTTCCGTTTCGATGATTTCTTCCCGCTCCTCAATCAGCGTCATCGGAAAGCCGTCGGGCCCAATGGGTCCAGATGCTTCCTTCTTGGCTTCATCAACATTCTCTGTGGGCGTAGCGGTAGTATCTTCGGAGTTACTATTGTCAGTCATTCGTGATGCCTTCTGTGTTGGTTACATACTCGCACAAGACAAAAGTATGTGCAACTACTTCTTTTATGTCTCTAGTGTGTCAAACTAGACACACACAAACATCGAACTTCCAAGAATAGCTTGCTGAGAACCTGTTGACACGAAAACTTGTACTTCGTAAATGTTGGCACTAGAGCCCGTTATAAAGTTCGTAGCACCCAAAAGATTAACCGACTGCTTAATGGTTGGAGTAGTATTTGAAGTAGACAAAATTGTAATACCCGCACCACCAATATGAACATACGAACCAGAGGTGACGTTATAAAGCATCACGCTGGCCGTAACAGAACCGGTTGTTGTACTGAGAATATTTCTCATGTAGATATTCTGCGTATTATAAAACTCTGTTCTATCTAGTGCAGCTTGCCCAGCAGACTGCGGATTTGAAGAGGTTTGAGTGGTTGAAGTATAGCTGCCTATTGTCATATAGGTAGCAGAACCGCTAATTGCTACTGCGCCATTTGACTGGGTTGTAATTTGAATATTCCCGCCAGAAACAAATGCCGGTGTACCATTTGTAAGCCTCTGATGAGAGCCAGACATTTGTGCGGCTTGAAGAGTTTGAAAGGAGGGAACAAGAAGATTGCTGCTTGTAACGCCACCAGGGGCAGAAAGTGATATTCTGCCCGTATCAGAATATATTGTTGTATGTGGAGTATTTGGATCGTAGTTTGCTATAGTCCAGGCAATGCCAGTATCCACATAAATTTGAAAAGGCAAGACTGAGCCAGACTTAAAATATATTGCGCCAGGGGTAAAGGGAGATGTTTCGGCGTCAATGTAAAGGTTACCAGAAACAACAGTGTCTCTTAGTAGGGCTACCTTTTCTGCCGAATTTATTGTTCCTGAAACAAAGAAAAATACATCCGTGTTTGGAATTACCTCAGTAGTGCTGTTATGTACCTGAATTTTTCCAGCAGTACTTGTTTCTACCAAGGAAAGATTTGAACCAGAAAATAATATTCCACCTGTTCTGTTTCCGTTGAAAATTTTTGGAATAGTATTAATGGACGATGACTTAAACCAAATATTGCCAGAAAGTATTGTATCTGGGAGAATAGTTTTGTTGGTCGCCGAGGAATTGCCGTTTAGGTTTCCTGAAACAAACAGGAAAACATCCGAGCCAATAGAACCAGAGCCAATCATAAGATTTGCTTGGTTTACCAAAAATATATCGCTTCTGACAGTATCAGAAGAACCATTACCAATAATAAACAAAGAATCGTCATTATTCGTTTTGTTGTATTGTCCAACAACTGTCTGACCAGATCCAGAAGCGATTGTTACAATGCCGCCGGCATAAGAATATGCCCCAACTGTTATCGAACCCGTTCCAGCGGCGTGAGAACCTACACCAGAAGCAATCGTCCTGAATCCTTCTGCGTGGGAATATAGATTAGAAGCCGTAGTGCGAAATCCCTCAGCATGAGCAGCAATCTCAGATGCCAGGGACCTTAAGCCCTCAGCATGAGCAGCTTCTCCGGTAGAAACAGATTGATAACCCTCAGCATGTCCATAGTTGAAAGAGGCAGTTGTACCAAAACCTTCTGCATGAGAATAGGCACCACCAGCATTTGTTCCAAATCCTTGTGCATGAGCGTCTAGACCAGCAGATTCATTTATTCCATGGATTAAACTTCCGGTTATTATTGCACCAGAAGAAGCCGACAAGGTTAAAGCTTCTAAAGAACCTGTTACTTTTACCGAACCAGTTGTAAAAGTAACAGCATTGGTAGTTGATTGCCAAAAGTTGCTAAGACCAGAACCATTTCCAGAAATATTTCCGGAAACAAACACGTCGCCACCAAAAACGGTAGTTCCCCCCGAGTTAGCCACACCCCTAGAACCGATAGCTCCAGAAACGTACAAAAATATATCGGTTCCAATGGAACCGGTACCAAACTTAGCCGTATTAATTGTACCAATATTTGGGGTAGTTGTACTATCCGCAGAAATATCATAAAAAAGTATTTTTGCTCCGGTTCCAGTTGACCCGGAGGAAATAAACTTTGCTCCTCTAAATTGCGATGCTCTAAAATCTAAAGCCATTGTATTATTCCCTAAATATGCTCATTAACTTATGAAAAGAATGCGAGAAAGTGGATAGAAGAGGACATCGGAGCCGAAATCTCCACGGTAGCTGTATTACTGGAAGATGTTTGAGTTTCCAGAGCTACGTCCACGTCCTGAATACCGTCAAAATCCCAGGCGGTATCGAGGAACTTAAATGGGGTTCCTGGAAGGGCAGTGTAGGAGGCTGTGTAGTAGGCAACTCCATTTGGCCTTGCCGACCCGGCAGAACAGGTTATCGAGGAGGTAAAAGAGCTTGAAACATAAGCCGGGTATGTAGGTGAATAAATGGCCCTATATCTAACAGATCCCGTAAACGGGGCAGACAAACCAAAAGAAAACCCGGTCGTACTTACGCTAAGCCCATAAACATTAAGATTTTCCCCGTAAAGAGAGGCGCTTTCCACCGTCAAAACGCAGTAAGGCAGACTGGAAAAGGTAAAATTGAATGTTCCTGTGCCAGAGTCAGAAATATTTGAAAACAACACTAAACCTTCATCATATTGCGTAAAAGCACTTTGGGTTACGCCAGAAATAGCCCCAGAAATGATATTTTTGATGATAAAGTAATCCCTGTGCCTAAGGGTTTTGTTTAGGTCAAGGGTATAGGTTGCACCAGTATCAGGAACCGTTATCTGGGTTTCCCTAGGTTTATTAGTCTGGTAGCCGTAGACTTTTCTCCAAAGATTCTTACCGGTGCCATACTTTCTGTCGTTTTCGTTGGTCACCCGAATAAATATGGGTTCTGTTTTATAACTTGGAGGCAGCCATTGAGGCCAAAACTGATCTTTCTCCCTTTACAAGGGTAACGTGTCCAGCGATGTTCTCGTCCTTAAACCGCTCTATGGCTATTGTCAGACCGTTGGAAAGACTATCCACGTAGGTATTATCTATCTGCTCCACGTCGCCAGTTAGGACGATTTTTGTCCCTTCTCCAACTCTGGTCAATATTGTCTTAAGCTCATGTAGATTTAGATTTTGTGCCTCGTCTATAATCATAAAGGCATTTGAGATGCTTCTACCACGAATAAAGGTCATTGCCTCAACCTCAATGGTTCCGTCCTCAAAGTACATGGCAAGGGTATCCTCAACATTTCTGGAGCGTTTTCCAGAATTGCTCAGAAGAAATCTAAGGTTGTCCTTTATTGGAGCTATCCAAGGCTCCATTTTTTCTTGCAGGGTTCCTGGCAAGAAACCAATATCTTTACCAACCGGCTGAACTGGTCTAAGAACAACCAAGCTTTTATATCTTTTCTTTTCTAGAACCTGCTCCAGGCCAGCGGCAATAGAAATTAATGTCTTTCCACATCCTGCCACGCCAGCAAGAGTAATAAGTTTTACATCTGGATCTAGGAGAAGGCTGAGGGCAAACCTTTGTTCTTTGTTTTTGGCCTCTAGCTTTCCAGCTTTCATTGTGTCATCAATTAGATAAATTGGTTCAGAACTGGAGACATACCTTCCAAGACCAGTTTTCCCATCTTGTTCGTTCTTTAGAACTACAAATTGATTTGGAAATAATTTAGCCTTCTCCAATTCTTCATCTGTTAAATCAATTGCCTTGTCTTCATAAAAACCATCAATATCAAATTCTCCCTCAATGGTCTTAACCCCTGAGTACAAACTGGAGATAGATTTTGTTGCTTGTTCTTTTCTGTAGTCCTCACATTCAATTCCAAGAACAACACATTTAATTCTTAACAGAGTATCTCTGGTTACTAGAATTAAATTCTCTTCCTTGTGAACGTTAGAGAATTCTTTATAGAAATTTATAATAGAATTATCTCCAGATTCTCTTATTTTCAATTCTTCTGGAAGTAAATTATCAGAATTAGAATTCTCTTTTCTTAAATCTTCAATTGAAAGAATTCTCAAATTACCTTCAGAATTCTCTAATTGAATTCCTGTTTTCAAATTCTTATTAGAATTAATTAATTGAGAAATTTTTCTAATTGTTTCCCTAGCATTTCTACCAACTTCGTCTTGTCTATCCTTGTGCCTATCCAGTTCTTCTATTACGATTAGCGGTAGAACAATATTGTGTTCTTGAAAAGAAAAAAGAGCTTCTGGATCTGAAAGTAATATATTTGTATCAATTATAAAAGTTTTTTTCGTCATTTAGATACACGAATCCCTTTCCATTTCAAATGGACATCTATTACCAATGGTAAATAAATTTCACTCAGACTTAGATTTCCTCTTTGTCTTTTGAAGCTTAATTTGTTCTACTGTTGGTATTTCTTCTTGTGTTGGCTCCTCTTGAAGATTTTTGCTAGCTACTTCCAGCGCCGGAAGGTGTACAAGAGCATTTTTAACAACTTTCTCTTTATTTGTATCGCTCTCTGTGATTAATTTCGCTACAAACAAACCATCGGCCCCAATTTCAACGTTGCTTGGGTCCAAACCTTTGATAATCAAATCTTGCCTTACAGATTTTCTTGACATGATGAGGCTAAATATTTCTACCCAACGAAAAGCCTCCAGAGGAATTCTCCTAAGGCTGAAAGTAATCCGACTCCGGCGAATCCTATAAACCACCAAAATCCCTTGCTGAGTCTTATGGACCTTTGAAGTTCTTTGTTGTCTTCTCCGGTTATTTTTTGAATACTCTCAACCTTTTCCAATGTATTGTTTGCTTTAATTTCCGTAGCAGATATTCTTGCTTGGATCTTTTCGTCCGTCAGGCTAAGATTATCTACCTTGGTGGTGAGGTTCTCAATCATTGTTTCTGTTTTGTGAACTTTAGAATAAATTCCAACTTCTGGGTCATAAAGCCTGTCCAGCTTTGACTCAATTCTGTCGTCATTTAGCTTATGAGCCTCAAAGTCCGTGTTAAATTTGGACTGCAATTGCTTTATTTCGGAAATTTCTTCCTGAAGACGATCAAAACCTCCATTTAGCACTTTTGCATTTAGAAGTTTTTGATTTACTTGAGATAAAATTTCTTTAATTTGCTCAATTTCTGTATCGGTTGATTTTCCCATTTAGACTTTTCCGATGTAGGATACAACCTTAAATATAAATACTAGATTCTATTTGATATGAAAGAACACACTACTTTTGTAGACAGAAACATTTTTCAAAAAAATCTGCTTGCAGCAACAAAAGACCTTTCTGTGTACTATGAGGAAATATCTTCCGCCCTAACGGAAGATTTAGTGACCTTGGACTCAAACACGCTTCATTTCGCCGCCAAGGTTCTTAAGTCTACGGGTACCGGGGACCCTACCCAGCATAAAGCATTTTTAAAGCTCCTAGGACGCTCTGTGTTGCGTTCTGAGACTTTGGCCGGAGGGTCGGGCGTACTAGGACTTCGATTTTCTATAGAGTTTTTAAGAAGTCTTCTAAGCGGACACCTCTCGGACGAAATGGGAATATCGGATACGATTCTTTATGAGGAATATGAGAATATTTTGTTGAAACTGAAAGAAATCATTCAAAAACAATATCAAATTCCAACAATTGAGGACATAGAAAAACAAGTAAAAGATATTTGCAATGAAGACCTGTTGTCAAGAGCAATACTTGAGTCAATAAAAATGGCAGGGCTGGAGGGCAAGATTTACCTAGAAAATGGTAAACAGCCATATTTTGTCATAGAAAGACGAACCGGATATAATTTTAAGGTAAAGCCGTTTAAATTTTTTCTTGGTAGTCAAACCTGCTGGGAAAGACAAAACGTCAGGGTTCTTTTAGTAGACGGTGTAATAGAACAAGTTTCTGAGATAGACCAACTTTTAAATGAGGCACTAAGGTTAGGCCAACCTGGAATAATTGTGGCAAGAGGATTTTCAGAAGAAATTATTGCGACTCTTAAGATAAATTTCGACAAAGGACTTTTGGATATATTGCCAATAAGAATAAATTCCGACTTAGAGTCCATAAACATTCTAAATGACATTGCCAGTGTTTGCGGAACAGATATTGTTTCTTCCCTAAAGGGAGAACTTCTGTGTTTCCAAAGATGGGAAAACCTTGCACTTGTTCAAAAGGTCAGGTGCCTTGCAGAGCAAGTTTCCATAGAGGAAAATAAAACCAGAAACAATGTTATTTCTCAGGTAAAAAATCTTCTAAGTAAAAGACTCGACAACCAAAACATTGAAGACGTAGTGAGTCTGATAGACGAACGGATAAAGTCTCTCGTGTCTGAGTCTGTTGTTGTTAGATTACCGGATGTAACAGAACTGGAAAATCAAACGATAAGAACAAAATTTGACACATCCCTAAGAACGGTCAAGGCTGTGTTGAATAACGGTCTCGTTAGACCAGCAGACATTATCAGGGAGTTTGGAACGCCGAAGTCAGTTTTGGAAAAAAGTTTTTTGATGGGTTTAAATTCCTTGTCCGAAGACAACGAACTAGTTTCTTCCCTTGCCCTTTATCTTGCCATGGTAATCTGCGGAAAGCAAGCCTTAATGATTTATACCAGTAATGGCGCGGTTATCATGGACGAGATGACGCAGGCGGAATAATTTTCCAGCCTGCATTAATAAGTTTTTTGACCTGAGCAGCAACGTTGCGATCATTTGCCTGAAGTCCCATGACGGGTGCCATTTGCGCTGCGAGTTTATCGGGGTCATCTGCTGGGGCAACATTTTGTTGTGCCGGACCAACGCCAGCTAATGTTCTCTGACCTGTAGCCTGAGATGCTCTTGAAGCAGCGCCGCCAACAGACGGTGCTCCTCCCGAGGTTGGGGCTGACGAACTCGACGCGCCAGCGCCCGCAGCACTTGCGGGTGCCTGGGAATTTGGAACAACAGGCTCGCCCTGAGGACTCATGGAAGGAGGCAGTTTTAGTGCATTAAGACGTTGAAAGAGATTTGACAAGGACTCAGAAGCCTTAAGTGCCTGGTTTGGGTTTTCTTGTCCAGTTCTAACAACATCTATAATTTCTGCCGCGATTTGACTTGGTGCAAGTTCTTTTTTTGTTCTAACGCCTTTCCACCAGTTGCCGAGTCTTGCCATCAAGCCGCCTTGGGCACTTTGCATCATTCTCTGAAGTTGACCTAACTCATCTTCTGTAAGAGGTCTATCTTCTGGAATAAGCTGCTTCATCTGCGGCCAAATCTCGCCAAGTTTGTCGAAGTAGCTGTAAACCATATTTGCCGTAGCGGCTATCACCTTGGCTTGGTTTCCTCCGCCGCCAGACATGGCAGATAGGGATTGTGACTTTAGGTCATCAAGAGCTTGACTGAGATTTTGTAGTTCTGGGACGGTCTTAACAATTCCTTGAATTTTTGTAAGACCGTCTGTAACGGCTTTTAGTTGTGCCGGGTTTAGCTCGCCTATTTCTGTTATAAGTTCTTTTTCTTCCTCTGTCAGAATATAGTCGTCTTTTTTCTCTTCCCCGGTTTTACCGCTACCACTAAGGGCTTTTGGGTTTGTGCTTGTCGCTGCCTCCGTAGCCGGCACCATAGAAGAATCGGGTGCTTGGGCAGGCGATGAGGAGTGCGACTTTTCTACCGTGGCAACAAGAGGTACCTTTTCAACATTCATTAAGTCTTTAAAGTCGTTTGCCGTTAGATTTATAAGTTCATCTGCTATTTCAAGATAGTCAAGGGATGGAAGTTCCATGGAACGATACATCCTTTTCAAAATGGCGTCCACCTCGGAAGAAGGAACCAGGGCATGAAGAATTGCCTTTTTCATTCTGTTTACGTCAGCAAGATCCCTCAGGGGAGTCTCTGGGTTTTCCAAGGCTTTTCTAAAGAGAGGAAGCTCTAGAAGAGTTTTCATGTCCTTGTTAAAAAATCTTGAGAGGTTATTGTAGAGAATAGAAATATATTTCACCATATAGGTGGCTGGCTCTTTAATAGCCTCTTTTTCTTCCTCTGTGAGTTTGAGTCGTCCATCCTTGCGGGTTATTTTGTCGCCCATGGTGATACGATTTAGGATATCAATTGCCTGGTCCAGACTGGCCCGGACATGGGGTACTCTAGAACCATACCTGTCGAAAACGGTCTCAAATTTTGAAATGGCATCCTGAAGCCTTTTCATGGCGTCTCTGTTAAATGCCTCATTCAGAAGCAAAACGTTCTCAAGAATCCACTGAACTGCTGCTTCGTTTACCGCAGTGTTTTTTTCAGTTTTGTGTTTGCTATACTCTTCTCTAAGTGTCGTCATTGATGAATTCCTTATAAATTCAAACTACATTCACAAATAGTAAATAGGCCAGATTACCGCATTATGCCAATAGATATAAAACCAACAGGAAAATCTATTTCATTAGAGGAGCTTGTGAAGCAGCAAAAGCCTGTTTCTATAGCTAAAATGAATATTTCCGCCCCAAAGAAAGAAGAAAATGCAGAAGAACCAAAAGAAAATGGAGAAAAGAAACGAGATAGATTTTACCTGCCTGTTCTGTATATAAATGACCCAACCCAATGGGAATCTAAACCCCTCAGTGAAAGAAAACATTTTACCCCAGAGGTGGCAAAAGATACTTGCGTTGGAAATTGCTGCGGTGTCGAGGGTTTACGAGCCGGGTGTTGCCAGCTTGACCCGGATGACATAGAACACGTCCTTGGGCCTGTGGATGAGGACTGGATCAAGAAAACAATAAAGTGGTTTAAAAATAAAGGGATCTCCTTGACAAGGCACGACATTGTAATAGACTTTGAGGAAGGTAAATTAATAGGAAGAACATTCTTTAATGACCACGAGGTATTTAAAAGTCCAGACAGCTACCCAATATTAAGAATTCAGGCAAACGGACAGAGATTTGCTTGCAAATTTTTAAATGTTTACAATGGTATGTGTACCATATATCCTGTTCGTCCTGGAATGTGCAGTTCATATCTTTGCGCGTATGTAAAGTCAAATTTCTTGGTTAAGACAGAAAATCATCCAAATACTTACAAAAAGATAGATCCGAAATAATAACATAAAGGAAAGTATGGGAAAATCAAATAAAACAGTAGTTACCACGGATGTATGGATACAGGGAAATGACCCTGAGCACTACACTACCGATGAGATATTTGAAAAAGTTAAGGCCAGGGTCCTTAATCCGGACACAAATACCCATGTTATGGTAGGAACGGACAGCCACTCCTATGGTGCTTTCTACCATTTCATAACTGTGCTTTGCGTGTGGGATGAGGGTAAGGGTGGAACCTATTTCTATAGGTCTGCTCTTGAGCCAAGAAAGACGTTCCAGGGTTCTCAAAAATTGAGACTTCAGGACGAGGTTACAAAAAGCCTTGCCGTGGCTTTCGAACTTGAGAGCAAACTTGGCCTCAAGCCAGAGGTTCACATAGACGCTTCTCCTCCGTCCAAGAAGGAATTTTCTTCCTCTTTTAGCGATTTTCTAAAAGGCTATGTACTTTCGTCAGGGTATGATGCAATACTAAAGCCGGAAAGCTTTTGTGCAAATGCCATTGCAGACAAGCATTCTCGGAAGAGAATAAGACGAAAAGGACTGAAACAGTATGAACAGAGAGAAACTGGAAACAATAATTGAACGCCAGGCGTTTAAATTCCTGACAATGATAAAGGAGTCTGCCTCAGATTCCGTTATGTTGTGGGCAAATAGAAATCGCGTGGACATTGATGTTGTGCTCCTACAAAAAATCCTAGACCAGTATAAGATGTCTATCGAAAACGAATATCTCGCCAAGGTAGACCACTTTATGAAAAGCCTGGACAAGGATTTAGCCAAGTTCTCGGAAGAAGAAAACCCTTTGCACCGTTCCGACGAATCGAAACCGAGCAAAAAAAGCAGCAAAAAGAGCGCCTGAGAAAAACTCTTAGGTTTGCTCTTTTTGTCTTTGGTGGTTTGGGTTTAATTGGCGTCGGATTTGGAGTTGCCGTGTTAGTTTTATTATGAAAGAGTACGTCAAGCACCTTATTCAGTGCAAGTGCATTCTCCTTCAGTACAGGAAAATGCCGGATCCACCTTTACACAGGTTTATAGTTTTTTCAGAACTAGACCAGATGGGCTTTGTAGTACCAAGTTTATGTCAGTGCCCGAATTGCGGGGCAGTTCACAAAGTTAAGGAAGTTGGAGTCTCGGAAATCCTTCGAAAGGAGGATGCCTCGTCCGTTTTGACAGCGGAGGAAATAAAACAATCACTGCCTCAAAAAATGGTAGATGGGCTTTCTGGTTATAATCTTGAAACCCACCAGTGGATGGAAATAAAGTGGATTCTGGAAAATGAAGCCTGGGGCAAAATTGTCATTCTAACCAAAGAGTCCGCCGATGGGTTTGTTTCTGGAAAATATATTCAGATAATAGGTTCAGAACTTTGGAGATTTTCCAATTTCTCCAGAGAGGAACTCATAGCAGAAAAAGTATGACAAACCCTGAAAATAATGAAGAAAATAAACCCGCTGACTTTCTGGAAGATGAAAAGCCGGGTGAGCAATATATTAGACCGCATCTCGACATGAGGTTGTCCCCAAAGCATAAAAACGAGTGCAGGGAGATAGTCGCAGAAATAAAACGCTTTGGTGTTAACCAGAGACAGTTGTTATTCTTAATTGATCTTCTTGCTCTTGAGGTCGAGAATAATGACTTGATGAGGAAAATAAGAGAAGTCACCAGGGAACACAGGGAATCTCAGGAAGAGAATGCCCCGGTTGGCGGGATTATTATTCCGACTTGATGATACCAAAGCTATATTTTAGTAACATCTTTTCGTGAATAAAGAAAATTTTATTGGTTTTTACTTCCAAAAACTTAAATGCTTGTTCCTCTTCCAGGTAATCAATGCACAAGCAAGAAAAGGGCGCTTTTAGCACGTAATCATACCATAGATTATCTGGATACCCTCTATAGGTTTTACAGGAAGCAATTAGTATATGCTCATTTCCAGACATCGTGAGCATATCTCCAGAAGTGATAAATTTTGGATTAGAACTTGTTTGGCAAGAGGGCGATGATTCTTCTTGTGACCCCATCTTCCGGGAAGGTGTAGGTGTATTCTCCATAAAGACTATGTTCGGTTGGTCCTGCTTCCCTATAGTACAAGCCCGGTACCGTCTTGTCAAGCTTTGTCTTAAGCTTGGTACCGTCTGTATCTAAATAATGAATAAAGTGAAGCATAAACTCCCTGTAGACAACAGGAGTTTGCCCCGGTGGACTTACCCGTCTAAAAACCCTCTCTATTCCAGTTGTCATTCTTGTGGTAGGGAGCGTTAATTTTGGTAGTTGGTTATTGTTAGCAGACATTATTTGTACCTTCGAAATCTTGCGGGGCGCTTTTAGTTTATGGTATTGGCAAATAAATGGGCAAACAAAGAGTCTGCGGGCACTTCCACACCGGGGCATCCACCCACACAGGGATTCTGTTTTTGAACAAAACCTTATAAAAGGTGGTCTCGAAATCTGTGCCGTTAATATAGTTTCCGTCCTTGGTCATGGAGTGGGTAAGAGTCTTTGTATCAAGAAGGGTACCGACAATTCCCACAAGGGGAAACTTGACATAGGAGCCCTTTTTTATGTCCTTGAAGCTTTTATAAATATTGGAGTTCCAGTTATCCAGAAACCAATGTTTTTCTCTTCTGGTTTCCATTACCCCCGGAATTCCTGTTATGAGGTCGTCCTCCCTCCATACCAGGGTATGAAGTTCCACATAGTCCGTGTTAAACTTGCCGCTACTAAAAGTAATAGAATTGGAATAGTGCTCCTGGAGCCATGCCCTTTTACGGATATAGTCCCTTTGACGAATTCCCCCAAGGTCCGCCCTGTCCCATATTTTGGTATCTCCCATGTTGTCCTCATAGTCACTCTCCGCTAGGTCCAACATGGACTCCGGGTCAAGAAAAACATTGAGATTTAAAATTGGGAAATAGTTTGAGGATGTAGCCGGTTTTATTTTGGTGTGGTCGGCAACATCCACCGACACAAACCGGTCTGCCAACCCCTCTGGGAGCATGAATATCTTGGGATAGTAGTTCCCAATGCTCGCAAACTGCAGGTCGCACTTGACCACCACGAGGTCACCCACCTCCGGTGGACACTCCAGAAGGTCACCAGAGGGCGGCAATAATGCCTTTTGAAGACCTTCTCCCTCCTCCCCTTCTTTTCCCCCTTCTTTCCCGCCGCTGGCGCCCTTGGAGGGCGCATCTACCGAGAAAAGCCCATACCCAGAAATGGGGGCACTCTCATCCAGCTTGTCCACAAATGGAAATGTAGAGGTAGGAATAGCCATACCCCTCTTTTTGTTTTCCTTCTTTTCTTCTCCCATATTTTCCCCTTCTCCAACTTCTCCAAGTTCTCCAAGTTCTCCCCTCGGTCCCATCCCCTTTTCAACACCCTCGCCCCGCCCGGCCCAACCTTGAATATGAGGATATTTACCAGGTTCCCACAGGGAACTTTGGAATTTTTCGAAAATGCCTACATAAAGCTTCTTAAAGCCCTCCCCGGCAAAAGAGAAAGAAAAACTCCTGGTTTGCCACCTGTCAAAAACCAAGGCTTGTCTTCTTCTCGGCACCTTCATGTATGTGTGTCCTCCTCCTACTCCTCTGCCTACTTTCCCTACTCCCTATATTTTTACTGTCTCTATTTTACCGTCTCCCTGTATTCCCGGTTGTTCCCGTTTTCCCCACTTCCCCTTCAAAAACTCTCAATTTATTAAGTATGTTTAAATAAATACCACCAACCAACCACAAAAAACCCACACACACACCAAAAAAGAAAAAAGCTACCTACACAAAGAGAGATAGAAAGATCGGAGTTCAACAACAAGAACAACAACAACAAGAAGAAGGAGAACACATGACTTGTGGGGATTTTATATTGTTTTGCACTCCAGGCACTTCCGAGTTCTGGTTTGCCGTGGCCGTAGGATTCACGATTTTGTGGGGTGCGATTTACATTTTTAAACTTTTGGACCTGCTTGACAAGGAGTGACACACGGGGACAGAGACATAGAGACGTAGAGACAGAGGGGGGATAGGGAGAAAGCATTTATTTATGTCAAGTGAGAGAAATGAAAGAAAGGGCTAGGCCCACTCCCATTTTTTCCCCTTTTCTCCACTTTTCTACCCCTTCTTTTTCCCCATATCCCTTTATTGTTTGCCCCAGTTTTCTCGCAAATTCTAACAATTCCTCCAATTCCTCTGTTTTGCCACTTTTGCGTGTGTGTGTCCTGTGTGTCCATGGAGAGGCTAGGTTTTTAATACGAGGCGGCTGTGCTGGGGGCCTAGGTGAGGGAAATAATAACAAAACAGAAAGGCATGGGGCTCGTGGAGGTATGGGGGGTTAGTTTACAAATTCCCC